>Ga0255086_1000491_pt1 | contig 12994 bp, 8 predicted proteins | sample Colum_Cont_RepC__FD_188438 | JGI IMG/M metagenome (GOLD analysis project Ga0255086, IMG submission 188438) | Freshwater microbial communities from Columbia River, Oregon, United States - Colum_Cont_RepC_8d | ecosystem: Environmental > Aquatic > Freshwater > River | place: USA: Oregon | collected... | reverse complement strand
GTCAAGGCGATATAGCCTTGGGCGGCCAGCTCGCGCGCCGACCACTGGTACTGTGATTGCACCCCGGTGCCGGAGCCGGGGCCGATGACCACCACTGGCAAGCGCGCATCGGCCTGGCGGATGGCCTCCGGCGCGAACAGCACGCCGTACAGCGCGGTGCCATGCAGCTTGGACGGGAACAGCACCTCGCAGCTCTGCCAGCCGGCCTGCCAGTCCCAGGCGGCGGGCGGTGCATCCAGCGCGCCACCCTCTGCTCCGTGCACGACGGGCAGTACCACCGGCGCACAGGCCAGCGTCAGGGGGATCGCAGGCAGGGGTGGGATGCCGGGCAGCTCTGCCAATGAGCCGGACGCCCCGCAGGCTGCGAGCGACAGCGTGAGTGCGCTGAGTGAGAGTTGTTTGAAGGCGTGCATGGGAGGCTCCTAGGGCTGAAACGCCGGGCAGTCGCCGGTGAGGATGTCGGGACAATCAATGCCCGCCGCAGGCAGGTACAGCGCGGAGTAAAAAGCAGGCTCCATGATTTCCGCCAGTGTCAGCCCCAGCACGCGGGTGGCAGTCAGCCGCTGGATGGCGCTGGCATCGTTTTTCAGCCACAGGTCAAACCAGGCGCGGTTGTAGTACTGGAACAGCTGTAGCTCTCTCGACTTCGCGCTGTCAGAGCTGGCATCGGCGGTGCGCCCCTGTGCCCAGTCGATATGGCCCTTGCCGAGGAAGGAAATCTCCATGCTCGGTACGCCGGCCTCGCGCCAGGCGTTGTAGGCGATCTTCTTCACCTCCGGATCGGTTTCCTGGCTGCTGTCGTTGGCCTGACCCATCGCCGGTACTCGCGGCCGCACGGTGCGCAGTGGCGTGATCAGTGGCGGCCGGCCGCCAATTACCTGACCAATGCCGTCGCTCGCAGGCCCACCGGCGGTGGTGCCCTTGTCGCCGGTGTCGGTGGTGGCGAGGTTGTCCCAGGCGACGATCGCCTTGATGCGCGTGTCCTCGCCTTGTAGCCAGCTCAGTGCCCAGGCTGAGAGGCTGTGGCCAGCGGCCCCCATGCGGGTGATGTCGGTGTTCTGCCGCAGCGGGTTGGCGTCGGACTCTATGAAATCCAGCGTGCTGACAGCGGCATCGATGTAGTTGTCTGAGGTCTGTGGATAGTCGACCAGCTCGGAGTTGCCGACGCCCTGCGGGTCGACCGTGATAGCGATGTAGCCGTGGGCCGCCAGTTCGCGCGCCGCCCATTGGTATTGCGATTGCAGGCCGGTCTCTGAGCCGGGGTCGATCACCACTACCGGCAGCCGGTCGCGTGCCGGGTCGAAGCGCTCCGGCGCGAACAGCACGGCGTAGAGCGTCGAGCCATAGAGCCGGGATTTAAAAGTGACTTCGCAACTCTGCCAGCCGGCTTGCCAGTCGTAGGCGGGTGCGGGTTCATCCAGCACGCCACCCAGCGCACCGTGCACGACGGGCAGCGTGATGGGCGGGCAGACCAGTTTCGAGGAGGTCGGCGGTGGCGTGACTGGTGGTGGTGTGTTGCCAGTGCCGGGCGCGCCGGACTCGCCGCAGCCTGCAAGGCTAACCAGGCCGAGCAGGGCAGTGAACAGGGGTACCGCGCGCAGTGGTTTTTTCATGACGGTGCTCAGTGAAAAATAACAGGCTCAGGCTGGGCTAACGCCGCTGCGGCCAGTGCGACGTAGCGCGCATCCATCTCGTTGCGGCGGATTTTCAGTGTCGGCGTCAGCAGCTGGTTGTCGATGCTCCAGGCCTCGCGGATCACGATCAGCCGCGCCAGTTGCTCGGCTGCACCGAGCGCGGCGTTGGTCTGTGCCAGCAGCGGCAGCAGCAGGGCGTGCAGTGCTTCGCCATCGAGCGCGGCCTGAGCTGGGTGCAGATTGAGCAATGCCACTGGCGCCTTCAGGCCAGAGCCGACCACGCAGGCGGCAGCAATCGCCGGGTGGGCGAGCAACGCGTTCTCGATGGGGATCGGCATCACGAAAAAACCTTTCGCGGTCTTGAACTGATCCTTGATGCGGCCGGTGATCGACAGAAATCCATCGGCGTCGAGCGCCCCGAGATCGCCGGTGTGCAGCCAGCCTTCGCTATCAAGCACCTCGGCGGATTTTTCTGGGTCACAGAAGTAGCCGAGCATCTGGCCGTTGTGCCGCGTCAGGATTTCACCGGCCCTGCTGATCTGTATTTCCACGCCCGGGAAGGCCTTGCCGACTGTGCCGATGCGGTTCGCACCCGGCAGGTTGCAGCTCACATAGGCAAAGTTCTCGGTCATGCCATAGCCCTGATGGATGGGCAGGCCGAGTGTCTCGAAGAAATGCAGCACGCTGGTCGGGCAGGGCGCAGCACCCGACACTGCAAAGGTGCAGTCCTCCAGCCCCAGACCCTTGCGCACGGCATGTTTCGCAGCCTCTGGCAGCTGCTCGATGGCGATGCCGGCAGGCAGTTGTTTCTGCACCTCGGTCTGCATGCGTTGCCAGATCAGCGGCACGGCGCAGAAGCGCGTGGGCCGCGCGGCGCGCAGCTGCTCGGAAAAGCGATCCAGTGAGTCCATGAAATAGATGCTGCCGCCAGAGGCCAGTGCAGCGCCCTCCACCGAGCCGCGCTCGAAGATGTGCGCGAGCGGCATGTAGCTGAAGAACCGCTCTTCACCGCAATAGGGCAGCACCGTCTGCACCAGGGTGGTGATCCTTGCGCCAGCGCCGAAGCTGAGCATTACGCCCTTGGGGTCGCCAGTGGTGCCGCTGGTGTAAACCAGCGTCCACACTGCATCCGGGTCAGGGCTGGTGGGCGTGAGTGGCGCATGGCTTTTGAGCAATGCATCCCAGCTCCATGCTTCGGGGGCGACTTCGGGGTAGGGCAGGCGGATGCGATCGATGTGCGGGCCGAAGCCATCCAGCACGTAATGCGATTCAGCCATGGGGCCTACGAACACGGCGACGAGGCCGGCGTGCTCGGCGATGTAGCGCACCAGATCGGTGGTCTGCTTGGCGTAGAACCCGATGCTGATGTGACCTGCTGCCGCAATAGCGAGATCGGCCAGCACCCAGTGCGCAGTGTTGCGGCCGGTGATGCCGATGCGACTGCCGCGCGGATAGTGCGCGAGGGCTGCGGCCATGCGCAGCGCTTCATCGCGGCTTTGCGCCCAGGTCCATGTGCGTACCCGATTGCCGATGGGCTGCCGCAGAAACACACGATCTGGCGTGTGCTCGGCCCAATGCAGCAGCCAGTCGAGCATCGATGCGCTCATCGCAGCGCGCCCTCGTTGAGCCCTGCAGCGAGTGTGAGCACACGGCCATCACTGAAGCGCAGCGTGGTGTCGCCATCGCTCGTCAGGCTGTAGGTGGTGCCAGATGCGAGGCAAGCACCAGCCGTGTCGATGCGGAGCGAGGTGAGATTGCCGAGCGTGCCTTCGAGGCGGTTCTGTGCAGGCGTCGGCGCTTCGCCACTGCGTTGGCGGAAGTTACGCTGCCAGAGCAGCACCAGTGGGCCAACACCAGCGTCATCGCCGGTGACGAACTGCGGCGTGGACTGTCCACAGCCGAAGCTGTGCAGGTCAACATCGATGTAGCCCTCGCTGCGGCCAACGATCTGGCTCACCCAGTAGGCGCGGTCGTGGTGGATCGCATATTCAGGGTAGTCGAGCGAAGCATCGGTGCGATACGTGACGCGTGCGGGGTTCTTCACGCGCCGGCGGCCAGCGGAGAAATCTGCCTCCTTCTGCCAGGAGTCGAGCACCGCGTAAGTCAGGTGCTCGGCATTCGGATGCAGGTAAAAATCGTACGGCACGCCATCGGCTTCGATCAGCTTCTGCCGCAGTGCCAGCGCGGTGGTCACCGGCACCAGATAGTCACCGCCGCTGTAGAGCCCCACCAGCGGGATGTGGCGCAGGTTGCCGATGAAATCCAGCACGTCGCCAATGGCACCGGAGTCGCCGCTGAGGCTGTTTTCGCCCAGGTCGATACCGTCGCCCAAGTCACGCTCCAGCTCAGTGACTGGATTACCCGGCAGCGGCGTGTTGTAGAGGCTGCCGGTGTTGCCAACCCAGTTCACGGCGGCGGCCCAGAGGTCTGGGTAGAGCGCGGCAAAACGCATGGCACCGTAGCCGCCCATCGAATACCCGGCGGCGATGATTTGATCCGGGTCAATGTCGTATTCGCGCTGGGTGTCGGCGAGCACATCGAGCACATCGCGCTCGGAGATATCGGAGAACCAGCCATCCGAGCCGCGCGCCAGCGGCTGCACGATGATGCGGTTCAGGTCTTCGCCAAACTGTTTCTCGAACACGTCCTGGCGAATGATGTGCGAGTGGTTGGAGTCGCAGCCATGCATCGATACCACCAGTGCATGCGGCCCTTTGCCACTAGGCAAAAAGAATCCATAGGGCTGGTACTTGCCGAGATAGTTGAAGTACTGCTCGCAGCCCGATGCGGTGCGGCCATGCCGACCCGGCACGCCTTCAGCACTGATGCCCTCGCCCGGCGCCAGCGTGTACTGCGAGGTGTAGACCCGCTGGTGAAAGCCCGGCTTCACCTCGAAGCCGCGCGTCACCTTGTCGCTGAGATCGCTGACCTTGACGGTGGCAGCGAAGGCGCTGATGTCGCCTGCCATGAGTGTGGCGGCCTGGGTGTCTTCCCAGAACGCGCCGCCGACCGAGGTCAGTTCATCGGTGCCGCGAAAGGCGAGGTTCATCACGGTGCCATCGCTCTGCGCAGTGACCGCCCAGATTTTCCAGCTGTCGCCCTTGGGCTTGGCGAAGCGGCCGCGAATGAGATTGGTCGCAGGGTCGCCGCTGCTGAACTGCTGCACCAGATCAGCGCCGGTGACGGTGAGGCCCAGCAAGGTCTCGGTGCCGGTAGCCACATCGTTGTCGGTATCGATGGCGAGTGCCGCGATGGTTTGGTCAGCCGTGTAGAGCGTGTTCAGCTCGAACTCGACGACGACGCTGTCGCCTTCCAGCGAAAGATCAATACGCACCAGATCGGCGGTGTTCTCGGCCCCCACCGGATAGCGCGCATCGCCGCTGCTGCTGGTGCCACCCGCGCCCGGTGGTTCGGCGGCAGCAGGCACGGTCGCCTTCGCGCCGTAGTCGTCGTAGATGTAATCGCGGTAGACCAGATGGCCGTCGCACAGCTCATGGATGCCCGCGACCCAGGAGCTTTTTCCGCAGAAGGTTTTTGGGGCTATACCTGCTGATGGTGGTTGAGCGCCGCCGCCAATAAGGGCGGGGCTGCTGTTGCCGCAGGCGATCAGCGACGAGCAGAAAAGCGTAGAAAATATCTGCAATAAAAAGCGGTTACGCATGGCGACACTCCTCACACTCTGGCGCGCGGTGGCGCCTTGTATTTGCGCCACCTTCTTTGTGGTGATCGCCCAATCGACTGATATTGAAAGGCCCGCTGATCAGAGCGGGGCTTTTGTATCGCGTTGCTGTTAGCCGCCCAGCAGAGTGCCGGGACCAAATAGGTCTACGACCCCATCCAGAGTCTTGCGATCTGGCAGCTTGATCTGACGCGGGTTGCGGTCGATCAGCAGCACGTTGTCGGCGTTGGCGTCGTAGGGCTGCCAGGTGGCGAGTGCGCAGTTTGGCGCGCCGGTCTTGGCGAAGCTGGCCCAGCAGTCGGCCAGCTTGTGGGCCATCTGGCGATCTTCATCGGCGGCATTGGCAGCGGATTTTTCGGTCGCGCCCAGCGTGTCGAACACATAGGCGATCTCGGCCGCATGGCCCGCGCCCGGTACCTTGCCGCGACTACCGCTGGTGACATAAGTGAAGCTGTACAGCCAGGTCGGTGCCTGCTTGGTTTGACGCTGCGCCAGCCAGCGGGCGGGTGCGGCAAACACGATGTCACGGAACAATAGGCTGTTGCGTTCGTCCGCGCTGTTCGTGCGGTCGCCATACCAGCCATACACCTGCGGCAGATAGGGCAGGGTCTTGGCGATGAAGCCCTTGCTGGGGCGACCCAGCATCAGGTTCGACTCCCAGTCGTTGCTGCCGATAATGAGCGGAATCTTGGCGGCACGGCCTTCGTCGAAGGCTTTTGAGGGGGCCTCGAAAGTGACTTTCTCATCGAGAAAAGCGCCGAAGCCAATCCCGCCGCCATGCGCCTGCACCAGCATCTTCGCGTCGAGCTTTCGCAGATCAGCTGCGCTTGCCGTTGCCGCCACACCGGCTTTTTCCAGTGCTTCGAGCACGTTCGTCTGCATCTTCGGTTTCGGCAGCGGGCGGTTCCAGCCGCCGCCGGATTGCACGATGGCGCGTTGGAACAGGCCCTGCGATTTGGCATCGGCCATCAGGTAGAGCGTGTCGGCACCGCCCGCGCTCTCGCCGAATAGCGTGACCTGCTTGGGGTCGCCACCGAAGGCAGCGATGTTGTCGCGCACCCATTCGAGTGCGGCTTTCTGATCCATCAGGCCAAAGTTGCCGCCCTCGTTTTCGGCATCGAGTGCCGGGTGCGAGAAGTAGCCGAGATAGCCGAGGCGATAGTTGAGCGTGACCACCACCACGCCGCGCTGGGCGAGATTCTTACCGTCGTAGAACGGCACCGATCCGGCGCCAAAGCGATGCGCACCGCCGTGCAGCCACACCATCACCGGCAGCGGAGCATCGGCTTTTTTCGGGGCCCAGACATTGAGATAGAGACAGGCTTCGTCCTGCACCTTCGGGGTGAGGCCGGAGAACTTGTCATCTGGCTGCGGGCAGGCGGCAGCAAAGGCGGTGGCGTCGCGTGGTTCCTTCCACGCCGTCACCGGCTGCGGCGCGCGCCAGCGCAGATGGCCAACGGGTTGCGCGGCGTAGGGGATGCCGAGAAAGCGCTGGATGCCATCTGCCGAGTTGGTGCCGGTCAGCACGCCCTGTGGCAGCTGCACTGTGGGCGCGGCAGTCGCTGTGATCTGGGTCTTGGCTTGCGTGGTGGGCAGTGCGCCCATCAGCAGTGCGAGCCCGATGGCCGGGGCCAGTGCGCGGCGCGACGAGTGCGAGCAGGTACGAACGTCCATGTCAGTTTCCTTTTGCGGTGTCGAATGGTGCGGTCAAAACTTCTTGCTCAGTTCGATGCCCAGTGTTCTTCTGGGGCCAGGGTAGGCATTGAAGCTGCCGGCCTGCGACACGCTGGCGAAGATGATGGACTGGTAGACCTTGTCAGTCAGGTTGGTGCCGAACACCGAGATATTGAGATCATTGGCAAAGCCCAGACCCACGCGGCCATTGATGAGGGTATAGCCCTCTTGCTCGGCCTGAGGTGCCAGCGACACGGCGGTGTTGATCTTGCTCTGATAGCGGCCCGCCACGTTGCTCAGAAATGTCATGCCCGCCCAGGGCAGGGGTTTCTTGATATCGATGCTCAGGGTGTTGGTCCAGCGCGGTGCGTTGGTCACCTGCTTGCCCAGCAGGTTGGCATCTTCGGTGCCGTCATCAAAAAACACATCGGCATAGGTCACGCCACCGCTGATGCGTAGCGGCTTCCAGGGGTTGAGTGTGCTCTCGAACTCCACGCCACGTGACACCACCGCACCAGCATTGCTGACGATGAACGCGGTGCCGTCGAAGCCATTGAGCTGGAAATCCTTGAAGTCCATGTAGAAGTAGGCGAGGCGCGTGGTCAGCTTCTTGCCGAAGAACGGGGCCTTGATGCCCAGCTCGTACGCGTCGACGGTTTCTGGCCGAAAGGTGAAGGTGCCGCCAGCGGTGCTGGAAGGGTTCAGGTTCAGGCCGCCGGATTTGAAGCCGCTGGAATAGCTGCCATACACGAACACATTGCCAAAGCTCTTGCTCAGGCCGCCGGTGCCGGTGACGCGGGTGTCGTTGTAGCTGGTGCGATAGGCCGGTGCGCCGCAGAGCACACGCAGTGCGGCCGGCACGCCCGGCGTGCCCTGGGGGATGTTGCAGGAGGGGCTGTTGGACTCCGACACGCCGCCGCCCGTCTTGTCTTCGATCAGATAGCGCAAGCCCAGCGTGAGGTTCACATCCCAGCCGAGATCGAGCACGTTGTGGGTGAAGAACGACAGGTTTTTGCCGATCTGGTCAGCTTGGTTCAGCGTCTGCCCGCTGCCGCCCGGATACAGCTGGCTGCCGACCAGTCCGACCGGGATCACCGTGGAAGGCGGCACGGGATACGGCGGCAGGCCGACGCCCGGCACCGGCGAGGCCTGCGGTGCGTTGGCGATGTTGGACAGCACGAACTCGCCGGCATCGTCGCCGAGCAGGATGGAGTTGCGCACGTCGAGATCTTCGTGCGAGGCAAAGCTGCCAATCACCCAGTCCAGCCGGTTGAACTTGCCGCTGAAGCTCAGCTCGGCCGTTTTCGATGCGATGTAAGACTTGTTGAAAGGGAAATAGACGATGGAGAGATCGCTGAAATCCGCCTCGCCCGGATCTTCGGCAAAGCCTTTCTGGTAGCTGAGTAGCAGCTTGGCTTTGGCTGCGCCGAGGTTCCAGTCGAGATGACTCGACACATTGAACTCGTTCGCACGGCTGATCTTGGCATCGTCAAACGACACCAGAGTGGTAGAGGGCGGGTCGATGATCACGCCACCCTGGCGCTCGCGCTGGGCGGTGGTGGGGCCGTTGATCAGGTAGGGCGCAATGCAGCAGCGCTCGTTGCGGTTGTAGTAGCCGCCGATCAGGCGCAGGCCGATGTCCTCGGTCGGGTCGAACTGCAACTGCCCGCGCAGCGAGTAGCGATTGCGGTTGTTGTAGTCCTTGCCATCGAACAGGTTGTGGATGTAGCCATCGCGCTTGTTGAGCTGGGCGCTGAAGCGATAGGCCAGCTTGTCGTCGATGATCGGCCCACTGAAGATGCCGCGCGCGACATAGCCGTTGAAGGTAGTGCCACTCAGGTTCAGGTCGGCCTGCGGGGTGTAGCTGGGGCGGCGGGTGAGAATGTTCACGGCACCCGATGAGGTGTTCTTGCCGAATAGCGTGCCCTGCGGGCCGCGCAGCACCTCGACACGCTCGATGTCGACCAGATCGCTGAAGGCCAGACCGGCGCGCGGCAGATAGACGCCGTCGACGAATACGCCGACGGAGGATTCCAGCCCGGCGTTGGTGCCAGGCGTGCCAACGCCACGGATGCGGATCACGCCGCCGCCGGCCTCGTTGCCGGACAGGGTCACCACCAGCGAGGGCACCACCAGCTGCACCGACTGGGTGTCGCGCACCACGCCTGCGGTGAGGGCGGCACCAGAGACCTCGGTGATGGCAATGGGGGTCTTGTTGAGGCTTTGCTTGCGGCGGGTGGCGGTGACCACGACCTCCTGCAAGTCGGTGTTCACCACTTTTTCGGGGGTTGCAGCCGCTGCCTCGTCAGGCAAGGCAGCAACCGGAATGGTGGTGATGGCATCTGGGGCCGCTTCAGCCGTTGCGGGGTCGGCGCTGGCGTCCTGTGCCTGAACCCTGACGGTTGCCGACATCAGAAACAGCAGCGACCACACGAATCGATTGCGCATCGTTTTCTCCTCGCTCTGCAAGCCATTGGCGCCTCAGGGGTGCCGTCATTTTATGAGTGTCGTATACGAAAAAAGAAAGAACATCGTCAAGCATTCTTGTCGACAATTCGTAGACTACATCCACAATTTAAACATCAATGTCTCTTTTGTCTATCGCGGCTGCGGCATGATTGTCATTCTTTGATTTAAGTCATACATATCATTGTTTTATGTTGATTCACGACTGCTAATCTGGTGGCTGGGCCCAGCATGCGGAAGCTGAGAGCCCGCCACGAAAGAGAGCTGTGAGGCCTGCAAAAAATCTTGATCAATGCGGATATATCGTTATAAATTGTCGACAATCAATCGCTCAAAGAACGGCGATGCCGCTACAGATACGGAGGCTCCAAACCGATATGCCAACCCCTCAAAGACCCTCTGCCGCCGGCGGGACAGCCAAGGCGTCGCGCGCCGCTGGCGCACGGTTGGCGGCTACGGCAAAGGGCAGCAAACCAGCCAGTCGCAGCGCGGCGCATGCGCCGCCGCCCAGTGATGTCGCACTGGGCCCGCAGACGCTGGTGGCAGGCCCCTACGCCGCGCAGAGCATCGCCAATCAAAGTGGCTTTTCTGGCCAGGACGCTGCGCGGCCGTTGCCGCTGATCCAGGGCACCATGCGGCGGCTGTTGCAGGACATTCTCACTGGTGTCTATGGCCCCGGTGATCGCATCCGCGAAGCCGAGGTGGCAGTGCGGCTGGGTATTAGCCGCGCGCCGGTGCGCGAGGCGCTGCGCATGCTGGAGCAGGATGGCCTCGTCGTCGTGCTGCCCTGGCGTGGTGCCAGCGTGGTCGATCCCACCCCGCAAGAGATCGAAGCGCTGTTTGACCTGCTGGGCACGGTCTATGGCGCCGTGGCGCGGTTTGCGGCGCGGCACGCCAGCGACGAGGCGCTGAAGCAGTTTTCGCGTGATGTCGCCTTGTTTGCCAAGGCCACCGCCGAGGGGCGTGACCCCTTTCATCTGGTCGACATTGCCTACCGCGCCGGGACCGATCTGGGCCAATGCTGCGGCAGCCCGCTGGCGGCCGATGTATTGCGCCGGCTGGGCCGCGTGGCCTACCTGCAACACCGCTTTCTGTTGCCGGTGCCACCGCGCTGGCGGCAGCAGTCCGTGCTGCGTTTCAAAAAACTCGAAGCCGCGCTGCTGTCGCGCGCACAAGAGCGTAGCGAGGCTGCTGGCCGCAAGTTGGTGCAGCACACCCAAAGCCTGCTGGCGCTGCATGCCAGCGAGAGCCAGGCGGGATCGGGTTTGCAGCCCAAAGCGAAGGAGAAAAAATCATGAGCATCGAACGGCTGCCATCGCCCGTCACAGGCTTGGTATGGAAATGCCTTGCCACCGTGGGTGCGCACTTGAACGAGGGCGACACCATCCTGCTCATCGAGTCGATGAAGATGGAGATCCCGGTCGAGATGCCGCGCGCGGGTGTGCTCAAGGCCATTCTCGTCCAGGAAGAAGACGCCGTCGCCGAGGGCCAGCCCGTGGCGGAGATCGAGTGACGATGAGCGACAACCCCGCCCTTGCCGAACTCGAACAGCGCCGCGCCGCCGCGCTGCAAATGGGCGGTGCCGAGGCCGTTGCCAAGTGGCACGAGAAAGGCCGCATGACGGCACGCGAGCGCATCACGGCCTTCGTCGACGCCGGCAGCTTTCACGAGCTGGGCATGCTCACGGGCAAGGGCCGCTACACGGCCGATGGCCATCTCGTCGACTTCACCCCGTCCAGCAGCATCATGGGCAATGGCGATGTCGAGGGCCGCACGCTGATGGTGGTGGCCGATGACTTCACCCTGCGCGGGGGTTCGTCCGAAGGGGCGGTGGCCGAGAAGTGGATTTACGCCGAGCGCATGGCGCTGGAGTTCCGCATGCCGCTGGTGCGCTTCGTCGATTCGGTCGGCGGCAGCGTCAAGATTCTCGAACAGGCTGGCCGCACCAAGATTCCGGGTTATGCGCTATGGCCGTCCACTGCGCTGATGGGCGCGGTGCCGGTGGCCAGTGTCGCCTTTGGCGCCTGCGTGGGGCTGGGTGCGGTGCGTGCCATCGGCGCGCATTTTTCGGTGATGGTCAAAGGCCAGGCTCAGGTGTTTGCTGCTGGCCCGCCCGTGGTGAAGCAGGGCCTGGGTCACGATGTGGACAAGGAGGCGCTCGGCGGCCACGAGCTGTGCACCCGTATCAGCGGCGCGATCCTCAACGCTGCCGACACCGAGCAGGATGCGCTCGTGCAGGTACGCCGCTTCTTGAGCTATCTGCCGACCAATGCCTGGCAGGCCCCCGCGCGTGTGGTGAGCGGCGACGACCCTACGCGCCGCACGCCCGCGCTCAATACCTTGGTGCCGGACAACCCGCGCCGCATCTACACCGCGCGCAAGATCGTCGAGGCCGTCTGCGACCAGGACAGCCTGTTCGAGCTCGCCCCCGGCTTTGGTACTTCGCTGCGCACCTATCTCGCGCGGCTCGATGGCTATGCCGTCGGCGTGATGCTCGGCGACCCGGCGGTGATGGGCGGCGCGCTCACCCGCGCGGCGGCGCAGAAGATGGAGCGCTTCGTCGACCTCTGCGACAGCTTTCACCTGCCCATCGTCAATCTCGTCGATCAACCCGGCGCGATGATCGGGCTCGACGCCGAACGTGCCGGCACCCTGCTCGCCGCCGCCAAGGCCGGGGCCGCCATCGAGCAGGCCAGCGTGCCCTGGGTGAGCATCGTCATCCGCCGCGCCTTTGGTCTGGCGGGCTCGATGCTGGGGCCCTGGAACGGGCCGAATGGCACCTCGCTCAACCACCGCTTTGCCTGGCCTTCCGCACGCTGGGGTTCGATCCCCATCGAGGGCGGCGTGGCCGCGGCCTACAAGCGCGAGATTGAAGCCGCACCGGATCCGCTCGCCCGCCGTGCCGAGCTGGAGGCCTATTACCACCGCCTGTCCTCGCCGTTCCGCACCGCCGAAGCCTTTGGCGTGGTGGACATCATCGAGCCTGCCGACACCCGTGCGCTGCTGTGCCGCTGGGCGCGGGATGCCTCGCGCCTCACGCAGACGCAGCTCGGCCCCAAGCGCCGCACTCTCCGGTAAATCGACATGACCCCAAAACAAACCGGCCCCCTTGTCGGCACCCGTGTGCTGGAGCTGTGCAGCACCATCGCCGGCCCGGCCTGCGCCCGCCTGCTGGCAGACTTTGGCGCCGAAGTGATCAAGGTCGAGCCGCCAGAGGGCGACTCGGTGCGCCGTCTCGGTGTATCGGATCAGGGTGTGGCGCTGTATGCCGCGTCGATCCTGCGCAACAAGCGCGTGGTCACTATCGACATCAAGACCGAGCGCGGCCAGCAGTTGGTGCGCGAGCTGGCGAAGCAGTGCGATGTGGTGGTGGAGAACTTCCGCCCCGGCACGCTGGAGCGCCTCGGCCTGGGCTACGAAGCCTTGTCGAAAGACAACCCCGGCCTCGTCATGGTGCGCATCAGCGGCTACGGCCAGACTGGGCCGTATGCGAGCAAGGCCGGCTATGGCGCGATCTGCGAAGCCTTCGGCGGCATTCGCG
>Ga0255086_1000489_pt1 | contig 13030 bp, 7 predicted proteins | sample Colum_Cont_RepC__FD_188438 | JGI IMG/M metagenome (GOLD analysis project Ga0255086, IMG submission 188438) | Freshwater microbial communities from Columbia River, Oregon, United States - Colum_Cont_RepC_8d | ecosystem: Environmental > Aquatic > Freshwater > River | place: USA: Oregon | collected... | reverse complement strand
ACCTTGCAACGTGGATTTCATTGGCATGGCGGTATCTCGCGCGCTAACGTCGCGGCCATACAAAACGCTTTGGGGGAGAACATGCAGACACAACGCACATTGGTCCGGCTGGGCATGGCGGCGGCGCTGTTCTTGATCTTTGTGCTGCAAATCGCGCGGGTGCTGCCGCTGTCGCTGATCGACAGCCTGGAGCGCGCCACCTACGACGCCCGTGTACTGCTGACGATGCCTAACACCATCGACCCGCAGGTGGCGATTATCGACATCGATGAAAAAAGCATCATCGCCGAAGGCCATTGGCCCTGGCCGCGAGACAAGTTTGCAACATTGGTCACCAAGGCCTTCGACCAATACAAGGTTCGAACGCTGGGCTTCGACATCAATTTCCCGGAGGCCGATACGCGTGCCTCTGGTCTCGATGCGCTGGACGCTTTGACCAGAGGAGCATTCGCCGATCTGCCCGGTTTTGCTGAGCGCGTGAAGAGTATTCGCCCGACGCTGGATCACGAGGCGCAGTTCGGCGCCGCACTCAAGGGCAAGTCGGTGGTGATGGGCTATGTGTTCAAGGACAGCACCGCCCCTGGCGGCGCGGCGTCGATAGGCGCGATTGGCGCGCCGTTGCTCGATGCCAATGCAGCCAAGCTCTACAACGTCGATTTCTTCAAGAACAATGCCTTCACCGGCAATCTGCCGGTATTGCAGGCCGGCGCAGCCAGCGCCGGATTTTTTGACAACAGTCGCGGGCTGGATGTGGATGGCGTGTTTCGCCGCGTGCCGCTGGTGCAAAGCTACCAGGGTGCCCTGTACCCGACGCTGGCGCTGGAGACGGTGCGGCTGGCGCTGGGTGCGCCACCCTTGCAGTTCGAGTTCGACCCACCGGATCAGCGCGCCTCGGTCAATCTGGAGGCGGTGGTGATCGGCAGCCTGCGCATCCCGGTCGATGAGCATGTGCAGGCCTTAATCCCCTATCGCGGCCACTGGCCGAGTTTCACCTATGTCTCTGCCAGCGATGTGATTCGCGGCACCGCAGACCCTGAACAGCTGGCGGGCAAGGTGGTGCTACTGGGTACCTCGGCGGCGGGCCTGTTGGACTTGCGCGTGACGCCGGTGGGGCAGGCGTATCCGGGCGTGGAGGTTCACGCCAACCTCATCAGCGGCATGCTCGACGGGCGTATCAAGCACAAGGCCCCTTACTACGAGGGCATTCACGTCGTGATGCTGTTGCTCATTGCCGGAGTGATGGCGTTTGCGGCCGCAAGGCTGGCACCGCTGGCGAGTGGCGCGCTGGCACTGGGCCTGATTGCTGCCGTCATCGCACTGGCCTTCGGGTTGTGGCAGGCCAACTTCATCATGCCGCTGGGCACACCGGTGCTGTTCACAGTGCTGCTGTTTCTGCTGCTGAGTTTTTATGGCTACTTCGTCGAGAGCCGCAATGTGCGGCAGGTGTCGAAGCAGTTCGGCGAGTACATCCCGCCAGAGCTGGTGGATGAGCTGGCCGCCAACCCCGCCGCTGCGAGCATGGAGGGCGACAAGCGCAACATGACGGTGCTGTTCTCGGATGTGCGCGGCTTCACCACCATCAGCGAAAAGCTCGACTCAAAGGAGCTGAGTCAGTTGATGAATCAGTTTCTGACGCCACTGACCAAAGTGATCCAGCAACATCGCGGCACCATCGACAAATATATGGGCGACGCCATCATGGCGTTCTGGGGCGCGCCGCTGCGCGACGAAAACCACGCCACCCATGCGCTGCAAGCCGGCATGGACATGCTCCAAGCGCTGCGCAGCCTCGATGCCGAGTTCGAGTCCAAGGGCTGGCCTAGGCTGCAAATTGGCGTGGGTCTCAATACCGGTGACATGACAGTGGGCAACATGGGCTCGGAGTTCCGCCGCGCCTACACCGTGCTGGGCGATGCGGTGAACTTAGGATCGCGGTTGGAGAGCCTGACCAAGGAATACGGCGTGTATTTCATCGTCAGCGAGTCGACGCGCAGTGCTGGCCCCAAGGACTGGGCCTATCGCGAGCTCGACTTCGTCAAAGTCAAGGGCAAGAACGAGCCCGTCGCCATCTATGAGCCGCTGGGCCCAAAAGACGCGCTCGATACCGCCCTGCGCAACGACCTTGCCCGTCACCGTGGCGCGATGAAGCTGTATCGCAGCCAGCTGTGGGATCAAGCCGAGTCAGAGTTGTTCAACCTCAGCCGCTCAGGCCGTCCGCACAAGGTCTACGAGATTTTTCTGGAGCGCATTAAATACCTGCGCGCGAACCCACCGGGTCCAAAGTGGGATGGTGCGTTTACCTTTACGCACAAGTGACGTTCACGCTGTTATTCCTGCACGCCATTGAACACGGTCTTGCTCTTGTCCCAGGGGCTGGTGCCCGAGCCGCGTTCCAGCAGAGTGATCTTGTCGCCCTTGACCTCGACATAGGGTAGATGTCTCAACCATCCCAGAAGGTTGAGTTGTCCACATTTAAGCAGGCTGCTTGGTTGACCCCCATCTTGGCACCATGCGCCTGTGCAGTCGTCAACGGCAAAAGGAGAGCAGGCTACCTGTGATCAGTGCCGATTCCAGCGATTTTCCTAATGATGCGCGCGACGCGCAGCAATACGGTCACAACGTGGCGGGCGATACCCAGTGATCTTCTGAGCGGCTAGGACGGCACGCACACCTGTTGTAGAGCAACACTCATGCTAGCTGGAAGTGCTCAGCTGGCAAACAGTTTCCGTGCATGTAATCCCAGACCCTTGACCACGCTGGCAAGCGGCTCGCCCACCACGAGCTGTGCGTTTGGAAAGCCCTTGGCAATGGCCGCACGCAGGCCAGCAAGGCCGGTAGAACCACCGGTGAAGTAGATAGCCTGCACGGCATCAGGCCGCAGGCCAGCGTCGCGAACGGTGCGGTGCGCAGCGTCGGCAATTCTGGCTAGCGCGCTGGCTAGCGCCTGCTGCAACTGCGAGGCGTCAAGATTCGCGCATAGATCGGGTTCGACAAAGTCCAGATCAATCTGCGCCGTCCCCAGCTCGGCGACTTCAACCTTTGCTGCTTCAACTTCACCCGCAAGCCTGTGGCCCTCGCGCTCGCGCAACACGCGCATCAGCCTAGTGTGCGCTTGCTGATCTTTGAAAATTGTGCGCATCGCTTCGGCCGCCGCCAGCTGCTGGGGCACATACAGCAGGTTGATACGGTGCCAGGTCGACAGCTCGAAATAGAGATGTGCCGGGATTGGTTTGTCGTTGCGTGTCATGCCCCCATAGCCCAGCTGTGGCATCACGGTAGCGAGACTGAGCTGCTGGTCAAAATCAGTGCCCGCGAGATGCACACCACCATTGGCAAGGACGTCAGCGCTGCGATCTCTGCGCATTACATGCTCGGGTCCAAGGCGAATCAGCGAGAAATCGGAGGTGCCGCCTCCAATATCTGCCACTAACACCAGGGTTTCGCTTTGTAATTGCCTTTCGAAGTCGAGTGCGGCCGCAATTGGCTCGTACTGAAACTGCACCTCTGCATAGCCGACGCTCTTGGCGATCTCAGCCAGCGTGCTTTCTGCATCTGCATCACGCACGGGATCGTCGTCCACAAAAAAGACCGGGCGCCCGAGTACTAACTGTGTGAGTGTCTCTCCCGCCTGTTGCTCTGCCTGTTGCTTCAGGTGACTCAAAAAATGCGCAAGGATGTCGCGATAGGCCACCGCCTTGCCATTAATCAAGGTGGTCTCGCGCATCAGGTCGCTGCCCAGCAGGCTTTTAAGTGATCGCATCAGACGACCGGGATAAGCCGCCTGGTATTCAGCTATTGCCTGTCGGCCAAAAGCGATGCTCTGCTCCTCGGCATTAAAGAACACGGCGGTGGGCATTGTTTGCTTGCCCTGCTCTAGTGTGACAAGTATTTCCGAGTGCCTACTGCCGACAAAAACAGCGGAATTAGAGGTGCCAAAATCGATTGCGGCGTAAGCGGACATGAAGGGAGAAGTGGTGGGCCCTGCCGGACTTGAACCGGCAACCAAGGGATTATGAGCCGGACCCGAAAGGGCTTTGTATATTAGCTAAATCAGCCACTTAGCGCGCTAGCCGTTTTTGATTGTGACTGTCACTGGTGTTAACCGCTTCTTTGAAGCGGGTGAGCTGGGCACAGCCTGCTTTTATGTCGGAAGCGGACGGTCAGGAAACTTCCGCTTATTGGTTGCAACCCAATCAGGCTAGTGCGGGGGTTCGGGCTGATTTCTGTCGCATGCTGCAGCATATGGCCGTTTCCGAAACGATCTTTAGCTGAATGGCTTTCTCATCAACTCGATGGACTCACGAGCGCTGGTTGTCCACTTGGGCCTACATTCTCAACAGCCTCAGCCACGGCATCACGGCCGTTGATGCTGAACGCAATGAAGTGTTGGAACTCCTCCGGTCACCGGACAAGCGTGCTCGTGTTGGGCTCGCTGTGAACGGCGTATCGTGGGCTGACCTCTACGAGTGGCCGATTCAGGCTCAATTCGTGTGGTCAGCCGTGCGGATCATTCCGATTGTGGAGCTTTACCAGCTGTTCTGGCCTGCGAACTTCCGAAAACGGTTCGCCGAACTCCATGACGGCCGAATGATGGAGTCGAGTTACGAACCCTCTACCCGAGAGATGCCCAAGATCATGGCTCACATGCAGGCGATGTCTGCACAGCTGCGGGCCTTGGTCTACTGCGGTCGCTCGATGAGCGATTTGATTCGGGGCGCACGCGAAGGCAATGACGAAGACTTTTTCCTGGCCGTTCGCATTGACCCCGCAGTGATCACCGGCCGGTTTGGAGCCCGACGTATTCAGCGTGCTCTTGCCATCAGTGAGCCACGGTTCATGACGACGCTCACGACCATGCTGCGCACCCCCATCAAGGCCGAGGGCGAGCTGGATCGGCTACAGCGGGCATTGTGGCTGCTCTCGCTCACAAAGCAGCTTCAGCATCTCACTGAAGAGCGCGCGGCCGAGTTGTTCATTCGCCGCACCCGTCTGTATCGGCAGCATGGCGCGAGAGACGCGCAGCGAAGCCTCTGGCGCTATATCCAGCGATGGAAAAAGAATCACGCGACAAAATCTGGCCAGAAAATGTCGTCGCAGTTTTGAAGCTCGATCTAGAGATTGGTATCCGTTGCAGGGAGCGGTTTTCGCAAGCCTGCCGAGCAATGGATACCTATATGCAAGACCAAACGAAGCACCCCGCCAGCCTGCCGCAGGAGCGGGCTGAGCGTAGCGAAGCCGCTGCCGGCGGCGGGATGACGGGGGGCGCAAGCTCTCCTGCCCCCAGCAGTCCCTGTAACACGCTGGGGGCAAACAGCATCACCCTCCATCAAGGCGTGGATAGCCTGTATCTGTCTTTTCCGGGGCAGTTGAGCGAGGAAGGCGCAATCCGGCTCGATCAAGCCCGAGAAGCGGCCCGCAGTCTCGACGACGCCAGTCAATCCTTCGCCCAAATCTCGGTGTTGGATCATCTGTTCGAGGCCGGGCCTACAGGCGGCAAGCTATTCCGTTACCTGCTCTCTGATCACGCCTACCGCATCCAGCTTAAGGGCGTTCGTGCGAAGCATCTGCCCTTGGCCCATGTGCAGATTCGGAGCGGCCATCTCATGGCGGTGGGTGTGGGGCAGGCCGTGTCGCAGCTGCGGCTGATCCTCTCGGCCTTCGGCGTGCTGGAAGGCCCTGCCACGGTGAGCCGTCTCGATCTCTGCGCCGACTTCGTCACCGATTATGAATTCAGTCTCGCTGACACGGCAGGCTGGGTGACACGCGCCGAGCACATCGACCCGCATCTGGTTGGCGGTGCCTTCACGGGCTGGAATATCGGTCGCGGCGTGGTCTCGGCGCGTCTCTACGACAAGACCGCCGAAATCAAAGTCACCGGCAAGGACTACATGCGTGCCGTGTGGCGTGAAGCGGGCTGGGATGGCGTTTCGCCTGTGCATCGCATCGAGTTTCAGTTCCGGGGCGCGGCGCTCAAGGAGTTTGGTGCCGGACTGCATCCGGGCGTGATGGACAAGCTCGGTGGTCTTTGGCTTTACAGCAGCACCGATTGGCTGCGCCTCACCATTCCCAACGAGAGCGACCAAACCAAAAGCCGCTGGCCGACACATCCGGTCTGGGTCTTTGTGCAGGACATCGAATGGAAGGACACGCTGCCGCTCACCCGCGTGCCGATTCCCATGACGCGGGTGCCAGAGGACGTGCAGCTGTTCCGGCAGTTCTTTTCCTCGCTCACGTCTTTCATGGCGGCACGGTGCATCACGGATGCCGATGAAGCATGGAACCGGCTCTACTCGGAGGGGCGGGATCACTTTGAGGATCAGGCCGAGTTTCGCAATGCCGATTTCTACGGCCAAGCGCGGCTTAGGGCGGCGAAGAAGGCTGTCGGGTATGGCGTGGCCTATCCGGGTGGCGCGGATCGCGCGCAGGCGCTGCAGGACGAGGCGGTGGCGAATGAATACATCAAGCGCTCGGGGGCCTAACCATGTGCCCACACTCGACCTGCAAGAAGCGGCGGACTACCTGCGCATGTCACCCGCCGTGCTGCGCCTCAAAGCGCGCCAAAGGCTCGTCAAAGCGGCCAAGCCAGGCAAGTGCTGGGTGTTCCTTGAAAGTGACCTTGTCGATTACCTGCACCGGCTCTACGCTGCCAGTAGGCAAGCGCCGCTAAGTGGCTCCAACGTAGGAGGTTCTACATGGGAGTCTTCAAACGCGGTGATGTCTGGTGGATCGATTTCTACTCCACGGACGGCAACCGAATACGCGAATCTTCTGGGACTACAGACCGGGACAAAGCGCTAGAGCTTCACGACCGCATGAAGGTGCGGGATTGGGAGCAAAAGCGCCTCGGGATCAAACCGGATCGTTCGTGGCAGGAAGCAGCGGTGCGGTGGTTGAAGGAAACGAGTCACAAGCGGACGCACGAGCGGGACAAGGAAAAGCTGCGGTGGCTGGATCAGTTTTTCGGGGATCGCATGTTGAGCGCGATCACGCGGGACCTGATTGACAAGGTGGCGGATCGCAAGGCCAAGGAATCAAGCCCTGCGAACGCCAACCGCTACCTGGCCTTGATCCGCTCGATCTTGAGGCGGGCGCGGGACGATTGGGCGTGGATTGATTTCGCTCCGAAAGTCCGGCTGTTTCGAGAGTCGAGAAAGCGGGTGCGGTGGATCACGCGGGAGGAGGCGGCGCGCTTGTTGGCGGCTCTGCCCGATCACCTGCGGGATATGGCGCAGTTCGCCTTGGCTACAGGTCTACGGCAAAGCAATGTGTCACTGCTGCGCTGGGATCAGATCGACATGCAACGGCAAGTGGCTTGGATTCATCCAGACGAAGCAAAAGCAGGAAAAGCGATTGCGGTTCCGTTGAATCAGGATGCTCTGGATGTGTTGCGGCGGCGTCTCGGCCAACACCGGGAGTTCGTCTACACGTATCGGGGGAAGCCCTCGAAGGTCTGCTCCACAGCGAGATGGCACAAGGCGCTGGCGGAGGCAGGCATCGAAGACTTCCGCTGGCATGACTTGCGCCATACCTGGGCGTCTTGGCATGTGCAGAGCGGAACGAGTCTGCAAGAGTTGATGGAGTTGGGCGGTTGGTCGAGCTACGAAATGGTCATGAGGTATGCCCATCTCGCCGCCGATCATCTGCGTGTCGCGGCGGGCCGGATTGAGGGCACGTTTTGGACACAGCCCAAACTCCGACTAGTGGCGTGATTCTCGTAAACCCTTGTTTTGTAATGGTGGGCCCTGCCGGACTTGAACCGGCAACCAAGGGATTATGAGTCCCCTGCTCTAACCAATTGAGCTAAAGGCCCGTGAGATGATGTGGAGGTAGACGACAGATCCGTGCATGCGCGGTCTACCGCCTCACATTATCGCCCGAGAAGTGCGCGCGCGATCACTTCTTTCATGATCTCGCTGGTGCCGCCATAGATGCGCTGGATGCGTGCATCGACGAAGTGACGGCTGATGGCGTATTCCGTCATGTAGCCATAGCCGCCGAACAGTTGCAGACAGCGGTCGGCCACCTTGCACTGCAACTCGGTGGCGGCGAGTTTCACCTTGGCGGCCATCGGCACATCCATCCGGCCGGCGGCATAGGCCACGGCGCAATGGTTGACATAGGCGCGCAACATGTCGGCCTGCGTGGCCATGTCGGCAATCTCGAAACGGGTGTTCTGCATCGAGGACAGCGGCTGGCCGAAGGCTTTGCGCTGTTTTACGTAGTCGATGGTCATCGCCAGCATGCCGTCAATGGCCCCCAGCGCGCCGACTGCGAGGGTGAGGCGCTCGCGCGGCAGTTCGTCTACCAAATGCCCAAAGCCATTGCCGACTGCACCCAGCACGGCCTCAGGCCGCACGCGCACATTGTCGTAGAACAGCTCCGAGGTATCGCCGCAGTGCTGGCCGATCTTGTCCAGGTTGCGGCCGCGCGAGAAGCCTTTGGTGTCGGCATCCACCAGGAACAGCGTGGTGCCCTTGGCACCCGCCTTGGGGTCGGTCTTGGTAAAGGTGATGACGACGCCAGCGTGCTGGCCGTTGGTGATGAAGGTCTTGCTGCCATTGAGCACAAAATCGTCGCCGTCTTTCACTGCGCTGGTCTTGGCCCCTTGCAGATCGCTGCCGGCACCGGGCTCGGTCATGGCGATAGCACCCACGCAGTCGCCGCTGGCCATCTTCGGCAGATAGTGTTTTTTCTGGGCCTCGCTGCCGAGGTGAGCAATGTAGGGCGCGACGATATCGCTATGCACGGCGAGGTTCGCACCCAGCGCGTTGAAGCCGGCGCGGCTCACTTCTTCCAGCACCACGCAACTGAACTCGAAAGGCGCACCCATGCCGCCGAACTCTTCAGGCATGTCCACGCAGAGCAGGCCGTTGTCGCCGAGCTTGTTCCAAGTCTCGCGCGGGATGATGCCGGCCTTTTCCCAAGACTCGTAATGCGGGGCGATTTCGGCTTGCAGAAACTTCTTGACGTTGTCTCTGAACAGTTCGAGTTCGGCGTGGTGGCTCATGGTGAATTTCCTCGGAGTAATGGAGTGACGGTAATCAAGGGGTGCCGGCGGTGGCCTTCACCACGCCGCGTGCGAGCTGCAACGTGAAGGCGGTTCCCTGCGGCAGCTGAGCGGCATCGCGGGCGGCCTGGCCATTGGGGGTGAAGGCAATGGCATAGCCGCGCTCAAGCACGGCCGTGGGGTTGTAGGCGGCAAGTGCCGTGGCCTGGCGGACGAGCAGAGCACTGGCCCGCTCAAGGCGGCGTTGCTGGGTGAGGCGCAGGCGATCCAGCAGCAGCGTGCGGCGCTGGCGCTGCATCTCGATGCGCCGCAGCGGGCTGGCGTGCAGCAATCGCTCGGCGAGCTCATCAAGCTGCTGCGCCCGCTGTTGCAGGCGGCGGCCCGGATGCAGTGCCTGCAGGCGGCCGCTGTTCTGGGTCAGCTGCTGGCGGCGCTGGCGCAGCGCATCTTTCAGTTCACTAGTGAGTGCGGCGGTGATCTGCTTGAGCGACTCACGCTGTTCGGCGATGTCCGGGCTCACCTGCTCGGCCGCCGCCGTTGGCGTGGGCGCGCGCAGGTCGGCGGCGAAGTCGGCAAGGGTGAAGTCGATTTCATGCCCCACACCGCTCACCACCGGCACCGTGCAGGCGCGCACCGCCCGCACCACGGCCTCGTTGTTGAAACCCCAGAGGTCTTCCAGCGAGCCGCCACCACGGGCGAGCAGGATGACCTCGACCGGTGCGAGGGTGGGTAATGCCTGGAGCGCCTTGACGATGGCTGCTGGGGCCTCGCTGCCCTGCACGGGCACGGGGCTCAACCACAGCGTCGCCAGCGGCCAGCGGCGGGCGAGGGTGGCGATGATGTCCTGCACCGCCGCACCAGTGGCCGAGGTGATGACACCGATGTGCTGCGGCATGGCGGGTAGCGGACGTTTCAGGTGTGCGTCAAACAAGCCCTCGCTGGCCAGCTTTTTCTTCAGGCGTTCAAAGGCAGCCAGCAGCTCGCCGACGCCGGCCGGCTCCATTGCCTCGCAGATGAGCTGCATATCACCGCGCCCGGTGTAGAAGTCCACCTTCGCCCGCACCCGCACCCGGTCGCCATTGGCGGGCACCGGCCGAACGTAGAAGCTGCGATTTTTGAACATCGCACAGCGCAGCTGGGCGTTCGCGTCCTTTAGCGTGAAATACCAGTGGCCGCTGGCGGGGCGCGAGAGATTGGAAATCTCACCTTCGACCCAAACACTGGGCAGCATGTCATCCAGCAGCGCCCTCAAAATCTCTGCAAGCTCCGACACTTGGTAGGTCTGTGCAGGTTTTGCAGATAGGGGCTCTGAAATCATCGGCGTATAATATGTTTTTGGAGCCCTGCTTATGAGCCGCATCGTCCAGGAATCCCTGACCTTCGACGACGTTTTATTGCTTCCCGCGTATTCGGACGTGCTACCGCGTCAGGTCGATACCGGAACCCAGCTCACCAAGAGCATCCGTCTCAATATCCCCTTGCTGTCTGCCGCAATGGATACCGTCACCGAGGCCCGCTTGGCCATCGCGCTGGCGCAGGAAGGTGGCTTAGGGATTGTCCATAAGAATATGACGCCCGCGCGCCAAGCTTCTGAAGTCATGGCGGTGAAGAAGCACGAGAGCGGCATCATTCTCGAACCCATCACCGTGCGCCCGGACATGACCATTGCCGAGGTGCTGGCGCTGACCCGCGCCAAGCGCATCTCCGGCGTGCCGGTGGTCGATAACGGCAAGCTCGTCGGTATCGTCACCGGCCGCGATCTGCGCTTCGAGACCCGCTTTGATGCGCCCGTTAGCAGCGTGATGACGCCGCAGGAGCGCCTCGTCACCGTCCGCGAGGGTGCGAGCAAGGACGAAGTGATCGGCAAGCTGCACACCCACCGCATCGAGAAGGTGCTGGTGGTGAATGATGCCTTCCAGCTACGCGGCCTGATCACCGTCAAGGACATGCAGAAATCCACCGACCACCCCAATGCCTGCAAGGACGAGCGCGGCCGACTGCGCGTCGGCGCAGCAGTGAGCACGGGTGCCGATACGGATGAGCGCGTGGCTGCTCTGGTGGATGCGGGCGTGGACGTGGTGGTGGTCGATACCGCTCACGGTCACAGCAAGGGTGTGCTGGATCGCGTCGCGGCGATCAAGAAGCAGTACGGCGACAGGCTGCAGGTCATTGGCGGCAACATCGCCACGGCCGAAGCCGCACTGGCACTCGCCGATGCGGGCGCGGATGCGGTGAAGGTGGGCATCGGCCCTGGCTCGATCTGCACCACCCGCGTCGTTGCCGGCGTGGGCGTGCCGCAGATTTCAGCTGTGATGAACGTCGCCAACGCGCTGCAGGATCGTATCCCGCTCATCAGCGATGGTGGCGTGCGTTACTCCGGCGATTTCGCCAAGGCGATTGCTGCCGGTGCCTCGGCAGTGATGGTGGGCAGCATGCTCGCCGGCACCGAGGAAGCCCCGGGCGAGGTCGAACTGTTCCAGGGCCGCAGCTACAAGAGCTATCGCGGCATGGGCTCGCTGGGTGCGATGGCGGAAGGCTCGAAGGATCGCTACTTCCAGGACACCACCCGCGAAGTCGAAAAGCTGGTGCCGGAAGGTATCGAAGGCCGTGTGCCTTTCAAGGGGCCGATGGCGGCCATCGTCCACCAGATGGTGGGTGGCCTGCGTGCCAGCATGGGCTACACCGGTTGCCGCAGCATCGCCGAGGTGCGCAGCAACACCCGCTTCGTGAAGATCACCTCCGCTGGCATGCGTGAGTCGCATGTGCATGACGTCACGATTACCAAAGAGTCGCCCAATTACCGGGTTGATTGAACTCTCTCAGCCCCGGTCCGCCGGGGCTTTTTCGTAGCGCTTCGGAACACTGCAATGAATATCCACCACGACAAGATTCTCATCCTCGATTTTGGTAGCCAGGTCACGCAGCTCATCGCCCGCCGTGTACGTGAGCTGGGCGTGTATTGCGAGCTGCATCCCTTCGACATGGCCGAAGACGCCATCCGCGCCTTTGGTGCCAAGGGCGTGATTCTCTCTGGCGGGCCGGAGTCCACGCTGGATGCTGGTTCGCCGCGAGCGCCCCAGGCGGTGTTTGATCTCGGCGTGCCGGTCCTCGGCATCTGCTACGGCATGCAGACCATGGCGGTGCAGCTGGGCGGCACCGTATCGCCCGGCAGCGTCAAGGAGTTCGGCTACGCCGAGCTGCGCGCGCGCGGTCATTCCAAGCTGTTCGAAGGCATTGAAGACCGCCGTAATGGCGAGGGTCATGGCCTGCTCGATGTATGGATGAGTCATGGAGATTTTGTGAGTGCCCTGCCTGCTGGCTTCAAGCGCATCGGCAGCACGCACGACCTCGAAAACGGCGCGATGGCTGACGAAGCCCGCGGCCTCTATGCCGTGCAGTTCCACCCTGAAGTCACGCACACATCCAAGGGTAAGGAAATCTATTCACGCTTCATCCACGACATCTGCGGCTGCGGCAGTGCCTGGACGCCGTCGAACATCGCGGATGACGCCATCGCCCGCGTGCGCGCGCAGGTCGGCAACAAGAAGGTTCTGCTGGGCTTGAGCGGCGGTGTCGACAGCAGTGTGGTTGCCGCCCTCTTGCACAAGGCCATCGGCCCGCAGCTCACTTGCGTGTTCGTCGACAACGGCCTGCTGCGCCTCAATGAAGGCGATGCGGTGATGGAGATGTTCGCCAAGAACATGGGCGTGAAGGTGATCCGCGCCGATGCCGAAAGCCTATTCCTCGAACGCCTCGCGGGCGTGGCCGACCCCGAAGCCAAGCGCAAGATCATCGGCAAGACTTTCATTGATGTGTTCGAGCAAGAGGCTACCAAGCTACAAGACGTAGAGTTCCTCGCGCAAGGCACGATCTACCCCGACGTGATCGAGTCCGCAGGAGCCAAGACCGGCAAGGCCCACGTCATCAAGAGCCACCACAACGTCGGCGGCCTGCCGGCGCACATGCGCATGGCGTTGGTCGAGCCGCTGCGCGAGCTGTTCAAGGACGAAGTGCGCGCCTTGG
>Ga0255086_1000488_pt1 | contig 13045 bp, 7 predicted proteins | sample Colum_Cont_RepC__FD_188438 | JGI IMG/M metagenome (GOLD analysis project Ga0255086, IMG submission 188438) | Freshwater microbial communities from Columbia River, Oregon, United States - Colum_Cont_RepC_8d | ecosystem: Environmental > Aquatic > Freshwater > River | place: USA: Oregon | collected... | reverse complement strand
TGCGCACGGCCCATCACACCCTGTTGTTCGACACCGGCCCTGCGTACGAAGAGGGCTTTGATGCGGGCCGCTCGGTGGTCGTGCCCTATCTGCTGGGGCAGGGCGTGCGGCGGCTCGACGCCCTGCTGGTGTCGCACGGCGATCTCGACCATCGCGGCGGCGCACCCGCCGTGCGCGCCGCACTGCATCCGCTGCAAGAGCGCGGCGCGATGGCGGGCACGCCCTGCGAGGCCGGGCAAGGCTGGGAGTGGGACGGCGTGCGCTTCACCATCCTCAGCGGCCCCGCAGATGCTGTGGGCGAATCCTCACCCGACAACAACGGCGGCTGCGTGCTGCGCATCGAGACCGGCCAGCACGCCGCGCTGCTGCCGGCGGACATCGAAAAGCAAGCCGAAGCGCGCCTCGTACAGCGCTACGGCGAACAACTACGTGCCGACGTGCTGCTGGCCGCGCATCACGGCAGCCGCACCTCATCGACGCCCGCCTTCGTCGAGGCCGCGAACCCGGCGGTGGTGATCTTCAGCGCCGGCTACGCCAACAGCTATCGACATCCCCGGCCTGAAGTGGTGCGGCGATTCCAGCGGCTGGGCAGCGCGATGCACATGACCGGCCACGAAGGCGCTTTGACGCTGCACGTCGACCCGGAGACGGGCCTGAGTGAAGTGCGAGCCTGGCGGCAGCAGTGGCCGCGCTATTGGTGGGCCGAGGCCTTGCCGGTGCCACACGCCGAGTAGCTCGCGTACGATGCAAGTCCGACTTCGCTAATCCATTCCATGCACTACGACGCCCTCATCCTCGGCGGTGGCCACAACGGCCTGGTCTGCGCCTGCTACCTCGCCCGTGCAGGTTTGAAGGTGCGGGTGCTGGAGCGCCGCAGCGTGCTGGGTGGTGCTGCGGTCACGGAGGAGTTCGCGCCCGGTTTTCGCAACTCCACCGCCAGCTACACCGTGAGCCTCTTGCACCCCAAGGTGATCCGCGATCTCAAGCTGGTCGAGCATGGCCTGAAGATCGTCGAGCGGCCGTTCTCCAATTTTCTGCCGCTGGGTGACGAACCGGGGCAGGGCATCCGCATCGGCGGCGGACTGGCCGCGACACAGGCCGAAGTCGCCCGCTACTCGAAGCGCGATGCCGAACGACTGCCGGACTACTACGCCCTGCTGGAGCGCGTCGCCAACGTGCTGCGCGCCATGCTGTTGCAGACGCCGCCCAATGTCGGCGGCGGCATGGGCGCGCTGCTGGAGGCCTGGAAGAGCGCCAAGGTGTTCAAGAACCTCGACCTCGCGACCCAGCGCGATGTGCTCGATCTGTTCAGCTTGAGCGCAGGCGATCTGCTCGACCGCTGGTTCGAGTCCGCACCGCTGAAAGCCTGCTTCGGCTTCGACAGCATCGTCGGCAACTTTGCCTCGCCCTATGCGCCGGGCAGCGCCTATGTACTGCTGCACCATGTGTTTGGCGAGGTCAACGGCAAGTCCGGTGTGTGGGGTCATGCGCTGGGTGGCATGGGGGCGATCACGCAGGCGATGGCGACCGAGGCGCGCGCGCTGGGCGTGACGCTCTCGACCGATTGCGCGGTGTCGCGGGTGCGGCCGCTGGGTCGGTTGATTGAAGTGCAGCTTCAGAATGGCGAGGTGCTCACCGCCTCGCGCGTGGCCAGCAACCTCAACCCCAAGCTCTTGTTCACCCGCCTGCTGGATGCCAACGAGCGCGACCCAGAACTGACGCAACGCTTCGAGCACTACCAGTGCGAGAGCGCAACCCTGCGCATGAATGTGGCACTCCGCGAGCTGCCGGACTTTCGCTGCGCACCCGGCACGCAGCTTTCACCCCATCACCAGAGCGGCATCATCCTCGCCCCCTCGCTGGCCTATATGGAGCGCGCCTATGTCGAGGCGCGTGAGCAGGGGTGGACGAAGCAGCCCATTGTCGAGATGCTGATCCCCTCGACGGTCGATGACTCCTTGGCACCCAAAGGCCAGCATGTGGCGAGCCTGTTCTGCCAGCACTTCCGCTATGCGCTGCCCGATGGCCGCTCCTGGGACGACGAGCGCGAGGCGGCGGCGGATGCGGTGATTGACGTGGTGAACCGCGCAGCCCCCAACTTCAAGGCCAGTGTGATCGCGCGGCAGACCCACACGCCGCTCGATCTCGAACGCAAGTTCGGGTTGGTGGGCGGCGACATCTTTCACGGCAAGCTGGGCTTGAACCAGCTGTTCAGTGCTCGTCCGCTACTGGGCATGGGCGACTACCGCACGCCAATCAAGGGGCTGTATCTCTGTGGCTCGGCGACGCACCCCGGTGGCGGGGTGACGGGCATCCCCGGCCACAATGCGGCGCGGGAGATGTTGAGGGATTGGTAGCGCAGTCTTTTAATTCCTCCCCCGCAAGCAGGGGAGGGAACTGGCTTGGCGATGTTTTACAGAATCGTCGGGTTCGGCACGTCGCCGTAAACCTTGAGCGGGTCGAACATCTTCTCGCTCTCCTCGAACTTCAGCTCCCGCACGCCGCCATCGCCGGTGGGGATGCTGCGATAGAAGCAGGAGCGGTAGCCGACATGGCAGCTGGCATCACCGGGGATGGCGACGCGCAGCCAGACCGCATCCTGATCGTCGTCGATGCGCATCTCCAGCACCTTCTGCACCAGGCCCGATGACGCGCCCTTGTGCCACAAGACCTTGCGGCTGCGGCTGTAGTAGTGCGCCTCGCCGGTGGTGATGGTCTTGGTGAAGGCTTCGAGATTCATGTAACCGAGCATCAGCACTTCGCCAGAGTTGGCGGCGGTGGTGACGCAGGGGATCAGGCCGTGCTCGTCGAACTTCGGGGCGAGCTCATGGCCTTCTTCCACCTGTTCGATGGTCACGCGCTTGAAGAGCTTCACGTCGTCGGTCATGGCAGCAAGTCCTAAGCACAATCAGCCAAAAATGGGCGCGAAGGATACCATTGCAAGCCATGAGAACCCCGCATCCGCACGTGCACACGGCCCACTGCCACAGCAAGGCCGAGCGACTGGCCGAGGCCGATGCGCTGGTGCAGGACAAGGGCGCGCGCTTCACCGCCATGCGGCGCGCGACCTACGACTTTCTGCTGGCGCAGCAGGCGCCGCTATCGGCCTACGACATCCTGGCCAAGCTCGAAGACCGCCTGAAGAAAAAACTGGCCCCGCCCACGGTCTATCGCGCACTGGATTTTCTGCTGGAGCAGGGCCTGATCCACCGGCTGGAGACCAACAACGCTTATCTGGTCTGCGACCACCCCGGTGCAGCGCACGACAGCGTCTATCTGGTATGCACCGCCTGCGGCACCACGCAGGAGGTCGATGACCATGCCGTGGGCGACCTGCTGCAAGCCAAGGCGCAGGCCTATGGCTTCAGGCCCAGCAAGCAGGTGATCGAGGTGCAGGGCCTCTGCCAGTGCTGCCGCTGACTATCGACGGGCGATCGCACCCTTCATCACGCCCTCGAAGGCGCGCACTTCCACCTTCTGGCCCGGTCGTGCAAGGGCGATCTGGTTGGCGATGTGCTCGGCGATCTCCTCCACCGTGCTGTCGGTGTCCTGCCCCAGCAGATAGCTGCGGGACTTGGGCAACGCCAGTTCAAACCAGCCTTCGGGCGCGGTATAGGCCAGTTGCAGGCGCTCGCCGTCATCCGCCGTGATGTGCTGGCCGGTGACGAGGTAGATGTCGCGAAAAGTCCCGGCCCATTGGGCTTCGAGCGCGGCATCGCGCAGGCCATCGATGGCAATCACGATGCGCGAGCGGTGCCCATGCGCAATGCGCTGGCAGGCACCCTGATGTTTTTGCAGTCCATGGGTGTAGTGGTAGCTGGCCCCAGCGATGTGCTCGTGCCGCAGCGCGATGCGCACCTGCGCGACATTGGCCGGCACCACCTGTGCGAGCTGCGGTTGCAGATGGGCGGCCAGTGTTTCGGCGTTGACTTCGGCCGCCGCCAGCAAGGTCAGCGCACAAGCTGGCGCGCTGTGCTCGATGCCGCCCGCCTGCGACATGAACAGGGTGCGGATGCGACCGTCGTCGAGCGTGATCGTCTGCTGACCGGGGTAGTGCAGGGGCACGATTAAGGTGTGATCCGGCCCATCGTCGATGGCGCGCTTGAGCTGCTTCTTCACGCTGCCGAAGTCGAGCACCATCGACTGCTCGTCGAGCGAGCCTTCCAGCTCCAGATCAACGATCCAGCTCTCGCCCACTAGGCCGCGACGCGGGCAGAGATAGCTGGCGTCGATGACGGTGAGCTGTTCGACGAAGAGGGTGGTCATGGCGGCAAGGCGGGTGCGCGGCATAACATTTTACTGCGGCAAGGGTGGAGCTTCGTGGTGATGTTTGCCGCAGTCGCGGTGAAGCGCGAACGCGCAGATGAATGACAAGTCATTGACAACTCATGGCCTGCTTCATGCGATACATCCCAGCGTCTCTGTCTCGCGGGAATGCAGACAGGCTTTTCCAACCCATCTCCTTCCATGACCACCAAGAACTTCACCCTGGCTGCTGGATGCGGCCTTCTGTTCGGTTGGCTGGCGCAGTCCGCCGCAGCCGCCAGCGATGCCCTGCCCAACGTCGATGCCTTCCGCAGCGAAGTGAGCGGCCGCAACCTCGCCCCCAGCACCGCCCTCGATGGCCGCCTGGCCCGGACGATCTTCGACCGCCAGCTCGGCCAGCCCACCTTCCTCTGGGCGCGTACCGATGCGCAGCCCATCACCGTCGGGGCCCTGTCGACCACGCGCGAGATCCTCATCGCGCAGGCGCGTACCCACCTGCGTAGTGAAGCGGCGGCGCTGGGCCTGACCGAGGCGATGATCGCCGACGCCAAGGTGTTCGACGCCCAGTACAACGGCAAGGGTCCAGCGGTGGTGCGGTTCCGCCAGACCATCGCGGGCCGTGAGGTGTTCAGCCGCAGCCTCAATGTCGTGCTCGACCGCGCGGGCAAGCCGGTGTCGGTGTCGGGCTATTTCGCGACCGGCCTTGATGCCGGCGCGCTCGCCGGCCCGGCCTTCACGCGCAGCCCGGCACAAGCGGTGGCGGCTGCGGTGCAGAGCCTCGGCTGGGCCAGCGCGCTCGATGCCGCGCTCGTGGTGCCGGCCAAGGCCGCGCTCGACCCGCTGGCCGGCAGCTTCCAGTGGTTCAAGGCCCCGGCACTGACGGGCGGCAGCCAGGTGTGGGAGCGCATGCCCCGCGTCAAGGCCGTCTACTACCCCCGTGCGGGTGGCCAGGTCGAACCCGCCTACTACATCGAGCTGTTCAGCCAGCACCGCGACAGCCGCGACCTCAGCGGCTACGGCGTGGTGGTGTCGGCAGCGAACGGCGCGATCCTGCACCGCCGCAACCTGGTGTCGCAGGCCACGCCGTTCACCTACACCACCTTCGCGGATGGTGGCAGCAACAACTTCCACCCCTGGGATTCGCCGCTGGGCAATGGCTACACGCCCTTTGCCGGCAGCGACCCGCTGGCCAAGGTGGCACGCGTCCCCACGGTCACCACAGCGCCGAAGGTGACGCTGGTGGCGGCCTCCGGCCTTGCCGACCCCTGGCTCGCTGATGACGCAACCACCACCACCGGCAACAACACCGATGCCTGCATCGATGTCGTCGATCTGCCGACCTCCTCGCTGTTGATCACGCCGGTGGACTTCATCACCAACGCCTGCATCGACGCGATGGGCGACTACCGGCCGCCGACGACGGCACCCAACACCTTCGACTACGCCATTGCCCCCGACGAGGACCCCAGCCACGACAACGCGCGCAGCGCGGCGGCCGTGAGCCTGTTCTACATCAACAACTGGCTGCACGACTGGTGGTACGGCCACGGCTTCAACGAGGAGGCCGGCAACGCCCAGACCAGCAACTACGGTCGCGGCGGTGAAGAAGGCGACCCGATCAAGGCGCAGGGGCAGGATGCCTCCGGTCGCAACAACGCCAACATGGGTACGCCGGCCGATGGTTCCTCGCCGACCATGCAGCAGTACCTGTTCGATGGCCCTGCCAAGGGTTATGTGCGCCAGGCAGCACCCAGCGCGGTGGACTACGTTTTCGGTGCCGCCAGCTTCGGGCCGGATGACTACGACGTGCCAGCCACCTCGGTGGTGCTCGCGGCCGATGGCGTGGATGACCCCAGCCCCAGCGACGGCTGCGGCCAGGACGCCCCGGTGCCGGACCCGACCGGACTCGGCTTGGTGAGCACCACGCTGCCGCCGGCACCGGACCCCTCGCTGCAGGGCAAGATCGTGCTGATCGACCGTGGCAACTGCAATTTCACCACCAAGGCGCGCTGGGCCCAGCTTTCGGGTGCGGCGGCGATGGTCGTGGTGAACAACTCCGGTGGCGAGCCGATCAGCATGGGCAATGCCGACCTGCCCATCGACGTGCCACTACCGCCGCTGCCCGACCCGCTGCCGCCGCTGCCTGCCAACACCAGCTTCACCTACACCACGCCCTCGGTGATGATCCGCAAGGTGGATGGCGATGCCATCAAGGCGCTGCTGGCGGCAGGCACCGAGGTGCAGATTGCGCTGCAGCGTGAGCCGGCTATCGACCTCGATGGCACGGTGGACAACCAGATTGTCGCGCACGAGTTTTTCCACTACGTGCACCACCGCCTCACCGATTCCTCCAACCAGCAGTCGGAGGCGATGAGCGAGGGCTGGGGCGACATCGACGGCTTCATGCTGTCAACGCGGCCTGAAGACCGCATGCAGCCGGGCAATGACAAATGGCAGGGCGCCTATGGCCTCGCGGGCTATGTGAGCGACAGCTTCTACTCCGGCATTCGCCGCGCCCCGTACTCAACGGACTTCGCAAAGAATGCCTACACGCTCAAGCATCTTTCGGATGGCGAGCCCACCCCCGATGGCGGGCCGGGCACCAGCAACTCCGAGGTGCACAACGGTGGCGAGATCTGGGCCAACCAGATGTGGGAGTGCTACGCCTCGTTGCTCAACCGCCATCCCTTCGAGGAAGCGCGTACGCGCATGAAGGACTACATCATCGCCGGCCTCAAGGCCACACCGGCCGATGCCACCTATACCGAAGCGCGGGATGCGGTGCTGAGCGCGGCGAAGGCGGTCGACAATTGCGACTACCTGGCCTGCGCCAATGGCTTTGCCAAGCGTGGTTCCGGCCCGGCAGCCGCGGCCCCTGCGCGTGACAGCACCGACCTCACGGGCATCACCGAAGACTTCACCGCCTTTGGCGAGGCCTGCCCGGCAATAGTCACGCCGCCAGTCACACCACCCGTGACGCCACCGGTCACGCCGCCGACTCCGGCCTCGCCGGTTTCCAGCGGTCGTTTCGGCGGGGCGCTCAACTTGTTGCTGTTGCTGCCGCTGCTCGGTGTCGCGCTGCACCGCCGGTCACGCTGAGTCGCGGTTGAGGCAATCAAAGGCCGCGAGCAATGCTCGCGGCCTTTTTTGTGGGCGCTGCCGCGCCGTGGCAGGCTGCTGCCATTCCGATCCACTGTGATTTTCCATGACCGACGACACCCTGCTCACCACCGCCGAGCGCAGCGACTTCATCCACACCGGCCGCTACGCCGAAGCCCTCTCGCTGTGCGAGGCCTATGCCGCCCGCTGGCCAGAGGCCGTGCGCTGCTTCGACTTCGGCACCACGCCGGAAGGTCGGCCGCTGCGCGCGCTCATCGCCAGCCGCGTCGGTACGCTGGATGCCGACGCATTACGAGCCAAGAAAGTGCCGGTGCTGCTCTGGCAGGGCGGCATCCACCCCGGCGAGAGCGATGGCAAGGATGCCGGCTTCATGGTGCTGCGTGAACTGCTCGCAGCGCCTGCCAAGGACGATCCGCTACGGCGCATCGCCATCCTCTTCGTGCCCGTGCTCAATGTCGATGGCCACGAGCGCTTCGGCAAGCACAACCGCCCGAATCAGGTCGGCCCGGCGGAGATGGGCTGGCGCACCAATGCGCAGAACTACAACCTCAACCGCGACTACATGAAGGCGGACTCGCCGGAGATGCAGGCCATGCTGCGCCTGCTCAACCAGTGGGACCCGATCCTCTACGCTGATCTGCACGTCACGGACGGTGCGGATTTTCAGCACGATGTCTCGGTGCAGGTCGAGCCCATCCACCAGGGGGCTGAAAGCCTGCGCGCGGCGGGTGTGACGATGCGCGATGCGGTGATCGCCGAGCTGGCGGGTCAGGGCTCGCTGCCGCTGTCGTTCTATCCGAATCTGGTGGTGGAGGACGACCCCGCCAGCGGCTTTGCCGAGGACGCCTACCTGCCGCGCTTCTCCACCGGATACGGCGCGCTGCGCAACCGTTACGCCCTGCTGCTGGAGACGCACAGCTGGAAGGACTACAAGACCCGCGTGCGCGTCACCTGCAACACCCTGCGCGCGCTGGTGCGCCAGACCGCCGCCGACGGTGCGGCGTGGCTCAAGCTCGCCGCAGCGGCCGATGCCGAGGCCCTAGCGCTCGGTGGCAAGCCCGTGGAGCTGGACCACGACACCGGCCCGCAGGTGTCGATGATCGACTTCCTCGGCTACGCCTACACACGCGAGCCCTCGGCCATTTCCGGCGCGCTGATGACGCGCTACGACCCCGCGACACCACAGGTCTGGCACCGTCGTCGCCACCGTGCTGGGCACCGCGCCCAAGGCCGGTTACCTCGTGCCGGCCGGCTACGCCGCGCCCATCGCCGAGCGCCTCGCGGCGCACGGCATCCGCTTCACGCGGCTCGCCGCCCCGCGCGAGAACGTGCCGGTGGAAACCTTCCGCGCCACCGAGGCCACCCTCACGCCCGGCACTTTCGAGGGCCGCACCATGCTCAAGGTGCAGGGCGCCTGGGCAGCGGAGTCGCAGGCGCTGCCGGCCGGCACCTTGTTCGTGCCCATCGCGCAGCCGCTAGCGCGCATTGTCGTGGCGCTTTTCGAGCCGCTGTCGCCGGATTCCTTCCTGAGCTGGGGCTTTTTCAACGCCGCCTTCGAGCAGAAGGAATACGCCGAGCCCTACGTGGCAGAACAGATGGCGCGCGAGCTGCTGGCGGCCGATTCGTCGCTGATGGAGGCCTTCAAGGCCCGGCTCGCCAGCGACCCTGCCTTTGCTGCCAGCCCCAAGGCGCGGCTGGATTTCTTCTACGCCCGCCATCCGTCCTGGGACACGCACTACCGTCTGGTGCCGACCTATCGCGTGGACCAGTTCGCGCCCTAGCTAGAATGCTGGGGAGAGAGAACCAAATCCCCACCATAAAACCGCTGCGCTACGGCGCTGACGGGAGGGCCAAGATGAAAGCACTGTCCCCGCTGGATGCGCTGTTCCTGCTGCTGGAGCAGCGCCGCCAGCCGATGCACGTGGCGGGCCTGCAACTGTTCACGCCGCCTGAGGGCGCGGGGCCGGATTTCGTCAGCCAGCTGGTGGAGCAGATGCGCGCCCACCAGCAGCCGGAGCGCCCCTACAACCTGCGCCCGGTGTTTCGCGGCAATTGGTTCTGGAAAGAGGACGAGGACTTCGACCTCGACCATCACTTCCGCCATCTCGCCTTGCCGGAGCCGGGCCGCATCCGCGAGCTCTTGGCGATGACCTCGCGCCTGCACAGCAGCCTGATGGACCGCAGCCGCCCGCTGTGGGAGGTGAACGTGATCGAAGGCCTGGCCGATGGCCGCTTCGCGATGTTCACCAAGGTGCACCACGCCCTGTTCGACGGCGTCGCCGCCACCCGCGAGGCGCGCAAGAGCCTCAGCGAAGACCCGGCGCAACGCGACATGCCACCGATGTGGGCGCGGCCCCGCGCACAGCGCGAGCGCACGGACGAGGCGCTCGCCAATGCGCAGAGCCCGGTGCGTGCGCTGCTCAAAAGCGCGAGTGCCAACGCGCGCATCCTGCCCGGTCTCGCCAGTGGGCTGAAGGATCTGCTGCGCCGCAGCCGGCATGACCTCACGGATGCCACGCCCTATCAGGCCCCGCCGACGTTGTTCAATGTGCGCATCAGCAGCTCGCGCCGTTTCGCTGCGCAGTCCTATGCCTTCGCGCGCATCAAGAAGGTGGGCAAGAAGTTTGGCGCCACCGTCAACGACATCGCGCTCGCCATGTGCGCGGGCGCGCTGCGCCAGTATCTGATCGCCCACGACGGTCTGCCTGCACACCCCTTGATCGCCATGGTGCCGGTCTCGGTGCGCGCGGCCGATGGCCCGGAGGACGGCAATGCGGTGGCGGTGATCCTCGCCAACCTCGCCACCCAGATCGCCGACCCCGCCGAGCGCATGAAGGCCATCGTCGCCTCCACACAGCGCGCCAAGGAGCGCGCCGCGTCGCAGACCGCCGTCGAGCAGATGGCCTATGCCGCTGCCGCGCTGGGGCCGATGGCCGGCACCTCGCTGCTGGGGCTGGACCGCGTGCGCCCCGCCTTCAACCTCGTCATCTCCAATGTGCCGGGGCCGTCCAAACCGCTCTACCTCAACGGCGCGCGGCTGGACGAGGCCTACCCCGTGTCCATCCCCATCGACGGTCAGGCACTCAACATCACCCTCACCAGCTATGTGGACCAGATCGCCTTCGGTTTCACCGCCTGCCGCCGCGCAGTGCCAGCCATGCAGCGGCTGCTGGATTTCACCGAGGCTGCGCTGGCGGAGCTGGAAGCCGTTTGAGTAGAGCGCGCTGGTAAACTGCGCGCCCTTTTGGTCTGGCCGCACCCATGTCCGTCGTCACCCGCTTCGCCCCGTCGCCCACCGGCTTTCTGCACATCGGTGGCGCGCGCACGGCGCTGTTCTCGTTTCTCTACGCCAAGCGCTTCGGCGGCAAATACCTGCTGCGTATCGAGGACACCGACCGCGAGCGCAGCACCCAGGCGGCAGTGGATGCGATCTTCGAGGGCATGCAATGGCTCGGCCTCGCCAGCGACTTCCCCGAGATTTACCAGACCCAGCGCTTCGACCGCTATGCGGAGGTGATCCAGCAGATGCTCGCTGCCGGCACCGCCTACCACTGCTATGCGAGCAAGGAAGAGCTCGATGCGATGCGCGCCGAGCAGCAGGCCCGCAAGGAAAAACCCCGCTATGACGGCCGCTGGCGGCCCGAGTCCGGCAAGGTGCTGCCTCCGATCCCGGAGGGTGTGAAGCCCACGGTGCGCTTCAAGAACCCGCAGGAAGGCGAGGTGGTGCTCAACGATCTCATCAAGGGCAAGATTGTTTTCAGTTCGGATGAGCTGGACGATCTGATCATCGCCCGTGGCGACGGCGTGCCCACCTACAACTTCTGCGTCGTCGTCGACGACATGGACATGGGCATCACCCATGTCATCCGTGGCGACGACCATGTCAACAACACGCCGCGCCAGATCAACATTCTGAAAGCACTCGGCGCCACGCCGCCGCAGTACGCGCACGTGTCGATGATCCTCGGCAGCGACGGCGCGAAGCTCAGCAAGCGCCACGGCGCGCTCGGTGTCATGGAATACCGCGCCATGGGTTTCACACCCGATGCCATCCTCAACTACCTCGTGCGCCTGGGCTGGAGCCACGGCGACCAGGAGCTCTTCACGCGCGAGGAGATGATTGCCAAGTTCGACTTCGACCACGTCAGCGCCGCGCCGGCACGCTTCGACATGGAGAAGGCCTACTGGGTTAGTCACCAGTATCTGAAGAGCGCGCCGCTCGCAGACATCGTTCCCGAGTTCGACTGGCATCTGCGTAGGCTGGGTCTGGACCCAGCGAACGGCCCCGCACTCGAAGACGTGATCGTCCAGCAGCGCGAGCGCTGCCGCACGCTGCTGGAGATGGCGGAGAAGTCGAAGTTCTTCTACGCCGACATCGAGAGCTACAACGAAAAGGACGCCGCCAAGCACCTCGCCGCCAAGGCCGTGCCGGTGCTCACTGCGCTGGTTGAAGGCCTCACCACACTGGGCGACTGGCAGGCCGAGGCGATCCACGGCGTGGTGCACGCCACGGCCGAGAAATTGGGCCTCAAGCTCGGTGATGTCGCGCAGCCGATCCGCGTTGCGGTATCGGGCGCGGCCATCTCGCCGCCCATCGATCAGACCCTGTTCCTGCTGGGCCGGACCAGCACGCTGGCGCGGCTGACCGCCGCCGCTGCACACGCTGCCAAAGCCGCTGCCTAGTCCAACAAATCGAGTTCACCCCATGAGCATTCAAATCACCTTCCCCGATGGCGCCGTCAAACCGTTTGACGCCGGTATCACTGCCCTTGCGATCGCGCAGGGCATCTCCCCCGGCCTTGCCAAGAAGTGCGTGGTCGCCAAGATCAACGGCCAGCTCTGGGACCTGACGCGGCCGATCACTGCGGATGCGAAGCTCGAACTCGTCACTCGCGACAAGCCCGAGGCGCTGGAGGTGATCCGCCACGACGGCGCGCATGTGATGGCGCAGGCGGTGCAGGAGCTGTTCCCCGGCACGCAGATCACCTTCGGGCCTTCCACCGAGACGGGCTTTTACTACGACTTTGCCCGCGCGGAGCCGATCACCGAGAGTGATCTCGAAAAAATCGAGGCGAAGATGCGCGAGATCGTGAAGCGCGATCTGCCCATCACCCGCGAGGTGTGGGCGCACGACAAGGCCATCGCGCATTTCGAGGCAGCCGGCGAGAAGTTCAAGGCCGAGTGGATCCGCGAGGGCATCGCGGCCGATGCGGAGATCAGCATCTACAAGCAGGGCGACAGCTGGTTGGACATGTGTGTGGGCCCGCACATGCCGTCGACCGGCAAGCTCGGCACTGCGTTCAAGATCACCCGCGTCTCCGGCGCCTACTGGCGCGGCGATGCCAACAACGCGCAGCTGCAGCGCGTTTATGGCGTCTGCTTTGCCAACGACGACGACCTCAAGGCGTACCTGAAGCAGGTCGAAGAAGCCGAGAAGCGCGACCACCGCAAGCTCGGCAAGCAGCTCGATTTCTTCCACCAGCAGGAAGAAGCGCCCGGCATGGTGTTCTGGCACCCCAAGGGCTGGGCGATCTGGCAGGCGGTGGAGCGCTATGTGCGCGGCGTCTATCGCGCCGGCGGTTACCAGGAGGTGCGCGGCCCGCAGATCATGGACGTGTCGCTGTGGAAGAAGTCCGGCCACTGGGACAACTACAAGGAC
>Ga0255086_1000483_pt1 | contig 13081 bp, 9 predicted proteins | sample Colum_Cont_RepC__FD_188438 | JGI IMG/M metagenome (GOLD analysis project Ga0255086, IMG submission 188438) | Freshwater microbial communities from Columbia River, Oregon, United States - Colum_Cont_RepC_8d | ecosystem: Environmental > Aquatic > Freshwater > River | place: USA: Oregon | collected... | reverse complement strand
GCCTTCGGTGCCGCCTGGTACTGGCAGGCCGGCAGCTGGCGCACCGCGCAACAGATCGCCGCCGGCCCCGCTGATACACCCACGCCGAGCGATGCCGAGATTGAAGGCATGGTGGCGCGTCTCGCCGAGCGCCTCGCCAGCAATCCGGACGATGCCGAGGGTTGGGGCATGCTGGGCCGCAGCTATTTCGTCATGGGCCGCCACGCCGATGCCGCCAAGGCTTACGCCGAAGCCAATGCCCGCTCCGCCTCGCAGAACGCCGACTGGCTGGTGAACGAGGGTGAGGCCCTGGCGCTGGCCCGCGACCGTGATCTCGTGGGCCGCCCGGCGCAGCTGTTCGAGGCCGCGCTGGCGCTCGAACCGGGCTATGGCAAGGCACTCTGGTATGGCTCGCTGGCGGATGCGCAGGCCGGCAACAATCCACGTGCCGTCGAGCGCTTGCAACGCCTGCTGACGCAGGAATTGCCAGATGAACTGCGCTCCGTGGTCACGGCGCGGCTGGATCAGCTGCGCGGACTTTCTGGTAGCACGGCCAGTGCACCGGCGCCTGCACCGAACCCGCCTGTCGCCAGCGGCGGCGCGCAGCTCAGCGTGCAGGTCACGCTTGCCCCTGCGCTGCTCAGCAAGCTGCCCGCCAACGCCACGCTGTTCGTGTTCGCCAAGGCGGCACAAGGCCCGCCGATGCCGCTCGCGGTTCAGCGGTTGCCGGGGGCGAAACTGCCACTCACCATCACCCTCGATGACTCGATGGGCATGACGCCCGCCATGAAGCTCTCGCAGTTCGAGCGCTACGTTGTCACCGCCCGCTACTCAGCGAGCGGCAGCGCGCCAGCTTCGCCGGGCGATCTCGAAGGGAGTGCTGAGGCCACACGCGGCAGCAGCGCGCCGGTGGTGATCGAGATCAACCGCGTGGTGCCTTAGCTGCGAGGGCGTCTGCAATCATCTGCAAGGTTTGCGGATGAAATGGCATGCCGAAATGCGTCGCTGAGGTTTCGAGATGCGACACTCCGGCATGGTGGCGCTCGATGCAGCTGTGCCAGGCCACGATGCCATCGCGCTTGGCGTAGATGGCGGTGACCTGGCAGGGCAGCGGGCGCTTGGCTTCGCGGGCATCGGCACTCACCGCGAGCTGGTCGATGTCGAGACCCTGCTTGCGGTAGAGATTGGCGAACACGGTGTACTTCGGCCCCCCCACAATTGGCGAGCCGAGGGTGACGATCTGCTCCACCGCCTCTGGTGCTTCGCGCGCCACATCGCGGGCCAGCACGCCGCCGAGGCTCCAGCCCACGATCTTGACCTTGAGCGCATGGCGCGTGTGCAAGGCGCGCACTTGCTCGACCAGTTTCGGCAGCAGCTTGCCGGTCTTGCCGTGATTGCGGCCGAGGCCCCAGCCGTAGACGGTGTAGCCGAGCTGGCTAAGTTTTCGGCGCAGCAGCAGCGTCTCGAAATCACTGGCCTGAAAGCCCGGAATCACCAGCACCGGCCCCTGTCCGCGCGGCAGCTTTGCCGTGCTGCCCAAGAGGCCGCGCGCGAGATCCAAGCCAACGCGTGCCTCGCTCAGCAGCAGCCAAGGGGAGGGCGGCAGCAGTACATCCGGCAGCTGGGGTTTCATGGGTCGATCCAATAGGCGTTGAGCGTGCCGCTGGCATCGGTGGCAAAGGCCATCGGCAGGGCGGGGTGAAAGGCGAGGGTGCTGATGGCATCGTTCATGACGGCGCTGCCCTGCGGGCTTTCGCCGGCCTTCAAGTCCCACAGCACCAGCGTCTTGTCGGGCGAGCCAGAGAGCAGCAGCGGTTTTTTGGGATGCGCGGCGAGCAGCTCTGGCGGGCGCAGGTGGTGCAGCAGTTGCAGCGGACGCGTGCCTTCGGGCCCCTTGCCGGTGAAGTTCCAGACGATGATGGCGTCTTCGCCGGTGGTGGCGAGGTGTTTGCTGTCCGCGCTCCAGGCCAGCGCCTGCGGTTTTTTGCCGTAGCCGCCCATCTTGGAGTCGAGCCAGGCTCCAGCCCGCCAGAAGTGCACGGATTTGTCGATGCTGCCGGCGGCGAGCACCTTGCCGTCGGGTGACCAGTGGGCGTTGATGAGCGTGCTCACCCATTTCAGGGTGCGGTCGAGGCCGCCATCGGCACTGCGCCACAGCAGCACCTCCGCCCCCGCTGTCGCCGCCAGCAAGCCGCCGACGGCATTGAAGGCGAGACCATTGATGCCGGCAGTCGCGCTCCATTGCCGCAGCGGCTGACCTTGCGCATCCCAGAGCTTGACGTGCTTGCCGGCAGCGGTGGCCAAGCGTTTGCCGTCCGGTGTCCATTGCAGATGGCTGACCCAGCCGCTGCTGCCGGGCAGTGCGGCGATCTGCTGGCCGCTTTTCACGTCCCAGAGGCGCGCATGGCCATCCTGACCGGCGCTGGCGAGCGCATGGCGGCCAAAGGCGAGGGCGAGCACGCCGTCGGCGTGGGCATCGAAGCGGTGCAGGGCATCGCCGCTCGTGGCATCAAACACAAACACCTTGCCGCTGGCGGTGCCGGCTGCTAGCACCGCGCCGTCACGCGACATTGCGAGGGCAGTGGGGTAGTCATCCAGCGTGGCCGTCCAGGCCGTGGGCAGGGTGCGGATCATGCGCGCAGGCAGGCCTTGAAGCCGGCGGTGAGCTGGGCGCGGTCCAGGTTGCGGCCGATAAATACCAGGGTGTTGTCACGCTTTTCCTCTGCCCCCCAAGGCGTGGTTTCGCGGCCATCCATCACCATGTGCACGCCCTGGAACACGTAGCGCTTGTCGCGCCCGGCGACGTTGAGGATGCCCTTGCTGCGAAAGATGTCATTGCCCTGCGTCGAGAGCACGGCGCTGATCCAGCCAGAGAACAGGCTGGGGTCCACCAGACCGTCGATCTGGATGCCGACGCTGCCCACGCCTTCTTCGTGCGAATGGCTGTGTTCGAAGTGTTTGCTGAGCACTGGTCGCAGCGGGCTGCCGTCGGGCTTTTTGAGGGTAAGGTGATGTTCTTCCGGCGCGTGTTCGGTGAGCAGCACATAGTGGCCTGGGGCGGGCACGCGGATAGGGAAGTGAGCATGGTCTCCATGCAGGTCGAGCTTCCACGGTGTCATCGAGGGCTCGACCACGCTGCCGGCTGCGCGTGGCTCCGGCCGGTTGGCAAAAGCGCGCACGGCTTTGGCGGCGGCACTGTTGAGTGCATCCTCACCACTGGCAGGCACTGGCAGCAGCGCTAGCGTTAGAGCGTGGGCATCGTGCTCATGCGCGTGATCGTGATGGGCGTGGTCATGGTGGTGGTGACCACAGGCCCCGGCTACCAGCTCGGCAGCGGTGTCGATCTTGTAGAGACCTGCCCATTCAAAGGGATATTCCGGCGCGAGAAACGCCGGGTTGAGCGAGAGCGCGCGGTTCAGGTCAAAGCCGCCGACATCCAGCACGGCCTCGATCGGCGCGGCGGCGTTGGTGGTGCGGATGAGCCTGGCCATGGCATTGATGCCGCGCACCCGGCGCTCGACGGTTTCCAGCTCATCCTCGCTGACCAGATCGCACTTGTTGAGCAGGATCACGTCGGCGAAGGCCACCTGCTTCTGCGCCTCCTCGCTGTTGTCGAGGTGCAGCAGCAGGTGCTTGGCATCCACCACGGTGACTAGGCCATCGAGTGCGAACTGCGCTTTCATGTCCTCGTCCATGAAAAAGGTCTGCGCCACCGGGCCGGGGTCGGCCATGCCGGTGGTCTCGACCAGGATGCGGTCGAACTTGTCGCGGCGCTTCAAGAGCTGGCCGAGGATGCGGATGAGATCGCCGCGCACCGTGCAGCAGATGCAGCCGTTGTTCATCTCGAAGATTTCCTCGTCGGCATTGATCACCAGTGCCTGGTCGATGCCGATCTCGCCGAACTCGTTTTCGATCACCGCGATGCGCTGGCCGTGCTGCTCGGTGAGGATGCGGTTGAGCAGCGTGGTCTTGCCGGCACCGAGAAAGCCGGTGAGGACGGTGACGGGGATTTTGGTCGACATAGTGGGTTTGGGTGATTGGCGTTCGATGGTATCTGTTGCCATCGAGGGCGGGTTCAAGATGGCGAAGCTGCGGCGTATGATGCGCGCCACCTCCAACGGCCCGACGCCACACCATGTCCGCACTCGTGTTGCCTGATCTTTCCAGCCTGCCAGCTTCCGGCCCCTTGTTCTGGAAAGCCGCGCTTTCGGCCCGCCGCAAGCCAGGTGAAGCGCCAGAAATCCCCGCCAACACGGTGACGCTGAAAAACCTCGTGCTGCAGGGCGAGCACATTGCGGCCTACAACAAGGTCTGCGAAATCCCGGAGGGCTTGCTGGCCATCACCTACCCGCAAGTGGTGGCTGCGCCCCTGCACATGCACGTGATGACGCAGAAGAACTTTCCGCTGCCGCTGGTGGGCTTAGTGCATCTGCGAAATGTCATTACGCAGAAAGCCGTGCTGAGCGCGGGCACGCCCTATGACGTGCGGGTGCAGGTGGGTGAATCACGGCGCAGCAAGCTCGGCGTGGAGGTCGACCTGCTGACAGACTATCTGGCCGATGGCGAGGCGCTGTGGAGTGCGACCACCACGGTGCTGTACCGCATCAAGGACAAGCAGCGTGGGCACAAGGCGCCGCCGCCGCGTTTGCCTGCTGCGGTCACTGCGCAATACACGCCCTTCAACGCGCCAGAGGACATTGGCCGTCGCTACGCGCCAGTGGCGCAGGACTACAACCCGATCCATCTCCGGGCGATCACTGCAAAGTTTCTGGGCTTCGACCGCGCCATTGCGCATGGCATGTGGAGTGTGGCGCGCTCACTGGGTGTCATGCTGCCGACGTATGGCATACCGGCCATGCTCAGCATCCAGTTCAAACAGCCTCTGCTGCTGCCGGGTCGGGTGACGCTCAAGCAGGTGCAGAGCGGCGATGGGCTGGATTTTGATCTGTTGGCGCGCGAGGGTGGAAAAACCCATTTGAGCGGGCGATTGGAAGGTCATCTTTGAGCCCTGCTCGGCTAGACTAAACGTCTTCGCTGCGCCAATTACCAAATCCATATCCCGGAGTGCACATGCGTATCCGTAAAGCGGTTTTCCCCGTCGCCGGTCTCGGCACCCGATTCCTGCCCGCCACCAAGGCGAGTGCCAAGGAGATGCTGCCGGTGGTCGACAAGCCGCTGATCCAGTACGCCGTGCAGGAGGCCATCTCAGCCGGCGCGCAGGAACTGATCTTTGTCACTGGCCGCTCGAAGAACTCGATCATGGATCACTTCGACAAGGCCTACGAGCTGGAGGCCGAACTGGCCGCCCGCAACAAGACCAAGCTGCTGGAGACCGTGCAGGAAATCCTGCCCCCCGGCATCACCTGCATCTTCATCCGCCAGGCCGAGGCACTGGGCTTGGGCCATGCGGTGCTGTGCGCCGCGCCGGCCGTGGGGGATGAGGACTTCTCCGTGATCCTCGCGGACGACTTGATCGACGGGAAGCTGCGTCCCTGCCTCGCACAGATGCAGCGCGTGTACCAGGAATACGGCACCAGCGTCATCGCCACCCAGCGGGTGCCGATGGACGAGGTCAGCAGCTATGGCGTGGTGGACACCCAGCCGATCGCACCGGGCCTGGGCGAGATCCGTCGCATTGTCGAAAAACCGAAGAAGGAAGATGCACCGAGCAACCTCGCTGTTGTCGGTCGCTACATCCTGACGCCGCGCATCTTCAAGCTTTTGGAGCGCACCCAGCGCGGTGCCGGTGGCGAGATCCAGCTGACCGACGCCATCAGCGCGATGATCCAGGAGCAGACCGTGCTGGCCTATGAGTTTGAGGGCACGCGCTATGACTGCGGCAGCAAGCTGGGCTATCTCAAGGCCAACGTCGAATACGGTTTGAAGCACCCGGAGCTGGCGAATGATTTCCGCGACTACCTGGTCGGACTGACGCCAGAACTCAAGGGCCCGGAAAGAGCGGAAAAGGCCAAAAAATAATCGAAGTCCCGCAAGCGCCGCACACCAGCGGCGTTTCCTTTTGCGGCGAGGAGCTAGAGACCCCAATGAGCGGCAGCCAGTACATCAACCAAATCGCAACCTCCTCCATTTCCGGCGGCAACGCTGTGTATGTGGAGCAGATGTATGAACAGTTCCTCGACGACCCAAATGCAGTTGACGAGGGCTGGCGGCAGTATTTCCAGACTCTGAATGGTGCGGCCGATGTGCCGCACAGCCCTGTGGTGGCGCGCTTCGAGCAGCTGGCCCAGCAGCCGAAGAAGCTGGTGGTGCAGGGGGCAGCTGCGATGGATGCTGCCGCTGCTGAGAAGCAGGCGGGTGTGCTGCGGTTGATCAACTACTACCGCGTGCGCGGCCATCAGGCTGCCAAGCTGGACCCGCTGGGTCTTGCTGCCATGCCGCTGCTGCAAGATCTTGACCCGGCCTTTCATGGGCTCTCGCCTGCCGATATGGACACGGTGTTCAACACTGGCACGCTGGCAGTGGCCGCTCGTCTGCCGCTGCGCGAGATCATCAAGATTCTGAAGGCGGTGTACACCGACACCATCGGTGCGGAGTACATGTACATCACCGACACCGAGCAGAAGCGCTGGATCCAGAAGCGGCTTGAAAGTGTTGCCTTCGAGCCGAAGCTGACGGCAGAGCGCCGCCGTGAAGTGCTGTTGCAGATGACCGCCGCCGAAGGGCTGGAGCGCTACCTGCACAACAAGTACGTCGGCCAGAAACGCTTCTCGCTGGAAGGCGGCGAAGCCGCCATCCCTGCACTCGACGAAGCCCTGCGTGCGGCAGCACTCGCTGGCGCCGAAGAACTGGTGATCGGCATGGCCCATCGTGGTCGCCTCAATGTGCTGATCAACATCCTCGGCAAGTCGCCGAAGGATCTGTTCGCCGAGTTCGAGGGCAAGTATTCGGCCGACTCGCTGAGCCGTGCCGGTGACGTGAAGTATCACCAGGGCTTTTCGACGGACGTGGAAGTGCTCGGCAAGCGCCTGCATCTGGTGCTGGCTTTCAACCCCTCACATCTTGAGATCGCCAATCCAGTCGTAGAGGGCAGCGTGAAAGCGCGCCAGACCCGTCGTCACGATGAAGTGGGCCAGAAGATCGTGCCGGTGCTGATCCACGGCGATGCAGCGTTTGCCGGCCAGGGCGTGGTGATGGAAACCATGCAGCTGTCGAAGAGCAAGGGCTACGGCACGGGCGGCACGCTGCACCTGATCATCAACAACCAGATCGGGTTCACCACCCCGAATCCGATCGAGGCCGACCCCGGCCACGACTCGCGCACCAGCCGCTACTGCACCGATCTGGCCAAGATGGTCGAGGCGCCGGTGTTCCATGTGAACGGCGACGATCCGGATGCGGTGGTGTTCGTCACGCGCCTTGCGATGGACTTCCGCAATGCCTTCCACAAGGATGTGATTGTCGACATTTGCTGCTACCGCCGTCTGGGCCACAACGAGGCCGATGAGCCTTCCGTCACCAGCCCGGTGATGTACGACACCATCAAGAAGCTGCCGACAACGCTGGCCCTGTACGGCCAGAAGCTGATCGCCGAGAAGGTGGTGTCTGGTGATGAGCCGGCCCAGTTGGTAGCGGCCTATCGCGATGGTCTCGACAAGGGCGAAAACATCGCTCGTGCCACGCTGGGGCTGGTGGGCAACAAGTACACCGTCAACTGGTCGCTGTTCGGCAAGGGCCAATGGCACGATGCAACCGATACCAGCGTTTCGGTTGAGGCCATCAAGCTGCTGAATGGCAAGCTGCTGACGCTGCCGGAAGGTTTCACCCCCCATGCGCGCGTTGCCAAGATTCTGGAAGATCGCAGCAAGATGGCCGCTGGCGAGCTGGCCATGGACTGGGGCTTTGCCGAAACCACCGCCTACGCCACCCTGGTCAACGAAGGTTTTGCGGTGCGCATCACCGGGCAGGACGTGCGTCGCGGAACGTTCTTCCATCGCCATGCCACGCTGCATGATGCCAAGACTGGCCATAGCGTGACGCCGCTGCGCCACCTCGCCACCGACAAGAACAAGTTCATCATCGTCGACACCCTGCTGTCGGAAGAAGGCGTGCTCGGTTTCGAGTATGGCTATTCGACCACCGACCCTGATGCGCTGGTGATCTGGGAAGCGCAGTTCGGAGATTTCGCCAACGGCGCGCAGGTCGTCATTGACCAGTTCATTGCTTCGGGCCAGGAGAAATGGGGCCGTCTCTGCGGGCTGGTGATGTTCCTGCCGCACGGCTATGAAGGCCAGGGGCCTGAGCACTCTTCGGCACGTCTGGAGCGCTACCTGCAACTCTGCGCCGGCAACAACATGCAGGTCTGCGTGCCCTCCACGCCGGCGCAGATGTTCCATATGCTGCGTCGCCAGATGAAACGCTCGCTGCGTCTCCCCCTGGTGGTGATGACGCCGAAGTCGCTGCTGCGTCATCCCCTGTCGGTATCGACTCTGGATGACCTCACCAAGGGGCGCTTCCAGACCGTGATCGGCGAGGCCGAGCCGCTGGATGCTGCCAAGGTCAAGCGCGTGGTGCTGTGTTCCGGCAAGGTCTATTTCGACCTGCTGCAAGCGCGGCAGAAGGCGAAGATCGACGATGTCGCCATCGTCCGCATCGAGCAGCTGTATCCCTTCCCGCGCGACGACTACAAGGCAGCACTCGCCGCTTTCCCCAAAGCCACCGAAGTGGTCTGGGCCCAGGAAGAGCCAGAGAATCAGGGGGCTTGGTATCAGATCAAGCACCGCCTTGCGGCCTATCTCAGTCGTCAGCACCAGTTGCTCTACGCCACCCGCACGGGTGCTGCGACGACTGCGGCGGGTTACCTGAAAGTGCACAACAAGGAACAGGACGAAGTCGTCCAGGCAGCACTGAGCGGCGGCAAGCCGGTCTGAGCTGCGCATTCGACACCACTCACAAAAGAACAAACGGAGCAGCCCGATGGCTATCGAAATCAAAGTCCCCAACCTGCCGGAATCTGTGGCATCCGGCACCATCGCCACCTGGCATGTGAAAGTGGGTGATGTGATCAAGCGCGAGCAGAACCTGGTTGATGTCGAGACGGACAAAGTGGTGCTCGAAGTGCCAGCCACTGCGGATGGCGTGCTGAAAGAACTGCTGGTGCAGCCGGGTGCCACGGTCACTTCGGGCCAGGTGCTAGCGGTGATGGAGGAAGGCTCGGCCCCGGCTAAGGCAGAAGCACCAGCCGCCAAGGCCGCAGCACCTGCTGCTGCGGTGTCAGATGACGTGCAAGGCCCCGCCGTACGCAAGCTGCTGGCCGAGCTCGGCCTCACGGCCGAGGGGATCCCGGCCAGCGGCAGGGGCGGTCGCCTGACAGTTGAAGACGTGAAGAGCTTTGCCGAAAAGGCGAAAGCTGCACCCAAGGCGGAGATTGCAAAGCCCGCTGCCCCTGCTGCGGCTGTCTCAGCTGCGGGCCCGCGCGAGGAGCAGCGGGTGCCGATGACGCGCATCCGTGCCCGCATCGCCGAGCGTCTGAAAGAGGCGCAGAACACCGCAGCCATGCTCACGACTTTCAACGAGGTGGATCTGACGGCGGTGGATGTATTGCGCGCCAAGTACAAGGAAACCTTCGAGAAGGCGCATGGGGTGAAGCTGGGCTACATGAGCTTTTTCACCCGCGCAGCCATCGAGGCGCTCAAGCGCTATCCGCTGGTCAACGCTTCGATCGATGGCAATGACATCGTCTATCACAACTACTACGACATCGGCATCGCAGTTTCGAGCCCGCGCGGGCTGGTGGTGCCTATCGTCAAGGACGCCGACCTGCTCAGCCTGGCCGGCATCGAAAAATCCATCGCCGCTTTTGGCGCCAAGGCCAAGGACAACAAGCTGACGCTGGAAGATCTCACCGGCGGTACCTTCAGCATCACCAATGGCGGCATCTTTGGTTCTCTCGTGTCCACGCCCATTCTCAACACGCCGCAGAGCGCGATCCTTGGCATGCATGGCATCAACGAGCGGCTGCTGGATATCGAGGTCAATGCCGACGGCACCGTGAAGCGTGTCAAGAAGGCCAAGATGATGTGGCTGGCCCTCACCTACGATCACCGCATCATCGACGGCAAGGATGCGGTGATGTTCCTGCGTACCATCAAAGAATGTCTGGAAGACCCGGCGCGCCTGCTGCTGAACGTCTAGTTGTTCGTATCTGTAGCCGCCCTTTTTTCAAGGGTGGTCAATCCAAGCCATTGCCACAATGGCATCCAAAGGAGTGAACCCATGTCCCGTTTGTCTGCCTGTTCTGCAATGCTGATGGCTGTGAGCGCCGCCTTCCCCGTGCATGCGCTGGAGTCGGAACTCAACCTCAACACCTACCTCGCCGGTTCGCTGCGTCAGCTCGACAGCGATTTCGAGACGGCCGAAGACGACTTTGAAGGCACTAACAATGCCTCACGCGTGAACCTCAATGGTTCGGTGAAAAACGAATACGGCAAGTTGTTCGCGGCCTATGAGCGCGGTCTGCGCAATGACAAGAATGGCATCGAGCAGGTGCGTCAGGTCTATGCCGGCATCGACACCGGCTACGGCCAGTTGGTGGGCGGCAAGAAGGCCAGCGAGTACCGTCTGGTGGGCGAGCAGCTTGATCCGTTCTACGACACCTCAGTGGTGGGGTTCAACGGCCGTGCGCACAGCGAAGGGGCCAGCTACGGCCTGTCGAACCTCACCAATGGCTTTTCCCGCAATATGGTGGCCTACAGCACGCCCATGCTGTTCGAGCGCCTACAGCTCAATGGTGCGGGTTTCTTCAACGACAAGGATGCCCCCAACGACAAGACCGACTACGGTTTCGGTGCCCGCTATAGCCAGCCTGGCCTTGAAGAAGGCGCCATGCTTACTGCAGGGGTGCAGTACCTGAAAATCGAGAATGCTGCTGCTTTTGCGGCAAGTAATCTGACGCGTTCCGAGATGCTCGCCGTGGGTGGTTCTCCTGGCCCATCGGCTAGCATTCGTGTCTACGGTGCCTACACCGCGCCCAAGTATAGCCTGGCTGTCTCGCTGGAACAGATCGACGTTGATGCCGAGCCGGAGGCCCGCGAATACTTCTATGCCGCTGCCACCTATGCAGTGGCAGAGAACACCCGCATGGCGTTGAGCTATGGCCGCCTGGAGTTCAAGGCGGGCAGCCCTGCACTGTCGGGTGATGGCGTCAGCTTTGGCGTGTTCCAGAAACTCGGCAAGTACATGAATGCCTATGTTGCCGGCCGCAAGGTCTACCTCGATGGCCCCGGTGACACCAGCTCGCTGGCGGCTGGCGTGAGCATCAATCTGGATGCCAAGCTGCTGCCGACCTTCTCGGTCTCCGGCCCCGGTTTCGGCCCGCAGTAAGGCAAAAGCGGAAAAGGATTGCTGCCGTTGCGCAGCTAAAATGGCGGCAGCAAATCCAGCGAATCTTTGAGGAGTTTCAAGTGAGTGCAAGCGATCAGAACGGCGTCTGGGATGTCATCGTCATCGGTGGCGGAACGGGTGGTTATCCCGCTGCCATCCGCGCCGGACAGCTCGGCATGAAGGTGGCCTGCATCAATGCCTGGCTGAACCGTGACGGCAAGCCCGCCTATGGCGGCACCTGCCTCAATGCCGGCTGCATTCCCAGCAAGGCTTTGCTCGAATCGAGCGAGATGTTTCACAAGGCCAACCATGAGTTGGCTGTGCATGGGGTGAAGGTGTCGGGCGTGGCAATGGACATCGCCGCGATGCAGACCCGCAAATCCAAGATCACGTCCAGCCTGACCGGCGGCATTGGTGCCCTGTTCAAGGCCAATGGCGTGGCGGGGATGGAGGGCTTTGCCAAGCTGCTCGGCAAGGGCAAGGTGGAATACACCAGCCATGCCGGCGAAAAAACCGTGCTGGAGGCGCAGCACATCATCGTGGCCACCGGTTCTGAGCCGGTCAATCTCAAGATCGCGCCGTTTGATGGCAAGCGCATCTGCGATAGCTGGGATGCCCTCGACTTCACCGAAGCACCGAAGCGCCTCGGCATCATCGGCGCTGGCGTGATTGGGGTGGAGCTGGGTAGCGTCTGGGCGCGGCTCGGCAGCAAGGTGACGATTCTTGAAGCCTTGCCAGCGTTTCTGCCAATGGTCGACAAGGCCATTGCCACCGATGCGCAGCGGCAGTTCGGCAAGCAGGGTCTGGAGATCCGTCTCAACACGAAAGTGCTGGGCGCCAAAAACACGGGCAATGAAGTGGTCGTCGAGTTCGAGACGGCCGGCGAGAAGAAAACCGAGAGCTTCGACAAGCTGATCGTTGCAGTTGGCCGCAGGCCCTACACCGATGGCCTGGGGGCGAAGGAGATCGGGCTGGAACTGGATGCGCGCGGGTTCCTGAAAGTCGACAAGCACTACCAGACCAACATCCCCGGCATCTACGGCACGGGCGATGTCATCGGCGGCGCGATGCTGGCGCACAAGGCGATCGAAGAGGGCGTATCACTGGTCGAGCAGCTGCACGGCGAGAAGACGGAAGTGAATTACGACACCATCCCCAGCGTGATCTACACCACGCCGGAAGTCGCCTGGGTGGGCTTGTCTGAAGAACAGGCGAAAGAAAAAGGCCATGAGGTCAAGGTGGGCACCAGCCCCTTCGCAGCCAATGGCCGTGCCAAGGCGCTGGAGGCGGCCACTGGCACCATCAAGGTGATCAGCGACGCCAAGAACGACCGCATTCTGGGTGTGCACATGGTGGGCCCCTATGTTTCTGAAATCCTGCAATCCGTTGTGGTGGCGCTGGAGTTCGGCGCGACCACGGCCGACCTGCAACTGACCATGCACGGTCACCCCACGCTGGCGGAGGCGCTGCACGAGGCCTACCTCGCTGTCGATGGTCGCGCCATCCATGCCATCAACAAAAAGAAGGCTGCCTGATGAAAAAACTGCTTGCGGTTGCCCTGCTTGCCACGACCTCGCTGGCTGTGCAGGCCGAAGAGGCCAGTTTCAGCTTGGGCGAAGACAGCGTGCGTGGCTACTTTGCCGGGCCGCTGTCGCGGTTGTTTTCCGGCACCACCGGCCAATACGATGCAGGCTTGATTTACCGGGATGAGTCGGCTGATTTGATGCTGGCGCACCTGGGCCTGCTGGCCACGGGCGATATC
>Ga0255086_1000481_pt1 | contig 13103 bp, 10 predicted proteins | sample Colum_Cont_RepC__FD_188438 | JGI IMG/M metagenome (GOLD analysis project Ga0255086, IMG submission 188438) | Freshwater microbial communities from Columbia River, Oregon, United States - Colum_Cont_RepC_8d | ecosystem: Environmental > Aquatic > Freshwater > River | place: USA: Oregon | collected... | reverse complement strand
GTCAACCAACCGGATGAGCTTACAAAGGTGCTGCAAATCTTGGAGAAGACGCAAACGGACTTTAACAAGGCGCTAACCGATGGGAAGAAAGTCTCGCTCGCTGATGTGATTGTTCTCGGCGGCTGCGCAGCTATCGAGCAAGGTGCTAAGAAGGGCGGGCAGGAAGTTTCTGTTCCCTTCACACCGGGCCGTACCGATGCTTCGAAGGAACAAACCGACATCGAGTCCTTTGCCGTTCTCGAGCCGACTTCGGATGCATTCCGTAACTACTTCAGTCGTGAGATGACTAAACCTGCTTACGCTCAGCGCTCCGGAGATGACCGTCCTCATAGGCGGGATGCGGGTTCTGAATGCTAACACAGGGAACATTCAACTGGGTGTCTTCACTAAGCGACCCGAGACCCTGACCAATGACTTCTTCGTGAACCTAATCGACATGAACACCGAGTGGAAGAAGTCTGCCGTTTGCGAGCACTTCTTCGACGGCCGGGATTCCAAGACGGGCAAGATCAAGTGGACTGCTAGTTCCGCCGACCTCGTGTTCGGTTCGAACTCGCAACTCCGAGCCATTGCTGAAGTTTATGCCAGTGACGATGCGAAGGAGAAGTTCGTGCGTGACTTTGTTGCCGCGTGGAACAAGGTGATGAATCTTGATCGCTTTGATGTTAGTCCAGCAATGGTCAGTGTAGCTAAGTAATTGGCTCTTGAGCCTAACTGCTTCATTTAAAAGCGATTGTAAACCAGAGGGGGAAAGATAACTTTCCCCCTTTATTTATTGACTGAATGAAGAATAAGCAGAAAATTAGCCACGGAAGGAAAGCCAAGAAGAAGCATTAGCCACGGAATTACACGGAAAAACACGGAAGGAAGAATAAGCAGAAGATTAGCCACGGAAGGAAAGCCAAGAAGAAGCATAGCCATGGACGAACACGGAATTACACGGAAAAGACAGAAGCAGAGACACGGAATGAAGAATAAGCAGAAGCATTAGCCACGGAATGAAGGCACATCTTTCAGAGCCGGATGCGTGAGCGACGGTATAAATTTACGGTTTGGAAAGGGCGCCTTCGGCAAGCTCAGGGCCCGGGAAATCTTTGCCGTATGACTACATTTGCCCTGAAGGGGCAAAATGTGATAGCCCAGGGCAACGCCCTGGGGAAATGGCCCAATAAAACCCCCAGCCCTGAAAGGGCGAAAGGGTTCGGTAGCTGATTATCGCGCCCTTTCAGGGCTTATTTGATGGGGGATTTATTACCCGGGGTTGCGCTCCGCTTTACCCCGGGCTATCACATTTCGCCCCTTCGGGGCTTAGGAACCACCGCCCGTCATTCTCCGTGAAAGCGGGGAATCCATGGATATTAAATGCCAAGAATGGAACTCCGCATACGCGAAGTTGACATTAAAGCGGGTGCAAAATCTAAAGGTTCAAATGGAGGAGTTGCAGTGGGGCTTCCCCATCGCAACTAATCTGCCTTTAAACAAGCTAATATCAATCAATGGGAAGTAAAAGTGGCGGAGGTTAGAAGTCGGGCTAGCGAAGCGAAGGGCCCTTTTCCCGGAGGGAAGAGGGTTGGGAGTTGGGGGAAAAAGAAAGAAAAAATGGTGGTGTAAAAGCTAGAGGGAAGAGGGTTGGGAGTTGGGGGAAAAAGAAAGAAAAAATGGTGGTGTAAAAGCTAGAAAGAAGAGAGTTGGGGGAAAAAGAAAGTAATACAAAAGCAAGAAGCTCATCCAGCGAAGTGGATGAGCTTGAAGGGATTAAAATAAGAACACTACAAAGTCTTTTAGATATTGCAGTTTTTTACTTTGAGCCAATGCAGTAGAGGGTTGAATCGGAGCGCAGGAAAATCTTCCCGCCTGAAACTGCGGGCGTACACTGGATTGTATCTTTAATTTCGTTGGTTGCGATAAGCTCCGTTTTTTCGCCTAGGCTGACAACAAAAGCAGAGCCTTCTTCGTTGATTAGATAAAGATGATTGCCTGCAATGATGGGTGAACCCGAGAATGGGCCCTTCATGCGAACCTGAGCAACTTCCTTACCATCCTTAGCTTCAAATACATTGAGGCCGATGCTTGATAGGCCATAGACTTTGCCTTTGTGAACTAATGGGGAGGCGTAGCCACCTACCAACTTGTTGGACTTCCATTGTGGAACAGGAACCTTCTTGCCTGAGGATGGGGATAGGACAAGGGTTTCTTTTCCTGGTGCAAGAAGAAGGCCTTCGCCCAAGGTGGGGGAGGGAATGGTGGAGGGGCCGGAGCTTGCGAGCGACCAGTTTTCTTTGCCCGTAAGTGCATCAACGCTAAGAACGGAGCTATCGGTTTGCAGAATGACTTCAGCGGTGCCATTGGCGTTGGGCATAATAAGCGGGCTGCTCCAGTTGATGGTTCTGGGTCGGTTAAACTTCCAGAGGTTTTTGCCCGTGTTGGCATCAATGCCTAATACGAAGGAATCGCCAGCGTTATCCATAGGGATGACGAGCACATCTTTCCAAAGAACTGGTGAGGAAGCCATGCCTACCATGTTGGTGATATCAGGGTAGTCAAGTGCGAGGGAACGATACCAGAGGAGGTTTCCATCGCGGTCGAGTGCAGCAACATCGGCGCAGGCAAAGAGAGCAAAGATGCGCTGGCCATCGGTTGCTGGGGTGGGGGCAGCCATGTTGGTTTTGGGATGACAGTTGGTGTTGCCTGTTGCGTTGAATTGTCGTTCCCAAAGCTTGGAACCTTTATTGGGATCGAAAGCCATCACATGAAGGCGGGATTCTTTGTAGTTAGAACTGGAGGTAAGAAAAAGTCTGCCACCCGCGATTACAGGGCTGGATAACCCGCGCCCTTGGAGTGGGGTTTTCCAGAGGAGGCCTTCGGCTGCGGACCATTTTAAAGGTAGGTTTTGTTCTTCGGAGACGGCAGAGCCGCCAGGGCCACGGAACTGGGGCCAATCAGCAGCATGAAGAATACCGGTGAGGATAAAGGCACCTAGAAAAACTCGGGCGATAGTTAAATTGAGGGTGTACATTACTTAGCGCTCCCTTCTTGTTTGGCGATGGTGTAAGGAATCTTGACGCCTGCGAAATCGGTAAGTCTTAGTTGGAACTCCCATTTTTGGGCCCAACTCTCGGTCTGATTATTTTGGCAGATCTTAAGAAGAATATCGTTCACACCTTTTTTAAGATGGATGGGTGCGGAGTGTTGATCCATAGTCATGCCATGGTGATACTCATCGCGTGCAAAGATCTGTTTACCATCATGAAAAATCTTGAGTGATGTGATGCAGCCTGCCCGAACGTAAACGGTGCCCTCAGCGGGGCTGTTAATGCGCGTGAAGGCATAGGCGGTGGCTTCCTTCTTCTTACCCAGCACTTTGTTAAGATCGATGACGCCATAGGAATCTTCAGTGGTGAAATCGATCCATTTAATTGCGCCTTCTTTACCTTCGTAAGAAGCATCAAGCTTGACATCTTTTTCAGGAGGGTAGGGCAGGTCGAAGCCTTTGTTCTTGGTGTTGTCAAAGGGGCCAACTAGATACCAAGTGCGAACAAAGCCGAAGTGTGCGGGAAGATCAACCGTCTCGCCTAGGCCTTTTAATTCTTTAGCAAGGGTATCGACTTGATCTTTATCGGAAGCGCTCATGAAGGCTTTACGGTAAGTGGCTTTGGCTTCAGAATCCTTTTTACCTTTCTTTTGGGTGGAGCCTTCTTCGATGAGAAGGGCGATTGCTTCGCGCCTGAGTTCTGCTGCGGGGTCGGTAATGAAAGATGGGATCAAAGCCTGAGCTTTATCTTTGTCTGCTGATTGCAGGATTTCAAAAGCGAGCTTGCGGCCCAGGGCGGGCTTTGAAGTATCTTTTACTAGGGCGGTGATTTTTTCGAGGGGCAATGCTTTAGTGTTGCGGTTGGCCTTTTCAACAATCGCATTGATTGCAGAACGAAGCCAGTTGGAAAGCACAGGCTGGCTGGCATCCATGGCTGCAAGAACTTCGGGTAGTGCATCGGGTGAAAGGTTGGCAATCTGCTTCCAAGCCTTTTGAGCTTCGATATTGCCTAGGCCACTTTTTCCAACCTTACGAATAGGCTCAAGAATTTTAGAAACATTCCCAGACGATTCTTGCACCCATGCCAGGGCGTTGGTGCCCAAGCAAACAACCAAAGCGAGAATAAGCGCAGTGATTCTCATGACAGCCTCTAATAGATGATGACAACTTAAGCTTAGCCGATGCCAAGCACATCATTCATAGAGTAACTGCCCGCAGGCTTGTCCGCCAGAAATTTAGCTGCAAGAAGTGCACCACGGGCATAACTATCGCGGGTATGGCCTTTGTGCACGAGTTCCATGGTTTCGCCCAGGGTGCTGAATATTACGGTGTGCTCGCCCACATTATCGCCCACACGAACGGCATGAATGCCTATTTCTGAAGGCTTTCGTTCGCCTACCAGACCTTCGCGACCATGCAATAGTTCGGTTTGGCCCTGAACTTCCTGCACGATCTTGGCAAACTGCAGCGCTGTCCCACTAGGGGAATCTTTTTTGAATCGGTGATGCCTTTCGATAACCTCAACATCGAATCCTTTATCCGCAAGCAAGGTGGATGCAACCTTGACGAGTTCGAAAAGAACATTAACCACGAGGCTCATGTTGGGTGCAAATAGAATTGCAATTTCATGTGCTGCAGATTCGAGGGCTTTCTTTTCGGCAGCGGTATGCCCGGTGGTTGCGATCACTAGCGGGATTTTTCTTTGCAGGCAGATGGGCAATACATTCATCGTGCCTTCAGGGGTGGAAAAATCGATGATGGCGCTAACAACTTGATCGATGGGGATTTGGGAACGAAGTGGTACGCCAAGATGGCCGATGCCTGCGATTTCGCCTGCATCTTTTCCCATCATAGGATGACCATGGTATTCGAGAGCGCAGGCGATTTTCAACGCTGGGTCTTCTTTGCCCAATGCAACAAGCCTTTGTCCCATTCTTCCGCCGGCACCGTTGATCCCGATTGCAATCTTCATGAAAAGCTTCCTTATGCTTAAGCGTAAACTTCAATAGCCTTGACAATATCATCAAGACTGTTGGGAACCTGAACTGCGCGGTTTGCAAATCCTGCCCTGCGCACGCCCCTAACCCCAAGAACATCGTCAAAGGTTTTTTGATCTGAACTATGATATGCGACTGTTGCAGTGGAATCTTTCATTTGATGTGCGGTAAGAATGCAGACCACTCTATCGGAGGGTGCAATAATGCCTTCGGCTCTTAATTTTTTGGCGCCCGCAACACTTGCAGCAGATGCAGGTTCGCAGCCCATGCCGCCTGCGCCTACTTTTGCCTTGGCATCCATGATTTCTTGATCGTTGGTTTCTCTTACTAAGCCGTTGCAAAACTCAATCGCTCGCAAACCTTTAACCAAGTTGACAGGCCGGTTGATTTCAATCGCACTTGCAATGGTTGATGCCCTGCGGTTCTCTGTGTCCATGTCGGTATAGAATTGATTCATCACCGGCTTATTCGGTTCACCTTTATTCCAAGAGACGCTATTCATATTGGTGAGAAGATTGAAGGTATTGGCACCTGCGGCGTTGATAACTGCAAGCCTGGGGATTTTGCTGATAAGTCCCAAATGCTTGAGCTCGATGAAAGCTTTGCCAAAGGCAGAGCTGTTGCCGAGATTTCCACCGGGAACTACGATCCAATCAGGGGATTCCCATCGTAGAGCTTCGAGCACACGATACATTACGGTTTTCTGGCCTTCGAGCCTGAATGGGTTGATACTGTTGACGAGGTAGATGCCCATTTTTTTTGCAATTTGCTGAACGCGCTGCATTGCATCATCGAAATCGCCAGCGATTTGGATTGTTAGGGCACCGTGATCGAGGGCTTGTGCGAGTTTACCGTAAGAGATTTTGCCACTACCAATGAAAACGATGCCGCGCATAAGACCGGTGGCAGAACAATAAAGAGAAAGGGAGGCGCTAGTGTTGCCGGTGCTGGCGCAGGCCGCTCTTTTAGCGCCTGTCATGTGGGCATGGGTGAAAGCCGCGGTCATGCCGTTATCTTTAAAACTTCCGGAGGGATTCATACCTTCGTATTGAAGGAAAAGATTGCCGTTGTTGACACCAACATATTGAGCAACATGATCAGATTGCCTGAGCAGGGTCTGCCCTTCGCCAATGGTGAGAACAGAGGGTTTGGGAGCGAAAGGAAGAAGTTCGTAGAAGCGCCAAACGCCACTGAAAGACAAAGGCTCATGTCTAAGCGACCACTTGGCTTCGAAATCTTTCAAGGATTTGGGTACGGGGAGTTTATCCCAATCGTAAGCGACATCCATAATGCCCCCACATTTGGGGCAAGCGAAGGCGGTGTCATCGAGGGAGTTGGTACCCCCGCAATGTGGCATGACACAGCGTTGGAAAACAAGATTATCATTAAAGGCAGTCATACGCACCGGAAAGCATATGGGTAATGTAAAAAATAAATAAACCGAGACTCAATTTAGAGTTTCGGTTTAGAGTCATCATACTCAAAAGGGGACTCGTTATCGACCCGAGCTAGCCTTAAAGATGTCTTTCCTTCAAGAAAATCCATTAAAACCGGAAATACATGCTTCAGACGCCACCCTTTTGCAAGAGAATTATTACCAGAAAGTGAAGTATTGTCAATTTTAGAGCGAACTAGCTCGCGTAAATCAGAGGCGGTAGCGACCAAGCCTGGTATAAGGCTTTTACGGTTACAGAGGTCGCCAAGCAGCCCCGCCATCACTTGGCCGATAAGGCCAACTTGGGGTGCATCGGGTTTGGTTTCATCTTGAAGGGGCAAGGTATCAAGAGGGAGTGCCCGCGCTTTTTGGATAGCAGCCATGATTTCTTCGGAATCGCGATGCTGAATGCCCCTAAAGGCTAAAATATCTTGAGCTTTCTGAGGGTTTCGTTTGACAATATCAGCAATAAGATCATCGCGAAGGATGGCACGGGGCGGGCGATTGCGCTTAGCAGCAAATTCTTCGCGCCAAGCAACGATTTCGCGCACCATCGCCAAGCGCTTGCGATCAAATCCCCCGGTTCCTTTAACCTTGCGCCAGCGTTCACCAATCGGTTCATCAAGGTTGGATCTTGCTTGCAGATCAGCAAATTCTTCTTCGGCCCAATCGATTCTGTCGAGTTCGAGAAGCCTTGCAGAAATTTTCTCATGGCACTGCAAAAGATAGCGAACATCATCAAATGCGTAGGTGATCTGATCAGCAGTTAGCGGGCGAATGCGCCAGTCGGTGAGGGTTTCTTGCTTGGAAAGTCGGGTGCCTGCAAAGGTTTGCACTAATGTTCCGTAGCCTGCGGGGTAGCCGACTCCTATTAAACCTGCAGCCACCTGAATATCAAACAAACGTGCGGGAGCTTTTCCGGATAAATGCTGGCAGATGCGGATTTCTTCCCTGCCTGCATGAACGATGACATTGCGTTTTCCATCGGTTACTAAATCCCAAAATGCCCCGAGTGATCTAATAGCGATGGCATCGATAACAAAAAGATCTTCTGGGGTTGCAACCTGAACCAGACATAATTCAGGGCGGAATGATTCTTCGCTAACAAACTCCGTATCAAAACCAAACACACTGCTTTTAGCAATTAGCTCGCAACTCTTAAGGAAATCGGATTCATTAGCCACAAAATGCTCGCGCATCATTAAAATCCCTGACAAAGTTGTTAAATCACTAATGCAATACAAAAATGATTATGACTCATTTATAATCATTGTCATACCTTTTATTCTAGGATGGATTAAAATTAATGTTAATGCGACCAGTGTTGTGATAACTGAACCAAAGCTTCCCCAAGCGAGGGCCTTATGATTGAAGAGTACCTGAATCAAAAAGTGGTGATAGATTTACATAGCCCTTATGTCTGCCTTGGAACCCTCACCCGCTTTGATGAGGGCTTTTTTGAAGTCGTTAATGCGGATCTTCATGACCTACGCGACACCAAAACCTCCAGAGAAAACTACATAGCAGCATCACTTTCGACAGGCATTAAACGCAATCGCAAGAAAATTCTGGTCTCGCGCAGAGACATCATCTCGGTTTCCCTGCTTGCAGATGTCATGGATGAATAAGGGTTTATTTCTTATCCCATGCATTGGTGAAGAATCTGATCCAGTTGCCATGCGAGATCTTTGCAATATCCGCATCGTTATAACCTCTCAGCTTTAATAAAGCAGGAAAGCCCTGCAAATCTGCAATGGTATCGATGTCTCCTGGAGATTGCTCGGTACCAAACCCGCCATCCAAATCGGTTCCCAAAGCCGCATGATCCGAATTTCCTGCAAGCTGGCAAACCCTATCAATATGATCGATGACGGTGTTCATGGTGACGCCACTTTCTTTTACCGTGGTTTTACCGCGAACCCAATTTGGGTATAGCATCCAGTTGTCGAAAGCAGCACCAATAACAGCTTTTCGGGAAATAAGCTTTTTAATCTGATCATCGGTAAGTTGCCTTTGGTCGGGCACTAACGCCCTGCAATTATGATGGCTTGCAAGTACGGGCCCGCCATAAAGTTCCATGGCTTCATCAAAGCATAGGTCTGAAAGATGGGTGATATCCAAAATCATGCCACAAGCCTGCATCTCTTTTAAAAGATCGGGGCCCATGGGGAAAAAGCCACCAATGGTGCTGGTGCCATGTGCGTAGGGGCTGACGCCATAATGTGCGGGGCCGATAATTCTTAAACCCAGATCAAACCAATGATGAACCTGGCTGGGGTGAAGAACAGGGTCTGCGCCTTCCATGCTTAGGATAAAGCCCAGAGGTTCGGTCTCGGACACAGGTTCCTGCCAGCGTTGGACATGATTTACAAGATCTTTAGAATTCTTGATAAAGCGTAATTGCCCCGCCTCAACCATGGCTTCGTAGTAGGCGAGTTGGCCCCTTCCCGCGGCATACGAAGCGGGCATGGATTCGTAGCGCTGCAGGGGTGGCATCATGCCCTGTCGCATGAGCCTTGCAAGGAGAGTTGCGATAAAAATGCCTACTTTTCCCTTACGAAGCTCGGGAAATGAGACGGTGCCCACGCCACGGCCCTTGCCGGTCATGAGTAGTTCATTTTCCCGCTTTCTAATAAGGGAAACATCGAGTCGGAGGTCTCGATTCCAGTCCAGGGCATTCCAAGCCAGATCCAGATGGGCATCGAAAATTAGCATGTTTTTTTCTCTTTCCGGGTTTGGCAAGTAGTCATTAGGCATGTCGCAATGTACACTAATATAGTGTCCGGGCCAATATTCCTGGTTGAAAATCCATCATTGTTGGGGAATGTCATGCAAAAGATTCAGATCGACTCAGAATCAGAAACCGTAATCGAGCGTTCAGATTATCCACCAGAAAAGATTCGCCAAATCATGGCGAATGAAATTGTAGCTGTTTTAGGCTACGGTGTACAAGGGCGTGGCCAATCGCTCAACATGAAGGATAACGGCGTTAATGTCATCATTGGGCAGCGCGAACATTCCAAATCTTGGGATCTAGCTGTTAAAGATGGCTGGGTTCCTGGCAAAACCCTCTTCCCAATGGAAGAAGCGGCTGCCAAGGGTACCATCATTCAATATTTGCTTTCTGATGCAGGCCAAAAAGAACAATGGTCTAAGCTCAAGCCCCACCTTACCAAAGGCAAGGCGCTGTATTTCTCCCACGGATTCAGCATTGTTTACAAAGACCAAACCCATGTGATACCTCCAGCAGATATCGATGTGATTTTGGTTGCACCCAAGGGTTCTGGTACCTCTGTAAGAAGGTTGTTCCTCGAAGGCAAGGGTATCAACTCTAGCTATGCAGTTTTCCAAGATGCAACTGGTAAGGCCTATGACCGTGCTCGTTCGCTAGGCATTGCAATCGGCTCGGGCTACCTTTTTGAAACTACTTTCCAAAAAGAAGTGTACAGCGATTTAACAGGTGAACGAGGCGTGCTTATGGGCGCGATCTATGGCCTTTGGCTCGCTCAGTATGAAGTGCTTCGTGCAAACGGGCATTCCGCCAGTGAATCTTTCAACGAAACCGTTGAAGAAGCAACCCAAAGCCTTTATCCCTTGATTGCAGAAAACGGCATGGATTGGATGTATGCCAACTGTTCCACCACTGCACAACGAGGCGCATTGGATTGGTTCAAGAAGTTTCATGATGCTTCCAAGCCTGTTTTCGAAGAACTATATCGCAGTGTTGCAGATGGTTCTGAAACTCGCAGAACGCTTGAATCAAACAGCCATCCTGATTATCGCAAGAACCTTGAAGTTGAACTCAAGGAAATTGCAGATAGCGAAATGTGGCGTGCAGGCGCTGCAGTGCGAGCACTCAGGCCAGAACGAGCCAACGACAAGAAGTAAGTTCTTCTTCTACGCATCGTAATATCAATCGCAAAACCCCGGGTAACCTTACCTGGGGTTTCTGCATTCACAGCCGTCTTTTCATAGCTGCAACTTCGTTTCGATTTATGTTTATTGTTCTGGGCCACTTAAGCAAAAAGCTGATTAAGCAAAAAGTTCATCAAAATATCATTGGACTTATAGCTCAGATTGCTGAAACTGATGTGATCATTTGTTTTTTGTCAAAGGGTGCATCATGAAAATAAAACTAGTTCTCTCGTTTGCAATTCTAACTTCTATGGCGATTGGGTTTGTTATCACCGCTGATGAGCCGGTGAAAAGTGTTAAGAAAGATTTGCCTGGCCCACAAAGTTCGGGCGAAGTAAAACTCCCCAATGGTTGGTCATTGAAACCTGCAGGCAAGCAGATCCCTTTGGGTGATTTTCCCGTTAACATGGTGGTGCACCCCAGTGGCAAATATCTTGCAATCCTTCATGCAGGTTATGGCCCACACGAAATTCATATTGCAGAACTTGATAAATCGGGCGCAACTATTATTAGCAAGGTTGGTATCAAGCAGACTTTTTGTGGTATTTGCTTTTCCCCCGAAGGCGATAAGCTTTATGCCAGTGCTGCAGAGTTTGCCAGCGCTTATGTTTACGATTTTAAAAATGGCTACCTCTCTAACCGGAGCGAGATTAGCGTAGCAGATGAGAAAAGTAAATTTGTCACCACGGGGTTGGCGCTAGATTCGAGTGGTAAGAAAATCCTTGCTGCAGGTTGCTGGAGCCATTCGCTTAGCATAACTCCTCTTGATAAGCCAGAAACCCGCAATATGGTCGAACTTAAAGCTGAGTCGTATCCATTTGGTTTTCTTGCGTTGCCTAAAAAAGAACAGGCATTGGTTAGCCTTTGGGGCGCTTCCGCTGTAGCACTCATTGATACCAAAGAAGCCAAAGTTCTTGAAACATGGCCCACTGAAAGCCATCCAACCGAAATGGTTTTATCCCCCGATAACAAAACTCTTTTTGTTGCTTGCTCGAACTCCACACGCGTTAGCATTCTTGATGCCTCGCAGAATGGTAAAAGCTTGGGCACGCTTAATTGCGCACTTTATCCCAACGCACCCAATGGCAACACCCCTGGTAGTCTGGCTCTTACAAACGATGGAAAGATCCTTCTCGTAGCTAATGCGGATGCTAATAATCTTAGCATGTTTCAGGTGGAAGATCCGCTTAAGCCTGTGCCTATGGGCTATATTCCTGCTGGATGGTATCCAACAAGTGTTCGCATTAATCAGATTGATGGAAAAATCTATTTCTGTAACGGTAAAGGCTTAACCTCGAGGCCGAATTCGCAGGGGCCCAATCCTCTTGCGGCCAAGGATCTTCCTATTAGGCAGTATATTGCAGGCCTTATGCAAGGTTCGTTGGGGGTTCTGGATATGCCCACACCCGAGAAAATGATCGCCTTCACCAAGGAAGCATATTCTTGCAGCCCTCTTCAGGCGGATAATCTTCCAATGGCCCAATGGCCCAGTAGTAATCCCATCCCCAGAAAAGTCGGTGACCCCAGCCCTATTAAGTATTGCATTTATGTCATCAAGGAAAACCGCACTTATGATCAGGTGTTTGGTGATATCAAAGAAGGCAATGGCGACCCATCCCTTTGCATCTTTGATGAAAAGGTAACACCCAATCAACATAAGATCGCAAGAGAGTATACCTTGCTTGATAACCTTTATGTGGATGGTGAAGTTTCTGCGGATGGCCATCAATGGAGCATGGCTGCTTACTCTACTGACTTTGTGGAAAAGGTTTGGCCTTTGACCTATCGTGGCAGCCCACTTAAAAAGCTTACTGCTTATCCTTCGGAGGGTGCCTTTGATGTTATTGCCCGGCCTGCGGGTGGTTACATCTGGGATCGTTGTGCAGAAGCAAAGGTTTCTTTCCGCAGTTATGGCGAATGGATTGATAATGCTAAAAAACTAGGCGAACCTTCTAAGGCTAGGGTCAAGGCACTGGAAGGCAAGTTTGATCCTTTCTATCGGGGCTATGATCTTGATTACCCTGATGTAAAAAGAGCGGAGCGCTTTTTAGAGGAAGTTGCCCGCTTTGAAAAAGAAGGTGGCATGCCCCAGTTAAGTATTGTTCGACTTCCAAATGATCATACCTATGGCACTAGGCCTGATAAGCCCACCCCTACTGCGATGGTTGCAGAAAACGACCTAGCTATGGGGATGCTGGTAGAGGGCCTTTCCAAGAGTAAGTTCTGGAAAGAGACTGCGATTTTTGTGATTGAAGATGATGCACAAAATGGTTCAGATCATGTGGATGCACATCGCACTATCTCGCTGGTGATCAGCCCTTATACTAAGCGCAAATTTGTAGATTCCACCATGTATTCAACCTCAAGTATTTTAAGAACCATGGAACTGATTTTAGGGTTAAAGCCCATGAGCCAGTTTGATGCTGCTGCAACCCCGATGTTTAATTCCTTTCAAGCAGAACCTGATCTGACTCCTTTCAAGCATGTTGCAGCAAAAGTTAGCCTGACGGAAAAGAACACCGAGAAATCGTGGGGGGCGAAGCAGTCTCTTGCCTTTGATCTTGATAAAGAAGATGCAGCAGATGATTTACTTTTTAATGAAGTCATTTGGAAATCGGTCAAGGGAGCCAACAGCCCCATGCCTTCGCCAGTAAGGGCGGCTTTCTTCCTGCCCAAGTATACGATCAAGCCTGCTTCTAAAGATTAAGCTTGATGACTTTGTATC
>Ga0255086_1000478_pt1 | contig 13138 bp, 12 predicted proteins | sample Colum_Cont_RepC__FD_188438 | JGI IMG/M metagenome (GOLD analysis project Ga0255086, IMG submission 188438) | Freshwater microbial communities from Columbia River, Oregon, United States - Colum_Cont_RepC_8d | ecosystem: Environmental > Aquatic > Freshwater > River | place: USA: Oregon | collected... | reverse complement strand
TCTTGTGGGTGTCTTCGCGCTTCTTGACGGCTGCACCGCGATTCTCGGAGGCGTCGATCAGCTCACCGGCAAGACGATCAGTCATGCCCTTCTCGCCACGCTTGCGCGAGGCATCGATGAGCCAGCGCATGGCGAGCGTATTGCGACGAACCGCGCGCACTTCCACCGGCACCTGGTAGGTCGCACCACCGACGCGGCGAGACTTCACCTCGACGGCAGGGGCAACGTTGTCGAAGGCGGTGGTGAGCACGGCGAGCGGGTCGTCGGTCTTCTTCTTGGTGGCGATCTGGTCGAGTGCGCCGTAGATGATCTTTTCGGCGACGGCCTTCTTGCCGTCTTCCATGATCATCGCCATGAATTTCGAGAGAATGACGCTCTTGAACTTCGGGTCGGGCAGAACTTCGCGTTTTTCGGGGGTGCGGCGACGTGACATGACTGGCTCCTAATTACTTCTTCTTGCCAGCTGCCGCAGCAGCACCGGCCTTGGGACGCTTCGCGCCGTACTTGGAACGGCTCTGGCGGCGCTTGTCCACACCCGACGCGTCGAGCGCGCCGCGAACGGTGTGATAGCGAACACCGGGAAGATCTTTTACGCGGCCGCCACGAATCATGACGACCGAGTGCTCCTGCAGGTTGTGACCTTCGCCACCGATGTAGCTGGTGACTTCAAAGCCGTTGGTCAGGCGCACGCGGCAGACCTTACGCAGAGCGGAGTTGGGCTTTTTCGGCGTCGTGGTGTAGACGCGGGTGCAGACACCGCGCTTTTGCGGGCTGCCGGTCAGAGCGGGGGCTTTGCTCTTGTAGACCTTGCTGGTGCGCCCATCGCGCACGAGTTGGTTGATTGTTGGCACGGGTTTCCTGATCCTGCGGAAGTGCTGCGGGTCCCACCTACGCGCAAAAGCGGATGTAGGCAGCGTTAGAGACAAGAACAGGCCGAACGTGTCGGCCCGTTTTTGAGGTCGCGGATCATAGGGGCGAGACTTGACAGTGTCAATATGAACCGCCGCCTGCACTGCGTCTGGCTGCTAGAGTATCCGCACCCACGCCCTACTACGGAGTTGCCAGCATGCGTTCGACCCTCTTGGCCCTCGCGCTCCTTTTGCCTGCCGGCTTCGCGGTGCAGGCCGATGTGCTGACCCTGCCGCAGGGCGACGCCCCTACCGCAATCAGCAAGCCTGCGAAAGGCATCAGCATGAAGGCGGTTGAGCAGCAGTTTGGCGCGCCGGTCAAAAAATACCCCTCCGTCGGCGGCGGCTCGGTGCGGCAGCCCCCCATCACCCGCTGGGACTATGCCGGCTTCTCCGTGTTCTTCGAGCACGATCATGTGGTGGATGCGGTAGTGCCGGGCCAGCCGCCCGCGCTGCATCGCACCGAAGAACTGCAATCACCACCGGGCTAGCCTTAACTCTCGCTCGACATTACGACGGGGCGCGCACTGCGCCCCGCTTTGTTTCCATTCCACACTCGCCCATGCAACAGATCCATCTTCCGCCCGAATGGGCGCCGCAATCCGCCATCCAGCTGACCTGGCCCCGCGCCGAGGGTGATTTTGCAGACTGGTTTGCCGCCGTGCGCGCCAATTTCGTGCAACTCGCGGTCGCCATCTCGCGCTTTCAGCCCGTGCTGATCGGCACCGGGGAAGATGTCGCCGCTCTTTGCGCCGACCTGATCGCGAACGGCGCACTCGACCAGAACCTGCGACTGCATTCCGTCCGCAGCAATGATGTCTGGGCTCGCGACCACGGCCCGATCACCGTGCTGCGGGATGGCAAGCCGGTGCTGCTCGATTTCACCTTCAATGGCTGGGGTGGCAAGTTCGAGTCGGCACTCGACAACACCCTCAGCCGCCAGCTCAAAGACCTCGGCGCGTTCAAAGCCCCCGTCGAGTCCACCGATTTCGTGCTCGAAGGCGGCGGCATTGATGTGGATGGCGAAGGCACGTTGCTGACGACCGAGCGCTGCCTGCTCGCCCCCACCCGCAATCCGCATTTGTCGAAAGCACAGATCGAGGACGAGCTGAAGTCCCGTCTCGGCATCACGCGCGTGCTGTGGCTGAAACACGGCGATCTCATCGGCGACGACACCGACGGTCATGTCGACACCATCGCGCGCTTCTGCAATGCCACGACCATCGCCTATCAGGCCTGCGAGGATGCGGGCGATGCACACTACGAAGACCTGAAGGCACTCGAAGGCGAGTTGCGCGCGCTGCAACAGCCCAATGGCCAGCCCTACACCCTAGTGCCGCTGCCGCTGCCGCCGGCCATCCATGACGAGGACGGAAAGCGCCTCCCGGCGGGCTATCCGAACTTCCTGATCTTGAACGGTGCGGTGCTGGTGCCGACCTACGGCCATGCCACGACGGATGCCGAAGCTCTGCGTCGCCTGAAGCCGCATTTCCCCGGCCGCGAAGTCATTGGTCTCGACTGCCGCGCCCTCATCAACCAGTACGGCAGCTTGCACTGCGCCACCATGCAACTGCCCGCCGTCGAAGGAATCTGAGCCATGAGCAAAAAAATCTTGCGCGCCGGCATCGTCCAGCAGCCCTGCACGAGCGACCGTGCCACCAACCTGAAGATGTCAGAAGAAGGCATCCGCGCCGCTGCGGCCGGCGGGGCGAAGCTGGTGCTGCTGCAAGAGCTGCATACCTCGCTCTACTTCTGTCAGCACGAGTCCACCGACCTCTTTGATCTGGCCGAGTCCATCCCCGGCCCCTCGACGGAATGGCTGGGCGCGCTCGCCAAGGAGCTGAAACTGGTCATCGTCGGCAGCCTGTTCGAGCGCCGCGCACCGGGGCTGTACCACAACACGGCCGTCGTGCTGGAATCCGATGGCTCGCTTGCTGGCACCTACCGCAAGATGCACATCCCGGACGATCCCGGCTACTACGAGAAGTTCTACTTCACGCCCGGAGACCTTGGCTTCACGCCGATCCAGACCAGCGTCGGCAAGCTCGGCGTGCTGGTGTGCTGGGATCAGTGGTACCCCGAAGCCGCGCGCCTCATGGCGCTGGCTGGTGCGGATGTGCTGCTCTACCCCACCGCCATCGGCTGGAATCCAGACGACCAGGAAGATGAGCAAGTGCGCCAGCGCGACGCTTGGGTAACGATTCAGCGCAGCCACGCCGTCGCCAACGGCCTGCCGGTGCTCGTGGCCAACCGCGTCGGCCACGAGCCCGACCCGACCGGCAACCTGAGCGGCTCGCAGTTCTGGGGCCACAGCTTTGCGGTGGGGCCGCAGGGCGAGTTCATCGCCAAGGCCGGCGAGAAACCCGATGTGCTGCTAGTGGATGTGGACCTGGCCCGCAGCGAGAATGTGCGCCGCTGGTGGCCCTTCCTGCGGGATCGTCGGATCGACGCCTACGGTGACCTCACGCGTCGATTTCGCGATTAACTTTCGCGATCAAAGCGTATCGAGAAACGCCAGCACCGCCGTTGCAAATTGCTGCGGCTGTTCCACCTGTACATAGTGGCCCGCCTGTGCAATGCAGGCACTGCGCACCCCGGCGGCGAACAGATGATCTTGACCAGCGAACATCTCGGCTCCCATGCAGCCATCGCGTGCGCCGTGGATGACCGCAGCTGGCACTGAAACCGGCGCAGTCGCAGCCTGCCAGCCCTCGGCGCTCAGCACAGTACGCGGCAGCGCCCGGTAATAGCCGAGTGCTGCCGACAAGCGTGCGCGATCACTGAAGCCTGCAATCACCGGCACCAGCGTCGCCGCAAGATCAGCGCCCGGCGACCAGCGCTGGGCCAGCGCGCGCAGCGCGGCAAAGTCGTTGGCGGCCAGATGGCTTTCGGCATCCGGCCACTGAAAGCGCAGCATGTAGCTGGAACGCAGCAGCTGCGCCCCACTAGGCCGCAGCAAAAAGCGACGCAGATGCGGCACTGAGGCGGCTACCACACCGCGCAGGCGATCCGGCCGCAGGGCAGCGGCGATGTAGGTAGCAACAGCGCCCCAGTCATGGCCGACGATCACGGCGCGCTCTGCACCGAGATGGTCGATCAACGCGATCAGATCGCGCGCCAGCGTCGTCGTGCGGTAGTCACCATCAGCCGGAATCTGCGTCGGCAGATAGCCGCGCATGAAGGGCGCTATGGCGCGATAGCCTGCATCGGCCAGCGCCTGCAAGGTCGGCACGAAACTCCAAGCCGTGTCTGGGAAGCCATGAACGCAGAGCACCAGCGGGCCATCGACCGGCCCCGCTTCCAGCAGGCCAAAACTGAGTCCGTTGGCTTCCAGAAAACGGGGGGTCATGTTGCTAGCCGTCAGACGCTCCGGTCGCGACGCGCCATCGTGCGCAGGCGCAGGGCATTGAGGCGGATGAAGCCCTCGGCGTCCTTCTGGTTGTAGGCACCCTTATCGTCTTCAAAGGTCGCGATGCGGGCATCGAACAGAGAATCCGGCGAGCGGCGGCCCGCGTTGTAGACATTGCCCTTGTAGAGCTTGAGCTTCACCTCGCCATTGACCTTGGCCTGGGTGTCGTCGATGAGGGCCTGCAGCGCGCGGCGCTCCGGGCTGAACCAGTAGCCGTTGTAGATCAGCTTGGCGTAGCGCGGCATCAGCTCGTCTTTCAGGTGCGCCTGTTCTCGGTCGAGGCAGAGCGATTCGATGGCGCGGTGTGCCTTCATCAGAATGGTGCCGCCAGGGGTCTCGTAGCAGCCGCGCGACTTCATGCCGACGTAGCGGTTTTCAACAATGTCCAGTCGGCCAATGCCGTGATTGCCGCCGAGCTCATTCAGCTTGGCGAGCAGCTTGTAGGGCGAGAGCTTCTTGCCATTGATGGCGACGGCGTTGCCCTCGACGAACTTGATGGTGATCAGCTCGGCAGTGTCCGGTGCATCCTCCGGGTTCTTGGTCCAGCGCCAGATGGAGTCATCCGGGCACCACCAAGGGTCTTCCAGACCGCCACCCTCATAGCTGATGTGCAGGGCATTGGCATCCATCGAATACGGCGAGCCGCCGCCCTTCTTCTTGGTGATCGGGATCTTGTGCTTGGCCGCGTAGGCCAGCAGCGTCTCGCGGCTGGTCAGATCCCACTCACGCCACGGTGCGATGACCTTGATAGCCGGATTGAAGTGATAGGCGCCGAGCTCGAAACGCACCTGATCATTTCCCTTGCCGGTGGCGCCATGGGAGATCGCATCACAGCCGGTCTTCTCAGCGATTTCCATCAGTCGTTTGGCGATCAGCGGCCGAGCGATGCTGGTGCCCAGCAGGTATTCGCCCTCGTAGATGGCGTTGGCGCGGAACATCGGGAACACGAAATCGCGCACGAACTCTTCGCGCAGATCGTCGATGAAGATTTCCTTCACGCCCAGTGCTTTTGCCTTCGGGCGGACGTGATCCAGCTCCTCGCCCTGGCCGATGTCGGCGGTGAAGGTCACCACCTCGCATTTGTAGGTGTCCTGCAACCATTTGAGGATGACGGAGGTATCTAGGCCGCCTGAATAGGCAAGCGCGACTTTCTTGATTTTCTGGGTCATGGCGGGGTGTTCCGGGCGGGTCTGCGATTATAGGGCGGCACCGCGTGAGACAATGATGAAATGAATGACGCGCTGCCGCCCAACCCCCACGCCACTGCTCCCAACGCCGCACTGACGGGCTCTGGCCGCCCCAAGATCGGTCATCGCTTTCGCGGCTTTCTGCCCGTGGTGGTCGACGTGGAAACCGGCGGCTTCAACAAGGATCGTGATGCCCTGCTCGAAGTCTGCGCAGTGATTCTCGGCATCGACGAACAGGGCAATTTCATCCGCAAAGAAACCGTGTTCGCACAGGTGCAGCCCTTTCCCGGTGCCAATCTGGATAAGGCCTCGATGGAGGTGAACGGCATCAAGGTAGACAACCCCTTGCGCATGGCGGTGCCGGAGAAAGAAGCGCTCGACAAACTGTTCCGCCCCATCCGCAATGCGGTGTCGGAGAACGCCTGCACGCGGGCCATTCTGGTCGGCCATAACGCCCACTTTGATCTCGGCTTCATCAATGCGGCAGTGGATCGCACCCAGATCAAGCGCAATCCCTTTCACCCGTTTTCAGTGTTCGATACCGCGACACTCGGCGGGGCGGTGCTGGGCCAGACGGTGCTGGCCAAGGCATTGATGGCGGCAGGGCTGGGCTACAACTCCAGCGAGGCGCACTCGGCCATCTACGACGCCGAAAAAACCGCCGATCTGTTCTGCCTCATGCTCAATCGCCTGCATGCGGTGCACGCCAGCTTCAAAACACCGCTCGCCGATGACCCCATCGAAGCGGCTGGCGCATAAAATAGCGTTTGATCCCATTGTTCACTGCCCCCAAGGGGGCCGGCCCGCTCGACATGATGAAGGCTCTTTCCCGTCAGGCCAGATTCGCTGCCATTGGCGCGGCTTGGCTGTTTGCCTCCGCCGCACAGGCTGCACCCTTCGGCTTCGCGCAGGTCGCCGCCAAGGCGCAAGCCCTGTCGCAGCAGTCGTATCAAGCCCCGGCGGACGAACTGCCAACCGAGCTCAAGGAACTCGATTACGACCAGTACCGCGACATCCGCTTCAAGCAGGATCGCTCGGTCTGGCGCAAGCAGAACCTGCCGTTCGAGCTGCAACTGTTTCATCCGGGTCTCTATTACAACGCGCCGGTCAAGATCAGCTTGGTCACCAATGGCCGCGCAGCCCCTTTGCAGTTCAATGCGGATTTCTTCGACTACGGCAAGAACAAACTTGACCGCAGCAAGCTGAAGAACATTGGCTACGCGGGCTTCCGCGTGCATTTCCCGCTCAACTCTCCCAAGTACAAAGATGAGCTGCTGGTGTTTCAGGGCGCCAGCTATTTCCGCGCACTCGGCGCCGGCCAGCGTTACGGCCTCTCCGCCCGGGGTCTGGCGGTGGATACCGCCGTGTATTCCGGCGAGGAGTTCCCCAGCTTCACCGAGTTCTGGATCGAAACCCCGACGGCGAAGAGCACTTCGCTCACCATCTACGCCCTGCTCGACTCCCGTCGCGTCACTGGGGCGTACAAGTTCATCGTCAAGCCCGGCAAGCAAACGGCGATGGAGGTGCAGTCGCGCATCTTTCTGCGCGAGGGCGTTGCCAAGCTGGGCTTAGCACCGATGACCAGCATGTTCATGCATGGCAGCAACCAGAGCCGATTCGATGAAGACTACCGGCCGGAGGTGCATGACTCCGATGGCCTGCTGGTGGCCAACTCCAACGGCGAGTGGATCTGGCGGCCGCTGGTGAATCCGCGTCGCCTGATCACCACCAGCTTCGGGCTGATCAACCCCAAGGGGTTTGGCCTGTTGCAGCGCCGTCGCGATTTTGCTCACTACGAGGATCTCGAAGCGCACTACCACGAGCGTCCTAGCGCCTGGGTGGAGCCCAAGGGTGATTGGGGTGCGGGCCGGGTCGAGCTGGTGTTGATCCCGACACCGGACGAGACCAACGACAATATTGTCGCCTTCTGGGTGCCGAACGTACCGCCGGCACCAGGCCAGGCGCTGGATTTTTCCTACCGCCTGAGCTGGCAAAAGGATGAGGGCGTTCGCCCACCTGTCGCCAGCGTGCTGCAAACCCGCAAAGGTCACGGTTATGTGAAAACGGCGGATGACACCCAGCGGCTCATCGTTGATTTCGAGGATGTGCCGGCCGTGAAGCCTGCCGCTGCCAAGGCCGGCAAACGCAGCAATGACAAGGCGGTAGCCGCTGTCGTGGAGCCGGTGACCGGTAGCGTCTGGATGGATGACAACGCCGAGCTGATCGAGAAGCAGACCTTCCGCAACGAGATGACTGGGGGCTGGCGCATGAGCTTCCGCTTCCGTCGCAAAGACAACGACAAGCCCATCGAGATGCGCGCCTTTCTCAAGCGCGGCAGCAGCCAGGTCTCCGAGACCTGGAGCTATCTCTACCCGCCCAACTGATGACGGGCGTCGATCCGCACGCCGCCGCATTCGCCTATCTGGATGCGCTGTCGCTGCCGGATGCGCAGCGGCAAGCGCTGGCCGCGAGGCTGACGGCTGCGTCGGCCGGCGACGTATGGCACACGCTGCACGCGATGCTGGCAGAGCAGCCTGAATCAGGCAGCGCATCCGCATCACAAGAAGTGCGCCTGCGTCTGGCACTCGGTCATGCCGCGCCGTCGCAGCTGATCGCCCACGACGCGCTGGGCGCGACCCGCCTCATCACCACGCCGCCGCTGGCTCGCGCCAGCATGTCGCCCACGCCCTGGTCGGATAACCCGCTGCGCCGGGGCTATCGCGCCTTGCGCGAGCGCCTCGTCGGCAAGCGCGGCCTGGCCACGCGCGCGCCGCAGACTGATACCCCCGCGCCGCCCAAGAGCCGCTGGCGTGTGGCGGCGCGCAACCGCCGTATCGTGCTGGTGCTGCTGACGGTAGCGCAGGCGCTGGGCGCGACCTACTACATGCAGGCGATCCTGCCCTACAAGGGCACGCTGCCCATCGAGCACTGGCTGGTGGGCGCGATCCTCGCGCTGTATCTGGTGCTGTTCATGTGGGTGGGACTGGGGTTCTGGACCGCGCTGATGGGGTTCTGGGTGTTGCTGCGCGGGGATGATCGCTACTCGATCAATGCAGGTGAAGGTGCGGGCACTCTGATCCCACCCGATGCCCGCTGTGCGATTCTGCTGCCGATCTGCAATGAGGATGTCGCGCGCGTGTTTGCGGGGCTGCGCGCCACCATCGAGTCTGTCGACGCCACTGATGCTGCGAAGACTTTTGACTTCTTCATCCTCAGCGACACCAGCAACCCCGACACCCGCGTGGCGGAGGTCGAAGCCTGGCGCGATCTCTGTGCCGCCATCGGCGGCTATGGCCGGGTGTTCTATCGGCGTCGCACCCATCGCATCAAACGCAAGAGCGGCAACGTTGCCGACTGGTGCCGTCGCTGGGGCAGCCGCTACAAGACCATGGTGGTGATGGACGCTGACAGCGTGATGTCGGGCGAGTGCCTGAAAAGACTCGTGCAGTTGATGGAAACCCGCCCCAATGCCGGCATCATCCAGACCGCGCCGCGCGCCTCCGGTCGCGACACGCTTTATGCCCGCATCCAGCAATTCGCCACCCGCGTCTACGGCCCGCTGTTCACCGCCGGCCTGCATTACTGGCAGCTGGGCGAGAGCCATTACTGGGGCCACAACGCCATCATCCGCGTCGCCCCCTTTATGAAGCACTGCGCCCTCGGTCGCCTGCCCGGCAAGGGCGCGATGTCGGGCGAAATCCTCAGCCACGATTTTGTCGAAGCAGCCCTCATGCGCCGCGCCGGCTGGAGCGTTTGGATTGCCTACGACCTGCCGGGCAGCTATGAAGAAATGCCGCCGAACCTGCTCGACGAGCTGAAGCGCGATCGCCGCTGGTGCCAGGGCAATTTGCAGAACTTCCGCCTGTTCTTCACCCGTGGCCTGCATCCGGCGCACCGCGCGGTGTTTATGACGGGGGTGATGGCCTATCTCTCGGCACCGCTGTGGTTCCTGTTTCTGGCGCTCTCGACGGCGCTGCTCTACGTCAATGCCAACGTCGAGCCGGTGTATTTCACCGAGGCGCATCAGTTGTTCCCGCAGTGGCCGGAGTGGCACCCGGAATGGGCGCTGCGCTTGTTCGGCTTCACGGCCGGTCTGCTGTTTCTGCCCAAGGTGCTGGCGACGCTCTTGATCCTCATCCGCAAGCCGCAGCGCCGTGCTTTTGGCGGCGGCGCGGCGCTGATTGTCAGCATGGTCTGCGAGATGCTGTTCTCAGCGCTGCTGGCACCGGTGCGCATGTTGTTCCACACCCGCTTCGTGGTGAGCGCGCTGCTGGGCATCGCCATCCAGTGGAAATCCCCGCCGCGCGAAGACGCCGCCACGCCCTGGAGCGAAGCACTGCTGCGCCACGGCATGGGCACCTTGCTGGGCGGCGGCTGGCTTTATGCCATCTATCAGTTCAACCCGGAACTGATTACCTGGCTGATTCCGGTGGCGGGTTCGTTGCTGATTTCGATCCCGCTCTCGGTGTTTTCCAGCCGCGCCAGCTGGGGCCGCGCGGCGCGCTACGCACCGCTGTTCCTGATCCCCGAAGAAAGCGCCCCACCTCCAGAGCTCAAACGGCTGCAAGCGCTGATGCGACAGAGCCCCGATTACAGCGACGGCTTCGCACGCGCCCTACGCTCACCACTCACGCAGGCGCTGATCCACGCGCTGGCCCCCACCAATCGCAGCAGTGAGATGAGCAAGGAAACCCTGCAAGCCATCGCCCTGAACCGGCTCGATGCGCTCGATACCGCGCAACGCAATCGCCTGCTGAGCCATCGTCAGGCACTGGTGTCCGCGCACGAGAAACTCTGGTCACGTTGAGCCCGCTGTTGCAGATGCAAGACGGCGGTGCTGTCACGAATATTTAACAAGTCAGTCAAAACAGAGCAACGGGGCGAGCCTAACTTGCACAGCGTTCCATAAAGGAACTCCCCTTCAAGGACGCTGCCATGACTGAAATCATTCCTGTCACGCTGCTCGCACAGGCACCCCGATTCACGGTGCGCTTTGCTGAAACCGATGCCGAGATCGTCGCCACCCAGAAGCTGCGCTACCGCATTTTTGCGGGCGAGCTCGGCGCGCAGATTGACGGCGGCCATGAAGGCCTGGACACCGATCAATACGATGCCCACTGCAAGCACTTGATGGTGCTTGACAACAGCACCGGTGAGGTGATCGCCTGCACCCGCATCCTGACTGAGGAGGCAGCCGAAGCCACCGGTGGTTTCTACAGCGCCAGTGAGTTTGATCTGGAAATGATCGAATCACTGCCGGGCCGCGTGATGGAAATTGGCCGCACCTGTGTGGCCGCTGAACACCGTGGCGGGTCTGCCATCGCCACGCTTTGGCAGGGCATTGCCGAATACATCACCCGCTCTGGCTACGACTACATGTTTGGCTGCGCGAGCATTGGTCTTGAGGATGGCGGCGCGACGGCGCACCAGATTCTCGACACCATCCGCAGCAAGAGCATGAGCCCGATCAGCCAGCGCGTGCGCCCCTACTACGGCCTGCCAGTCGCCGACAAGAAGCCGGAAGGCCCGGTCAAAATGCCGCCGCTGCTCAAGGCCTACGTCAGCCTCGGGGCCAAGGCCTGCGGCGAAGCCTACTGGGATCGCGACTTCAACTGTGCCGATGTGTTTATGCTGCTGAACGTCAGCGATCTGAATCCGCGCTACGCCCGCCACTTTCTGGGCCGCAGTGCGCCAGCCGTGGAAGCCGCGCGGAGCGTCGCACTCTCGTAATGCAGCACTCGCATCCTGCAACGGCGTCCCAGCAGGGTCGCCGTTTTGCGTTAGCCACCAACTCCGTGTTGCCCTTCGCGGTGAGGAGCCGCCTTTCGATCGTGCCCACTCTGCGTTTCCTGCTGCGTTCGCTGCGACTAGTCAGCCATCTGGCGCTCGCACTGCTGCTGTGCACAATCATGAATCTCGACTTCACAGGCCGCGTCGACATCGACGACTGGTCTCGCCGCTGGCTCAAACGTCTGATGCGCATCATGGGCATTCGCTTCGTCATTCATGGTCAGCCCCTTGAAGGCGGACAGATGATCGTCTGCAACCATGTCTCCTGGATTGACATCCCGCTGGTAGGTGCCGCACTCACCAGCCGCTTTGTCGCCAAAAGCGATATCCAGCACTGGCCGATCATCGGCTTTATTGCGCGTGCGATTGGCACCTTTTTCATTCGTCGCGGTGTGGGCGGCAGCAAGCCGCTGCTGGAAAAGCTCAGACCGCATCTGGCAAGCGGCGGCAGTGTGGTGATCTTCCCGGAGGGCACCACCACCGATGGCCATGATGTGCTGCCATTCCACCCGCGTCTGTTCCAGGCAGCGCTGGACTGCAATGCCGCCGTGCAGCCGGTGGCGCTGCGCTATGGCCGCACCCGCCAGGGCGAGGATATTGCCCCCTTCATTGGCGATGACACCCTGTTCGCGCATGTGCTGCGCATGCTGAAATCACCGGGTCTTACGGCTGAGCTGATCTACTGCCCTCCGCTGCTGCCACAGCACTACAGCGATCGCACGGTGATGGCACACGATGCGGAGCAGCACATCCGGCGCGCCGTTGCCCCTGAGATCGACCTGAAGAAACCCGCATTGCTGGAGCGCCGGGCTTACGCAGAGGCGGCATAGCAAGGCGGGGGCTAAAATGCGGCAATGAGCACCAGCCCCCAGCCTCCCAGCAAGCCCGCCCCTGTCATTCAGGGCGTGAAGTTGCGCGCAGCCGAAAAAATGGCGCGCATCCCGGTCAAGATCGAACCCACCACTGAGCCTCTGCGCAAGCCCTCGTGGATTCGCGCCAAGCTCGGCAATGCCGCCGAAGTGCAGCGCATCAAGGACACCCTGCGCGCCAACGACCTGCACAGCGTCTGCGAGGAGGCCAACTGCCCCAACCTCAGCGAATGCTTCAGCAAGGGCACCGCCACCTTCATGATCATGGGCGACATCTGTACCCGTCGCTGCCCGTTCTGCGATGTCGGCCACGGCCGCCCCAACCCGCTCGATGTCGACGAGCCCACCAAGCTCGCCAGCACCATCGCCAAGATGGGCCTCAAATACGTGGTCATCACCAGCGTCGATCGGGATGATCTGCTCGATGGCGGTGCGGCGCACTTCGCTGCCTGCATCCGCGAGAGCCGCAAGGCCAGCCCCAGACTCACCATCGAGGTCCTGGTACCGGACTTTCGTGGCCGCATGGACCCGGCGCTGACGATCTTCAAGGACACGCCGCCTGACGTGTTCAACCACAATCTTGAGACGGTGCCGCGACTCTACAAGCAGGCCCGTCCTGGCAGCGACTATGACTGGTCGCTGGACCTGCTCGAACGCTTCAAGGCCCTGCACCCGAAGGTGCCGACCAAGAGTGGCCTGATGCTGGGCCTGGGCGAAGAGATCGAGGAAATCGAACAGGTCATGCGCGACCTACGCACGCATGGGGTGGACATGCTGACGCTGGGTCAGTATCTGGCACCGAGCAAGCATCATCTGCCGGTGGTTCGCTATGTGCATCCCGACGAGTTCGAGCGCCTGCGCGTGCTGGGCGAGCAGATGGGCTTTTCACATGTGGCGAGTGGCCCGATGGTGCGCAGCAGCTACCACGCGGATCAACAGGCGCACGGCGTGCTGAGCTGAGTCGAAACGCTTACT
>Ga0255086_1000471_pt1 | contig 13271 bp, 11 predicted proteins | sample Colum_Cont_RepC__FD_188438 | JGI IMG/M metagenome (GOLD analysis project Ga0255086, IMG submission 188438) | Freshwater microbial communities from Columbia River, Oregon, United States - Colum_Cont_RepC_8d | ecosystem: Environmental > Aquatic > Freshwater > River | place: USA: Oregon | collected... | reverse complement strand
CCCCACCCTGCCCGGCCCCGGCGGCGCGCAGTCCGCGTTTGCGACCAGTGGCGATGGCCTCTACACCGGCACGGTGGATGCAACAGGCGAGGACTGGGTCTACATCGACCTCGACCGCCAGACGCAGGTCGCACCGGCTGACCCCGCCCGCAGCAGCGAGTGGGACATTGCCTTCAAGGGCCCTGAGATCAAGCTCAACGGCGGCAGCAGCGGCACGCCACCGTCGGGGCGCGAGGTGAAGATCTACGGCGACAAGGTGGCGGAAGGCGCGGAGTATCCCTTGGCGCAGATCGTTGCCGCGCCCACCGAAACGGCGGTGGAATACCAGACCGACGCGCTCACCCCCGCCGGCCCGCTGGATAGCCCCAACAATCCGCTCAGCACCGGCAGCCAGCCCGTGTATGCGATGAACACTTATCCCGACGCCGATGCCGCCCCCAACCAGCTCACTGGTGCAGGCGACTACGGCTGGTACCGCGATGCGGGCGTGACCGGCATGAATGCCATCACCCCGCGCAGCAACGTCGCCTATGTGGTCTACAGCGTCGAATGCCGCTACTTCAAATTGCGCCTGACGGGCTACACCGATGCGGCGGGCAACGCAGGGCATCCGAGCTTCGAGTTTGGCGAGATCACGGGGCCGGAGTGCGTGGCCGGTGGCGTCAGCGGCATCGTCGCCCCGCTGGGCCGCGCGGTGTTCACGGCCACCAGCAACAGCCAGCTCATCGACATCAATGCCACCGACGACGAAGCCTGGGTCCATATCGACCTCATCGCCGCACAGCAAACGGTGCCGAGCGACCCCAACAACGACGCCAACGGCTGGGATGTGGCCTTCAAGCGCACCGACATCAAGGTGAATGGCGGCGTGAGTGGCAGCGGCACCGTCGCCATTGCCGATGGCCTGCGCGACGACTGGGCGGGCCGCAGCGCGGCCTATCCCGAAATGACGCGCTATCACGCTGACGAAGACGGCGCGCTTGCCTTCATCACCTACCCCGCCGCCGAGCGCACGGGCGATGCCGCCTGCGGTGGCATCAACAGCGACTTTGGCTGGTACTACTACTCGGCCTTCTGCGACGACGGCGACGGCATCCACCACATCAGCCCGCGCGACGTGGTGTATGTGGTGAAAGGCCGCGACGGCAATTACTGGAAGCTGCGCATACTCGACTACTACGACGCGGCCGGCACCTCAGGCCACCCTAAAGTCGAATACGCGCCGGTGACCAAGCCCTGATCTCTGTGGGTGAGCAGGCTTCAGCTGCCCGCCGAGCGCCGCGCCGCTCAGGCAAACGTGAAAATGCTTACTCACGCGACGACAGTGCCGTTGGGTGGTGATGCGGCGAGAGGACGGGATGTGCCAGAAGCGGACGTACGCGACTCTGTCGATTGAAGCCGCGAGTCAAAGGCTGCTTCCTCAGTTAGCTCTCTTCAAAATTAGGTCACCAAAGTCTCAAGAAACTCTGAGAGCGCCTTCTTGGGATCGTCTTCGTCGGAAACGATCATCTCAATCCCCCAGTGACTCAATATTTCTTGAGCCACTGGATTCGGACGATGAGTGAAGACGTAGGACTTTGGTCTTACTGACGCGAGGGACGAACTCCCCCACATCTCGGTCAATCTGTAAAACAAGAGGCGGATATTGAGATCGTTCAGACTGTAGCCGAGGAAGAGAACCGAATTTCCCAACACGTCATGACGGAGCTTAATGTCCAGCGGTGTTTCGAAATTCAGACGCTGAAAGTAGCTGGTCTCGTCTAGAACGATCGACGCGTCGGCGTCGAAGTCGCCATGAAACTTTATGATCTGCCGGCGACCATCAGTAGCAGAAGCCAGATCGGCCACGCTAGCGATTTTGTCGTACTCCACCCCGAATCTGTCATGAGCGTATTCCAGCCAGCGATCGTAGTTCGTTGTGTAAATCCGAGAGAACTTTCCCTGTGTTATGAACCGATGAATGTCGGATGAGGCGATGTCAGTGGTCGACTTATGCCATTCACGGTCCATCCAGCTTCGCAACGGCCCGAGTCCACCCTTTTTTTTCTTATAGAACTCAGCAAGGGCCAGAGGGGTCCCGTAAGTTGCGAAAATCTTTGGGTCGTAATCAAGCTCCTTTGCGATCCGGGCGATCAACTCGCTCCAACTCGGTAGGCCGAGATTGGCGGAAACACCAGCGCCAACAAACAGCATCAGCTTGCCGGTGCGATGTGCGTCCAGCAACGCGTCTTTCATTTTTTGCCTTTCGCAGATTTGAGGTAAGCGGCGAACAGATCCAGCGCTTTGCGACGCATTGAGATGTGATCCTTTGCAACTCCCATTTCAGCGAATGTTTGAGAGCTACCATCTGGGACAAAGACGCAGTCCCATTGAAAATCCCTCGGCCCTGCAGGTGTACGAGGAACCGTTCCGTCGATAGCACCTTCAAACAGGTGAATTTCGCGCCCATCGCAGTAACCGAGAATCGTCTTGGCGGTGACCTTATCGTCTCCAAGCCCTGCAACGAGATCGACAAAGCGATCTGCCAGCAGCCTGTCCCAGAAAATCTGCGTCAGTCCTGCAGGGAGCCCGTTGAGGCCACTTAGATACAAGCCCGTATGTTCAACGAACAAGGGGCGCCCAATAGCCTCGAACGCTTTGGCCAACTTGTCTCGCACCAAGCTTTCGACGTCTTCAGTCTGAAGCTCCTCAATCTTCCTGGACACCGGCACTACGCTCACGCCTGCCGGAGTGAGAATGCGCTGCACTTCTGCAACCTTGTGTGCATTCCCAGACATGAACCGGATTTTCAATTTTGATTCCCTTGCAATATGCGCGCTTATATGAAATCAAGCTTCAGGCCAGTTTTCGGGCACCAGCGCAGGCGGTTTAGTCCATGGCGGCTCCGCTAAAGCGTCTTGAAACCATTGCTCACGTAGATTCGCGTGCTCCGTCACGATCAACTGAAAGCCTGGAGCGTCTTCTTGCGTGAACTTCAGAAGCAGTTCAAACAGCCGACGAACAGCCTCGATGTCTGCGTCGTCTTCAGTCTTCTTTATTGATCCGTCTGCATCCTTGTAAACCTGCTCAGATGGGAAATAAACCTGAGTAGGTTGGTCGATCATCAGAAAGCGAGGAATCGGGCGATTGTTTTGTGCCGAGAACAGGTGAAGGGCAAGCAGCGCTGATAGGTGATAGGCCAGATGGTTCTCTCCGCCTCCCGTCCGGGCCATCGGAACGGGTCGTTCCGGGCGATCAAAAATGATGGTCAGCTGCGGCAGGTTAAGCCGCACTGGAAACGGGCCAAATTCGGCGTTGAACTTTTTTATGTAGCGCGAAATATGGGATGAAACGTTACTCAAGATGGAGGTCAGGCGCTCAGTGCTATCGTCGGCGCCGATTTGCTCCTCGAGCTGCCTCACTCTGTTGATGAGGCGCCGATTCTCGGCTTCCAACTTGGCAAGCTCCTGGTTTGGCAGAAGCGTTTCTACGAAAAGACTGATGCGGCCAATTACGCGGGCTGCCGCGCTATTTCGGGTGCCCATCATGGCGATGACTTCATTCGCCGAAATCGCAGCGGACAGCTCTGCCTCCTTCGCCTTGATACCGTGAGCAATTTCATCCACCTTGCCGGCAAGTTCTGCCAAATAGGCATCTAACTTGGGGCGCTGCCCGGTGGCGATTCGCAATTCCTTGTCTAGCGAATCCAGCTCTTGAAGCAGGATGGTAGCAACAGGCGATTCAAGCCCAAGATTTCTCTCGCTAAACGGCCACTGCCACTCACCGCTGTCCGGGTTCTTCGGGAGAGCTTTGATTGAAGCTAGCCTGTCCACCTGTTCGACGGCCTCGCTTTCATAACCGTTAGCGCGCTTGGCGAACAGCTGCGCCGAATCTATTCTCGCTTGGGCGTCGCGTCGCTCTTGGCGCAATACGGCTAGCTCCGCTTCTAAGCGCGAAATTCGGCTACCGTCATCGTCGGGTACAGTCTCAGGCTTCCACGACAAAGCCAACCTCAACGTATCGATGATGCCGTCGGCGTTTGCATTCCCATCGATGTTTCTTATTACACCTACCGCCCTAGCTTCCGAGTAAAGACCGACGGCCTTCTCGTGCGACGTGTCAATTGCGTTACGCGCGTGCTCAAGCTGCTTAGCGTTTAGCCGTAAATCACGCTGTGCAATCCGCAACTTGCTTTCTAACTCATATCGATCATCAGAGGATATGCCGAGCAAGATGGGTAGGGTGTCGCGAATCGTCTGCGGCTGGTACTGCTCGTTCTGTCGATAGAAGAGCTGGTCCTTATTTGCGACCAGCCCCTGCTTTTGGAACAGGTAGTAAAGCGTGTGCTTAACATTTGCATCGAAACTGGCACGACTATGTTCGAGCGCTACCTCGGTTCGGTTTTCGGGAATGCCGAGCAGACGCGATAAAAGCTCGACGATTCCCTCGTCGTCAGTGTTTGTCGCCAACTCGTTGAACTCTGGAACATTCAACTTAGCGCCCCGGCGGAGCATCGCCATACTGCAACTGGCGCCGCCACCTGGCGGCGTAGGCTTGGCAACTAAGACCTGCTCTTTTTCAAACTGGTAGATCACAGCAAACCAAGACACTTTGTCGCGAATGATCCCTTCGGGCACGTTGAAAGACGAGCGCCCCATGCAGTATTCAATGATTTCTGAGAGTGCGGATTTGCCGGTCGAGGAGCGACCAGTGATGACATTCAGACCTTCGGTCTTGAAGCGCACATCCCGGCGTTGTCCATTGTGGCTGTAGATGTGGATGGAACTGATCTTCATGGACGAACCCCGAATGTGGTGTAAATAGTCACTCGATCGGCGATGCGTGCGAACTCCCTTCCGATGATCCGAGCGACTTTTTGGCAGGCGACGGTTTCGTCTGTTCCATTGATAGTTTTGCGAACCTTCTTGGGCACAGCTTGGATACGACCGTCATCTCCGATGGCAATACAGCCTCTTTCCATCAACAGGCCGAACCCCTCGAAGGTGTAAGGCAGCATTTGCGTTACTCGGTTTGGGAATCCCACTAGGATTTTTTGGTTCTGCTCTGTTGTCTTGAGCAAGTAGCTACGCGGACTGTCCGCGATCACCTCACGTGAATCCTTGTGTAAACACAACGGCAGTACCAACAGCGATAGCGAGAAGGGCATGCCACGAGCGTTCTCATCCTCATAGCCCTGCAGGGCACGAAAAAGGATCAGGCCGCAAAACGCAGGGTTGAACAGATTGCGAATCTCAAAGGGACGCTGATCCCAAGGTTTCATGAGCCCGCCCCCAGAACCTTGCCCAGTCGATCAAGGAACCTTGGATGCCAGTAAACCCTGGGTTTAGGGCTGGCGTCGGCCAAGATGTGGAAGCTGCCGCGAAGTACATAGGGCTCAGTCACCCGGGCACGGATGCGAAGAGACTCAAGCTTGCCGGTTTCAAATTCCGCCCAGTTATAGAGCGTCCCACCGGCTTCGCGCAGGACGCTCTCTGCGCTGTCTTCCTTCAGCTTCTCAAAAGCCACATCTTTGTAGCGGCCCCACTCATCGGCGAGACGATCTTCGTACTCTTCGACTTCTCCCGAGACCAGCAAATTCTCGCGAGCCCAAGCTGACCTTTGCTCAAATGCCCGGTAGTAGTCGAGGATCGCGCTTCGAATACGGCTGGAGGAAATGCCAATTTCGCGAAGCTGCGCCACAAACAAGCGCGGATCGGTCTCGGTGTCGATCTCTTCAGTAGGCACCTTCCCGCGGAAGTTGATCGGAAGATTGTCGGATTTGTATTCCTCAGAAATGCTGGAAAGTTTGTCGGAAACTTCGTGCCCGAAGAGTCCTTCACTGCTTGGGTCAATCAATCGCTTAATAACAGAGTCGTTCCACCAGCCTTCCAATCGCTCGAAGACGAACTCGCGGTGTTCACGTCTGACGCTCCGCAGGTGCTTGTCCCGAATAGCCGCAGGTATGTCGTCGATGCGGGGGCTGCCGTCGATGATCACGATGCGTTCGAGAAAATCCTGCTTCTCCGATTCAGTTAGTTCGTTGAAAGCAGCCGTGATAGGGCTGATGAGTTTTGAATTGGACTCTGCTAACGCTGCATCGGCCATCTCGGCAAGCGTCTCTTTGTTGTCAGAGGTAACAGGCTGATCAACCCGAAGACGATTGAGGAATGAACCCGCTGAGACCGTTCCGGTGGTCAGCAAATAAAACCTCAAGTTCGATGTAGCACGGCCGTCGCGTTTGTAACGCCCTAACCAGATGTTTACCGACTTCCAAAAGTCAACTGATAGGTCTGCCAGCTTGTCGCCGACCGCCTTGTGCTTCAACGACCCTAAGGACTTGCCTCCGCTGCCATCGACGAAGTCAAGATCGTCGTCCTTTTCAAAACAGACCGCAGTGTCTTCTGGCAATTGCAGCAGATGCAGGAGGGCGAGGCGTGCTTGGTAGACATATCCAAGGCCTTGCTCGCTGGCTGAGTACTTGTCACGAATGGACTTTGACATTCGATCAAATCCAATTACGAGTACTGGGCGGGCAAAAGCAAGATTTCTTCATTTCCAAGGGCATACATCTACTCGGATCGATACGAGTGTTATGACCTCTGGCAGCGTCAACGTTAGCGCGCACCCCATTCCCCTACGTTTTCTTTTTTTGAGCGTTCCCTGAGCCCTGACTCCGATACTGCCTCGCGTTGCATCGCTAGCGCAATATCAGGTGCCACATCGGTGAACGGCAGCTTTGGGCTGCATCCCGCCAGTCGGCCAACAAGCAACTCGACACTAGAAGCGGACTGTTACTGGAACGCTGACCACGATGCGATGGCTTGTATGGCCTTACTGACCGCGTGACCTTGGGCAGGCCGCAGACCATGCTGCGCTAGAGGCTTCAGCCGCTGGCGAGTAATCTCTACACCTCACACGGTCGACGGTATTGAGCCGTCTGGCCTCGCCAGCCCGCCACCTTGGGCGCGCCGCCACCCATCTCACCAGGACTTTGCATGAATCGCCCGATGTACACCCACTCCGTCCCCGTCTTCAAACAAATGCTGACGGCGCTGAAAGCCATTCTTGCGCAGTCCGCGGAGCATGTCGCCGCGAAAGCCATAGAGCCGGACGCGTTGCTGCAAGCGCGCCTGTTTCCAGACATGTTTCCGCTGATTAAACAGGTGCAGATTGCGGCTGATTTCTCGCGCGGCATTGCGGCGCGGCTTGCGGGTGTTGAGGTGCCGGCTGTTGCGGGCGATCAAAAAACCTTTGCTGATCTTGACGCCTTGCTGATGCAAACCTTGGCGTTTCTGGATGGCGTGAACCCGGCCCAGTTTGAGCGGAAGGAAACGATCGAGATCGTGCTTCGCCCCGGCACGCCGAAGGAAAAAAAGTTGAGCGGCCAGGCCTACCTCGCCAACTACGGGCTACCGCAGTTCTTCTTTCACGTCAGCACGGCCTACGCCATCCTGCGCCACAACGGCATGGCCATCGGCAAGCGCGACTACATGGGCGTTTATTGAAGCCAGGCGAATCTGCCCAAAGTCGAAAACGCCTCTTCGCGGAGGCGCTGCGGCCGAATGTGGGCTTCGCGGTGGTGATGTCAGCGAACCGGGCCCGCACTCAAGCAGAACGCGGGCCGAACAGGATGATCGCCATGCCCAGCAGGCACACACCTGCACCGACGAGGTCGGTGGCCGTCGGGCGAATGGAATCCACCGCCCACAGCCAGAGCAGGGCGACGGCCACGTATACCCCGCCGTAGGCCGCGTACACCCGGCCCGCAGTCTGCGGGTGCAGCGTCAGCAGCCAGACGAAGGCCATTAGGCTCAGGGCCGCTGGCAACAGCAGCTAGGGGCTGCGCCCCCCTTGAGCCAGAGATAGGGCAGATAACAGCCAATGATCTCGGCCAGTGCCTTCAGCACGAACAGGCCGAGAGTCTTGGCAATTTCCATCTAGCGCTTCACGAACAGGTAGTGCCCAACGCCCCACTCGTTGCCGTTCTCAATGCCAAAGAACTCGGCCACGGCCATGTAGAACATGCGCCAGCGCTGCACCCAGATGGCGGCGTCTTTCTCGCCGTAGGCCTGCTTGAACAGCGCGAGGATTTCCGGCTTCTTCGCGTCCATGCCGTCCAGCCAGTGATTGCTGGTTTTCTCGTAGTGGCGGCCATCCACATACCACTGGTTTTCGATTTTCAGGTCGTCTTGGAATTGCAGCAGCAGGTTCTCGCTGGGCATGGTGCCGCCAAGGAAGAAGTAGCGCGTCATCCAGTCGGCGTCCTCTTTGTCTTCGTAGTGATACGCGAGCGTTTTGTGGACGAAGATGTGGACGAAGAGCTTGCCGCCGGGCTTGAGCCAGCGCGCGATCTTGGCCATGAGCAACTCGTAGTTCTTCATGTGCTCGAACATCTCGATGCTCATCACGCGGTCGAAGCCGCCACCGAGTTGTTCGGCGGTGAAGTCGAACTCCGCCACGTTGCCGGTGTGGATGGTGAGGTTGCTCAAGCCCCGCTCTTTGGCACGTGCATTGATGAACTCGCGCTGGCCATGCGAGTTGGAGAGCCCCACGATCTGGCTGTTGGGATATTTCTTCGCCAGCCAGGTGCTGAGTGAACCCCAGCCGCAGCCGAGGTCGAGAATGCGCATGCCGTCCTTCAGGCCAGCGCGCTGGGCATACAGCTCCAGCATGTGCTGCTCGGCCTCCGCCAGCGTCTCGTTGCCCGTGGGATACAGGCAGCAGGAATACTTCAGCTGGGGCCCCAGATGCGCATGAAAAAACGCTGCCGGCACCTCGTAGTGCTGCTGGTTGGCAGCCTTGGTTTCAATCGCAATCGGCGAGCTGCGCAGGTCTTTCATGAACTGCTCGAAGGCCCGGCTGCGGGCCTCGCCGTTGGTGTTCTCTGCCCCCTCCAGCCGCGTGCGGATGAGCTTGCGCATGCCATAGCGGGTGAGCACGTCGGGGAAGTAGCCTTTTTCGCAGAGATCAATCGAGTTCATGGAGAGCAGTGGGTGAGCAGCAGAAAGGAGCAATGGTAGGCGAGACGCCAGCGCCACCGTTACGCGCGAGATCGGGGTTGCAGATGCCTCAGGGCGTCGCCCGGTAGCGGCTGGGCGGCACACCAGTCCAGCGGCGGAAGGCGCGGCTGAAGCTGCTGGTGTCGGCAAAGCCCAGCAGATAGGTGATCTCGCTCAGGCGGTGTTGCGAGCCGCGCAGGTACGACAGTGCCAGCTCGCGGCGGGTGGCGTCGAGCTGCTCCTTGTAGCTGGTGTGTTCCTCAGCGAGCTTGCGTTGCAGGCTGCGCAGACTGAGGTGCAGGGCTTTGGCGATGTCTTCCTGCGCGGGCTCGCCCTGCGGCAGGCGTTCGATCAGCGCCGCCTGCACACGGGCGACGATGTTGTCGCGGTCGAAGCGCGCGAGGTAGCGCACCGCAATGGCATCGTTGTGGCGGGCGAGTTCGGGGTTGGCCCCTTCCAGCGGCCGCTCGAAGCTGTCGCGCTCGAAGACCAGTTTGTTCTCTGCCGCATTGAACACCAGCGGCGCACGCAGGATGCGCTCGAAGCTCAGGCGATCGGCCGGCTCAGGCCGCCGCAGCTCGATGCGCAGCAGCGCAAAATCACGCCCCGCCAGCGCCCGGCAGCTGCGCACGAACAGGCTGGCGAAGGCATCCACCGCTTCATCGGCCGGCAATTCGCCACGCTCGGGCAGGCCCATGAAAAAATGGTATTCCCCGCCTTGCCGCACCAGACGCGGCGCGGCGGCATCGGTGGCGAGCCGGTAGTAACGCACGATGCGCTCAAAGGCCTCCTTCAGCGTGGTGCTGGCCAGCACCGTGTAGCCCAGCGCGTGGAAGGTGGTCTGCGACACCTCGCTGGCCACCTTGAGCCCCAGCGCGGAATCCCCCGTGGCCTGCACTGCCAGCCGCCAGAGCTTGCGCGTCTGTGCCAGCGGGTAGCGGGCATTGGGATCATCGAGCGCCTTGAGATCCATGCCCGCCTCGCGCAGCAGGGCGTTGCTGTCGCAGCCGGCCTTGTCCAGCGCCTTTTTCAGCGCGCGGGTCCAGCTGGTGAGGGTGGTGGCCGTGGTCGGCACGTTGGCGTCCGGGGTCAAACTTGTGGCGGGCCCGGCCAAGCGGCGGGTGGGTGAGCTTACTAAAGTCAGCCTGCCCTCAATCTCCCCCGGAGCACCTCATGGCTTTCGATGCCCACAGTCCCAGCGATCACCTGCAACGCAGCGAGCGCATCAAGCAGCTGGTGACGGCCGAGGGGCAGCGGCTTCGCCAGCGGTACCCGCTGTTGCAGCATCAGGACGCCATCGGCGTGGCGATTCTCGCGGTGTCGCTGCTGGGCATGGTGGGCAGCGGCCTGGGGTATGCGCAGGGCTTGCTATCAGCCTGGCTGGTGATTCCGCTGGTGGCGTTCTTTGCATCGTTCACCCACGAGCTGGAGCATGACCTCATCCACCTGATGTATTTCCGCAAGCGGCCCTTTGCCCACAACGCCATGATGGCGCTGGTCTGGCTGGCGCGGCCGAGCACCATCAACCCCTGGATTCGTCGTGGGCTGCATTTCAACCACCACAAGCACTCGGGCACCGAGCACGACTTGGAAGAGCGCGCCATCACCAACGGCGAGCAGTGGGGCCTCAAGCGCTTGATCATGACGGGCGACAACGTGCTGGCCGTGTTGCTGCGCGTACACCGCGCGCCCACCTGGGCGCTGCGCCGGCGCATGGTGCTGCGCACGATGGTGGGCTACTTCCCGCTCGGCTGGCTCAACTGGGGCCTGTGGCACAGCTTTCTGGCCTACCACGCCGCCAACGCGGTGGCGGGGCTGATGGGCACTTCGATCGCCTGGTCGGCCAGCACGCTGGAGGCGATGGCGCTGGTGAGCTTCCTCACCGTGGTGTGGATCGCGCCCAATGTGCTGCGCACCTTCTGCCTGCATTTTGTCAGCAGCAACATGCACTACTACGGCGATGTGGAGGCGGACAACGTCATCCAGCAGACGCAGGTGCTCAACCCTTGGTGGCTCCTGCCGGCGCAGCTGTTCTGCGCCAACTTCGGCAGCACCCACGCCATCCATCACTTCGTGGTGAAAGAGCCGTTCTACATCCGCCAGCTCACCGCGCGCGTCGGCCACCAGGCCATGCGCGAGGCGGGGGTGCGCTTCAACGACTTTGGCACTTTTGGGCGTGCCAATCGCTGGGCTGGCAGCTGAACGCCGGGGCATTAAGATAGTGGCAAGACGGCACCCGGAAAGGGGCCGTCATAAATCAAAAAAAGCAGTTTCTTGCTGTGAGGAGAGAGGATGAACACCAGAACCGGGTCGCGCCGTATCGGCGCGCTGCTGTGTGCGCTGTCGTTGCTGGGGCTGTCGGCCTGCGGCAGCTCTGCACTGCCGACGACTGTCACCGTGCCCGGCACGGCTGGCGGCGTGGCGATCAAGGTGCTCTCCAACCGCGCTGACCTGATCAGCGGCAACGATGCATTGGTTGAAATCGTGCTGCCCGCCGCTGCTGATACTAGTCAGCTGCGGGTGACACTGGATGGACAGGACATCAGCAGCAGCTTTGCAAAGCGCGACAGTGGCCGCGTCATCGGGCTGGTCACCGGCATGGTACTGGGTGAGAACCGGCTGCAAGCACGACTAGGCAATGGCGGCGGTGCCGAGATGCGCATCCAGAACCACCCCATCGGTGGCCCGGTGTTCTCCGGCCCGCAGATCATGCCCTGGGCCTGTGCGGTGGGCGCGCTGGATGCTCAGTGCAATCGCGATGCCGTGATCAGCTATCAATACAAGTCCAGCGCCGATGCCCCGTTTGCGGATTACGACCCTGAAAACCCGCCAGCCAACGTGGCGATGATCACCACCGACAACGGCAGCACCGTGCCCTACATCGTGCGCATCGAAACCGGCGCCATCGACCGCGACGAATACCGCATCGCCGTCGTCTACGACCCCAGCAAGCCCTGGCAGCCCTGGGCACCGCAGCCACAGTTCAACGGCAAGCTCTTGATCACGCATGGAGCCAGCTGCGACACCGCCTACGAGCAGGGCAGCGCCTCTGACGTGATGAACGATGCCGCACTCGCGCGAGGCTTTGTGGTGATGAGCAATGCGCTCAACAACTCCGGCCACAACTGCAACGTCGTGGTGCAGGCCGAGAGCATGGTGATGACCAAGGAGCGCGTGGTGGAGAGCTTGGGCGAGCTGCGCTACACCATTGGCACCGGCTGCTCTGGCGGCGCACTGGCGCAGCAGTGGATGGCCAATGCCTACCCCGGTCTGTATCAGGCCATCTCGCCCGCGTGCAGCTTTACCGATGCCTGGTCAAGCGCGCAGCAGTACATCGACTACGTGCTGCTGCGCAATTACTTCGAAAACCCCACCCGCTGGGCCGCTGGCGTGGTGTGGGATCCACTGGCGCTGGAGGCGGTGTACGGTCACCCCAACCCGGTCAACCCCATCACCTTCACCGAGGTGATCCCCAACTCCGGCAACCCCTCGCGCAGCTGCCCCGGCGTGCCGGCAGCGGATGTGTACGATGCCGAGACCAATCCCGACGGCGTGCGTTGCAGCCTGCAGGACTACACCGTCAACGTCTTCGGCCGTCGTGCGCCAGAACGCTGGACCCCGCAGGAGCAGCAGATCGGGCGCGGCTTTGCCAATCGACCCTTCGACAGCATCGGCATCCAGTACGGGCTGGAGGGGCTGATCGCGGGCACGGTGAGCGCGGCGCAGTTCGTGGATGTCAACGCCAAGATCGGAAGTCTCGACTACCACGGCAATTTCGCGCCGCAACGCTCTGAGGCCGACCCTGGCTCCATCGAGCGGGTCTTTCGCAGCGGCGCGGCCAATGTCGGCAACCACCTCGACCAAATCCCCATCATTGACCTGCGTGGGCCAGACCCGGGCGCCTTCCACGACGCCTACCGTGCCTACGCCATGCGCGCGCGGCTCGACCGCGAACACGGCCACCACGACAACCAGCTGATCTGGCGCGGCCCGGTGCCGCTGTTCGGCGATGCCACCTACGCCGATGCCGCCGTGCTGGCGCTCGATGGCTGGCTCACCGCCATCGAAGCCGACCTGCGCCCCCTGCCGCTCGCCGACAAGGTGCTCGCCAACAAGCCGGCGCAACTGGTGGAGCGCTGCACCAATGGTGCCGGTGTGGATGTGCCGGCCGCCAGCTGTGACGCCACGGTAATCGCCTACTCCAGCCCCCGCATCGAGGCCGGCATGCCGCTGACCGACGACGTGCTCAAGTGCCAACTCAAGCCCATGGTGCGCAGCGACTACCCCGTGGAG
>Ga0255086_1000464_pt1 | contig 13375 bp, 10 predicted proteins | sample Colum_Cont_RepC__FD_188438 | JGI IMG/M metagenome (GOLD analysis project Ga0255086, IMG submission 188438) | Freshwater microbial communities from Columbia River, Oregon, United States - Colum_Cont_RepC_8d | ecosystem: Environmental > Aquatic > Freshwater > River | place: USA: Oregon | collected... | reverse complement strand
GCCTCGTACTGTCCACCCCGGTGGTGAACGGCAGCAACGTGGAAGTGACACTGGCCTACACGCCGCGCCCCGACAACTACCGCGTCATCGACGCGCTGGTGCCGTCAGATCGCGCCGCACCGGTGCGTCAGGGCCGCGTGCTGTTCAGCAATGGCAGCACCGTTGTGGAAGATGCCGCACCTGACATTGTCGTGCGCGATGGCCAGTTGCTGGCGATCTATCGCACGGCAATCGATGGCACGGTCACTGTCAGTGGCAGCGATGTCTACGGCAACGTCACGGCCGGCGGCAGCACGCCGCCGGTGGCGGATGCAGGCCCGGATCGCGGCAGCGGCGTGATCGGCGTGATTGCTGATTTCTTCGCCAGCCTCAACCAGGTCATCGCCAGCCTCGTCAACGGCGACCCCGCCACCGCCGGTGCGCAGTTGCAGGCGGCGCTGGAAACCTTCGGCTCTGATCTGGCCGAAGCCCTGTTCACCGGCGAAACCGGGCTGGTGGCCCTGCTCACCCGCTTCGGCGAAAACCTCGCGAGCGGCGACCCGGCAGCAGCCGGCAATGGGCTGGATCGTGACCTTGGTGCCTTTGCGGGGCTGGATACCAGTGTGAGCGCCGCCGCGCAGCGCAGCGTCAGTGCGGCGCGCCATGTTGAGGCGGTGGTGATGACGGGCAACCAGCTGCCGGGTTGGTCGGCTCCCTCGGCGCAGGGCTCGCCCTACCCCTACCCTTCCGGCGCCACCATCAGCGGTGCCTTGTTCGACCCCACGCCCATCCCCGGCCAAGTGCGCGATGCCCACAACGGCGTGTTCTTCTACCCCGCTGGTTGGGTGCCGGGCGATGAACCCGTTGCTGGCATGGGTGCGCCGGTGGGCGACATTGCCGCCTTCGCCTACGTGGCCGGTGAGTGGAAGGAAATCCCGGTACAGGTGGACGAGCGCTATCCCTTCTTCCTCGCCAATTCGGGTTCCGATTTCTCCGTGTATTCGGGCACCGATGAAGAGCTGACTTACGCCTGGGACAAGGAAACCTGGGATCCGGACGACTCAGCTGATGGCTGCTTCGCGGTATCGCCGCCCGGCGTGCCGGACCCGGTCGGTGGCTTGGATGATGACGACGAGGTGACCTTCATGGCTGCCGATGCCGGCGACATGGCCCCGCAGGGCTCCACACCCGATGGGGTCACCGCTGGCAGTGGCCAGATGGTGACGCTGGCCGACCCGCTGGCCAGCTCGCCAGACAGCATCGCCCCACGCTTCGTGTATCTGTTCCAGAAGGCCGGTGGCTCGACGTTCAAGACGCAGCACTACGTCAGCTACCAGCGCGCGCCCGATGCCGATCAGTGGATCGACCGCAGCTTCTTCCTCGATAGCGACCCGGAAAAAATCGGCACCAGCAACACCGGCTATGGCGCGAATCTATCGGGCTCGGTTTGTCATCCGGTGGACGGCAAGAAGAACTCGAATGATCGCTTCCCCCGCGATGGCCTCACCGTCAGCACCGACACCTATCTGTGGAAGGCCACTGGCCGCTGGATGGTGCGCAGCATCCAGATCACCAAGCCCGGCGAGATTGCGGGCTATGGCGCGGATCTGATCGACCGCTGGAAAGGCCGCGCCTTCCAGCAGTCGCCGGACTCGACCATCTCGCTGGTCGGCTTCGAGGATGAGCAGGTGAACTGGGAGGCCAACTCCAGCCTGCTCGGCGAACGCTGCGGCCCCGTGCGCTGCATGCGCGAAGTCTGGGGGGCGGACTCAGGCACCAACGTCACCAAGACCGAGACTTTCTATCGCGATGCGGTGATCTCGCGCTACCACGTGCGCGTGCATCCCATCCCGCCGGATGGCCTCTACACCAGCTGGGACTACAACCGCAGCGCGATGCTGCCCACCCTGGCCGAAAAGGCAGCGGGCATGCAGGCTGGCCGCTACTACACCGCGCTCCGGCCACAGGGCGTGCCGGTGGATGGCATCAACGACGATTTTGGCCAGATCGACAGCGTGGCCCCCATTGCCGGCATGTGTATCACCTCCGACGGGCCACAGCCCGCGCAGAACGGTCGCTGCCCGGCCTTCCTCGATGTCGCCGATGTCAGCTTCAACCTGCCGCTGGCGTTCAACAACTGGGAACAGGTGTCGGGCAAGGGCGATCTGGGTTCGATGGTCTATACCTTCGAGCTCAAGGGCGCGACCTCGCTGGCGACCCCGCTGGTGGTGCCCTACTACCGCGACGATGCCTGTCTGGATGACGGCACCGGCGATGACCCGGTGCAGCGGCCGTATCCGGGCGAGGCCAGCACCGATTCGCGCGTGGTGGCGGGCTACAAGGACTTGAACGGCGATGGCGTGGTGGGCTGCGACGAAAAGCAGGGCGCGTTCGCCGCACACGGTATCCACTACTTCGCCACCGGCGATGTCGACAATGCCTTCATCCTCGGCAAGCCGATCAACGAGATCGACGGCCAGCAGTGGCAGTTCATGGTGCCCACCGCGACCCCGACCAATGTCGGCGAGCCATACTCCAACGTCGCGCGCTTCCCGCTGCGGGCTGTCGCGGTGCCTTTGCCCTGAGGCACGCTGAAGAACAGGCTGGCCAGTGATGATCTGGCCAGCCTGTGGCGCTGCGATCCGCTCATGTATTATTCTGTACACAAGCTTCATAGAAATACATGGAGGAGAGCCCATGACCCTGAGCCGCATTCCGTACGGCGTTGCCCGTCGCACCCGTCTGCTTGCCCTGCCCGCTGCCTTGGCGCTGGCCGCCTGCGGTAGCTCCGCACTACCGCAGGCTGGGCTGCCCACGCCCGGCGGCCCCGCACCCGGCAAGAGCTGCGCGACCGTGTCGGTGGACTACACCGCCCAATCGCTGCCGCTCGGCCTGCAACCCCGGCCGGGGCCGGAGGCGCTCTACCTGCCACCGCCGCGTGCACCGCAGCTGGAGAACACGGGCGTCTGGAAGGCGCTGCCCATCCTCGTCTCTGGCACCACGGCCTACCGCTGCGGTGAGTTCCTCTACCAGGACTGGCTATTCGACGACCACGGTGCCGCCGGCACCGAAGACCCCGCCGACCGGCAGGAGCTCTCCAGCTATCTGTTCTCACCCAAGGCCGGCACGCTGACCTACCCCAATGACCCGGTGTATGCCGACAACGCCGCCGATCTGGTCGAGCTGCGCCTGCGGCCGCTGGCCGATGCCACCGCCTTCCGCATCACGCTCAACAGCCTGCAAGACCCGGAGCGCGTGGCCTTCACGCTGGCGCTGGGCGAGTCCAGCGGAACAGTGGCCTGGCCGCATGCAGCGGGCGTGAGTTCACCGGCGGAATGGTTTCTGACCGTGCACGGCGCATCGGCCGAGCTGCTGCCGGCCGCAGGTGGCGCCGCACTGAGCCCGGCACCGACGGTGACGGTCGATCTCGAACGCCGGCAGTTCGAGGTGCGCGTACCGCATGCGCTGTGGAACCCAGGGCGCGAGAACGTGCGCATTTCGGCTGGCGTGGGCCTGTGGGATGCCGCAGCCGGCAGCTACCTGCAACCCGGCCCGACCAACAGCGCCACCGCCCCCGGCGGCATGGCCCTGCCGGGGGCGGCGCTGTTCAACATGGCCTTCCGCCGCGACGAACCGGTGCCGCAGTTCACCACCGCCAGTGGTCGCACCATTGGCGACTCGGCGGTATTCAGCAAAGTGGAATCGCGCTGGTGGCGCGACCGCGCGCAGGCTGATGCGCTGGCGTCGGGCGATGTCAGCGCCTTCTTCGCCATGGTCGATTTCGGCAAGCTCGCCGATGCGGTGGAGGACGACACCGCCGTGCCGCGCACAGGGTTCCTCAACCGCATCATGGCCAGCCGCTATGTGTTTGGCCAAGGACTGGACTACGTCACCGCCTGCGGGGGCATCTCTGCCGTGCGGCCCTGCAAGGGCACCATGCTCGGCCAGTTGCAGCCCTACACCGTCTACGTGCCGCAAAAGCCCGCGCCCGCCAGCGGCTATGGCCTGACGATGCAGCCGCATGCGCTGTCCGCCAACTACAACCAATACCTCAACACCCGGCATGCGCAGCAGATGGGCGAGCGCGGCACCGGCACGCTGGTGGTCACACCTTCGGCGCGCGGGCCAGATGGCTTCTACTACGACGCATCCGAAGCCAATGTCTTCGAGACCTGGGCCGATGTCGCGCGTCACTACCCGCTCGACCCGGACTGGGTGGTGATGGGCGGCGTGTCGATGGGCGGCATCGGCACCTTCCGCATCGCGCCGCGCTACCCGGACCTGTTCGCGCGGGTGATGCCGATTGTCGCGGCCGCCAGCGACGAGGTGCTGCTACCCTCGCTGCGCAACGTGCCGGTGACCATGTGGACCTCGGCCTTAGACGAGCTGCAACCGCTGGTGAGCACCGAGCCCACCATCACCGCACTCACCGACCTCGGCTACCGGCTGGACTCACTGCGCTTCGACACCTGGGATCACCTGACACCCTCGACCAACGACGGCTACCAGCCGGGTGCCGACTTCCTCGGCGAGGCGCGCGTCACACGCAACCCGGCGCAGGTCACCTATGTGCTGATGCCGGAGATCGACAACGCCGAAGTCGATCTGGTCGCCGACAAGGCTTACTGGTTGTCTGGCATCACGCTGCGCGATGCGGCGGCCGGCACCGGGCAGATCGACGTACGCTCCGAAGGCTTCGGCCTCGCCCCCGACACGCCGCTGGCCGTGGCGCAGGGCGTGGAGATCCTCGGCGACGGCAACTGGGGCCCCGCCCCCTACACCCACCGCCTGCTCGACTGGGCTCCGCCGATGGCCGCCCCAGTCGCCGACCGCCTGCTGATCCGCGCCAGCAATATCGCCAGCGTCACCATCGACCCCGTCCGCGCCAAGGTGAGCTGCAAGGCGATGCTTGCGGTAGAGAGCGACGGGCCAATCGAAATCACGCTCCTGGGATGCCATTAATGCGGTCAGCTGGATTCGGCATCGTCATCAGCAACCGGCAGGGCGCCAAGCAACTGTGAGGCAGTAGCTACCGGCAGAGACTCAACGCTGCGCAGCTGTCGCTCTATGGCACGCGAGCGCACGCCGGTCTGACTGATCTGCTTCTGCGCCTGTTCGAGTTTCTCACCCACCTTGTCGAGCACCTCGCCAAACTTGCCGAACTCGGTCTTCACCGCGCCCAGTACCTGCCAGACCTCGCTGCTGCGCTGCTCAATGGCAAGCGTCTTGAAGCCCATCTGCAAGCTGTTGAGCAGGGCGGTGAGCGTGGTGGGGCCGGCGATGGTGATGCGGTAGTCGCGCTGCAAGGTGTCGGCGAGGCCAGGGCGGCGCAGCACCTCGGCGTAGAGGCCTTCGGTGGGCAGGAACATCAGGCCGAAATCGGTGGTGTGCGGCGGCTCGACATATTTATCGCGGATGGACTTGGCCTGGGTCTTCACGGCGGTTTCCAGCGCCTTGCCCGCTGCCTCGATGGCCAGCACATCGCCGCGCTCGCTGGCGTCGATCAGGCGCTCGTAGTCCTCGCGCGGAAACTTGGCGTCAATCGGTAGCCACACCGGCGTGCCCTGCTCGCGGCCCGGCAGCTTGATGGCAAAGTCGACCCGCTCGTTGCTGCCCGGTTTAGTACTGACGCTGCGAGCGAACTGCTCGGCCGTGAGCAATTGCTCAAGCAAGGACTCCAGCTGCACCTCGCCCCAGCCGCCACGCGTTTTCACATTGGTGAGCACGCGCTTCAAGTCGCCCACGCCGGTGGCGAGTGTGGCCATTTCGCCCAGGCCGCGATGCACCTGCTCCAGCCGCTCGCTGACCTGCTTGAAGCTCTCGCCAAGGCGCGCTTCCAGTGTGGCATGCAGCTTTTCATCGACGGTCTTGCGCATCTCGTCGAGCTTGGCCTCGTTGCCGGCTTGCAAGGCCGCAAGGCGTGCATCCACCGAGGTGCGCAACTCGGTGAGGTGGCGCTCCAGCGCGGTGCGCAAGGCCTCGGCGCGGACATCAACCTGCGCCTGCTGCTGGCTGGCCTCCTGCCGTTGTTGTGACAGCGCAGTGAGTAGGCTTTCGCGCACACGGGCGAGTTCGGCGGGCGTGGACTGCGCCAGGCTGGCGAGCTGCTGGTCAAGCCGCGCGAAGTCACTCGCGTGGTCAGCACTGCGGCCGCGCAGCAGCCAGGCCAGCAGGGCGCCTAGCAACACGCCGCAAACGGTGGCGATGAGAATCAGGAGGGGGGAAGTCATGCGGGCATTATCACCCGCAGCAGGCTGTGCGCTTTGCTAGGCGTCGGCGAACAGCCCACGTGTCCACTAACAATTAAGTTTGAATTTCAGCACAACGAAAATCAATGAGTTATCGAGCAAGCTTCTCATGAAAAGTCCGTACCAAAACTCCGGAATCGTACGCACCGGCTGATGACGCAGTTACAAAAAGTTTGTATCGGCTATTGCCAACCGAACTTTCAGCAAAAGGGACTTCGAGTTTTCGTGGCTACCGCCTAAGCCTACCACGCGGTCAGACGCCGTCTAGAAATTTCTCTACGGTCCAACCTGTTCCCGTCTCGTTTTCTGACAGGGGTTCTACCCTGCTAGTTCGGACACTTCAAAGAAAGGTCTCTATGAAGCGGCGGCTTTGGGCTACACTGACTCGGCAGTCCGCGCTATGTGAGACCAAGGTCAACGGGAAAAACTTCGAACCGAGTTCACAGGCCGTGGCACCGTGCTCCTCTTGCCGTCCCGATCAAGCTCGACGGTGACGAGTTCGTGCGGCTCAAGGCAGGTGGCAACGATGACGCGCGTGCTGAGGTCGGTACAACGCCACCATCTTTCACCGCTCCAGAACTCAAGGCCGATCACGAAATCACTGCGTTTCACTGTCGGTTTATCTGGTGAAGAACGAGAACGGCAACATCAGCACATATCGTCATCGAATCATCACCTGATTTTCACTCAGGCCGTCTGAGCCCTGATGTACTGGAGCAGTTTCGCCAAGGATTCGATATCTCCAGAGGCTACGAAACAAAGCGCACTTTCCCCAGCAAAGATGGGGTGCGTGTTTGGCTTTTTGATCCAGCCGTCCGCCTGCTGCGAGTCAGTGAACAAAGTGTGGAGGCTTTTGTAGATACCCAGCAGATACCCAATCCGCTCCTCGAATCCCTGCGGCAAATTAACAAGTGGTCTGCTGGTATCCAGATCCGCTTGCAGCTTCTGCACATCTACTCCACCCAGGATTCGGCCGGCATCTGCATCAGTCACGTTCCAGCGACGCAAAATAGAAAACGCTGCGTTGGCTGCGATTCTGCGCGGATCCTTATTTATCGCCTGCACGTCTGTCGTAGAACCTTCACGTCACTGCTTCGATAGGGGACATGGACTTCGGCGCACACACGGTAGAGACGCACCTGCGTTGTCCGAGCGCGCTCTTTGTATAAGCACTTCGTCTGCATTGTCGATAAGTTGGATATTCCGAACAAATCCTGCCACCAGTAACGATGCCCAGTAGGCCACCCCTACAGCTCCCCGTCAGGCCAGCCTCAGAAATGACAGCTGGATCGACGACTCAGCCGACCGTCTCATAGGTGCCAGAAGTAGACGATGGCCTCCCCATCTTTGAGGGGGCCCGTTCCAGCACCAGCGGGCATTTCAACGTCTTGCGTATTTGAACTGGCTTTCAATCCCAGTCATACGAACTCGCCAGCGAGACATCTCGTCACTGATCCCCAGCAACCCCGCAATCTCCGTAACCGTTTTTCCCTGTGAACGCAGGCGAGTCAAAGCGATCCGGGGCGCTAGCAGGCAGCCGGATAACCAGTTCGCCTCGTCCTCTTGTTCTTGCGAAAAATCGCTGAGGATCAGCATCCCAGTCTCAGTGAAGATGTCCACTCTGGCCGGGACATGGCGAAGAACGTGGTGAGAGAGTTCGTGCATCAAAGTGCTTGCGCGACGCCCTTGGGAGTGCGAAGAGTTCAGCACGATTCCTTTTAGCCCCGCTTCCTCCACCGTAAAACCGGACCAACTATTGGGATCTGTCTTCGTGAGTTGCTCAAGGTCAGATGGATCAAGGCCGAGACCTGCAATCTCGTAAACCTCAATCTTGAGATGGCCCGCGAACTTCCATGGGCAAAGAGGGGCGTGCCCTTCCAAACCAAGCTCAATGCGAACTTGGGCTGCACGGCGTTCTGCGTCCGCCTTGAATCCTCTGCGCATTGCTAAGGGCCGAGTTGCGCTTTGGCGCGCAAGGCTTCTTGCGTGGCAATGATCGCTTTCGCCAGCGACATGGCCGTCTTCGGGCTTACTGCCTGATCTTTTCTGAAGATAACGACTGGCGGCCGATGCTCTTCCCGCCTGGTTCCGAGAAATTCGCCCGGATCAATTTTCAGCCATGTGCAGATCTTGGAGAACGTCTCTAGGTCGGGCATCTGGCCGTTTTCCACCCGAGACAGGGTCGCGGGGCTAACTCCTACTTCAGCAGCTGCGGCCCGGATTCCGGTGCCGCTACGACGCGCAGCGACTTTTTTCCCAAGTTCTTCAATGGGTAACGCCATAAATGCCCCTGCAGTGGCTCAACCAGCTTGACCGGGGCATTCCCCAGTCTTAAGGTGTTTCATATGTGAAACGTAAAACGTCTCTTATGTGGATCGTCTCGTTACTAAGACAGGAAAACATGCAGAGGCTGTTCCGTCAAGCCTCGCAGCCCCCGCGTCCCGGAGGCGCCCTAACTAGGAGATACAGAGATGGGCACAAATGAAATCGCAGCGAAGAACCACCTGATTCCAGGCGCCGTCCTCACTCGGCCGAAGGCAGGAGGCCTGGTTGAACACGAAGGCCTTTACCTCGGGAATGGCCAGGTGTTTCACAACACCCCGGAGCGGGGCGATCACATCTCGACACTCTCGGAGTTCGCGCGGAACCAGAGAATCCGAATCCGCCGGACGGAAGGCCGACTGGTGCCCGCTGCGCTGATCCGAGCTCGACAGCTGGCCTGGATGAATCGCCGCTACGACGTTGCGACCTACAACTGCCAGCACTCGGTTCGGAAAGCTCTCGGCTGCACCGTCGAATCGCCCCAAGCCCAAGGCTGGACGATCGCTGGCTTCGTCTTTCTCCTACTGGCAGCCGCGCGCTGACTCTCCCGCTTCAGACCGACCGTAAATCAAACCAATCTAAGGAAACAGCAATGTCCACAAACACCAAGCAGACCTCCGGTCGCATTGCGACCTTGGCCTCCGAAACCCTTGTGAACCAGAACTCTTCTGCGGTTGCGAAAAGCCTTGCAGCGTCGGCCCTCGCACAGCGTGGTGGCGACAAGCAGACCGGAGCTCGCATGGAAGACCTCGCATCGCGCGTTCTGCGTAGCGACAAATTTGCAGATGCCACCAAAGACCTGGCGGCATCGGTCCTCTCTCAGTCCAACAAGCAGCGCTAAGGAGGTCAGCAATGGACTACTACGTCGTCAATCGGCAGGCCCAGGCCAATGGGGATCACGAGGTGCATAAGCAGACCTGCACCTACCTGCCTTCCCCCTTGAACCAGCTGGCTCTGGGACTCCATGCCAACTGCCATTCGGCGGTCCAGGCAGCGAGGGCTTACTACTGGCAGTCGAACGGCTGCTACTGGTGCTCCCAGCAATGCCACACCACCTAAACACCTTCATCTATCTTTTCGGGAGCCCTGCGATGCTGGACGCAATCAAATCTGCGATTTATGAGTTCTTTGCGGTTCTCGCCTACTCCACCAGGATGCAGGTGGCGTTATGGATAACGGCCTTCTCGCCCCTAGTGGTGCTTCTCGGCGGTTTCTTCCTACCTGCACCTGTTGGGTCTGGGCCGTTCGACCTCATCCTCATCACGGTTCGGGAGCAGATCCTCAGCGCGCTGCCCTGGGTTTCAGGATTCGTCTTTCTTCGCTGCCTGTGGATGCTCTTGGAGATTTATCAGCGGGAGCGGGAGCGGGAGCGGGACAGGCTTGAGTCACTTTAGGCTGGCCGTGTTGTGCCAAAGCTACTCTTTGGCGTATCTCGATTTCTACATCGCTTCTCTTAGCTCTTCCGGGGGCCTCGGAGCGACCCTGCCTCAACTTATCAACACATATATAAAGCCGGGGACGACATTAGATTCCTAGCGATCCTGAAGATGAGATCATTTATCTCAAAGGATCAACTTGCTATAAAACAGCATTTACTGTAATCCCGGCCTTATATCTAAATTTTCGCTTTTAATAGCCAATAGATAGAATAAATATGAAGACGCTGGACTTCTTATATAGCCTTGAGATGTTGATAACGCTAAGCGCTGGCCCATTACTGCTCGCGTTGATGCTTGTAACTTTCATCTCATCCTCAAACCCCTCGAAAGTGGGCATGATTCTCCTCGGCCTCGTCTTTGTAGTATTGGGAGGTTTTGCGTATGTGTATTTTTCCACGTGGGAGTGGGCAGGGGCGGCGCATGTAACAAATGGACTTCTCAGTGCAGGAGCTTTAGAGGAATTTAAAAACTATAAAGGCTTGGTGATTTACCTATTTCCCTTTGTTTCCGCAGCGATAGGCACTAATTTAATATCAGATGCAATAACAAAACATCAGCTATATGAGACGCCGTTTTCTTTTTACGAACTTCTTAAAGATATTGGGTTAACGTTAGCGCTCCCATTAATTCTGATCTTCGCACTAATAATTTCGCCGCTTCTCGTCTGCTCAGCTTTTTTTAGGCGCATTCGGCGCCCAGCCTTTTTTCGCCTCTCGCTGCTGTGGCGCTGGATATTCCTGCAAGCATTGAAAATCAGTATTATTGCGAGATCGCATATCAGATGTAAGGATCGAAGTAATTCACCTTGATAAAGCTCATAATATCTTTCCCGAGCCCAATATTGGCACTAAGGTCAAAGGTTCGCCTGCATCACAGTTTATAATGTTGCTGCAGAGATATAAAATGATTCTTTATATTCGCCGCTTGATTCAAGGTCTCTCCGGTTTTGGCGCCGCTATTGTTCAGATTCCAATCTCCGTCCGTCAGCTTTGGGCTTGGTCTCGCCAGCGAGTCCGTGCCAAAAGCGGCCTGTCATGTCCAACTTTGCGACCTAGCCCGTGGTGCCAAAAGCAGACTTTTACGCCCAGCATCAAGTGCAATGAGCCGCGCAGTTTCCTAGGCCATGTATTGCAGTTAGATTTTCAAGAAGCGTTGGGTTGCGTCGGTACTAGTCAAGAAGCGGGTTCAGAAAGGAAGAGTTGCGATCCCCGAGCCAATCACTGCGATCAAGCAAATTGCTTCAATTGATTCGCAAGAATATTTAGAGCCGCAGCATTGTGCTCGGGCGGCAGATACCTCACGCCTTCCTTCGACGGCCCAGTCAGCGCGATCACTGAGCAAGGAATGCCGGCCGCGTCGAACTTACGCCGAATGAACTCAGCCTCGCCCCTGTCATGGCTGGACATGATGAGCTGGTAGTTCTGCATTTCCACCAGATTCCGCATCAGGTCGACGAACGCGGCGGTGTGGATGATATCGTTGTGCTGAAGCGGATCGTCCATCAGCAGCGCGCGCCATCGCGACCACGGATACGCGGTGCTGGCGGAGCACAGAATGCTGAAGCCGTTTGCGGCGAGCTGGCCCTCGCTCAGCACCACCTGCGGCGGCAACCCCTTGTCATTGAGTGCGTCTTCGAGCTGATCGCGGTAGCGAAGTCGCATGTCGAACTTCGTTCGGTCCTTGTGATAACTGGCGCGCAGGTTGATGGACTCGCCCGGCGTGCACAGCAGCGCTTCGTTGAAGTCGTCGATCAGTCCGTTCAGCGGGGTCAGGAATTGCTGCGAGAACTTGGTGGCTTCTTCCCTCAGCTTTTCGGCAAACGCGGTAACAGCAGCATGCGTTTGCTCCGTGAGTCCCAGCGCGTCCCTGGCCGCCTTGCAGGCAGCCACGAGTTCGCGTTCGTGAATGCCGGGATCTGCAGCAGCTCCACTACCGCCCAGCGAGTCCATCGACGCCACGAGGCGAGCCAACTCGATGTCTCGGGTCGAAACTTCCAGGGCGCTCGTTAGCGCACCGACCTCGTCTTCAAGGCGATCGACGGTTGCCAGTCTGGCCTGGAGACTCGATAGCAGTGCTTCAAGTGCCGCTGCCGATGGCGTTCCAGCCAGTCCTTGTTCCTGCCATCTACTCTGCAGGGCCGACTGCCTTGTTGCCGCGGTGGTGTGCGCGCCGACCATACGCTGCAAAGTCTCCAGTGCGACCTGATGCCGCGCGCGGGCTGCTGCCGCCGCTGCTTCGGCACGCCGCCGCTCTTCCGTGGCACTACGAAGTTCATCATCCGAGGCCGAACGCCGGTCCCGTTCGCCACTGAGTGTTGCCGCGATCGACTCCAACGAAGCGCTCGCTATTCCGCCATCCGCGAGGCGGTCCAGAGAAGACTGGCGATCGTTGCCAAGCACGAGCGCCTGGTCCTTGAAGCCGGCGAGCTTCTGCTGCAACTCGTCGATGTCGGACTTCAGCTTTTGCCGGCTCGCTGTCTTTTCGGCCTTGCTTGCTTCATCTCGAACGGCAGCGGCTCGCGCCGCCGCAAGTTCCTCGTTGGCGCGCTTCTCTCCTGCCAGCGCAACCGCGATCAGATCGTCTGTCGGCCTAGCTTGCGGGTCCTGAAGCTGTGCCTCGAGGCGTAACACGGCACTCGCATCCGTGGCTGCTGTCGCGCGCCCGGCCTCAGCGCTTCTCAGCGTGACCTGAGCCTGGGCGATGCTACTGCTTGCCTTGGCGTGTTGTTCCGAGAGGGACGCGGATTCCTGTTCGAGACTCGCCAAGGCGGCATCCGTCAACTTGGCGGACTCTCTTGCGATCAAGCGGAGCTGACCGACGTCGAATCGGGTTCTGCATACAGGACAGTCCTGGTCGTGGTCCCGCAGGTGGCTTGCTATGGCCGAGACGGCCGCAGTCACTTGGGATGCCCGATCCTTGGCGGCCTCGATCGACACTTTCAGCGTTGCCATGCTCGACGCCAGGCGGTCCCGCATAGCCGTCAGCGAGCTTAATTGCGAGGTTGTCTTGGCAACGTCGAATGCGCGAAGCTTTTCGGCACTGGCGGCCGCGCGAGCCCGCAGGTCCGGCAACTGCCGAGCGAGAGTCGCCTTGGCGGCTGCCGCGCGACCCGCGGCTTCGAGGCCTGCCAGTTTGGGTGCCCAGAACGGGATGGCCGCGATCTCGGAATCCAGAACGCCTGTCTGGAGACTAGCCTGAATGAGCAATTCGGTTGTCTGCGCTTCCTGCGCGGCGAGATTTGCCAACTCGGCGCTCAGCCGCGATACCGTACCAAGGTCCGTTCGGAAGGACTCCAGGCGAATAATCCGATCGTCGCTGGCCGAGATCGCCAACGTCACCGCCGACACCCGAGCGACCGCCGCCTCGACTGCAGCGGCGGCTTGGAGC
>Ga0255086_1000458_pt1 | contig 13427 bp, 12 predicted proteins | sample Colum_Cont_RepC__FD_188438 | JGI IMG/M metagenome (GOLD analysis project Ga0255086, IMG submission 188438) | Freshwater microbial communities from Columbia River, Oregon, United States - Colum_Cont_RepC_8d | ecosystem: Environmental > Aquatic > Freshwater > River | place: USA: Oregon | collected... | reverse complement strand
TTGAAATCACCGGCTCGATCAGCGGCTGGTACGCGGCCAAGCCGAGATCCTCGAACAGAAACTCAGGATCCATGCGCACGCGATCCAGCGGCACATCGATCGTGCGGGTCTGGCTGTCCGTTAGGTTTTTTTGCAACACCAGCGAGAGACTGCGGCGATCCACCACTTTTTCCAACAGCACGGTGCGCAGGCTGTTCCAGGTGGCGATGGCCTCGCCGTTGACACTCAAGATGACCTCGCCCGCCTGCACCCCGGCACGGGCAGCGGCGGACTGCGCCGGCGGCTCGGCCACCACCGGTTTCAGGCCCGGCTGGCCGATGGTGTAGACCATCCAGAAAAACACGATGGCCAGCAGAAAATTGGCGATGGGCCCGGCGGCCACGATGGCAAAGCGCCGGTAGGGTGACTGCCGGTTGAAGGCGCGATGCACCTCATCGGCGGGCACCTCGCCTTCGCGCTCGTCGAGCATCTTCACGTAGCCACCCAGCGGCACGGCAGCAACCACGTATTCGCAGCCATCCCTGCCGCGGCGCGTCCACAGCGGTTTGCCGAAACCGATGGAATAGCGCAGCACTTTCACCCCCAGCTTTCGTGCCACCCAGAAATGGCCGAACTCGTGGAAGGCCACGAGGATGCCGATGGCCACCACGAAGGCGCCAGCGTTGCGGATGAGGTCGAGCATTGAATCTCCCTACAGCGTGTTGAGCGTGGCTTCGGCAGTGCGCCGCGCCCAGCCATCGACCGCAAGAACGGCCTCAAGTTCGTCTGCCTCGGCAAGACCCGCGCCTGCGGCCTGCGCCAGTACGGTTTCCACCAGCGGCGTGATGCGATCAAAGCGCAGCCGCCCCGCGAGAAAGGCCGCCACGGCGACTTCATTCGCGGCATTGAACACATTGCTGGCGTGACCAGCGGCCTTCAGCGCGGCCCTTGCCAGGCCCACGGCTGGAAAACGCTGCGCATCGAGCGGCTCGAAGCGGAACTGCCTCTGTGCCGTCCAGTCGAGCCCAGCGACACCGGAAACCCAGCGCTCTGGCCAGGCGAGGGCATGGGCAATGGGCACGCGCATATCCGGGTTGCCGAGCTGCGCGAGGGTCGAGCCGTCGTCGTATTCCACCATCGAGTGGATGATGCTTTCAGGGTGGATCACCACCTCGATCTGCGACTCGGCCAGACCATAGAGCACGGCGGCTTCGATCAGCTCCAGCCCCTTGTTCATCATGGTGGCGGAGTCGACCGAAATCTTGCGGCCCATGTTCCAGTTGGGGTGGCGCACCGCCTGTTCGGGCGTGACGGCGGCGAGCGCTGCCAGCGGTGTTTCACGAAACGGGCCGCCAGAGGCGGTCAGGATGATCCGGGCAATGCCTTTGGCGAGCGGCGTGCCACAGCGGGTGGCGGGTGGCAGGCACTGGAAAATGGCGTTGTGCTCGCTGTCGATGGGCAGCACCACCGCACCGGATTGCGCGGCCGTCGCCATCATCAGTCGGCCTGCCATCACCAGCGGTTCCTTGTTGGCGATCAGCACCCGCTTGCCGGCCTTGAGTGCGGCCAGCGTCGAAGACAGGCCCGCTGCACCGGTGATGGCGGCCATCACCTGATCAGCTTCGGCGGCGAGTGCATCGAGTGCGGCCATGCCGGCATGCGCTTCGGTGACAAGGCCCGCTTGCTGAAGTCCGTCCTGCAAGGCAGCATGCAGGCTGGCATCGGCGATCACCGCATGGGCAGGTTTGAAGGTTTCGCAGAGCCGCAGCAAGCCTTCAACATCACGGTGCGCACTCAGGCCCCACACCGTGATGTGATGCGGATGGCGGGCGGCGACATCCAGCGTGCTGCGGCCAACCGAGCCGGTGGCACCCAGCACCAGTAGACGAGTTGGACTCATAGACCCAGCAGCAGCACGCCGAGGGTGAACACCGGTGCGGCGGCCAGAATGCTGTCAATACGATCCAGAATGCCGCCATGCCCCGGCAGCAGGCTGCCGCTATCCTTCAGGCCGCGCAGACGCTTGAACAGGCTCTCGGTGAGATCGCCGATCACCGATACCGCAGCCGTAAACACCGACACGGCGATGAGCAGCAACCACTGCATAAGGGTGTCGATCTGAAACACATACGGCCCGGCTGCTGCAGCCCACAACGCCACCAGCACCAGCCCGCCGATCGCGCCCTCAATGCTCTTGCCCGGCGACACCGCAGGGGCGAGCTTGCGCTTGCCGTAATTGCGGCCGACCAGATAGGCCCCGACATCGGCGGCGAAAACGATGAACAGCATGAACATCAAGCGCCAAGGGCCGTTGGCTTGCTGATGCAGCGCAGCCACGGTGATCAGCGTGCTCGCTACCAGCAACAAGCCCAGCGGCGCCATGCGCGCCACTGACCAGGGGCCATTCGGAAAGCTGGCGGGAAAGCGCACCACCAGCCCAAACGCCAGCAACCACCAAGCTAGCGACAGCAGGGCGGGGAGCAATGCATCGACTGCACCTTGGGTCTGCCACCAGGTCGCCGCCAGAGCCAGTGCCATCGTTGCGCCATATACCAGCCGATGCAGCAGGCGGGTGACGCCCATGAAACCGCACCACTCCCAGGCCGCCAGCACACCGACGCCACAAAGCACCGCATACAGCGGCGGCGTAGCTAGCAGGAAGATCGCGGCCAGTAACAGTGGCAACAGGATCAGCGCGGTGATGACTCTGGGCAACAACATGAGAGGCTCCTAAGCCGCTTCTGGTACGCGACCGAAACGGCGCTGGCGGCCTGCAAACCAGTGAATTGCTTGCTGCAGCTCGCGATGGCCAAACTGGGGCCAGAGGGTGTCGCAAAAGTACAGCTCGGCATAAGCCAACTGCCAGAGTAAGAAATTACTGATACGGATTTCACCACCGGTGCGGATCATCAAATCTACCGGCGGCAAGCCCGCCGTGAGCAGGCGTGATTCAATCGATTCTGACGTCACTGGCACACCATCGGCGGCGGCGCGTGCTGCTGCCTGAGCGATGTCAGCCTGGCCACCGTAGCCGACGGCCACAACCAGTGTCATGCCGTTGTTGTGCAACGTGCGTTGCTCAGTTTCAACCATCAGGGCGCGCAACTCTGGTGCCAAACCGCTGCGGTCCCCGATGAAGCGCCAGACCAGACCGTACTCATCGAGACTGGTGATCTCCCGCTTGAGCGTGTTGACAAACAAGCTCATTAACAGCGAGACCTCTTCGGCCGGCCGCTGCCAGTTTTCCTGCGAGAATGCAAACAAGGTAAGCACCTGGATTCCCGCTGCAGCTGCAGCCCGTACTGTCTTGCGCGCAGATCGAACGCCAGCGCGATGGCCGAATGTGCGGGGCTGCAATCGCAGCTTTGCCCAGCGACCGTTGCCATCCATGATGATGGCGACATGCTTCGGCACTTGGTCGGCAGGGATTTTGGGCACGTCGGCGGTCACTGGCTGCTTCACATCGTGAGCAGTTCTTTTTCTTTTGCGGACGCGGCCGCTTCAGCCAAGGCAATATGCTGATCAGTGAGCTTCTGCACTTCGGTTTCTGCGCGCTTCTCGTCGTTCTCGCTGATCTGCTTGTTCTTCAATAGATCCTTGATCGCCTGCATGGCATCGCGGCGAGCATTGCGGATAGAGATACGCGCATCCTCGGTCTCGCTCTTTACGACCTTCACCAGATCCTTGCGGCGGTCTTCGGTCAGCGGCGGCAGGTTGATGCGGATGGTCTGGCCCGCCGCGTTGGGGGTCAGGCCCAGGTTGGACTTGAGGATGGCTTTTTCGATGGCAATGACCATCGGTTTTTCCCAAGGGGTGATGGAGAGCGTGCGGGCGTCTTCCACCACCACGCTGGCCACCTGGCTCAGCGGCACATCGCTGCCGTAGTAGTCCACCTGCACGCTGTCGAGCAGACCGACATGGGCGCGGCCAGTGCGCAGCTTGAGGAAGGCGTTCTTCAAGGCGTCAATCGCCTTGAGCATTTTCTGGGTGGCGTCTTTCTTGATCGGATCAATCATGGGGTGTTCTCCTTCAATGACTTAAGCGGTAACGAGTGTGCCGACGTTTTCACCGCGCACGATACGCAGCAGCGCGCCCGGACGTTCCATGTCGTAGACCCGGAGTTTCATCCGGTGATCACGCCCCATGACCATCGCGGTCTGGTCCATCACACCAAGGCGACGATCCAGTGCGACGTCGTAGGTGAGTGTGTCGTAGCGGGTCGCACTCGCGTCTTTCTTGGGGTCGGCGGTATAGATGCCATCGACCTTGGTGGCCTTTAGCAACAGGTCGGCACCAATCTCCACAGCACGCAGTGCGGCGGCGGAATCGGTAGTGAAAAAGGGGTTGCCGGTGCCGGCGGCAAACACCACCACACGGCCGTTTTCGAGATGGCTGACCGCACGACGACGAATGAAGTCCTCGCAGACTTCATTGATGCGGATGGCGGATTGCACCCGGACTTCCAGCCCCAAGCGTTCGACGGCGTCCTGGATGGCAAGTGCATTGATGACCGTTGCCAGCATGCCCATCTGGTCACCCGTGACGCGGTCCATGCCGCCACGCGCCAGGCCTTCGCCGCGAAAGATGTTGCCGCCGCCCACTACCACCGCCACCTGCACGCCGGCGTCTACCACTTGTTTGATTTCCCCGGCGACAAAGCTCATCACATCCGGCGAAATGCCGAAGTTGAGGGTGCCCATCAAAGCCTCGCCAGAGAGCTTGAGCAAGATGCGTTTGTAGACCGGGGCAGGAAGAGCGTCGTTTGACATCGGCGTCACCGGGTTTCGGTTAAGACAAGGCCCCGAAACCGGGGCCTTGCAGGGTGCAACATTCTACTCGTGAAGACTTACATCCGGGCCGCTTCAGCCACCTCGGCGGCGTAGTCCGTCACCTTCTTCTCGATGCCCTCGCCGACCGCCAGACGCACGAAGCGGGCGACCTTGGCGTTCTTGGCTTTCAGCGTCTTCTCAACTGCTTCGTCCGACTTGTTGCCGTAGGCGTCGTTCTTCACAAACGGTTGGCCGAGCAGCGAGATTTCGCTGGTGAACTTGTTGATCTTGCCGTCGATCATCTTGGCAACGATCTCGGCCGGCTTGGCCTTGTAGACCTTGCCGTCGGCTTCGGCATTGGCCTGGGCTTCGGCGGCTTCGGTGGCAACCAGACCTTCGATCACCTTGCGCTCGGCAGCGATGACATCGGCTGGCACGTCGGCTGCCGAGAGCACCTTGGGCGACATGGCGGCTGCGTGCAGTGCCAAGTCCTTGGCGAGCGTTTCGTCACCGGCTTCCATTGCCACCACCACGCCGATCTTGCTGCCGTGGAGGTAGTTGACGATGGGGCCAGCGGCCTTCGAGACGATCTCGAAGCGGCGGATGGTGATGTTTTCGCCCAGCTTGATCACCATCGCGCGGCGCTGCTCGTCGAGGGTCGAGTCGCCATTTTTCAGGGCAACCAGCTCTTCGACGGTGGCGGGCTTGGCGGTCAGCACGATGCCGGCGGCGGCATTGGCGAGTGCGATGAAGTCATCAGCCTTGGCCACGAAGTCGGTTTCGCAGTTGACCTCGACCAACGCCATTGCATCGGCACTGGTGGCCACGGCAATGCGGCCTTCGGCAGCGACACGGGTGGCTTTCTTGTCAGCCTTGACCATGCCGTCCATGCGCATTTTTTCGGCAGCGGCATCGAGATCGCCATTGGTGGCAACCAGGGCTTTCTTGCAGTCCATCATGCCGGCGCCGGTGCGCTCACGCAGCTCGGCCACCATCTTGGCGGTAATGTCAGCCATGTGGATTAACCCTCGCTCTTTTCGGTTTTGGCTTCGGCAGGACCACGGCCACGGGATTCAACACGCGGTGCGGCGCGACGCGGTGCGCCACGGTCGTCACGGCGGCCAGCGGGCTTGGCGCGGCTCTTGTCCTGTTCGCCGCCTTCCACAGCCTCAGGGCGCGGCGCGGTGGTGATGGTGCCCTTGCCTTCAATGATCGCCTCGGCGATTGCCTGGGTGTAGACCTTGATGGCGCGGGTCGCGTCATCGTTGCCGGGGATCACGCAGTCGATGCCATCGGGGCTGTTGTTGCTGTCGACCACGGCGATGACCGGGATGCCAAGCTTCTTGGCTTCGGCCACGGCAATCTTTTCAAAGCCGGTGTCGATAATGAACAGGCAATCCGGCAGCGAGGGCATCTCCTTGATACCGCCGAGCGATTTACGGAGCTTCTCAATCTCGCGGGTGAAGGTGAGCTGTTCTTTCTTGTTGAGACGGGCGATGGAGCCGTCTTCAACCTGCTTCTCCATGTCCTTCAGGCGCTTGATGGACACCTTGACGGTCTTGAAGTTGGTGAGCGTGCCACCCAGCCAGCGCTGGCTGACATAGGGCATGCCGCTGCGCTTGGCTTCTTCCTCGATCACGTCGCGCGCGGCGCGCTTGGTGCCGACGAACAGGATCTTGCCGCCATTGGCAGCGAGCTTGCCGGCAAAGTTGCAGGCGTCCTTGAGCAGCGGCAGGGTCTGCTCGAGATTGATGATGTGGATGCGGTTGCGGCTGCCGAAGATGAAGGCTTCCATCTTGGGCGACCAGTAACGCGTACGGTGGCCAAAGTGGGCGCCGGCTTCGAGCAACTGGCGCATGGTGAGACTGGCGGATACGGCTGATGACATGGTGAAGCTCCTGAGGGTTTGGGCTAACCGCGCGGTGCATGCCTTGGTGAAAAGGCACACCCTTAGGGCGCGCGGATGGATTGGTGACAGCTGACCCCTAAAATGGCTGGATTGCCATAAAAGGGCGCGCTTTATACCATGCGCCCCCTTCGCAAACAATGAGTTGCCGCCGAGTGTGCTGTGCGGGCTAAACCGCCGCAGGAACATTTCGCGCCAAGGACGCCAAGCACGCTAAGAGAAGCATTCTTGATTGTGGCTTTGCGCGCTTGGCGTCCTTGGCGCGAAACACTTTTTTTGTCCTGTTAATTTGATCTGCATCTCTGGTCTGCGCGGCACACATGCCCATCACCATCAAAACCCCCGCCGAGCAAGACGCCATGCGCGCTGCCGGCCGCGCCGCCGCCAGCGTGCTCGAATACCTGGCTCCGTTTGTCAAAGTCGGCGTCACAACGGCTGCCATCAACGACCATGCCCACCGCTACGTGAGCGAGGTGCTGGGCTGCGTGCCCGCGCCGCTCGGCTATGGCGGCACAGAAGATCGTCAGCCGTTCCCGAAATCGCTGTGCACCTCGGTCAATCACGTGGTCTGCCATGGCATCCCCACCGACAAGGCACTCAAGAAGGGTGACATCGTCAACGTCGATGTCACCGTCATCAAGGACGGCTTTCACGGCGACACCAGTTACATGTTCACCGTTGGCGAACCCAGCGTGCTGGCCAAGCGGCTGGTGAACGTCGCCCGTGAGGCCATGCTGGCGGGCATCCATGTGGTCAAACCCGGTGCACGGCTGGGCGATATAGGCCATGCCGTGCAGAAGGTCATCGAGCGCAATGGCTATTCAGTGGTCCGCGATTACTGCGGACACGGCATCGGCCGTATCTTTCACGAAGACCCTCAGGTGCTGCACTACGGCAAACCCGGCACGGGAATTGAATTGCAGGAGGGCATGACCTTCACGATTGAGCCGATGGTGAACGCCGGCCGCCATGAAACCCGCCTGCTGCCGGACGGCTGGACAGTCGTCACCAAAGACCATTCGCTGTCCGCGCAGTGGGAACACACCGTGCTGGTGACCCGCGACGGCGTTGAAGTGCTGACCCGTCGCGTGGGCGAGACGCTGTGAGCATTGATCTCGATGTCGGCGAGTCCGCCGCGACTGAGGTGTTCTCTACCCGCAAGATACGCGGCCGGCTGAGGGTGGTGGGCAAACCCATCCCGCTCTTCAAGGAGACTCTGGCCTGGGGCCGCGAGCGCCTGTTTGGCCTGTTCAACGATGGGGCACCCGCTGATGTGCTGGTACGTGCACGCGCACAGCTGATCGACGAGGTGCTGCGCGAGGTCTGGGAGCGGCATCTGGGAGCCGCAACCGGCATCACGCTGGTCGCCGTCGGCGGCTATGGCCGTGGCGAGCTGCTGCCGTACTCCGACATTGATCTGCTGGTACTGCACACGCCGGAGGCGCTCACTGAACACCGCGCGCGGCTGGAGCCCTTCTTCACTTTCCTCTGGGACATCGGCCTCGAAGTCGGCAGCAGCGTGCGCACCGTGGCCGAGTGCGCGCGCATCGCAGCGGAAGACCTCACCGTCATCACCAATCTGCTGGAATCGCGCCTGCTGACGGGCGACGCCACCCTGCATGCGGCCCTGCTGGCGGAGACCGCACCAGCCAAGCAGTGGTCGGTGCCCGTCTTCTTCAGCGCCAAGCTCGAAGAACAGCGCCGCCGCCACGCCAAGTACGACGACACCGGCTACAAGCTGGAACCCAACGTCAAGGAATCCCCCGGCGGCCTGCGCGACATCCACACCATTGCCTGGGTGGCCAAGCGCCATTTTGGTGCAGCCTCGCTCACTGATCTGCGCGACTTTGGCTTCCTCAGCAAGCAGGAGTGCGATGAGCTGTTCGCTGGCCAGGATTTTCTCTGGCGCGTGCGCTTTGCCCTGCACATGCTCACCGGCCGCCACGAAGACCGTCTGCTGTTCGACCACCAGGTGCGCGTCGCCAGCCTGTTTGGCTATGTCGATGTGCCGGGTGCCAGCCGCGCCGACAACCGCGCGGTCGAGCAGTTCATGCAGCTCTACTACCGCACCATCAAGTCGCTCAGCTGCCTCAACGACATGCTGTTGCAGTTGTTCGAGGAGGCCATTCTTGGCAACGGCGGTGGCGACGACATCAACGTGCTCAACGCCCGTTTCCAGATTCGCGGCACCGTCATCGAGGCCCGCGACGACGCCATCTTTGTCGCGCAACCCTGGGCGCTGATCGAGATCTTCACGCTCATGCAATCGCACCCGGAGGCCACCGGCATCCGCGCGCAGACCTTGCGCCAGATCCGCCGCGACCTGCGCCTGCTGGACGACAAGGTGCGTGCCGACCGGCGCACCAAGAGCCTGTTCATTGACCTGTTCCGCAACGGCAACGGGCTGACTCATGGCCTGCGCCGCATGAACCGCTACGGCGTGCTGGGCCGCTACCTGCCGGCGTTCGGCCGCATCGTCGGCCACATGCAGTACGACCTGTTTCATACCCTCACCGTCGACGAGCACATCCTCTACGTGGTGCGCAATGCGCGGCGCATGGCGATGCGGCAATTTGCCGACGAGCTGCCCTTCCCTTCGGAAGTGTTTACCCGCCTGCTCAAGCCAGAGCTGCTGTATCTGGCCGCGTTCTTCCACGATCTGGCCAAGGGTCGCGGTGGCGATCACTCCGAGCTGGGCGGTGCCGATGCGGTTGGCTTCTGTCTCGATCACGGCCTCTCGCATGCCGATGCCGAACTGGTGGCCTGGCTGGTGCGCCATCACCTCACCATGTCGCTCACTGCGCAAAAACAGGATGTGCAAGACCCGCAGGTCATCGCCGCGTTCACGCAGACTGTTGGCAGCCGCGAGCGGCTGGATTACCTGTACCTGCTCACCGTCGCCGATATTCGCGGCACCAATCCCAAGCTGTGGAATGGCTGGCGCGACTCGCTGCTGAAAGAGCTTTACAAGGCCGCCGCCCGCGCATTGGAGCGCGGCATCGACAGCCTGTTCACGCTCGAAGAGCGCGCCGAAGCCAACCGCAAACGCGCACTCGACAAAGTGGTTGCCAACGGCATTGATGCCACTGCCGCTGCCAAGGTGTTCGCGCGGATCGAAACCGAATACTTCCTGCGCCACACGCCGGACGAACTGACCTGGCACCTGCCGGAAATCCTGCTCCAGCCGGACGCCGCCCAACCGCTGGTACTGGTGAAAAACTTCGAGGATCGCGGCACCAGCGTGTTCATCTATTGCCGGGATCGCGACCATCTGTTCGGCCTCACCACCGGCGTGCTCGCGAGCCTTGGCCTCAACATTCTCGATGCCCGGCTGCACACCACCGCCGATGGCTATGTGCTCGACAGCTATGTGGTGCTGGAGGCCGACGGCAAGGCCATCACCGCCGAGCACCGTGTGGCCGAGATCATCGAGCGCCTCGCCCGCGTGATCGCCGACCCGGCAGTGACGGTGGTGGATGTCAACCGCCGCATGCCAACCCGCCTGCGCCACTTCAACACGCCCACCATTGTCCACATCAGCCAGGACACCACGCGCGGCCGCACGCTGCTGGAGCTGGTGGCTGCCGATCAGCCCGGCCTGCTGTCGATGATCGGCCGCATCTTCCACAAGCGCGGCATCCTGCTCGATGCCGCCAAGATCGCCACCATCGGCGAGCGCGCCGAAGACGTGTTCTATCTCACCGACCGCACGCATCAGCCACTCACTGACGAAGCCTTGCTTGAAGAACTGCGCGAGGTCATCGTGCGCACCCTTGACCGCAGCAACGACTAAAGCTCAAACACCAGATGACCATCAAAAACACCATCGAATCCGCCTGGGAGCAACGAGCACAACTCGATGCCCACAATCCAGAAATCCGCGCTGCCGTGCTCGAAGCCATTGCCCTGCTCGACAGCGGCAAGGCCCGCGTCGCCGAACCCACCGCCAGCGGCTGGCAGGTGAACGAATGGCTGAAAAAAGCCGTGCTGCTGTTTTTCCGCCTGCACGACAACGCGCCCATCGAGATGGGACAGCTGATGGGCTATGACAAGGTGCCGCTCAAGTTTGCGGGCTGGGGCGATACCGAGTTCAAGGCCCAAGGAGCGCGCGTGGTGCCGCCGGCTGCCGTGCGCAAGGGGGCCTACATCGCACCGGGTGCCATCCTGATGCCGAGCTACGTCAACATCGGCGCGCATGTTGGTGCCAACACCATGGTCGATACCTGGGCTACGGTCGGCAGCTGTGCGCAGATCGGTGCCAATGTGCACTTGAGCGGCGGCGTCGGCATCGGCGGCGTGCTGGAGCCCTTGCAGGCCGCACCCACCATCATTGAAGACGACTGCTTCATCGGTGCGCGCAGTGAGGTGGTGGAGGGCGTGATCGTCGAGCGCGGCTCGGTACTGTCGATGGGCGTGTTCATCGGCCAGAGCACGCCGATCTACGACCGCGCGACGGGTGAGATCAGCTACGGCCGCGTGCCCGCCTACAGCGTGGTGGTGCCGGGCTCGCTGCCGAAAGATGGTGGCCGCTACAGCCTCACCGCTGCGATCATCGTCAAGCGTGTCGACGCCCAGACCCGCGCCAAGACCGCCATCAACGCCCTGCTGCGCGACGACTAAAAGCCATGACCGACGACACCATCGAGGAAGATGCCGACGATCTGCTGCACTGGCTGAATGCCCACAGCGTCAGCATTTCGGATGGGATTCCGATCTCGATGATCCAGCTCAAATGGGTGGCAACCCGGCGTCGGCACGAACAGCTCAAGGTGAGTCTCGAATGGTTGTTCAGCAACGGGCTGATCATGATGACGCCTGACCTGACGCCGCCGCACGTGCGGCTGTCGCCACTCGGCTTTGAAAAACTGTTGATGGCCACCGACAGCCTGCGCAGCCGGCCAGCTGAAGTCACGATGCCCTTGCCCATCGCGCCTCTGGTGCCAAGCGTGCTTCAGCCCAGTGCGCCGCTGCCTAGACCGCCGCCAGTGGTGGCAACAAAACCGGCTGCCGAGCCCACCACGCCGACGAGCTTCGTCGACCCCACGAAACCGCCGACCGAAATCGGTCTGCGAAACCAGATCCTCACCATCTTCCGCGACCTCAAGCTGGTGGCCGGGCAGCAGCTCATTGCGATGACGCTGGCCCGCTACTGGCAGGAAATGGGCCAGCGCGGCGAGCACCTGCGTAGCGGTATCGACGTGATGCTGCGCGATGGTTACCTCGAACACAGCGTCAAGCGCTACGAGAACTACTGGCTGCTCACCCCCACCGGTTTTGCGTATCTCTCAGCACCGATCAGCGCATCCACCTTGCTGGCATTGGCGCGGCCGATGACCGAGATTGCCGTCAGCGAGAAAGACGGCGTGCTGCGTGACAAGACCCTGTCGCTGTTCAAGAGCAACACGCCGCTGCCGTTCACTGCGCTGGAAAAACTCTGGCCATTGGGCCGCGATGCGCTGATCCACGGGCTCGACCTGTGTTGCAAGTCCGGCGATCTGGAGATCGCCGATGCCGAAGCCGCCCTGTTCGGCAAACGTCGCTGAGAACCGCCATGGCTGATGACCACAAGTCTGCGTCGGTGCTGGCGCTCACCACCGCCCTCATCGCCCGTCGCTCGCTGACGCCGGACGATGCCGGCTGCTGCGCCTTGATTGCAGAGCGACTCGAACGACTGGGCTTTGTCAGCGAGTGGATCAACGAGGGCGGTGTGACCAACCTCTGGGCCACGCGCGGCAGCGGCGCACCGCTGACTATCCTCGCCGGCCACACCGATGTCGTGCCGACCGGCCCGCTGGAGCAATGGCATAGCGACCCTTTCGTGCCAGAGATTCGCGACGGTGTGCTGTATGGGCGCGGCGCAGCGGACATGAAATCCGGCCTGGCCGGCATGGTCTGCGCGGTGGAGCGCCTGCTGGCCGCGCAGCCGCAGATCAAGGGCACGCTGGCCTTCCTGATCACCAGCGATGAAGAGGGCCTTGCGCAATTCGGCACCCGCCATGTGGTCAAGGTATTGCAGGCGCGCGGCATCACGCCGGACTACGCCATCGTTGGCGAGGCATCGAGCGATCAGCGCCTCGGCGATCGCATCATGATCGGCCGTCGGGGCTCGCTGAATGGCGTGCTGAAAGTGCTGGGCAAACAGGGCCACATTGCCTATCCGCACAAGGTTGAGAACCCGATCCATCGCCTCGCACCCGCGCTGGCGGCGCTGGTCGCTGAGCAGTGGGACGCGGGCAATGCGCACTTTCCACCCACCTCGTTTCAGGTATCCAACATCCACGCCGGCACCGGCGCCAACAACGTGGTGCCGGGCGAGTGCGAGGTGGTGTTCAACTTCCGCTACTGCACCGAGTCGACCGAGGCCACGCTGCGCGCGCGGGTCGAGGCCATCCTGCAAGCGCAGGGACTGCGCTATGAGCTCAAGTGGCAGCTCTCCGGCGAACCTTTTCTGACCGAGCACGGCGCGCTGATTGCGGCGGCGCAGGCGGCCATCGGCGACGAGACTGGGCTTGTCACCGCGCTGTTCACGGGCGGTGGCACCTCGGATGCCCGATTTATCAGCCCCTGGGGCGCACAGACGGTGGAGATCGGGCCCGTGAACGACTCCATCCACAAGATCAACGAACATGTGCAGGTGGTTGATCTGGAAAGGCTTTGCGCGATCTATCAAGGCATCTTGCAACGCTTGCATTGCGCCTGAGCGCAGGGCTTGACCGACGCGGAGAATCGGTCAACACTTCGCCTGTGTAGACGACTGTCTACCTGAACAGGAG
>Ga0255086_1000457_pt1 | contig 13442 bp, 12 predicted proteins | sample Colum_Cont_RepC__FD_188438 | JGI IMG/M metagenome (GOLD analysis project Ga0255086, IMG submission 188438) | Freshwater microbial communities from Columbia River, Oregon, United States - Colum_Cont_RepC_8d | ecosystem: Environmental > Aquatic > Freshwater > River | place: USA: Oregon | collected... | reverse complement strand
GCGCATGGCGTCTGGCAGGCGCACCACGATCTCGTAGCGGCGGTCGCCCTCGAACAAGGTGCCGGCATCGCTGCCACCGAATGCAGTGGCCGCAACCGCCTGTACATCGGCCACCGACAGGCCATAGCGCGCCAGGATGTCGCGCTTGGGCGTGATGCTCATCACCGGCAGGCCGGTGGTCTGCTCGGTCTTCACGTCAGCCGCGCCGGGGATTTTCGAGAGCACCGCTTCGACTTTCTCGGCCTGCTCGTTGAGCACATCGAGGTCATCGCCATAGACCTTCACGGCGAGATCAGAGCGCACACCGGAAATCAGCTCGTTGAAGCGCATCTGGATCGGCTGCGTGAACTCGTAGTTGTTGCCGGGGATACGCCTCACCGTGGCTTCCAACTCCGCGACGACTTGCACCTTTGGCTTGCTCGGATCAGGCCATTCGCTTCGATCCTTCAGCATCACGAAGGTATCGGCGACCGAGGGCGGCATCGGGTCGGTCGCCACCTCGGCAGTGCCGAGTTTGGCGAAGACATTTGCCACTTCCGGCAGCTTCTTGATCTCCTTCTCCAGCGCCTGCTGCATACCCACCGCCTGCCCCAGCGAAGTGCCGGGGATGCGCAGTGCGTGCAGGGCGATGTCGCCTTCGTCGAGGCTGGGGATGAACTCGCTGCCCATGCGGGTGGCGAGCCAGCCGCAGGCCAGTACCAGCACCACCGCTGCCCCAGCGAGAATCACGCGGCCCTTGATGGCGGCTTTCAGCAGCGGCTCGTAAGCTTTGCTGACGACGCGGATGATCGGGTTTTCCTTCTCCGAGATTTTGCCGGTGAGCACGATGGCGACCGCTGCCGGGACGAAGGTGAGCGAAAGCACCAAAGCGACGACCAGCGCCATTACCACCGTTGCGGCCATTGGCTGGAACATCTTGCCTTCGACACCCGTGAGCGCGAACAGCGGGATGTAAACCGCCGTGATGATGCCCACGCCGAACAAGCTGGGGCGGATCACTTCGGCCGTGGACGAGTAGACGGTTTCGAGCCGCTCTTGCAGCGACATCTGGCCGCGCTGGTGCTGCGCTTCACCCAATCGGCGGATGCAGTTCTCGACAATGATGACTGCGCCATCGACGATCAAACCGAAGTCGAGCGCGCCCAGCGACATCAGATTGGCGCTGACCTGGTTTTGCACCATGCCGGTGATGGTGCCGAGCATGGCGATGGGGATGACCATCGCGGTGATGAGTGCGGCACGCAGGTTGCCGAGCAGCAGGAACAGAATCACCACCACCAGCAGCGCGCCTTCGAGAAGGTTCTTCTTCACCGTGGCGAGGGTCTTGTCCACCAGCACCGTGCGGTCATACACCGTGCGCGCTTCAAGGCCCTGCGGCAGACTCGATTGGATATCGGCGAGCTTGGCCGCGACGGCACGTGAGACGTTGCGTGAGTTTTCGCCCACCAGCATGAACACGGTGCCGAGCACAACTTCATTACCGTCCAAGGTCGCGCTGCCGGTACGCAGTGCGCCACCCCAAGCGATCTCGGCAACCTCGCCCAGAGTCAGCGGTGCGCCATTGAGAACCTTCACCACCACGCGGCGTACGTCATCGAGATTAGTGACTTGGCCTGGTGAGCGGATGAGGTATTGCGCGCCGTTGCGTTCGATATAGCCCGCACCCTGGCTGGCGTTGTTCTTTGCCAGCGCCTCCATCACTTCGTCCAGCGTCAGGCCATAGGCGAGCAGCTTGGCGGGGATGGGTGAAACCACCACTTGACGCTCGAAGCCACCGATACTGTTGACCTCGGTGACGCCCGGCACTTTCGCCAGCTGCGGACGCACGATCCAGCGCATTGCGTCGTGTAGGTCATAGGCGTTGTAGCTCGTGCCGTCTGGCTTCTTCGCGCCCTCTTTCGGGTCGATGGTGAACATGAAGATTTCACCGAGGCCGGTCGCAATCGGCCCCATGCTGGGTTCGAGGCCGGGCGGTAGCAGGCTCTTGACCTGCTGCACCCGCTCACCAACGAGCTGGCGCGCGAAGTAGATATCGGTGCCGTCTTCAAACACCACGGTGATCTGCGACAGGCCATAGCGCGACAGCGAGCGCGTGTATTCCAGCTTGGGCAGGCCCGCCATCGCGTTTTCAACCAGATAACTCACGCGTTGCTCGGCTTCGAGCGGCGAATAACCGGGCGCTTCGGTGTTGATCTGCACCTGCACGTTGGTGATGTCGGGCACCGCATCAATCGGCAGGCGGGTGTAGTTGTAGATGCCGAGCGCCGAGACAATGAGCACTGCGATCATCACCAGCCATCGCTGGGCGATGGAGAACTTGAGGATTTTTTCGATCATGGTCGCGCTCCTAGTGGTCGTGTGAAGCGCCGGACTTTTCGATGTCGGCCTTCACGAGGTAGGAGTTCTCCACCACGATGACCGCGCCGGGCTTGAGGCCGCTCAGCACCTCGACGTTCTTGCCATCCTTGCGACCTAGCTCGATGGGCTGTGCCTGGTATTTGTCACCTTCGGCGACGAACACCACATCCCAATCCCGAAAGCCTTGCAGTGCGGTCATCGGCACCACCAGCGGTGCTGCGGTGGTGCCAACCGTAACCTCGCCGTTGATGAACTGGCCGGGTGTCCACTGACCGTCGGTGTTGTCCAGCACCACGCGGGCGGTGAGTGCCTGATTGGCGCTGCCGACGGGTGCCACGAAGCTGATGGTGCCTTCGCCCTTGGCGGCGCCATCTGCGGCTTTGACGCTCACGCTCTGCCCCACCTTGAGCTGCCCGCGATCACGTGGGAACACATTCAGCTCGGCCCGCACGCTGCTGAAGTCGGCGATCTCGAACAGGGTCTCGCTGCCCGCCGACTCGCCCGGATTGGTGTGGCGCGCGGTGAGCGCGCCGGCGATGGGTGCGACCACGGCATACACCTGCAAGCTCTCGTTGCTCTCAATGGTGGCGAGGGTCTGGCCCTTTTTCACCATGTCGCCGACATTCGCCGAGACACTGCGCACCGGGCCGGGGAAGCGCGCAGTGACTTCGCGCATGCGTTCCGGGTTGGGCTGAATCGCGCCGTAGAGCGAGAGGGTTTGATGCAGCACACCTTCGCCGGCCGCCGCCACTTTCATGCCTGCGGCTTTCGCCATATCGGCGGCGATCTCAACCAGGCCTTCGGGCGAGCTGTAGTTCCAGCTGTAACTCTTGCCGCCGTAACTGGCTTTCACCACCACTTCGTAAGAGTGCGGCTCGTAGACCTCGGCCGGGCTCAACAAATACTCGCCCTTCGGCGCGAAGGTATGCGTGTCGGTCACGCCGCCGGGCTGGCCGTTGACGCGGCGCAGGCTCATCGTCGCCTGCACATCTTTCAGCGCCACCGGCTTGCCACTCTGCGTCGGGTAGAGCCGAAACTCCGGCGGAACGCCGTCTTCAAAGATGCGGACTTCGAGCGCGAAGTCGCCTTCACTCAGCAGACGCCCGCCGTTCGGGCCTTTCACCGGCTCGTCGGCGTCACCGCCTTCGTCGGTATGGCCTGCTTCGCCGCTCATCGCGGTTTTTGTATCAGCTTCCGGGGTGGCGGAACCGCCACAGGCGGCAAGGCTCAGCGCCAGCATCAACAGCACAGCCTGAGTGGACATCGTGGGAATGGTTTTCATGGAGATCACTTGGAATTGGAGTTGTTAGGGGTCGAGCTGCCCGCCGTGGGCAGAGCGGTGCCGGTGAGCCGCTCGATCTCGGCACTGAACAGATGCGCGTTTGCAGCGGCCTCGATCAAGGCGCGCTGCACGGTGACGCGCTCGCGCTGGGCATCCACCCATTCGAGGTAGCTGTAGCGGCCGCGCTGGTAGGCGTATTCGGTTTCTTTCAGCGCCTCTTCCATCTGCGGCAGCACGCTGTCGCGCAGCATCTCGGCCTCGGTGATGGAGTGCTTCAGCTCTTGCACCAGCTCGAAGAGTTTCGTCTCGGCCTTGAGCTTGGCGGCAGCGGCTTCGCTCTCGATGCCTGCGCGCAGCGCACGCGCTTCCGCAATGGCGGGCTGGGCGGTGCGCGCGCCAAACAGCGGCGCCGAGAACCCGGCGACGAAGGCCGCATCGCCATCCTCTTGCAGGCGACGCACGCCGGCAGAGACGGTGATGTTGGAGCGCACTTTGGACTGCGCAACGCGGATGTCGGCATCGCGCTGGCGAGCTTCGGTGGCAAAGCGCAAGAAGTCCGGGCTGGCGACCAGCTGCCTGGTCAGCACCCCGTAATCGCCCACCTGCGGCAGACGGAACAGATCAGCGGCGACCAAGCCGAAATCGGCCTTGCCTGCACCCCACAGGGCGGCGAGCTTGGTGCGCGAGGTGATGAGTTCGTGCTCGGCGTGTTCTTCGTCCACTTGCGCGCGACTGAACACGATGTTGGCGCGATGCAGTTCCACCTCTGGCGACTTGGCTGCTGCCACGCGGCGGCGCACTTCACTCACGGTGCGTTCGGCGAGCTTCGTGGCGAGTTGGGTGAGCTTGAGCTGCTCTTGATCCGAAGCGACGTGGATGAACTGGCGCGAGACCTCGGCCAGCACATCCAGCTGCGCGCCTTGGCGATTGAGGTTGATCCCGTCGATACCGAGCCGCGCCGCTTCGATACGGCTCGCGCGTTGCTCGCCCAGCTCGATCAGTTGCGAGAGCGCGAAGGTGGCTTCGGCGGCATCCAGCCCGCGCGTGCGCCCGGTGCCGAGAAAGTTCTCTAATTGGCTCTCGAACACGGGGGCGGGCTTCAGGCCCGCGCCATCAATGCGCGCCGATTGCGCCTTGAGCTGAAAGGCGAACTGCTTGAGATCAGGGTTGCCTGCAATCGCCGCATTGACGGCCTTGCTCAAGGTGAGCGACGGCAGCATGGCAATGGCTTGCAGGCTGGCTTCGTCGTGGACGTGCGCCGCAGGGATGGCAGCGGCGGCAGCGAAGGCGGTGGGCGCGAACAGCCCTGCGGCCATCGCCAGCCCCAGACGGGACAGGGTGTGAGGTGCAAATCGAGACACGGTGATTCTCCAACGACACCCCTCGCTCAAGGCGAGGCCGCGATGGCGGCTTGTAGGTGTAGATACCGCTTGCGCGGCAGGGCTAAAAAAGCGCCTGCCGCAAAGGGCAAGCGTCAGACGGCTGTGGAGCGCAGCCGAGGTGGCCCGTTGGCGGGCGGATGCAGCGTGAATGGATGTCGCCTGGGAGGCGGGTCGCAATCGGGGACGCGCGGCATGGTGCGCGACACCCTCACCAGCAGCAGCAATACCGCCAGCATGAGCAGGCCGATGGGCAGCAGCTTCAGTGTGAGTTTCGCAAGGGCATCACCCAGTGCGCTGACTTCGACATCGCTATGGGCGTGATGCCCGGTCGCAGCGGCCTCGGCAGGGTCGTGGTGCATCTCGTCGTGCGCCAACGCATCACCTACATGGACGGGGCTGACGATGGGGTGAAATGCGCCCACCGACTCACCGTGCATATGCCGGTGCAAGCCCATGATCTGCGCGAACAGCAGTACGCCCACCATCAAGGCGAGCAGAGCAAGCTGGGTCGGCAGGGCTTTCTTCACGGAGCGGAGAATAGCAGAGCGCGCCCAAGCCGCGCGCTGGGGTGCCGTGGGAGGATAGCCATCAGGTGGTGCCAGCCACGAGTCCACACCGAGAGCGCCTCAATGATCGAAATCCTGTGGGACGAACTCACCGCCGGGCTGCCCACTTCGCAGCAGCTGGCACATGTCATCGTGCGCTTGGTTGCCGCCACCCTGCTGGGCGCGCTGGTCGGTTATCAACGCGAACGCGCGGGCAAATCGGCGGGCTTGCGCACCCACACGCTGGTCGCCCTCGGCACCACTGTTTTCGTGGTGGCCTGCTCCGGCATAGGCATGTCGCCAGATGGCCTGTCGCGGGTGATTCAAGGCGTGATTACCGGCATCGGCTTTCTCGGCGCAGGCTCCATCCTCAAGCTGGAATCGGAGCGCCTGATCCAGGGCCTGACCACCGCTGCCGGCATCTGGATGACCGCCGCCATCGGCGTGGCCGTTGGCCTGGGCAGCTTGGGTGTGGCCCTGCTGGCCACGGTGATGACCTTGATCGTGTTGTCGCTGGTCGGGTCGTCTGACCACCCTGCGCCTCGTCCTGACCAGCACTGAACGGCGGGAGTCGCCACCCAGCGTTTCATGCTCTGGCGGGAACCAACTCCGGCATTGTCAGTCCAGTAGACATGCCTAAATCACAGCCGCTTGCAACCGCTGCGGCGCGTCCACTTGACCGGACTCGCCGGCCGACGCAGCGGGCGACGTGGGCTGTGATGCTACTCGGGCTGTACCTGCTACCGGCTGCCGTCAGCGCCCAAGCCTCGGTGTATCGCTGGGTGGATGCGCGCGGCCAGGTGCATTACTCGCAAACCCCACCGGCAAAGGGTGCTTATCGTCTGCTCGATACCCCGGCGCCGACGGTATTCACCCCAGACCGCAAGGCGATGAGCGAGTTTCTGCAAGCCGCCGATCAGCGCGAGGCCGCTGGCCAACAAGCCCGCGCGCTGGCAGACCAGCAGCGTGTGGCAGACGCCGGGCAATGCGCAGAGGCGAGCACGCGGCTGGAGTATCTCGAAAGCCGCCCACCCCGCCGTTTCTTTGTCACCGGGCCGGATGGCGAGCCATCACGGATGACCGACGAGCAGTGGGAGGCCCGCAAGGGCGAGGCCCAGGCGAGAATCTTGAAGTCTTGCCGCTGACCGTCTCAATGTCGCTCAGCTAATGCCGCCTGCTGCCATGTGAAGACCGCGAATGCCCGCCATTGCCGCCGTGTCGCACTCCGCTGGTGTGGCGTGGGCTGCCGACATGCCGCACAGCACCCGCATGGGCGACGCCGCCGCTGTGCAAGCCGCCGTGGCCGCCAAAATGACCACCGCCCTGCCCCAAATGACCCGACGGGCCAAGGTGCGAATAGCTGACCGGCACATAGCCAAGATTGCCGTGACCATGGCGGTAGGCATTGGTGAAGTGATAGCCGTTATCGAAGTAGTAGCTGCCATAGCCACCACGTCCGCGATTGAAGCCGTAAGCCCCATAAATGGATGAGGCTGCGCCATAGGCCTGCGGGTATCCGTAAGCACCGTAATAGCCGCCATAACCGTAGCGATTGATGCCGCTGTAACAGCCACCCACTGCGCTGCTGTTGATGGCGTAAGGATCGCAGTATTGGAGGGTGCTTGGCACCCTCGCGGCCTGGGTGCGCGGGGTGGATACGCAGGCCGAAAGCGGCAGCAGCAATCCCAGGATGACGAGTGGCAGAAACCGTGATGGACTGACCATGTCTCTCTCCTACAGTGATGCACAAACTATTGACCTATTTCAGCGTCGATGGTTCAGGGCCACCCTCGTTGGCCGGTGGCTCAGGCCACACCGTGGCGGCACCGCTGGCATCAATCAGCATCAGCTGGCTGCTGACGATCTGTAGCTTGCCCTCGGCATCCGGTTTGACGGTATCGCGCTTCTGAAGGCCGATGCCCTTGGGACGCTCAAGCGCCAGCCTCCGCAGCACCGCTGGCGTCAAATGGCCATCGAGGAAATAGCCCATGTAATGGCCCGGATGGCAGCCGTCGATCGACGCTGGCACCTGCCACTGCTTGCGGCTTGAACTCAGGTCATCCAGCTCGAAGTCGCGCACCACAAAGCCCTCGGCGCGCAGGCCCTTCATCCAGTTGCTGGCGCAGGCGCAGTCGTGCCGCCATACCACTTCGACCAACCGCTCCGGCGGCACCGGAAACCAGCGCGACCAGCCCAGCACCAGGGCGGCGAGGGCTGCAAACGGGATCGCCACCAGCAGCGCGATCTTCAGTTCTTTGGGGATCATCGGTGCGGCTGCCTCAGGCGATAGGCGCGCGCGGCGCGCTTTGTTCTTGCTAGCCATGTGCTCAGAGCGCCTTGCGATTCATCTGCGCGCTCAAGGCTGGCCCGCATCCGGATGCGCGGCATGGTCGTCGTCACCATGCGCGGCTTCGGTATGGAAGCCCTTCGGTTCGATTTGCAGCGTGGTGCCAGTGATCTTGTAGCGTTCGTGCAGCATCGCGGTAATCGCCTTCAGCACCGCCTGCTCGTCACCAACGCCGTCTGCCAGCACCAGGTGCGCGGTGAGCACGTTGCGGCCACTGGTGAGCGCCCAGAAGTGCAGATCGTGCAGGCTCTCGACCCCCGTCACCGCGCGCATGTCGGCGTCGATCTGGCTCAGATCAAAGCCATCCGGCACACCTTGCAAGAGGATGTGCAGGCTATCGCTCAAGAGGCTCCAGGTGCGCGGCACCACCCAAAACCCGATGGCGATGGCGACCAGCGAATCCACCCACTGCCAGCCGGTGAAGTAGATGACGATGGCCCCCACGATCACGCCGATGGAGCCGACCATGTCGGCCCACACTTCGAGGTAAGCGCCTTTGACGTTGAGGCTCTCCTTGCTCGATGCCTGCAACAGCCTCATGGCGATGAGGTTGATGATGAGGCCGAGTGTGGCCACCACCAGCATGGTGAGCGACGCCACTTCACCGGGGTTGCGAAACCGCTGGATGGCCTCGTAGAGAATGTAGAACGCGACCAAAAACAGCAGCACGGCATTGAACAGCGCGGCGAGAATCTCGAAGCGGTGATAGCCGAAGGTGCGTCGCGTATCGGCGGCACGCTTGGCAAAGCGCACGGCCGCCAGCGACACCGCGAGTGCCAGCGCGTCGGTGAGCATGTGCGCGGCATCCGAGAGCAGCGCAAGGCTGCCGCTGATGAAGCCGGCGATGGCCTCCACCACCAGAAATGTGCCGGTCAGCGCCAGTGCAATCCACAGCCTGTTTTCGGGTGCGGCTGCGCCGTGGGAATGGTCGTGTGCGGCCATTTTCTATCTCCTCAGGCAGGGTTGGGAGCGGCTTGCGGCTTTGCGGCAGCCCTTGCGGACTTGTCCTTGTAGTTGAGCAAGCGCAGCGCGTTGACCACCACGATCAAGGTCGAGCCTTCGTGAAATAGCACGGCGGTGCCGATACTCAGGCCAAAGATGGTCGAAGGGATCAGCACCGCGACCACGCCTAAGCTCACCCACAAGTTCTGCTTGATGATGCGGCTGGTCGAGCGGGAGAGACCCACGGCAAATGGCAGATGCGCGAGGTCGTCGGACATCAATGCCACGTCAGCGGTTTCGAGTGCGACATCCGAACCCGCGGCGCCCATTGCGATACCCACGGTCGCGTTCGCCATCGCAGGCGCGTCGTTGACGCCATCACCCACCATCGCCACCTTGCCTTCGCTGGCGATCAGCGCCTTGATGGTCGCCACCTTGTCCTCCGGCATCAGGTCGCCGCGTGCTTCAGTGAGGCCGACGGTTTTCGCCACCGCATCGGCCACCTGCTGATTGTCGCCGGAAAGCATGATCATCTTTTTGATGCCGAGCGCCTGTAGCTCGCGCATCACCTGTGCGGCGACGGGGCGCGGCGTGTCCATCACGCCGATCACGCCCAGATAGCGGTTGCCACGCCGCACGATCATCGTGGTGCGACCTGTTTCAACCAAGCTTTGATTGGCCTTGCTCACGTCGGCTGGCACCGGCACATCGGCCATCTCGGTGAACAGCACCGGCTTGCCGATGAACACCACGTCGCCCGCGACCTGCGCCTTGATGCCGCGTCCGGTGATGCTCTCGACTTCCGAGATCGCCAGTTCTTCGGCCTTGTCTTTCAGTCGCTCGACGGCCCCGTTGACGACCGCAGACGCCAGCGGATGGTCGCTCTGCTTCTCCACGGCGACCGCCACGTTGAGCAGCTCTTCGAGCGTGCTGCCTTCGGCGGCGATCACATCGGTGAGCTTAGGCCTGCCCTCGGTGAGCGTGCCGGTCTTGTCGAAGGCGATGGCGGTGAGCGTGCCGAGGTTTTCCAGCGGCCCGCCGCCTTTCACCAACACACCACCGCGCGCCGCACGCGCCACACCGCTCAGCACCGCACTCGGCACCGAGATCGCCAGCGCGCAGGGGCTGGCAGCGACCAGCACCGCCATCGCTCGATAGAAGCTGGTTGCAAAGGTTTCGTCTATCACCAGCCAGGCGAGCATCAGCACGCCGACCAGCAGCAGAATTGTCGGCACGAAGATGCGCTCGAAGCGTTCGGTGAGCTGCTGAGTCGGCGAGCGTTGCGCCTCGGCCTCCGTCACCATCTTCACCACGCGCGCCATCGTCGATTGATCTGCCCGGCGCGCGACACTCACCTCGATAGCCCCAGCGCCATTGATAGTGCCTGCAAAGACGCGGTGCTGCGGAGCCAGCTTGTCGAAGGCTGCAAGTGCTGCCGCCAGATCCTTCACCGGCTCCTTGTCCACCGGCACGCTCTCGCCTGTGACCGGTGCCTGATTGACGGCACTGGTGCCAACGACGACCACGCCGTCGGCAGGCAGGCGCTCGTTCGGCCGCACGATGAGCACGTCGCCCACTTGCAGCTGGGCGACGGCGACTTCTTCGGTCTTGTCGCCGCGGCGCACCGTGGCGAACTCTGGCGCGAGCTTCGCCAGCGCCTCAATCGCGCGACGGGCGCGGCCCATCGCAAAGTGCTCCAGCGAGTGACCAAGGCTGAACAGGAACAGCAGCAGCGCACCCTCGGCCCACTCACCCAGCGCCGCCGCACCGGCGGCAGCGACGAGCATCAGCGTGTCGATCTCGAATCGCTTTGCACGGAGATTCTCGATGGCCTCCCGCGCGGTGTAAAAGCCGCCGAAGAAATACGCCGTGACAAACAACGCTGTCGGCAACCAGCCGGGGCCGACGGCCTGTCGATCTAGCAGCCAGCCCGCCAGCGTCAAGGCACCCGTAGTAAGCGCAAAGATCAGCTCGGTTTTTTCGCCGAAGATGCCGGCGTTGTCGTGGTCGTGGCCCGCATGCTCGGCCTTGGTTTCGCCCTCGCGGTGGGCATCGCCACTGTCGCCAGCGTGGTCGTCGTGTGGTTTACCGGCCATGACAAAGCTCCTTGCAGTGGGTGCTCACGGCGACGCCGCGTCGGGGCCGCCGATGGCGATCACCTGTTCCACCGGGCTGACATAGACATAGCCGGAGATGTGCGGCCCGACGCGCGCGACGGTGCTGATGATGGCGGTGACGGCATCCACCTCGTGATCTTCGACCACCAGCGAGAGGCGAACTTCGGAGATCACCAGGCCGTCGGCGTCGTCCGAGAAATCCATTTGCCGCTTCTTGTTGATGGGCTTGAGCATGCCTTTGACATCGTGCAGCGTGAGGTTTCGGTATCCGGCATCCGCCAGTGCCTCGACGACGCTGGCGGCGCGAACGTGGTGGATGAATGCCTTGATGAGTTTCATGTTGATACCTCGGTGAGGAGTGGGCTCGGATGCGAGCGGCTGACAGCGGTATTCAGTGTCATTAAAAAAGCCCGTCCACACCCCGGTTGTGGGGTGCGGGCGGGCTCGCGGCCAGCGATCAGGCAGCCATCTTTCGGCAGGCTTCGGCACAGCGTGTGCAGGCCTCCGCGCAGGCCTTGCAATGGTCGTGCTCGTGCTTGCCACATTCGGCGGCGCAGACTTCGCAGATATGCGCGCACAGGGCGCAGACCTCCTTGGCGTGGACACTGCCGCGCGCCATGAAACCGGCCGCCAGTCGGCACATCGCCGCGCAGTCGATGTCGTTGCGGATGCAGGCCGCCATTGCGGTGCCATGCCCCTCGTCGATGCAGGCGGTGGCGCAGGTGTCGCAGGCATCGGCGCACTCGTTGCAGGCGGTGATGCAGGTTTGGTTTTGTTCGTCGGTCATCGAAAATCTCCTCACGGCGTGCAGCCGTGCCGACGATGAGAGATTCACCTCGTACCCGTGCGCGCTCGGCACCAGTCATGCGCCGCTGGCTTGAATGCGCACTGATCGGCTGCGGCCCGCACCTTGAAGCCCGCGCAGCGCGCGGATGGAACAGGCGTTGTTCCCTAGCGGCGATCAGCGCAGACATCGGCAATGCGCCGCTCGGCGTCCTGGATGTGGGTTGCGCGCTCGGCTTCGTCCAAGCGCAGAAAGCTGCCATCGGCCTGACGCTCCAATGGCCTGGGCCGCTCCAGTTGCAGCCGCCGCTCGCGCAGCGACGCGCACTCGGCTTGCCGCGACTCGGCCTGCTGCTGCGCCTCGCGCTGGGTGGTGGCCTGGTGGCTACGTTCGGTTTCGGCCTCGTCGATGCGGCGCAGGTTGTCTTGCTGCGCCTGCACTGCGGCGGGGTCTGGTGGCTGCGGCACCGGCGCCAGGGCGAGGCTTTGCACGGCCTCGCCCGGTGGTGGCTGGTCGCCGTAGTGGATGTGCCCATGCGCATCCACCCAGCGATACATTCCCCCGGCTGACATGCCAGGGTCAGACAGCATCATCAGCAGGGCGAAACTCAGGATCCCGTTCACGGCAGGGTCTCGATGGGATGCAGTGGCTCGGCGGCAGCCGGATGCTTTCGCTTGTCGCGCCCATGCGCCATACGGAACAAGCCCGGCAGCACCAGCAAGGTGAGCAGCGTGGAAGAAATGATGCCGCCGATCACCACCGTCGCCAGCGGCCTTTGTACCTCTGCACCGGTGCCAACATTGAGCGCCATCGGCACGAAGCCGAGGCTGGCCACCAGCGCCGTCATCAGCACCGGGCGCAGTCGCGTCAGCGCGCCTTCGATGATGGCGTCGTCAATACCCTTGCCCTCTTCCATCAGGCTGCGGATGAAGCTCACCATCACCAGCCCGTTGAGCACCGCCACACCGCTCAAGGCGATGAAGCCGACACCGGCACTGATCGACAGCGGAATGTCCCGCAACCACAGTGCCAGCACGCCGCCCGTGAGGGCGAGCGGTACGCCGCTGAAGATCACCAGCGCGTCCTTGATGGAGCCGAAAGCCAGCACCAGCAGGCCCAGGATCAGCGCGAGCGTTACCGGCACCACGATGGAGAGGCGCTTGCTGGCCGATTGCAACTGCTCGAAGGTGCCGCCGTAGTCCAGCCAGTAGCCCGGTGGCACGGCGACATTCTTGATCGCAGCCTGCGCATCGGCCACGAAGCTGCCGAGATCGCGGCCACGCACGTTGGCGGTGACGACGATGCGGCGCTTGCCATCCTCACGACTCACCTGGTTGGGGCCAGGTGCGATGTTGAGGCTGGCGACTTCGGCGAGCGGCACCTGGCCGCCATCGGGCAGCGGCACCGGCAGCCGTTCGAGTGCGAGCAGATCATCACGCCGCGCCTCCGGCAGGCGCACCACGATGGCGTAGCGGGCGTCGCCCTCAAACACCTGGCCCACCTCACGGCCACCGAGCGCGGTGGAGACCACGGACTGCACCGTCGCCAGCGTCACGCCGTAGCGGGCGAGCGCCTCGCGCTTGGGCGTCACCGACAGCACCGGCAGGCCGGTGACCTGCTCGACCTTCACGTCGGCAGCCCCGGTCACGCCGCGCACCGCAGTCGCCAACTGGTTGCCGGTGGCG
>Ga0255086_1000443_pt1 | contig 13651 bp, 11 predicted proteins | sample Colum_Cont_RepC__FD_188438 | JGI IMG/M metagenome (GOLD analysis project Ga0255086, IMG submission 188438) | Freshwater microbial communities from Columbia River, Oregon, United States - Colum_Cont_RepC_8d | ecosystem: Environmental > Aquatic > Freshwater > River | place: USA: Oregon | collected... | reverse complement strand
GGGCGCGCAGGCGCAGGGTGTCGCCACCGCCGGCGGCGGGCTCGCTCAGGGCCTCGACGCTGATCTTCCACAAGGGGCCGAGGGCGCCGCCCGGAATCTCGGCCGCAAAGCGCAGGCGCTGCGGCGCTTCGTCCGGCGCGCTGGCAGTGGGGCGGCGTGTCGATTGGGGGGGGCTGGGTTTCATGGCGGGGCCACACTACCGCATGACTTTCGTTTGTGTCATTGCAAGCGCAGACTGCGCCGCCCTCGCAGCCGGAACCTCGACATGAGCAGCCTACCCAAGGACAACCGTCGCGGCTTTGCCGCCGCACTTGGTGCGTTCTTCATCTGGGGTCTGTTGCCGATTTACATCCACGCGCTGGCACCCACACCCACGCTGCAGATCATGGCGCACCGGATGATCTGGGCCTGCCTTTTCGTGTTCGCGTATCTGGCGTTCAAGGGCGAGCTGGGCAAGGTGCGCAGCGCGCTGCGTGATGCCCGCACCCTGCGCCTGCTGCTGGCCTCGGCCGTGCTGATCACCCTCAACTGGTTCGTCTACGTCTGGGCGGTGAGCCACGGCCATGTCGTGGAGTCGAGCCTGGGCTATTTCATCAACCCGCTGGTCAGTGTGCTGCTGGGCGTGTTCGTGCTGAACGAAAAGCTCAACCGCGCCCAGTGGTCTGCGGTGGCACTCGCGGCGCTGGGCGTGCTCTGGCTCACCCTGCAGGTTGGCCGCCTGCCGTGGATCGCCATTGCACTCGCCCTGAGCTTTGGCACCTATGGGCTGATCCGCAAGCAGGTGGCGGTGGAGTCGGTGCCGGGCCTTGGCGTGGAGACGCTGCTGATCACGCCGCTCGCGCTCGTCTATCTGGCCTGGACGCTGCACGCCGGCACTTTCGCCTTTGGCACGCTGGGGGTGCAGATCGACGTGCTGCTGGTGCTGGGTGGCGCCTTCACCGCCATCCCGCTGGCGCTGTTCGCATTCGGCGTGCGGGCGGTGCCGCTGTCCACCATCGGCATCCTGCAATACATCGGGCCCACCTTGCAGCTGCTGACGGGTGTGTTCCTGTTCCATGAGCCCTTCACCCAGACGCAGCTTGTCGGCTTCGGGCTGATCTGGGCCGCGCTGGTGGTGTACGCGGGCGATGGACTCTGGCGCGCACGTATTCCTGTCATTCCCGCGAAGGCGGGAATCTAGGTAGCGCGAAGCGCCACGGCCTTGCAACATCAACGGACACCTGGATTCCCGCCTTCGCGGGAATGACAGATTTCTTATAAGCATATGAGCCAAAAATGCTCTAGCGTGAGCGCATGAACACCAGCCCCCAAAGAGTCCGCATCCACACCACCGACGGCCTGCACCTGAGTGCCCTGGTCGAAGGCCGCAGCGATGGCCCGACCCTCGTGCTGGTGCACGGCTACCCCGACAACCTGCACGTGTGGGATGCCGTCGTCGCCAGCCTCAAGGCGCGCTACCGCATCGTCCGCTACGACGTGCGCGGCGCGGGGCTCTCCGATGCGCCGCCCGGCATCGCGGGCTATCGCTTTGCGCAGCTCACGGCCGACTTCCGCCGCGTCATCGACCACTTCAGCCCCGATGCGCCGGTGCATCTCGTCGGCCACGACTGGGGTTCGATCCAGGGCTGGCACTTTGCCACCGAGGCTGCACTGGCTGGGCGCATCAGCGGCTTTACCACCTTGAGTGGGCCCTGCTTCGATCATGTCGGCTATCAGCTGCGCGAACGCGGCGTGAGCAGGGCCACACTGCGGCAGCTGGCGGCGAGCTGGTACATGGGCGCCTTTCACCTGCCGCTGCTGGCCCCTGCGGTGTGGACGCTCGGCCTCGCCCGCCACTGGCCGCGCGTGCTCGCGCGCATCGAGCGCAAGCCGCGCTTTGCCGCGCACCCCCGCCAGGCCACGCAGCGGCGCGATGGCGTCAACGGTATCAACCTCTATCGCGCCAATCTGCTGCCGCATTTGCTGCGCCCGCGTCCACGCCATGCCATCGCCCCCGTGCAACTGGTGGTGGCAACGCGCGACCCCTTTGTCACCCGCGACCTGCTCGAAGGGCTGGAACGCTGGGCACCGCAACTGAGCCGCGCGCAGGTTGAGGCCGGCCACTGGCTGCCACTGACGCAACCCGAATGGCTGGCGGCACAGATCGTCCGCTTCAACACCCAACTACCCGTGAGCCGCTCATGAGCCAGATCGCAACGCGCTACACCGGCGACAAGCTGCACAAGACCGAAGCCGAGTGGCGCGCGCTGCTCACCCCGGCGCAGTTCCGCGTGCTACGCAGCGAGGGCACCGAGGTCTGCGGCACGCATCCCTTCAACAACGAGAAGCGCGCCGGCACCTTTGTGTGTGCGGGTTGCCATCTGCCGTTGTTCGAGAGCAGCACCAAGTTCGAGAGCGGTACCGGCTGGCCGAGCTTTTACGACCCCATTCCCGCGCGGCTGGAAACCAAGACCGACTACCACATCGGCTACGCCCGCACCGAGTACCACTGCGCCCGCTGCGGTGGCCACATGGGGCATGTGTTTGAAGACGGCCCGCGTCCGACGGGGCTGCGCTACTGCAACAACGGCGAGGCGCTCATCTTCGTGCCGCAAGGTGAGGCTTTGCCGGCCTTGCGCGCGTGATTCACTTCCCTCTCCCGCTTCAGCGGGAGAGGGTGGCCCGAAGGGCCGGGAGAGGGCCGTGAGCGAAGCGAATGCTTTTGTCTTCGTAGCGAGCCACATCAACAGCATTCGCTGTGCTCACTTTGCCCTCTCCCCTAACCCCTCTCCCGCTTCAGCGGGAGAGGGGAAACCAGACACAAGACTCAAGCCGCCTTGGGCAGCGCCTCCGGCACCGCTTGGCGGATGAGGTGATCGAACGCGCTCAGCGCCGCCTTCGATCCCTCACCCATCGCAATGATGATCTGCTTGTAGGGCGTGGTGGTCACGTCGCCCGCTGCGAACACACCGGCCAGCGAGGTCGCACCCTTGCTATCGACAATCACCTCGCCACGCGGCGAAAGCTCCAGCGTGCCCTTGAGCCAATCGCTATTCGGCAACAGGCCGATCTGTACGAAAATGCCTTCCAGCTCCAGCGTGTGCAACTCGTCGTTGACTCGATCCTTGTAGTTCAGCCCCGTCACCTTCGTGCCATCGCCCAGCACCTCGGTGCTGAGTGCTGAGACGATCACGCGCACATTGGGCAGGCTGCGCAGCTTTTTTTGCAGCACGGCATCGGCACGTAGCTGGCTGTCGAACTCGATCAAGGTGACGTGACTGGCGATGCCCGCGAGATCAATCGCCGCCTCGACACCAGAGTTGCCGCCGCCAATCACCGCCACCCGCTTGCCCTTGAACAGCGGGCCATCGCAGTGCGGGCAGTAGGCCACGCCCTTGTTGCGGTATTCGTTTTCGCCGGGCACGCCCATCTGTCGCCAGCGCGCGCCGGTGCTCAGGATCACGGTCTTCGATTTCAGCACCGCGCCATTCGCCAGGCCCACGCTGACCACACCGTTCTGGCTGCTGAGCGACTCGGCGCGTTGCAGGCGCATCACGTCCACCTCGTAGTTGCCCACATGCTGTTCGAGTGCAGCGACCAGCTTGGGGCCTTCGGTCTCCGGCACGGAGATGAGGTTTTCGATGCTCATGGTGTCGAGCACCTGGCCGCCGAACCGCTCGGCCACCACGCCGGTCTTGATGCCCTTGCGCGCCGCATACACCGCCGCTGCGGCACCCGCCGGGCCGCCGCCGACGATCAGCACATCAAAGGTGTCCTTGGCATTGAGCTTGGCGGCCTCACGATCGCTGGCCTTGGTGTCGACCTTTGCCAGGATTTCTTCCACGCTCATGCGGCCCGCACCGAAGGGCTTGCCGTTCAGCAGCACGAACGGCACCGACATCACCTGACGCTCTTCCACCTCTTTCGGAAAGCTCGCGCCATCAATCGCCACGTGCTCGATCTGCGGGTTGAGCACGGCCATCAGGTTGAGGGCCTGCACCACGTCCGGGCAGTTGTGGCAGCTCTGCGAGAAGTAGCTCTCGAAGCGCAGCGGGCCTTGCAGGGATTTGATCTGCTCGATCACCTCCTCGCTCACCTTGGGCGGATAGCCCCCGGTTTGCAGCAGTGCCAGCACCAGCGAGGTGAACTCATGCCCCAGCGGCAGGCCGCCGAAGCGCAGCTTGATGTCCTGCCCTGGGCTGTTGAGCGCGAACGAGGGCGCGCGCTCGTTGGCGTCAGCTTGCTCGCTCACGGTGAGCAGGGGGCTCAGCGGTGCGATGTCGGCGAGCAGCTGGCGCATCTCGGCAGCGCCTGCGCTGGCATCGAGATTGGCGACGATCTCGACCGGGCGAACCAGTCGTTCGAGGTAGGACTTGAGCTGGGCTTTGAGGTCGGCATCGAGCATGGGGACACTCCTGATGGGCGGTGAGCGGGCAAAAAAATCCCGTCATGCCCGCGCAGGCGGGCATCCAGTGTTCGCGTGGCGATTTCTGGATTCCCGCTTGCGCGGGAATGACGGGGTGGTGCGTTTAGATCTTGCCGACGAGGTCGAGCGAAGGCTTGATGGTCTTCTCGCCTTCCTTCCACTTGGCCGGGCAGACCTGGCCGGGGTTGTTGGCGGTGAACTGCGCGGCCTTGAGCTTGCGCAGCGTCTCGCTCATGTCACGGGCGATCTCGTTGCTGTGCACTTCCATCGTCTTGATCACACCTTCGGGGTTGATCACGAAGGTGCCGCGCAGCGACAGGCCTTCTTCGTCGATGTGCACGCCAAAGCCACGGCTCAGCACATGGGTGGGGTCGCCCACCAGCGGGAACTTGGCCTTGCCAACGGCAGGGCTGGTTTCGTGCCAGACCTTGTGGCTGAAGTGCGTGTCGGTGGTGACGATGTAGACCTCGGCACCGAGCTTCTGGAACTCGGCATAGCTGTTGGCAGCGTCTTCGACTTCGGTCGGGCAGTTGAAGGTGAAGGCGGCGGGCATGAACACCATGACCGACCACTTGCCCTTGAGGCTGGCATCGCTCACCTCAACGAACTTGCCATTGTGAAAGGCCTGGGTTTTGAAAGGGATGACAGCGGTGTTGATGAGCGACATGGATCAATCCTTGGGGCTGAAGTTTGAAGAAGAGGCAACAGGATAGGGACAAGACCCCAAACGGCAAAATCGAAGTTGCCAACGCGGTGCATAGTCAGTGCCTATGTTGCATTGGCGTGATGAGCTTGGGGCGGTGCGGCAGACCCGCTAAACGCAGCCGTCAACAGCGCATAGCTGTTGAGGCGCGCGGCGTGGTCATGGAGGTTGCTTACCGCCATCACCTCATCGGCACCGCTTTCTGCCACCAGCTGCTCAATGTGCGCACGCACCGTGGCCGGGCTGCCGATCACCGTGCGGCTGCGGTACTCGCGCACCGCTTCGCGCTCGGCGGGTGAGTAGGGGTAAGCCAGCGCCTCTTCAGGACTGGGCAGCGGTTTGAACTCGCCGCGACGGATGCGCAGCCAGGCCAAGTCCATGGTGGTTGCAAGGTGATCGGCCTCGGCATCAGTCGCCGCACACACCACCGCCACACCGAGAATCGCGTGCGGTTTGGCGAAGTCAGCCGAGGGCTTGAAGCTCTCGCGGTAGGCGCGAAACGCCGGGCCTGCGGGCTCGGGGCTGAAGTGGCTGGCAAAGCTGTAGCCCATGCCTGCCGACCCCGCCCACTGTGCGCTCGCACCACTGGAGCCGAGCAGCGTGATGGGCGGCAGCGGCACCTCGCCCGGCACCGCCACGATGCGGCGATAGGGATGGTGATCGGGAAAGTCACGCTGCCCGGTGAAGGCCAGCAGCTCAGCCAGCAAGCCCGGAAATTCGTTGCCATCCACCGCCCGCAGCGCACGGCTGGCGTTGGCATCAGACCCCGGCGCGCGACCAATGCCGAGGTCGATGCGATTCGGGTGCAGTGCCGCCAGCGTACGAAAGGTTTCGGCCACCTTCAGCGCCGTGTGATTGGGCAGCATGATGCCGCCCGAGCCGACCCGCAGTGTGGTCGTGGCCGCCGCGATATGCGCAATGAGAATCTCTGGTGCGGAACTCGCCACACTCGGCATGGCGTGATGCTCGGCAAACCAGTAGCGCTCATAGCCCAAGCGCTCAGCGAGCCGCGCCAAGTCCACCGTGCGCCGCAGGGCCTCGGCCGCCGTGGTGCCCGTGGGCACAGGGACGAGATCGAGGATGGAGAGGGGGATGGGCATGATGAGACCTCAAAGACAGCGAAACTTCATGGTGGTGGCAATTGAGGACACTGCAATACACCTGCAGCTACCGATTCTATGGGTGCAGTTTTTCGAGCCCCAACTTACTCTGGACAATATGAAAGAAGAGGCTATTGAAGACCCTTTGAAAGACCTGCGAGATGAGGTTTTGCGCCGCGTCGGTCGCAATCTCGTGATGTTTCAGCAGATTGAGAGATTGATGAAGCTTCTGTTGGCGAAAGCCAAGTTCGAGACTGGCCCAACCGGCCCCACTGCGCGACACGTTGCCCATCAGAACGCGATCCAGAAAAAAACGCTCGGACAGCTGACCGGAGAGTTGCTGGTGGGCATCTTCACTGAACCGGTTGAAAAGACGGATGACGAACAGATTTCTGAAATGCGAATGCGTACCTCAATTCGGTTTTCATACAGCGATGCCGACCAGTTCAACCGTGACCAAGTGCAATTCGCGGCGATGGTCGATGAGCGAAACGAGCTGGTTCATCATTTTCTCGAACGCTATCAGCTCACAGATGCGGTCTCGCTTGATGCCGCACTCATCGATCTCGACGAGCAGCGTGAGCGTGCCCTTGACCTGCGGCAACGTCTCGAACAACTACATGACAGCTTCCTGGAAGTGGGTAGAGAAATGGCTGCTTTCTTGCAGTCGCCAGTTGGAAAGGCGGAGATCAAGCTGATGATGCTTCGGAGTAGCAAAATAGTTAGGTTGCTTGCCCAGGCCACTCAAAAAAGCGTGCGACAAGACGGCTGGACTTTACTGTCGTCCGCCGGAAACTTCATCGCCGCAGAAGACCCTGCGCAGCTGCCGTCGATCAAGCAACATTTCGGGCACAGGGGATTGCAGTCACTTGTCGCTGCATCTGATCTCTTTGACCTTCGGGAAGAGGTAACTGCAAACGGAGGCAAGCGCATGCTCTACCGAATCAAGTCTGGTGTTATCGAACCTGCTTGAGCCCATCACCTCAAAGGTTTGCGTACGCGCCCCGATCCCCGATCATGAAACCAAGCCTCTCGCATCCCCCCAGTCCATGACTTGCTCCACCGCCCAGCTGTCCCTCTGCGGCCTGCTGCTTGCCGTTAGCTCTTCTGCCTTTGCCGCGCCTAGCGATGCACTGCCCGCCAGCAACCCCTTCGCCCAGCCCAGCATGCTGCCCTACCAGTGGCCGGCGTTTGATCGCATCAACGACGCCGACTACCGCCCGGCCTTTGATGCCGGCATGGCCGAGCAGCTGCGGGAAGTCGCAGCGATTGCCAATAACCCGGAGGCACCGAGCTTCGACAACACGCTGGTGGCGATGGAGAAGAGCGGTCGCCTGCTGGATCGCGTCTCGACCGCCTTCTTCAACCTAGCCAGCACCAACAGCAACCCGGCGATGGATGCACTGCGGGCGGAGCTCTCGCCACTGCTGGCGGCGCACCGTGATGCCATCAGCCTCAACACGGCGCTGTTCGCGCGCATCAAGGCCGTTTATGAAGCGCGCAATACGACGAAGCTGGATGCCGAATCGCTGCGGCTCGTCGAGCGCTACCACACGCAGTTTGTGCGCTCGGGTGCGGCGCTGGGCGAGGCGGAGAAAACGCGGCTGAAGGCCATCAACAGCGAGCTGTCGGCACTCGGCAACAGCTTTCGCCAGAACGTGCTGAATGCCACCAAGGCCGGCGCGGTGGCGGTGAGTTCGGTGGCGGAACTGGAGGGTTTGTCGGAGCCGCAGATTGCTGCGGCTGCCTCGGCTGCCGCGCAGCGCAACCTCAAGGACCAGTGGCTCATCACCCTGCAGAACACCACTACACAGCCGGCCTTGGCACAGCTGAAGAATCGCGCGCTGCGCGAGCGGCTGTACAAGGCCTCGGTGACGCGTGCGCCGGAGAACTTCGCCGTCGTCGCCCAGCTCGCAAAGCTGCGCGCCGAGAGGGCGGCGCTGCTGGGCTACCCCAACCACGCGGCTTATGTGGTGGCCGATGAAACCGCGCAGACCACCGCCGCCGTGAATGGCGTAGTCAACCCGCTGGCCGTGGCCGCCTTCAACAGTGCGAAGGCGCAGGCAGTGGAGATGCAGAAGCTGATCGACGCGGAAGCGAAGGCCAGCAAGACCAAGCCCTTCAAGCTCGAAGCCTGGGACTGGCAGTTCTACGCCGAGCAGCTGCGCAAGCAGAAGTACGCCATCGACGAGGCGGCCGTGAAGCCGTACTTCGAGCTGAACCGCGTGCTGGTGGATGGTGTGTTTTATGCCGCCACGCAGCTCTACGGCATCACCTTCAAACCGCGCACCGACCTGCCGCTGTACCGCGACGACGTGCAGCTGTACGAAATCTTCGACCGCGACGGCAGCCCGATGGCGCTGTTCATTGCCGACAACTATGCGCGCGACAACAAGCAGGGCGGCGCGTGGATGAACAGCTATGTGCGGCCCTCGAAGCTGCTTGGCACCAAGCCCGTCATCGGCAACCACCTCAACATCCCCAAGCCGCCGGCGGGCCAGCCGACGCTGCTCACGGCGGCCGAAACCGAGACGCTGTTCCACGAGTTTGGCCACACGCTGCATGGCCTCTTCTCCGAGGCGCGCTACCCCATGCTGGCCGGCACCGCCGTGCCGCGAGACTTCGTCGAATACCCCTCGCAGGCCAACGAGCAATGGGCCAGCGACCCCGCCGTGCTCGCCAACTTTGCCAAGCACTACCAGACGGGCAAAGCCATCCCGCAAGCCTTGCTGGACAAGCTCGATGCCGCCGGCAAGTTCAACCAAGGCTTCGAGACCGGCGAGGCGCTGGCCGCCACCCTGCTCGACCAGGCTTGGCACCAGCTCAGCGCGGCACAGGCCCCGGTGGCGAAGGATGTGCTGGCGTTTGAAGCCGCCGCGCTGAAGAAGGCGGGCGTGGACTACGGCCCGGTCGCGCCGCGCTACCGCAGCAGCTACTTCTCGCACATCTTCGCGGGCGGCTATTCGGCCGGCTACTACGCCTACACCTGGACGGCCGTGCTCGCGGCCGACACCGAGCAGTGGTTCGACAACCACGGCGGCTTGCAGCGCGCGAATGGTGATTTCTACCGCGCGAAGATTTTGAGCCGGGGCAACACGGCGGATGCGGGCCGGCTGTTCCGCGAGTTCACGGGCGCTGCGCCCGACATCGCACCGCTCGCCGCCAAGCGCGGCTTGCTGCTGGCGAAGCCTGCCGTCAAAAAATAGTCCCCAATCTCCCCACTGCGAACGCCCAATGCCCACCGCTGCCAAGCCCAAAACTACCAAGCCCGCTGCAAAGAAAACGGCGGTGAAAAAATCCGTCGAGGTTGGCGGCAAGGCCCGCCACCACGAGCCGGCCCCGACGGGCATTGATCTGGAATCGTTCCGCAAGGTGGTGCAAAGCCGTCGCTCGGTGCGCAAGTTCACGAGCAAGCCCATCCCCAAGGCCGTGCTGGATGACTGCCTCGACATGGCCCTGCTCGCGCCCTGCTCCAGCGGCTTACAGCCCTGGGAGTTTTATGTGGTGAAATCAGCCGAGAAGAAAGCGAAGCTGGTCAAAGCCTGTATGAGCCAGCTTGCCGCTAAGACCGCGCAGGAGCTGATCGTCTGCGTCGCCCGCACCGACCGCATCGGCGAGTTCAGCAAGAAGATGCTGCGCGACTGGCCGATGCCCGATGTGCCGATGGTGGTGCGTCGCTACTACCAGCTCATCCCCTACGCCTACAACCCCGGCCCGCTCAACAGTTTTGCGTTGTTGAAAAAAGCCGCCTTCACTGCCGGTGGTTTGCTCGGCCCGGTGCCGCGTGGCCCTTACACCAGCAGCGAGGTGAAACTCTGGGCGGCCAAGAGCACCGCGCTGGCCTGCGAGAATCTGGTGCTGGCGCTACGCGCCCACGGCTTTGACAGCTGCATGATGGAAGGCTTCGACGAAGTACGTGTGAAGAAACTGCTGCAACTCGACGACGCGGCGTTCCCGATCATGGTGATTGGCGCTGGTGAGCGCGCCGACGACGGCGTGTTTTGGCCACAGCTGCGCTTCGAGCGCGAGCTGTTCGTGCGCGAGGTGTAAGCACGCAGGCTGGCGCTGCTGCAGATGCAGGAACCAAGATCGAAGCAGACGAGTCTGCTGTGGCGCAATGCTTGCTTGTGCGTGTCCCCTTGTTCATCACCAATGTGCCGAATCTGAAATGTGTGCGACCCCTCTGAATGAAACCTCCACTCCGGTCGCCACCCAGGCAGAAATGACTCAGGTGCCAGTGACTACACGCCGCCTTGGGGCGATCGCGTGACAGAGGTGACAGCCTGCACACTGCGCCGGCCACCAGAGGTGCCCACCACACAGGCCGCATTGGACGCCGTCGGCCTGGGCCTGTGGACTTGGACTCTGGAGGAGGAACATATCTGGGTGAGCCCGGCAGCAGCCCAGATGCTCGGCTACCACAGTGAGCAGTGGATGAAGCTGCCGAACTGGCGCAGCCTGCTGGATGCCGAGGTGTTCGCAAGAGCATTCATCGATTACGACCAGGCGACTTTCGCGCTGGGCGGCCGTGCCGACGTCAGCGTTCAATATGCCCACCCGGATGGCAGTCTGCGGATGATGCGTTCATCGGTTGTCGCAACCGAATGGACGATTGATCGCAGCAAGGCAAGACATGTCGTGGGCACCCTGCGCGATGTGACGGCGAGCGCTGGCAATCGGCACGAGCTGCAGCAGTCACGCGGCCAGGCCAAAGCCATTTTTGACAGCGTGCCGACTGGCCTTGGACTGGTTGCGCCCAACGGTCGCTGGATTGCTGTTAATCAAGCGCTCTGCCGCCTGCTGGGCTATTCAGCTGAAGAACTCATGCAGGGTGCTTTCCAAGAAATCACCCTGCCGGAAGATCTCGCCGAAGACCTCGCCCGGGTGGAAGACTGCCTGAAGGGTCGCATGCAGGCATATACCCTTCAGAAGCGCTATATCCGCAAGGATGGAGCGGTTGTGCCGGCGCAGCTGGAGGCCCGCCTGATTCGCGATGACGCCGGTGAGCCGGTGTATTTCGTTTCATCGGTGACAGACTTGCGCTATCGGCTGAAGATTGAAAGCGATCTGGCGGCCATGGCCAACCTAGATCGACTCACCGGCCTGCTGAACCGAGGTGCGCTTGAACGGGCGCTGCACAAGCAGCTGGACCCTGCAGGCCTGGCGCAGACGGATGGACAGATCCTGTTCATCGATGTCGATGGGTTCACGGCCATCAACGATCACAACGGCCACCGCGCTGGCGATCAGCTAATTGCGGCCGTGGCGCAGGTGCTGGCGGCGCAAGCACCCGCTGGCGCATTGCTGGGGCGATGGAACGCGGATCAGTTCGTGATGATCGTGCCGGGTCTGCATGCGGCAGCGTCGCGCCAACTGGGCGAGCAGTTGGTCGATGCCTTGTATGCCATTGGCGGTCAGCCCGGCTCTGAAGTCGAGCCGTTCACCTGCAGCATTGGAATCGCCACACTCGATCAACAGCCCCTGGAGCCGCACGCATTTGTTTTGCTGGCCGACTATGCCTGCGGGGTTGCCAAGCGGCTGGGCGGCGGACGCGCGCGTCACTACGAAGAGGTCAGTGCTCATGTGCACCAGCACCGCAGTACGCTGGCGATCCGTCGCGAGATTGAAGAGATCCTGCGCGACCATCGTTTTTTGCTGTATGCACAGCGCATCTACAACCGTGACCAGCAATGCGTTGGGCGCGAGGTGCTGCTGCGATTGGTACGTAACGGGCAGGTGAGTACGGTAGCAGACCTGCTGGCAGAGGCCGAACAGGTGGGTCTGATCCGCCGCATCGATATGGAGGTTTTCGATCGCGTCAGCCGGTTGCTGGTCGAGCAGACGATTGATCGCAGCGAAACGCTCACGCTCAACGTCAGCGCTGTCACGCTCAACGACGAGGCGTTTTCACAGCGGGTGCTGTCCACCCTCAGGCAGCATCCCTATCTATGCAAGGTGCTCAAGTTCGAGATCACCGAATCGGCGGACATCACCGATCTATCGATTGCAGCCACCTTTCTGCAAGCCCTGCGAGACATGGGCGTGGGCTTGCTCATCGATGATTTCGGTTCGGGCTTTGCCTCATTCAGCCGCCTGCGCAACCTGCCGGTCACTGGCATCAAGATTGATCGCTGCCATATCTCGGGGATTGATCAAGATGCTGCCAACCGCACCATCGTGCAAAGCATTGTCGAAGTCGCCCACCGCTTTGGGATGACCGTGGTTGCCGAAGGGGTGGAGACCCGCGAAGAGTTCGAGGTCGCGCTCTCCCTTGGGGTAGATCAGTTCCAGGGCTGGCTGTTCCACAAGGCTTCGCCGTTGCAGGACAGCCCCTAGGGCTTGTCATCCGGGCGCTGACAGCGCCGGTAACCGCAGCGGCCGCACAATCTCCGGCCGGTCCCGCAGGCGCAGATACAGCAGGCCATCGGCCCCGGGTGCAGGCACGGCAAGATCGCTACCGGTGAAGCCCTCCGGCAGCACCACGGCCTGCTCGAATCCAGCGGTGGCCGACACGGCCTCGATCAAATACAGCGCCTGGCCTTGCAGCACGCAGCTGCCTAGCGCGGCGGTATCAGCTGGGGTGGTGCAGCGCAGCGCGCTCAGGGTGGGCAGCCGCACCAAGTGCACCAGCGGCTGCCAGTCGCCGGCAATGCCGTTGAACAAGCTGCGCACCTGCAAGGGGCCGAACACATCGGCATCGAAGCGCTTGGCGGGCTCGAACCGGGCGACGGCGACCTTGCTGTTTTCAAGCCGGATCGCCCCGCTGGCGGTGCTCAAGCTGACGGCATCGCTGCCATCGGGCGTGGCGATTTCCAGCGTCTGCTCGCGCGCAAAGCGCTCGGTGCCGGTGGCGCGCACGGAGAAGCGCAGCACATCGTCCGGGGCCATTTCGTCGGCCTGCAAGGCGAGTGCATCGGTAGCGCTGCTGCGGCTGACGTGGCGACCCAGCACGCTGATATGCGGGCGGCTGGACTCGATGACCACGGGCAGGCGGATGCGACGGCCATCGTTGAGCGTGGCGGTGGCGGTGAGTTGCTGCCCGGCGGTGAAGGCGGTGGCTTGCTCGGCAAACACGCGCAGGCGATCACTGGCTTGCTGGGTGGAAAGCTCGCCCGGCAGAAATACCGCCTCGCCCAACTCGATGCGCGTCACGGTGTCGAGCCGGCTGCCGGTGATCACGGCTTCGCGGTCGCCAGCGTGCAGGCTGAAGCGCTCCAGCCGCGCCTCGGCGGCGAAGGTTTGCACCGACAGCTGCGTGGGCTGCGCGGCACCGTGCTGGCTGATCAGCAGGGTGAGGGCGCCGGGGGTGGCGCTGTGCAGCGGCAGTTGCAACTCGACTTCATTGGGCGTGAGTTTTTTCCACTCCGCACGCAGCTCCTTGCCGGTCGGGTCGCGGGCCATGATGTGGTCGATGCAGGCGACGCTGTCGGCGCGCAGATGCAC
>Ga0255086_1000437_pt1 | contig 13755 bp, 12 predicted proteins | sample Colum_Cont_RepC__FD_188438 | JGI IMG/M metagenome (GOLD analysis project Ga0255086, IMG submission 188438) | Freshwater microbial communities from Columbia River, Oregon, United States - Colum_Cont_RepC_8d | ecosystem: Environmental > Aquatic > Freshwater > River | place: USA: Oregon | collected... | reverse complement strand
TTCTTGCCGAGATAGTTTTTGGCTTTGGCTTCGGCGATGGCTTTGTTGAGGCGCTCGGCACAGAGCACATATTCGCCGCGCAGAAAGATGTAGCCGAGGTTCGCGCCAATCGCGTAGGCCGCCACCGCCATCGCCTCGACGAGCTGATGCGGCGCTTGCTCCATCAGCAGGCGATCCTTGAAGGTGCCGGGCTCCATCTCGTCGGCGTTGCAGACGAGATATTTCGGGCCGCTGTTTGGGCCCATGGGGATGAGCGACCACTTGATGCCGGTGGGGAAGCCCGCACCGCCACGGCCTCGCAGGTTGGCGTCCTTGACCTTGCTCTGGATGTCTTGTGGTTGCAGCGTTTTGACGGTGGTCTTGAGCGCCGTGTAGCCGCCTTCGGCCTCGAAGCCCGCGAGATCAAGCGGGCCGGCAGCGACATCGATGAGGCGCGTCAGCGGCTTCTGGTAGTTGGGGTCTTTGGCGCTGCGCAAGGTCATGCGTATGCCTCCAGCAATTTCTTCACATCTGCCGGCTCCACCGGCCCGTGCAGATCGTCACCCACCATCAGCGCCGGGCCGCGGTCGCAGGCGCCGAGGCAGCAGATCGGTAGCAGGGTGAAGCGATTGTCCTGGGTGGTCTGACCGGGCTGGATGCCCAGCTGCTTCACCAGCTCACTCTTCAATTCGTCGTAGCCGGTCAGGTGGCAGCTGATGCTGTCGCACACCGTGATGACGTGACGGCCGACTGGGCGGCGGAAGATCAGCGAGTAGAAGGTGGCAACCCCTTCGAGATCCGCAGCCGAAATGCCGATGGCTTCGGCCAGCACCGGGATGGCTTCGTCGCAGACATAGCCACGGCGCTTCTGCACGGCCTTGAGTGCATCGATCGAGGCCGCACGCGAGTCGGGGTAGTGGCCGAGCGCGTGCTCGATCTCGTGGCGCTCTTCATCGCTCAGCACGAAGGGCTGGGCTTTGGGCAAGTCAGCGAGTTTGACGACAGTAGAGGTAGACATAGGGTTAGCGATCCACGTCGGCCATCACGAAGTCGATGGAGGCGATGTAGGCGATGAGGTCGGGCACCATCTGGCCGCGAATGGCAGACGGAATCTGCTGCAAGTGCGCGAAGCTCGGCGTGCGGATGCGGGTGCGATAGCTCGCGGTGCCGCCATCGGCGGTGAGGTAATAGCTGTTGATGCCCTTGGTCGCCTCGATCATCTGCGAGGTCTCGCCATGTGGCATCACCGTGCCCCAGCTCACCTGCAAGAAGTGCGTGATGAGGGTTTCGATGTCCTTCAACGTGCGGTCTTTCGGCGGCGGCGTGGTCAGCGGGTGGTCGGCCTTGTAGGGGCCGGCCGGCATGTTTTTCATGCACTGCTCGATGATGCGCAGGCTCTGGCGGATTTCCTCTTCGCGCAGCACGGCGCGGTCGTGGCAGTCGCCCTTGTGGCCGAGCGGCACTTCAAAGTCGAAGTTCTCGTAGCCCGAATAAGGACGCGCCTTGCGCAGATCGAAATCGCAGCCGGTGGCGCGCAGGCCGGGGCCGGTGACGCCCCACTCCAAGGCGGCTGCGGTGTCGTAGGCGGCCACATCGCGGCCACGGGCGACGAACATGCTGTTTTCGAGCGCGGCCTTGCGGTAGCCATCGAGGCGCTTGGGCATCCAGTCGAGGAACTCCTTGACCTTCACCTCCCAGCCCTGCGGCAGATCATGGGCGAGGCCGCCAATGCGGAACCAGGCGGGATGCATGCGGAAACCCGTGATCGACTCGATCACGTCGTAGGCCTTCTGGCGATCCACGAACATGTAGAACACGGGGCTCATCGCGCCGACGTCTTGCGCATAGGTGCCGTAGAACAAGAGGTGCGAAGTGATGCGGAAGAACTCGCAGAGCATCACGCGCACGGTCTTGACGCGATCTGACACCTGGATGCCCGCGAGCTTCTCCAGCGCCATCACGTAGGGCAGGTTGTTCATCACCCCGCCCAAGTAGTCGATGCGATCGGTGTAGGGGATGTAGCTGTGCCAGGTCTGGCGCTCGCCCATCTTCTCGGCACCGCGATGGTGGTAGCCGATGTCCGGCACGCAATCCAGCAGCTCTTCACCATCGAGCTGCAACACCACGCGGAAGGCACCGTGCGCTGCCGGGTGGTTGGGGCCGAAGTTCAAGAACATGAAATCGTTCTGGTCGTTGCCGCGCTTCAGGCCCCAGTCCTCCGGGTTGAAACGCAGCGCCTCCTGCTCCATGTCCTGCCGCAGCGCGTTCAACTGATAGGGGTCGAACTCGGTGGCGCGCGCCGCGTGCTCCTTGCGCAGCGGATGACCGCCCTTCCAGCTCGGCGGCAGCAGGATGCGGCGCAGGTTGGGGTGGCCGTCGAAGACGATCCCGAACATGTCCCAGACTTCGCGCTCGTACCAGTTGGCGTTCTGGAAGACGTTGGTGATGCTGGGGACGTGTGGAAACTCGCCAATCAAGGCGACTTTCAGGCGCAGATCGGCGTTGCGTTCAATCGAAAGCAGCTGGTAGACAACGGTGAAATCCGCCTTCGGCTGGCCCGCACGCTGCTTGCGAAAACGCTCGTCGATGGCCGTGAGGTCATAGAGCATCTTGAAAGGCTTTTGCGCCTCGTGCTTGAGGTAGCGCAGCACTTCATGCAGGCGCTCGACCGGCACCCAGACGGTGGGCATGCCATCGGCGGTGGGCTGATAGGTAAAGCCGGCGTCGCCGAAGCGCGTGGTCAGTTCGCGCACGACATCTGGCACCGAGAGGGGAGTTCCGTCAGCAGCCATGGCTTAGACCGAATCCGGCGTGCGCAGCACAGTGGCGGCCATGCGCTCGGCGTGCTTGGCATCGCGCTGGCTGGGCTGCACAGGCTTGTAGATGTTCTGGTCGCCGGCCACCCAAGTCATGGGGCGACGCTCCTTGCCGATGGAGTTCTGCAACATCAGCAGGCCTTCGAGGAAGGCTTCTGGGCGCGGCGGGCAGCCGGGGATGTAGAGATCGACCGGCAGGAACTTGTCCACGCCCTGCACCACGCTGTAAATGTCATACATCCCGCCGGAGTTGGCGCAGGCACCCATGCTGATGACCCACTTCGGCTCCAGCATCTGCTCGTACAGGCGCTGGATGACCGGGGCCATCTTCATGAAGCAGGTGCCGGCGATGATGATGACGTCGGCCTGACGCGGGCTGGCGCGGATGACCTCGCTGCCGAAGCGTGCGAGATCGTGGGTGGGCGTGAAGGTGGTGGCGAACTCCACGTAGCAGCAACTCAAGCCGAAGTTGTACGGCCAGAGCGAGTTCTTGCGGCCCCAGTTGATGAGATCACTCATCTTGGCAGTGATGACGTTGCGGCTCACCTGATCTTCGGTGAACACGTCATCCGGGTTCGGCCCTTTCTGCGTGTAGTCGTCGGTGAGCGGCGAGACGCCAGTCGGACGGTTGGGGTCGATGCGGGTCAGTGTGTATTGCATGGCTTACTCGGCTGCCTTGGCTTGCGCGGCGCGGCGTTTTTTCTGGTGCGGCGTCCAGTCCAGCGCGCCGATGCGGGCGAGGTAGACGAGGCTAGCGGTCAAGATGGAAATGAAAATTGCGGCTTCGACCCAGCCCGTCCAACCATTCTCTTTCACGGAGACGGCCCAGGCATAGAGATAGAGCGCTTCGACATCGAAGATGACGAAGAACATCGCCACCAGATAGAACTTGGCGGAGAGGCGCAGGCGTTCCGGCGAGGAGGAAACCACACCCGACTCGAAAGGCTCGTTCTTGGCACGGCCACCGCTACGGCCGCCAAGCAGGAATGAGCCGATGAGCATGATCGCGCAGATGGCGAAGACGGCGATCACGTAGATCGTCGTCGCCCAGAACTCCGGCCCCAATTGGGTGATGCGCGCAAGTATCGCGTCCACTGCTTGGCTCGCTCCTAACGTCGTTGTTGGAATGCTGGCGGTGCGTCCTTCGTGGACGCGGTATGGGACAATGATACGCCAGCCTTCGCGATGCGAACACGCTTGCGCGATGGCTACTTTGTGCTTAGGAAAACATGCAAAAGCTCCAGCTGAAAATCCATGAGGAACGCCGTTTGCGCGCGGGCCACATGTGGGCCTACTCCAACGAGATCGACACCACCGCCACGCCCATCAAGGGCATGGCACCGGGCAGCCTCTGCGCCCTGACGGACTATCGCGGCAAGCCGCTGGGCATCGCCACCGTCAACCCGCATGTGCTGCTCGCCGTGCGGGTACTGAGCGGGCAGGGTGATGCGGAGATCAATGCAGACTTCTTCGAGCGGCGCATCCGCCAGGCGTTGGCGTTACGCAGCAAATTGTTCCCCAGTCCGCACTACCGCCTGGTGTTTGGCGAGAGCGATGGACTGCCGGGCCTGGTGGTGGATCGCTTTGGTGAGGTGCTGGTGGCGCAGATCACCACTGCCGGCATGGAGCTGCTCAAGCCCTTGCTCACTGAAGCCTTGCAGCGCGTGCTGGCGCCCAAGGGCATTCTGTTCCGCAACGACACCGCCATGCGCCAGACTGAGGGTTTGGCGGCTGAGGACGAGGTGATCGGCGAGGTGCCGGACTGGGTGCATGTGGATGAGTCCGCTGTGGCTTTCGACGCCCCGCTCAAGGGCGGCCAGAAAACCGGCTGGTTCTACGACCAGCGCGCCAACCGGGATCGCCTGGCGCCCTATGCCAAGGGTGCGCGGGTGCTGGATGTTTTCAGCTACGTCGGCGGCTGGGCGCTGCGCAGCGCCGCTTTTGGTGCGACGCAGGTCAGTTGCATTGACTCCTCCCAACCGGCACTCGATGCCGCCCAACGCAGTGCCGCGCTCAACGGCGTGACGCTGGAGGCGATCAAGGCCGATGCGCTGGATGCCCTGAAAGCCCTGCGCGCCGAAGGCCGGCAGTTTGATCTGGTGATCGTCGATCCACCCGCCCTCATCAAGCGCAAGAAGGACGAGGAGGCAGGCCTGGCGCATTACGGCGCGCTCAACCGCGCGGCCATGCACCTCTTGGCCGCCGATGGCGTGCTGGTGTCGTGCAGCTGCTCGCATCACCTGAGCGAAGAGCAGTTGCAACGCATCCTGCTGCGCGAATCGCGCCAGGCGGGTCGCCGTCTGCAAATCCTGGAACGTGGTGAGCAGGGGCCGGATCATCCGGTGCATCCGGCCATCCCTGAAACCCGCTATCTCAAAGCCTTCTATTGCCGCGTGACCACTGGCTAAGCAAGCATGATCCCGTACCACAACCTCTCGCCTATTGCCCTCGAACTGGGGCCCATCAAGATTCACTGGTACGGGCTGATGTATCTGCTCGGCTTCTGGGGTTTCTGGTGGCTCGGCACCTTGCGTGGCAAGAAGCCGCATGTGGGTTGGACGAGCCAGCAGGTGTCAGACCTTTTGTTCTATGGCGTGTTCGGGGTGATCCTGGGCGGGCGCATCGGCTACACCCTGTTCTACAACTTCCCCGGCTTCATGGCGGATCCGCTCAGCATCATCCGCATCTGGCAGGGAGGCATGTCCTTTCACGGCGGCTTGTTGGGTGTGATCGTGGCGATGGCGGTGTTTGCCAGGCAACGTGGCCTCTCGTTCTGGACCGTCGCCGACTTCGCCGCCGTGCTCACGCCCTTCGGCCTGATGACCGGCCGCATCGGCAACTTCATCAATGGCGAGCTGTGGGGTGCGGTCACCACGCAGCCCTGGGGGATGATCTTTCCCACTGGCGGCCCGCTGCCGCGCCATCCCTCGATGCTCTATGAAGCTTTTCTCGAAGGTGCATTGATGCTGGCCATCCTTTGGTGGTTCGGTAGCAAGCCGCGACCGCGTGCGGCGATTTCTGGCTTGTTCCTCATTCTCTATGGCAGCTTCCGTTTCGCGGTCGAGTTCGTGCGCCAGCCCGATGCGCACTTGGGCTACCTGCACGGCACCACTTGGTTCACGATGGGTATGCAGCTGTGTATCCCCATGCTCATCGCCGGGGCAGTTTTCATGGTGATGGCCTACCGCCGCGACCCCAAGGCTTGAACCCATGAAGCAATACCTCGACCTCATGCAGCTGGTGCTCGACAAAGGCACCGTCAAGACCGATCGCACCGGCACAGGCACCAAGAGCGTGTTTGGCCACCAGATGCGCTTTGACTTGAACGAAGGCTTCCCGGTGCTAACCACCAAGAAGCTGCACCTGCGCTCGATCATCCACGAGCTGTTGTGGTTCATCAAAGGCGACACCAACATCCGTTATCTCAAGGACAATGGCGTCTCGATCTGGGACGACTGGGCCGATGAAAACGGCGAACTGGGGCCGGTGTACGGCTCGCAATGGCGCGCCTGGCCAGCGGCCGATGGCCGCAAGATCGACCAGCTTTCGCAGGTGATCGAGCAGATCAAGAAGACGCCGGACTCCCGCCGCCTCATCGTCTCCGCCTGGAACGTCGGCGAAGTCGACAAGATGAAGCTGCCGCCCTGCCATGCTTTTTTTCAGTTCTACGTGGCGGACGGCCGCTTAAGCTGCCAGCTCTACCAGCGGAGCTGCGACATCTTCCTCGGCGTGCCCTTCAATATCGCCAGCTATGCCCTGCTGACAATGATGGTGGCGCAGGTCTGCAACCTGAAGTTGGGCGATTTTGTCTGGACCGGTGGCGACTGCCATCTATATTCCAATCACTTCGTCCAGGCAAAAACGCAGCTGGCGCGCACGCCCGGTGTGCTGCCAACCATGCGTATCAACCCCGCCGTGACGAGCATTTTTGACTTCCGGTTCGAAGATTTTGAGCTGGTGGGTTACGAGCCGCAGGCTCACATCAAGGCCTCGGTCGCCGTATAGCGGTTACGCCGGGCCACTGGTCGGTCATCGGCCCCTGGCGTTGCTGAAAATTCCAAGACTGCACCGGTCGCTTAAGCCAAGTGACGGGGCGAGTCAGACGCAGCCGGTGCTGCGATCAATGCCTCCTTGAATCACTCATTGAGGAGAACGGAATGGATTTCAGAACAAAGGGCCGCAAGGCTTTTGGCCTCGCTCGCAATAGCGCGCTGGTGGCCGTGGTTGTTGCTGCAATGGGTCTATCAGCCTGCGATTCCGGTGGCAGCGCTGGTAATGCAGTCGTGATGCCACCGGTCACCACGGCCAAGTCCTGCACCAACATCGTCGGCAATCTTGACCCCTTGCAAACCACACTCACTGGGCAGCTTCAGCCGGCCGTGCTGGCGCTGCCGCTGGTGGGCGGCTCCGCAGCGGGCGCGACAGCTGCTCTCTCGCAAACGCTGGATGCTGTTGATGCGATTACTGCTGCGCTGACGACGCTGGCACAGACCCAGAACCCGCAGTTGTTCACAGCACAACTGAGCGGCGCAGGCGATTCGGTGCTGTGCTCTGGCGCCAGCCTGGCCGATGCCCTTGCTCAGCTCACGACCAGCCAGGCCCTGCCGATCCCCGGACTGGCCACCGTGCAGCAGACGCTGTCGACGGTTCTGACCCGCGTTGCTGATGGTCTGGTCGGCACCGCGCCGGGCGGTGACTTGCAGCTGCTCACCGATCAGCTCGTGGTGCTCGCCACCCAGCTGCAAACGCTATCTGCCAGCCTGCCGGTGCCGGTCAATCAGCCCTACTTGCAACAGGTGCTCGCACTCAATGCCACCGCATTCAGTTCGCTGGCGCTGATCCTGGGCGACCTTGGCGCACTCGACGGCGATCAGCTCTCGTATGACGTCACGGCCTTGCTGCTGGCTGGTGCCAATGGCCTGCCGGCTTCGCTGGCGACGCAGCTGGGCGTGCCGGTTGCCGTGCTCGCCCCACTCAACAGCCAGTTTCTGCTTGCAGCGCAAACGCTGCATGCTGGATTGACGACAGTCGCGACACCCACGCTCCAGGCCGTTTCGGCGGTGCTGGGTGGGGTGGGTAGCGCAGGGGCGACGGATGCTTTCTCTGACTTGCTCGATGGCTCGCTGACGGACACCAGCAGCGTCGCATCGCTGACCCGTGTCACCGAAGTGACCCAGTTGCTGGGCACTGGCACGAGCTTGCTGACCGCACTGTTGCAAACATTCGGCGGGGTATTGCCGGGTTGAGTTCTCGCAGGATGGGATAACGGTTGGATAGCCACATGGATGTGGCGGGCCGTCGCCGGTGAAAGCCGGTGACGGTTTTTTGGTGCTTGCCGTTACACTCGACAGATGCCCCGCACATCGCTCTCCCTCATCGTCGCCCATGACGAAACCGGCCTCATTGGCCGCGATGGTGATCTGCCCTGGCGGTTGCCGAATGACCTCAAGCATTTCAAGGCGCTGACCCTGGGGCAGACCGTGCTGATGGGGCGCAAGACCTGGCAGTCGCTGCCGCGCCGCCCGCTGCCAGAACGCGACAATCGCGTGCTCACCCGCGATGCCCACTTTGTCGCACCCGGTGCGACGGTCTACAGCGATCTGGCCGCTGCGCTGGCCGCACCCGCGCAAGGGAGCTTGTTTGTGATTGGTGGGGCCGAGCTGTACCGGCTGTGTTTGCCACTGGCGACCAGGCTTTATGTGACGCTGGTACATGCCCAGATGAAGGGTGACACATATTTCCCTAGCTATCGGTCTGCTGAATTCCGTGAGATCCACTGTGCAGAGCATCCTGCCGATGAGCTTCACCCTTATGCCTATCGCTTCCTCACTCTGGAGCGGCGCTGAATGTTGCGCTGCTGCGCTCTGTTGCTCTTTTTTTTAGTCTCTGGCCCCGTGCTGTTGGCGAGTGCCTCAGAGGCTACAAAAATTCAGAAGAAGCTACCGTCGATTCTTGAATTATCCGAGCTTTCCCCCTTGCCCGCGGACTCAGCAATTCCGGTAGCACGGAGATTGTCTGCCATCTACTTCGCTGGCAACGAGGCAACCCAGTCACGGACGATGCAACGCGAGTTGCTGTTTAAGCCTGGTGATTCGGTGACTGCGATTCAGCTCGAGCAAGGTCGTCAGGCTATACAGAATCTGGGCCTCTTTAAGAAAGTAACCATGCGGGAGGCGGTTGACGCAGAAGGTGGAGTTGCAGTCACTTACGAGGTTAGCGAACGCTGGTACCTACTCGGATATCCCCGTGTAGATGCCAATACCAATGGTGAATACGCTTACGGTGTGCAGGCAGACTGGAACAATGTCTGGGGACTGAACCATACCTTGCGTCTGTCGCTGCTGCGCAAGGAAACCAAGCGCGTCGGTATCGGCAAGGAGAACAACTATGTGGCCGGATATAACGCCCCACAGCTGTTCGACACCCGCTGGAGCGTGAACGTCGGTGGCGCGTTCATAGAGCGCCCTGTTGATAATTTTCTGGGACAGTACAACGAGCGCTTTGAGTCATATCAAGTCATTGGTTCGCGCTCGCTCAGCGATGGTGAGCCGAACCAAGGCTGGTCATTGGGTGGGGGTTTGGTTTGGACAGTGCAGAGCACCGATAGCGGCGTTGGCGAATATGGCGAGGCTTTGAGCCCGGCCATCATCGCTGCGTATCGTGATCTGCGCTTCAACGTCTACAGCGAAGAGGGCCTGCTATTCGCTTCGAGACTCGATGCGGCAAAGCACGGGGTTGCGGCAGACTATGATTTTGCGCGCCTTACACTCAATGCTGCCCGTTATCTCCATGTTGGAAATGTTGCGCACCAGACGATTCATTTCATCGGCGAAACAGGGCTGAACTGGGAGGGGCCTCAGAGTGTTCGCAACTTCACACTTGGCGGTGTTGGCGCATTGCGTGGGTATGAGCGAGGCTTTCGAGAGGGCAATGCCTTCTATCGGATGGCGGCTGAATGGGCTCGTCCTGTTTTCAAGCCCTGGCTGAGGGCGGTTGTGATCGCCGAGGCGGGCAATGTCTATACACAGCCCAATGAGTTCGAGGCAACAGATATCAAGGCCTCACTGGGCCTAGCGATCCGTATCCGTGTGCCGTTTCTGGTCAATTTGCAGCTTGAGGCAGGTATTGCCATGCCAATCAATGGTGGTATGCCCCGCTATTTTGGCGGACAGGTTAATTAGCCATTGCCGCCAGACCATCGCTGAAGCCATAGTCAGCATCTCTTCAAATCAACTAGAAGGACAACCTCAGATGGCGGACCTCAAAAAATCATTCTTGCAGGCGCAGGAAGATGTCAAAACACTCACGAAGAAGCCAGGCATGGATGACTTTGCATTCTTGTACTCGCACTTCAAACAGGCCGAAAAAGGCGATGTGAGCGGCACTCGACCCGGCATGCTCGACTTGATGGGGCGTGGAAAGTATGACTCTTGGGCAAAGCTCAAGGGAATGAGCAGTGAAGCGGCGATGAAGGCCTATATCGAGAAGGTCGGAAGCTTGCTCAAGACGCACAAGTAAATCAGCCGAGCGCTGTATGGATGCGCTCTCCGCCGTACCCCTGAAATGGCTGTTCGAGCACTGTGTGTTCGACGAATCCAGTCTCGAGCTGCGCGTGCATGGCGTCCTTGCCGAGCTGGAACGTAAGCCGCTTGAAGTGCTGAGGCATCTCTTGCGGCATGCGGGTGAGGTCGTCACTAAAGAGGAGCTACATGCCGCAGTGTGGTCTGGGCGTATCGTTTCTGAAACAGTGCTTACCAAAGCCATCAGTCGCATCCGTGAGGTATTGGCTGATGATGCACAGTCGCTGATCAAGACGGTGCATGGCTATGGTTACCGGCTGATTGCTCCAGTCCGTGTGGAGGCTGCCCCTGCTGTGCCAACGCCGGTGCTGGGTTTGCGAGTCGGTGACAGCCCGCCATTGCGTCCGCAATGGCGTCTGGAGCAGCATTTGGGCAGAGGTGGCAGCGGCGAGGTCTGGAAGGTTGTTCACTGCAAGACGGGCGATGTGCGCGTTTATAAATTTGCGGTAGATGCCGAGGCCCTCAACACGCTCAAGCGCGAGATCACATTGTTCAGACTGCTGCGCCAGCAGCTTGGCGCGGATGCTCCAATTGCCGAGATACTGGACTGGAACCTCGAAGAGGCGCCCTATTTTCTGGAGTCTCCTCACTACGTGACGGGCACCCTTTCACAGTGGGTCCAGTCGCAAGGCGGGTTCTTACGGCTTCCTCTCTGTCAGCGTCTTGCAGTATTTGCCAACATTGCCGGTGCAGTCGGCCAAGTCCATGGAGTTGGCGTGTTGCACAAGGATTTGAAAGCCGACAACATTCTCATGCGCCTTGAGGGTGACGCTATCAGGCCTCTGTTGGCGGATTTCGGTGGCGGCGGTGTGTTGGCCGAAAGCGTGATCGAAAATGCTGGGATTACCCGCATGGGCTTCACTGAGCGACTTAACAACGGTGCGCAGGCCAGCGCTTTGTATCTGGCGCCAGAAGTAATTGAAGGTCAGCCACAAACCCTTCGTGGGGATATTTATTCGCTTGGGGTGCTTCTTTATCAGCTTTGTGTTGGCGACTTCCGAAAACCCATTTCGCCGGGCTGGGAGCAAGGCATTGAAGATGTCTTGCTGCGTACAGATATCGCTGAGGCCGTGCAGGGAGACCCCGCTCGGAGGCTTTCCAGTGCACAAGTGCTATCTGATCGCATCCGTGAACTGGAATCTCGTCGTGCAAAGTGTGACGCTGAGGCTGCGGATTCTGAACGACGCCAACGCGCTGAAAAAGCGGTTGCGCGATTCCGGCAGCGTCGTTCATGGATGTTGGCGATCATTGCAGCGCTCAGCATCGGCCTTGGTCTTGCCGGTGTTCAGTATCGCAATGCCGTGAGCGAACGAAATCGCGCTGAGGCTGCCGCCAAGATTGCGCTCGATAGTGGCCGGTTCATGATTGAAAGCCTGTTGCCGGGTTATGACGCCGGGACTCAGAGTGGCACCCGTAATCTGAGCGTCAAGGATTTGCTTGACTCCGCCTCTCGCGCTGCAGATGCCAAGCTGGTCGCACAACCAGAGATTGCTTTTCACGTACGCATTGCATTGGCCAATGCCTACAACCAGATCGAAGGGGGTGCCGTTGAAGCCAAGCGGCAGGAACGTCTCTCACACAATGCTTTGCGTGCAGTGATGGCCACGGATCCACGCCGCGCGTTGCAACTCATACCCACTGAAGGGCTTTGGATTGCGGGGCCTGAAGACCGGACACTGGTGAACGATCTATTGGTTTTGGCTGAGGCCCACCCCCAGATTGATCCCGCTGTGCAACTAGGCATCCTGGGCAGCAATAGTGACGCAGAGTTTCGCTACGGCTCATTACAAAAGGCGCGACGGTATGCCGAAAAGGCTCACATGCTTGCTGAGCAGGTGGGTGATGACGCCAGTATTGAAGACAATCTTGCATTCCTGATCCGTATCGCAAGAGAAGATGCGGACTTCATCGAAGCCGAACGGCTTACGCCGTACTACGAGCGCATTGTTCAAAGAGCACACCCCCCTTCGCCGCTCAACCTGGCGTACTTCAGAGCTGACCGCGGTATTACTCGCCTGCTGCGTGGCGATACGGCTGCAGCTGCATCAGATCTTCAGCATGGCTACCTCGAGGTGCTTGCGCTGCAACCAGATAGCAACTGGTACTCGCGCTATGTCACTGCCTATTACATCGCGCTCAAGGCAGATCAGCACGCCCAAGAGGAGGTGCGATCTCTGGCGCAGCGATGGTTCGATATCGCGATGTCAATCTCCCCTGACGAGCCCGACATGCCAGGCGAGATGTTGGCAGTGGCGGAGGCCTGCTGGAATAGCCGTGAACATAAATTGGCCGAGCAACTTCTGCTGAAACTGGAAGCGATGAAGACACCAGGCCATCGCCAGAGCATTGCCAACTGGGCACGTCTGAACATGGCGCTGATGCGCGTCGAAGCGCGAGACGTGACGGGCACGCGGAAATGGTTATCTCGTATTCAACCTTCTGGCTGGGCCGACTACCGCAGCGGGCATCCGCGTGAGGCGATTGAGACTGCAGCGTGGGGATTTCTGGCGCAGTTGGAAGGCCGTATGGGCGATGCCGCACCTTTATTGCACGAGGCCGAAATCCTCCTTTCTGCCAGCTACGGTGAAGGTCACTGGCGGCTCAGACAGTTACGCCAGCAGCTGGTCCTTCAAGCTCGCTAGGAGTTTTGCAGGTCTGCTATGCGGCCCACCCAGTCTTGAGCAAACTGCCGGGCTACTCGCGCCGAGCGGCTAGCTCGATTCAGTGCCCACCTCAGCGCCAACACCTCCAGCTCATCCGACCACTGTGTCATTCCAAGTGCGGTTAGGTGCAGTCGCACAGCAGCCAGATATTGATCCTGGGTAAACGCAGGGAACGACAGCCAAAGACCAAAGCGTTCGGATAACGAGACTTTTTCCTCCGTGCTTTCACCGGCTTGCAACTCGCCGTCTTCCCAATGGAACTCGTTGTTCTCGGCCTTGAAAGTGGGCATGAGATAGCGACGGTTGCTGGTGGCGACGATCAGCACATTTTGGGCAGGTTCCTCGATGCCGCCGTCGAGCGCGGTCTTGAGTGCCGTGAGCGCGCGGTCGTTGCTGGCGACGCTGAAATCATCGACGTAGAGCAGAAAGCGCTCCTCCCGCTCGCGCAAGGGGGCGACCACATCCGGCAGGTCGATGAGGTCGTGCGGATGCACTTCGACCACGCGCAGCCCCTCTGGCGCAAAGCGCGTCAATAGCGCTTTGACCAGCGAGGACTTGCCCGTGCCGCGCGAGCCCGTGAGCAGCACGTGATTGGCGGGCGCACCGGCCACGAACTGCGCAACGTTTTGCACCAGCGCTGCCTTTTGGCGATCAATGCCGATGAGATCCTCCAGCGCCACCGACTGCACGTGGCTGATCGGGGCGAGGGTGGAGTGC
>Ga0255086_1000435_pt1 | contig 13776 bp, 11 predicted proteins | sample Colum_Cont_RepC__FD_188438 | JGI IMG/M metagenome (GOLD analysis project Ga0255086, IMG submission 188438) | Freshwater microbial communities from Columbia River, Oregon, United States - Colum_Cont_RepC_8d | ecosystem: Environmental > Aquatic > Freshwater > River | place: USA: Oregon | collected... | reverse complement strand
GCCTGCGCCCTGCGGGTCTTCGGCCAGCACGAGGTAGCCGTGGCCCGCCAGCTCGCGCGCGGCCCAGATGTAATACAGCGCCTGCGCGCTGCCGCTGCCCGTGCCAATCACCACCACCGGTAGCGAGCCATCCGGCAGCTCGGCAACGTTGGCGGGCGCAAACAGATAACCGCGTAGCTCGGCGCCGGACTGTCGCGAGGGATAGCAGATGACATCGTCCTGCAGGAACTCGCCCTGCCAGTCGAAGCGCGCCGGTCGGGTGGTGGTGGCATCGATCACCGGCCCCAGCGAAAGATTGGAGCCCTCGCAGGCGGCCTGCACGGGCAGGCTGGCCAGGGCCAGCGCGAGGAGCAACAGCGCGCGCAGCTTGCGGAGTGCAAACGCCGCAAACAATGCCAGCAGCGAGAGCAGCCCGATGCCACCACCGCCCGCGTGTCCGATGCCCGCGAGGTTTACCGTGCGGCCAGCGGAGTCAGCAGGTTTCACCGCTGCACTGGGGGTCATCGCAAACTGGCTGAAAAAGGCGTACAGCTCATCGGCCAGCTGGATGTCGAGGTTCTTGGGCCCCAGCGTGGCCTGCCCGGTCGCGTTGGTGATCTGGCTTGAACCTGACATGGAGTGGCCGCCCTGGTGGATTTTCTTGACCAACAACTGTGTGGGGCCGACGCCCTGGCTGCCCTCTGCGCCGCCGGCATAGAGGCGGAGGTAGCCCCGCGAATCCGGCGCGCCATCGGCGCTGCTGACGTTCGTCACCGGAGTCCAGTTCTGCATCCACAGCAGGTCATTGATCGTGGGCTGTTCGGCAGCGAGGTACTGTGTCCAGTAGGCAATGGTGTCGTCAGCGCTGCGCATGCTCACCCGCACGCCGACGCCGGTGTACGGCACCACGGCATCGAGGTCGCCGAACACCATGAACAGCGGCTTTTTCACGGCCGGCGCGGCGCACTCGGTCTGGTCGTCGCGCGGCTGGTTGCCAGCGGTGGTGGCAAAGGCGGTGAAGCGCTCGCCCAGCTCGGCGTAGAGGCGCAGCACCATCAGCGCACCGTTGGAATAGCCGTGGGCGTAGATGCGGCGAGTGTCGATGTTGAGGCTGGCTTCGACATCGTCGAGCACGCGGGCGATGAAGGCGACATCGTCGGCGGTGGAGTTGGGTTCGTTCGTGCGGCAGTCGTTCCAGTCCCGGCCATTCACGGTGGTGCCCTGGCCGTTGATGCTGCCGTTGGGGTAGATCACCGCAAAGCCATGTTGCTCGGCGAGCTGGTTGTAGCGGCCTTCAAGCCCGGAGTTGTCGGCCGCCGTGGTGCTGCTGCCGTCGTTTTTGGGGATGTCGCCGATCTGCGCCTCGGCGAAGCCGCCGTTGCCATGCAGCGAGAGGTGCAGCGGCAGCGCGCCGCCGTTGTAGCGGGTTGGAATGTAGATGGCATACGAGCGGCAATCGGGCCGCTCGGTGGCCGCGCCTGCTTCGCGGCAGAGGTTGGTGCTGGGGTAGTCCGGTGCCAGCCAGGCACCGGGGTCTTTCGCGTCAGGGGTGTTGGCAACCGACTGCCAGCGCCCATCGGTGCTGCGCTCCAGCTTGACGTAGCTCACCTGCCCGCGCATCGAGGGCTGGTAGTTGAAGGCCGCAACCGGCGCTGCACACAGCAGCGCCAGCCAGGTCAGCAATCCCCGGAGGGCCGGCATGGGCAATCAGCCAGCGCTGTCCGCCAGACGCTGGCGCGCGTAGCTCTCGCGGAACGGAGCCTGGCCGAGCCAGAGCAGCAGCGCGGTCAGCGACAGCGCACAGGTGCTGATCACCATCAGCGAGTGGCCGACGGCGAGGTCGTCCTTGAACACGTAGTCGGTCATCAGCGCCACGGCCGTTGGCCCCAGGCCCAGGCCGACCATGTTGAGCACGAACAGATAAACGGCCGAAGCCTGGGCGCGCATGGCGATGGGGACAATCTCCTGCAGACCCGCCGCCGCGCAGCCGAAAGGCATGCTGAAAAAGAAGGTGCCGATGGACAGCAGCGCGACGATCACCCAGTACTGGTCGGAGAGCAGAAAACCAAGGCTGCACGGGATGGCGCAAAGAGCCGCGAGCATGCCGATGCGCATGGTGGCGTCGGTCTGGCCCATGCGATGGCCGCGGTCGCCCATGCGGCCGCCCGTAATGACGCCCAAGGTTCCAAATACGGCAAGGATGATGCCGTAGGTGGTGCCGACCTCGCTGGGGGTCCACCCGTGCACCCGGATGAAGAAGCTCGGCAGCCAGGCACTGCTGCCGTAGCCAGCGAGCGAGAACAGGGCAAAACCCATGTGATGGCAGAACAGAGTACGACGGTGCTCACGCAGCTTGGAGAACACCGCAGAAATCGGCATGGGCTTGGCTTTTTCGGTGGTGCGTGCCGGTTCGCGGATGAGCAGCAACAACAAGCTGAACACCGCACCAAAAACACCGAGGATGAGAAACACCAGCTGCCAGGGTCGAATCTCGCCCAGCAGCGGCAATAGCACGGGCCCCTGTGTGGAGGCGAACTTAATCACCGCACCGCCGATGAGAAAAGCCAGTCCGCTGCCAAAATACACGCCCATCACGAACAGGCTGATGGCGCTCGCACGCTTCTCGCGCGGAAAATAGTCAGTGATGAGTGAAAACGCGGCCGGTGAGAGCGTGGCCTCGCCCACCCCCACGCCGATGCGCGCGAGCAGCATCTGCCCGTAGTTCTGCGCCATGCCGCAACCTGCGGTGGCCACACTCCAGGCAAAGGCACCGGCCGTCACCAGACCGCGACGACTGCGGCTATCGGCCCAGCGTGCGAGCGGGATGCCGCACAGCGTGTAGAACACCGCAAAGCTCAGGCCCAGCAGCAGGCTCATCTGGGTATCGCTGATGTCGAGATCCTTGCGGATGGGCCCGACCAGCAGGTTGAGAATCTGCTGGTCAACGAAGGAAAGGATGTGCGCCAGCGTCAGCAGGGTGGCAACGAACCAGGCATAGCGCAGGGACTTGCCTTCAGCAGCGGGTGTAGTGGTCATGGGGGATCAGCAATGGCGGGTAAGAACAGGCCGGCCCACGGGCCGGCCTGCGACAGCAGGGGAACTACTGGAGCTGCGGTGCGGCAGTGAGCCAGGCCGCGCGGATCTTTCGCCCACATTTCACCGAATTGCCGGCCGAGGTGGTAGCCACCACATTGCGGGCCAGAATGCCGTAATAGGTCTTGCTGGCATCGATCCAGGGGTAAAAACCGGCAGCGCCTGGACTGCTGAACGCACCATCGCCGATGCCCGGTGCGTCTTCCACCCAATGGCCGATGCTGTAGTGCCAGGGCTCCTGCAAGCCGGCCGCCGCATCGTTCGCGGGTGAATAGCCGGCATTGCAACTGGCATCGGCCAGCGTGCACACCGCTTGGGTCCCCAGTGCGCTGCCGATGCGCAGCTGCCCATTGAGCACCTTGCGCAGAAACCTTGCGTAATCGGCAGCACTGCTCTTGGCTCCGCCTGCGAGCTGCGGGGCGTTGTAGCTTAGCGTGATGTCGGTGCCGAGCACGCGCCGGATCTCGGTGGCGAGCTGGCTCTTGCTCATCGGGCCCAGGCCCGTTGGAGTGGGCGTGACCTTGAATGAGTCCACCGCCTGCTTCTGGAAGTGACCAGAGCCGTAATTGAACCTGCCGATGGCGCTGTCGTCGCGGGCCGGCATCGAGTTCAGACAGGCCTGCACGGTGGTGTAGATCGTGCACTGGTTCATGCCGGGCTGAGTGACATAGCCCGCCGTCATGTTGAGCAGACTGGCTTCGGTCGCATTCAGCACGCCACCTAGCCGCTCGTAGGCATAGGCACCCCACAGCCATTTGCCGGCCGAATAGATCGCGATCTGCTGGGTGGCACCGGGCGCGATGCCCGTGGCACCGCCGGTACCGCTCCAGACGTGCCCGCTGCCGCCCACCTTGTCGCCAATCTCCCAATAAAACCGGGTGAGCCCGGTGCAGGCCGCGTTACCGGTGATGGTCTGCTGCACGGCCGTGAGGCGGTCTGCATCCTCCAACGCCTGGGCCGGCAGCATCTGCACCAGCCACAAGGCCGCCAGGCTCCTGCCTGCGAAAGACAAAATGCGATTCATCAGTTGCTCCTCACCGCGCCGGTTATGGGGTGGCGAGCGTCGGCGCGACGCGTCCCGCCATCATTCAGATCAGAAACTCCTCATCACCTGAAACTGATTTTTCATGCGATCTGCACCGCTTTGCCAATACACCGAGCGATGCAGATACGATTTTGTCTTCCTGGAAAATACTAGTGTTTATTTCAGCTTGTCAACCCGCTCGCTTCGCGCGGCAGAATCACTCGGGCTGCACCACCTCAAGACATTGGCGCGCTAGATCTCCCAGACCATAGACCGAGAGCGTCATGTAGAGCATGGCCGGAGCCAGCTGCTCGATCTCGGCGATACGCCCGGCTTCGATCTCGCTGGTGATCATCTTGTTGATGCCGCCGACGAGCGAGAGAAACACCACATCCGGCAGCTCGGGCAGCTCGGGGTATTCCTCTCGAAACCGTTGGTGAAACTGCTTGTGCATCTGGGCAAACTCGCGATGCGCCTCAGCACGCCGCTGCATGGCGCGGGGTCCTGCCGAGCGGATGCCGACCAGAAAAGCCTGCGCCAGCTCCGGCTCGGCGGCAATGAAGTGCAGATCGGCCGCATTGCCAGCCCTGACCTGCTCCAGTGCAGTGCCCTTGTTCTGGTGGGCTTTCCGCACATGCTGGATCAGGGCGCCGTGCGCCAACTCATAGGCCGCGAGGAAACAGTCCTCCTTGTCCTTGAACAATTCGTAAAAGGTGCGGCGCGAGATGCGCACTTCAGCCAGCACATCAGCCACGCTGGCTGCCGCATAACCCTTGCGCGCCACGGCGCGTGACAGGCCCAGAAACAACCGTCGGCGCTGGGTCTCCATCACCTCAGCCTGCGATGGTCTGGCATAGGGGGCGACGTTCCAGAAGGTGCTGTGGCCTGCCGCATCATCTGTGCCCTTTCCGGCTTGCTCAGCGACACTCCCGTTCAAGTTTTTGTCCATGGCATTCATCAAGGTAATTCGGATGTGGCCTCTCTCGAGGCTGCTAGAAATGGCCCGTTGCACGCGCAGCCATCTGCAAGGCGACGACCCCTAGCAAAGAAGCAAAGCAGAGCTGAAGCTTGGCACCCGACAGATATGGGGCTAGCGAGCGGCCCGCACAGATTCCCAGCAAGGCACCGCCGATCATCGGCAGGGCCAACAGTACCGGCACGGCATGCCCTTTGAATACTGCCACTGCCACGACCCCCAGGCTGGTCAATGCAATTGCCATCAGAGAAGTTCCGACTGCAGAACTCATCGAAAGCTCCGTCGTGCTGTGCAGTGCAGGCACGATGAAAAAGCCGCCGCCTACCCCCAGTAGCCCTGACAAAAATCCGGTCACCGCACCTGTGACAGCAATGCAAAGCGTACAGGACCCGGTCCAGATCAGGCGCCCTGTGCTGTCGTTGAGCCGGCAGAATCGCTCATTTCTGGGCTCTGCACTGATCTGTAGTTCAGCCGCATCCACAGCTTTTTCTTGCAGCGTGCCCATTGCCTGTCGCCAAAGACGTAGACCTACAAACGCCAGCACAAATGAAAACAGCAGAGACAGCCATGCATTGGGCACCCGCACCGCGACACTCAACCCCAAAGGCGCAGTGAGTGCGCCGATCAGCGCCATCAAGCCTGCAGCGCGATAACGGACGTGGCTTTTACGCCATGCCAGATAGGCCCCAAGGGCGGCTGCCGAAGCAACCGTCAGAAGCGCGACAGGCGCAGCCTCGACAAGCGGCAGGCTGGTCAAGGCCATCAGCAGCGGCACAGCCAGAATGGCTCCGCCCGCCCCGGTCAATCCCATCACCAGACCAATAAAGATGCCAAGCGCGAAAATCATGTTCTGCGGGCTCCCTGCAAGCGGCGCTGATTTCGGGCTTTCACCCATCGATAAACATCAATGTCACAATTATAAACATCGAAATTCACTCGACGCGCACTGACCAAGCTCCTCTGCCGTGCATGACCACTGAAAGGGGCGCTGAAACAAAACCGGCCGCAGAGCGCGACCGTTGGCGTGGGATATGATGTGCGCAGAAAAAATGAGGTCGGACACCGGCCGCCATCGCATCAACATTCCAGCAAATACCACAAAAGATGCAGTCCCCTACTCCGTCTTCGAGCGGCCTCCCACATTACCGTCTCGCCGATTTCGCGACCCTGCCAGAAGCACTTGACTACGCTGCACAGGGCGAAACGGGGCTGAACTTCTACTCCGGCAAGGGGCAGCTCACGGAACAGTTGAGCTATCGGCAACTACGCCAGCAGTCGCTTTCACTGGCGCAACAGCTTTTGGCCTGTGGCTTGCAGACGGGCGACCGAGTCGCCCTGATCGCCGATACCGATGGCGATTTTGCAAGAGGATTCTTTGCTTGCCAGTACGCGGGTCTGGTGCCAACAGCGCTGCCACTACCCGCTGCTTTCGGCGGCCGGGAGGCGTATGTCGCACACATTCGTCGCATGCTGGAGATTGCGGACGCTTCGGCGGCCTTTGCACCCGTCGCACTGGCGGAGTGGTTGTCGCAAGCTGCCGACGGCATGGGGCTGAAGCAGGTTGGCACCCTGTGCACGCTTGCTCCCGCACGAGAGCAAAAACCGTTGCCCGCCGTTCAGGAAGACGATTTTTGCTACCTTCAGTTTTCCTCGGGCAGCACCCGATTCCCATTGGGCGTGGCGGTCACCCAGCGCGCCCTGATGGCCAATGTGCGGGGCATCGCCCGCGATGGCCTGGGCATTGGCCCTGAAGACCGGTGCAGCTCCTGGCTGCCGCTTTACCACGACATGGGTTTGGTTGGTTTTCTGCTCACGCCGCTGGTCTGCCAGATCTCCGTGGATATGTTCGCCACCCGCGACTTCGCACGCCGTCCGCTGCTGTGGCTTGAATTGATCACTCGCAACCGCGCAACGCTGTCTTACAGCCCGACCTTCGGCTACGAGTTGTGCGCGCGACGGGCGCAGACAGCCTCCATCGATCACCTGGATCTCGGCAGCTGGCGTGGCGCAGGCATAGGCGGCGACATGGTGCGCCCGGAGCCGCTGGCGGCCTTTGCCGAGCGCTTTGCTTCAAAGGGCTTCAAGGCGACGGCCTTCGTGCCGAGCTACGGCATGGCAGAAACAGCGCTGGCACTCAGCTTTGCGCCAGTGGGTCAGGGCATTCGCTACGACACGCTGAACACTGATCGACTGGAATGCGATCAGCTCGCCATCACTGCTGAAAAAGGAACTGGACGCACCCGCGACTTCGTTCTCTGCGGCCCGCCTCTGCCCCTGCACGATGTCGAAGTTCGTGACGAAAGTGGGCGCGTACTCGGCAAGCGACAAGTAGGCCGCCTTTATGCTCGCGGACCCAGCCTGATGCACTCCTACTTTGGCCAACCACAAGCAACGAGCGATGTGCTGTCTGAAGATGGCTGGCTCGACACTGGCGATCTGGGCTACTTCAATGGCGAGCAGATCGTGGTCACCGGCCGCGCGAAGGATCTCATCATCATCAATGGTCGCAACATCTGGCCACAGGATCTGGAGTGGACCGCAGAGCACGAGGTCAGTGCGCTGCGCAGTGGCGACGTCGCCGCCATTGCTGTGGATGACGGTGGCAACGAGCGTGTAGTGATACTCGTGGAACACCGGCCAGTCACCGATGAAGTCAGTGAGGCGCTGCGCAAAGAAATCGCCGGCCTCCTGCGTCTACGCCATGGCGTGGATACCGATGTCGTCATCGTGCCGCCCAAGGCGCTGCCACGCACATCATCCGGCAAGCTCAGCCGCGCCAAATCGAAAGCACTGTACTTGCAGGGCCAGATGGTGCCACTGGCGTGAGCAGTCGCACAGTCGCAGTCACTGGAGCGACGGGGTTTCTCGGACGGCATCTGGTCGCGACACTGGCTGCGCAAGGCTGGCATGTTCGGGTGCTGGTTCGCAGTCAGCCCCTCCACCCTCTTTGGAGCGGCGTCAATCCGCACGTTGTCGTGGGCTCGCTCGCTGATCTCGCGTCGCTTGAACAGCTGGTGTCTGGCTGCGATGCAATCATCAACCTGGCCGGCCTGATCAAGGCACGCGACGAGGCCGCCTTCATGGCCGTCAACCGTGACGGCAGCCGTGCACTCGCAGAAGCCACGCATCGCAAGGCGGCCAATGCACATTTCATCCAGGTCTCCAGCCTCGCGGCACGAGAGCCACAACTTTCCGGCTATGCGGCCAGTAAACGAGCCGGCGAACTGGCAGTGCTGGATCACCTGCCCGCCCGGCAGGTCAGCATCATCCGACCGCCAGCCATCTATGGACCGGGTGACCGCGAGACATTGATTTTTTTCCAGCTGGCACGCCAGACGATCGTCCCGCTGCTAGGTCGTGCCGAAGCACGCATGGCCGTCATCCATGTGGAAGACGCCGCGCGCGCGCTGGCTGCACAGCTGAATTCACCCGCAAGCGAAGGGGTGCGCTACATCGCTGATGACCGCCCTGAAGGCTATAGTTGGCGAGATATCCTCGCAGCAGCCGCTTCAGCCGTCGGCAACAAGCACCCGCGCTATGTGACCGTGCCACGACTGCTGCTGCACGGTGCAGCCTCGGCCTCTGGCGCAGTGGCACAACTGACCGGCAAAGTGGCCATGCTTAATACAGGCAAGCTGCGCGAATTGCTGCACATAGACTGGGCCGTGCCGACAGATCAACTGTTGCGGCACACGGAAGCCCCTATCCGTTACAAACTGCCGGAAGGCTTCAAAACTACCGCCGAGTGGTACCAAAAAGCGGGGTGGCTGCCGTTGGGCTAAGGCCAAAGCTTGGTAAATTTGGCGTGTTTTATGGCAATTTGACTAAATTGCCGAGAATATTCTGTGACCCTCAGTTTAAAATCGCCCCCCGTCCGATCAGGACGGCCCGAAATTTATTTGCATTTGCAGTGAATGGACCCGTGGGATGAACGACCGCTTGAGCAATACACAGGAGCAGATCATTGAAGGGTTGCGGCAAATCGTGCCTGTTTCAGTGCCCGTTCACGCTGATACCAACATCATGCGCGATCTGCACTTGGACTCTCTGGCCGTCATGGATTTCATGCTGACGCTCGAAGACAAGTTCGACATCGTGATTTCGCTGGATCGCATCGCAGAAGTTGAGACGTTGGCAGATTTGGTGCGTGTGGTCGATCAATTGCGTGGAAGGAAAACAAATCCGTGAACATACTTTCAAAGTTCGCCCCCCTGCGGCAGACCTACGACCAGCTCCGCTCGGTCGGTCACAATCCCTTCCAGATGGTGTTCGACAAGATGTTCTCGCCGACGGAAGGCGAGTACCAAGGCCGCCGCACCATCCTGCTGGGAACCAACAACTACCTTGGCCTGACGTTTGATAGTGAGTGCGTTGACGCTGCAGTCGATGTGCTGCGCCAGCAAGGCACCGGCACCACGGGCTCGCGCATCGCCAACGGCAGCTATGCCGCGCACCGCCAACTGGAGGCAGACCTTGCCACCTACTTCGGCCGCAAGCACAGCATGGTGTTCTCGACTGGCTATCAGGCCAATCTGGGCATGCTCTCTACATTGGTCGGCAAGGGCGACTACCTGCTGCTCGACAGCGACAGCCATGCCTCGATCTACGACGGCGCTCGCCTTGGTCATGCCGAAGTCGTGCGTTTCCGCCATAACGACCCAGATGATCTGGCCAAGCGCCTGAAGCGCCTCGCCAACGAGCCCGGCGACAAGCTGGTGGTGGTCGAAGGCATTTACTCCATGCTCGGCGACACCGCCCCGCTCAAGGAAATTGCCGCCGTCAAGCGTGAGATGGGCGTCTACCTGATGGTGGACGAAGCCCACTCACTCGGCGTGCTGGGCGACAACGGCCGTGGCCTGGCTGAGGCAGCGGGCGTGGAGGCAGACGTCGATTTTGTGGTCGGCACCTTCTCCAAGAGCCTCGGCAGCGTTGGTGGCTTCTGCGTCTCCGACATTGAAGGATTCGACGTGCTGCGCGTCGGCTGCCGCCCCTACATGTTCACTGCTTCGCTGCCGCCGTCGGTGATGGCCTCGACCGTACAGGCCCTTCGTCGCCTGCAACAGGCGCCGGAACTGCGCACGCGTCTGATGGCCAATGCCAGCCGTCTCTATAACGGTCTCAAGGATCTCGGCTTCAAGGTCGGCCCTGAGGCAAACCCGATCATCTCGGTGCTGCTCACCGACCCCATTCTGGCCGTTACTTTCTGGAACCGCCTGCTCGAAGGCGGCGTCTATCTCAATCTCGCCCTGCCGCCAGCCACACCGCACGGTGTGGCGCTGCTGCGCTCCAGCGTCAGTGCAGCCCACAGCTTCGAGCAGATCGACCGCGTGGTGCAGTTGTTCGAGACCATCGGTCGCCAAATGGGGGTGCTGCCGGCCCTGCCGCCAATGCGTCGCAACAAGACGGCGAACATGGCAGCCTTCCCGACTGCCATCCCTGAACTCGATCGGGTGGCTGCCGTCGGCGCACGTTAAACACAGCATTGCTGTTGTCTAAAAAAAGCCCGGCATGCCGGGCTTTTTTGTGCGTTTCAGCCGATCACCCCGCGCCGCCAGAGTTTCCAGAGCACGGCGGGTGCCGCCAATAACGGGTGACGACGCTGCCAGTCGCGCAGCGGGATGCGGTAGCCGCTGTGCCGCTCGACTTTCCATGCGACGTAATCTGCACCCCCTTCGAAGGTCCAGATGCTCTTGAACAGGCGCAGTAGGTTCAAGGGCTTGCCGCAGCGCGCACGCCAACTCCAAGTGCGCAGCGCCTTGCGGCGCGCCTCAGCAGAAACATCCGGCTGCAAAGACTCCTGCTCGCCGGCATGCAGCAACATGCCGCTTTCCAGCCAGGCGCGTGTCAGCGCCGCGGCATAGCGTTCTGGGTCATGGGCAGCGAGACTCAAGGCGCGATCCTTCTTCTCCACCCGCAGCTCGGCAGCATAAGTGCGCGCAAACAAGGCATCCCAGAACTGTGATGCCGATCCCCTCACCGGACCTAGCCATGCTGCCCAGGTCGCGGCCGTCGTGATCGCCGTTGACACAGCAGAGACCGCCGCAGCGCCAGCATCAGCATCACGCACCCAAGCCAGTGCTGCAGGCTGAGCGAAGCGAGCCCAGAGCGTGGTGTCGATCCCGCCGCCCCGCACACCCTGACAGAATTGATCCAGCCGCAGCACGGCGACCTTCGCGCGCAAGAGATCACCTTGATGTGACCAGCAGTGATAACCAACGTTGGGCGGCAACACATGGTTAGCAAGCGCACTCAAACCTCGGCCATGCCACTCGCCGAGACGCTCTACAAGAATGTAGAAATCGAGCACCCCATCGAGATCGCCGGTGCGCAAATTGGATCCGTAAAACAGCACTGCCGCTGCACCGCGCCCTTGGCAGGCCAGATGCGCGGCAAAAGCACGTACGGCTTCAGGCAGTGGTTGCGCCAACTCACCCGCAACAAGCGCTCGCAGATCCCCAGGACTGACGTCATTCATCTACTTTTAGCCTGGTGCGTGAAAGCGGAGCAGCGGTCCGGCGCAAAGCTCGATCTGCCCATTGGCATCGGCGGCATAAGGCTCGCCGTCCACAATGAGCGGCTCTTTCAACGTCAGGCACAGGCGGGTTGCAGTGCCGCTGCGATAGGCGCTGCTTGCACGCACCCAGGGCTTGGGCTGACCCCGCAAGAGGGAAAGCAGTGCGCTGCCAAAACGGGGGGCAGGGGCGCGGATATCCAGCCAGTGCAGCGGTGCTTTCGGGGCATCAGGTGCACTCCAGAAGGGCCAGAGGCCAAGCATCAGACGATCAAGGCTCGTTGCCAGGAACACGAAGCGCGAAGCCGCCTCAGCCCTGCCCCCGTCAATGGCCAGCGCCATCTCACTGCCGCGCTGCCACTCGCTGTCCGCAGCGCCAGTGATGATCTGCCAAGCCGCCGCAATGAGTGCGCCAGCAACCGCCCAGCCATGAAACCAGCCGCGCTCACGCAAAGCCCCCGTCGCCATCTGCACGCCACGTGCGTAGCCAGCACAGCCGACAAAAAAGCCGAACACCGGGGTACGTGAAGCATCCGGCCAGCGGACCTCAATCGCCCGACACTGGCTGACGCGCGCCGGAGCCGCGCCGTTGAGCGTGGCCTGCAATTGTTCGAGTGCCGAAGACCCATGCTGAAATGCACCGACATTGGCCGCTGCCAGGTTGGTATTGCCAGACGCGCATAGCGACAGCGTCGGCCATGCCGCGCCATACGCGGCCGGGAGCAGACCCAGCACATCGCGCAAGGTGCCATCGCCACCATCGATGAGCAGATGGCTGATGCCCTGCGCGGCAAACTGCTGGAGCGTTTCTGCCAAGGCTTCAGGTGTGGCTGGCTCGGCCAGCTGCATGCCTGTCGGCACCCGCGGCGGCGCTGTGGCTTTGCGGTTGCGCTGGCTCCTGGGGTTCCGGATGACCCCGACCATGCGCATCGGCAAGGGCGTGGCAGCAATTGTGGTCATCAAAAACACCGTCGGCTTGGGGCGGGACGTTGGGCGCTTATCATGTGCATGAAGGCCCATCCGGCCGGACATTATCCATGACCTTGCTGCGCCTCGCCCACTTCTCCGACCCCCACCTCGGCATCTCGCTCGGCCCCTGGCTAGCCTCGCCATGGCTGGGTAAGCGTAGTTTCAGCCGACTGTCTTGGACGCGGGGACGAAAAGCCTTGCAGCGGCCGGAAGTGCTGGCAGCGGCCATCGCCGACATTCGCACCCATGCACCGCAGCACATTGCCATCACTGGCGATGTCACCAATTTCTCACTGCCAGCAGAGTTCCGCGCCGCAGCAGAGTGGTTTTCATCACTGGGCGATCCCGCCACGGTCTCGGTGATCCCCGGCAACCACGATGCGCTGGTGCCTGTGCCCTGGGCTAATGGACTCGCGCATTGGCAACCGTGGATGTCATCCGATACACCGGGGCTCGACGTGTTTCCAACCCTGCGCATCCGGCAGGGCGTGGCACTGATTGGCCTGTCGACCGCCGTCCCCACCGCGCCACTGCTGGCCAGTGGCAGCTTGGATGATGCGCAGCTGCACTGGCTTGCCAGCCAGCTGCCGCTGCTGAAACAACAGGGCCTGTTTCGTCTGGTGATGCTGCATCACCCACCCGCCGATGGCGTGGTATCAGCGCGCAAGGCGCTCAAGAATCGCGCGGCGTTCAGGGCCGTGCTCAAGCAGCACGGCGCGGAACTGGTACTGCACGGCCACTCCCGCGATACGCGCTTCGACCCGCTGCAAGGGCCGCAGGGCCTGATTGCCAGCTTTGGCCTGCCGTCGATTTCGGCACTGCCCAACCCCAAGGATGAAGGCGCGCGCTGGCATCTACTGGAGATCGAAAAGCAAGCCGACAGCTGGCAGCTGGGCGTTAAAGTGCGTGTGCTCGATGCACAACGAACTGGCTTTGAAACCGCAGGCTGCTACCGGCTACTGATTAATAGCTAAGCGTGATCTGCACCGGGTTATCACCGGCCTGTGCGACAAAGCGCACTTCAGAGAATCGGGGCAGGCCCAGCACGGTCTTGGGGTTGCGCGAAAAACCGAACCCCTCGGTCGGTCGACCAACGAAGTTGCGATTGAAATCGTGATCGTCGTTGGCGTCGTGATACACGGCAATGGCATAGCCACCCGCCGTCGGCAGCGAAAAACAAGCCGTCGTTTCCGGCTGCACTGCAGGCACCCGCTGCCGCGCCAG
>Ga0255086_1000432_pt1 | contig 13870 bp, 13 predicted proteins | sample Colum_Cont_RepC__FD_188438 | JGI IMG/M metagenome (GOLD analysis project Ga0255086, IMG submission 188438) | Freshwater microbial communities from Columbia River, Oregon, United States - Colum_Cont_RepC_8d | ecosystem: Environmental > Aquatic > Freshwater > River | place: USA: Oregon | collected... | reverse complement strand
ATCACGCCCCTTGGCAGCGGCCTTTTCAATGGCGGAGACCACGGCAACCGGTGCGGGGTAGTTCTTGCCGGCCTTGCCAGCAATGAAACCCTTGGCGGTGGAGAACACCATCATGCCGGTCATGGTGTCGATGCCGAGCTTGCTCTTTTTCTGCTCGCGGCGGGCCTTCCAGTCAAAGTGACCAGCCTGTGCAGCCTTGAGCATTTTCAGCGCCGCTTCTTTCAGCTTCTCAGGGGCGACGACGCCATCGACGGCATGGACTTTCAGTGCCGCTTCCGCCTTTTGCTGCTCGCCGCCTGAAATCCATTCGATGGCGTTGTCGGCGCCGATCAGACGCGGCAGGCGCACCGTGCCACCAAAGCCCGGCATGATGCCCAGCTTCACTTCCGGCAGGCCAACCTGCGCCGTGGCGCTCATCACTCGGTAATCAGTGGTCAGCGCCATTTCAAGGCCGCCGCCAAGAGCGATGCCGTTGATGGCAGTGATCGATGGGAAAGGAAGGTCTTCAACAGCATTGAAGATCTGGTTGGCCTCGAAAGCCCATTTGGCAATTTCTTCTTCCGACTGCTGGAAGTTTTTGCCGAACTCGGTGATGTCGGCACCGACAATGAACACCTCCTTGCCAGAGGTGACCAAGAGCCCGGTGATGCCGGCGTCAGCCGTGATGGCCTTGGTGGCCTCGGACAGCTCGGTAACGGTGCGCAGATCAAACTTGTTGACGGAGTCGGTTTTGTTATCGAAACACAGTTCGGCAATACCGCCGTCGAGTTTGGTGACCTGAATGGATTGACCCTGAAACATGAACACCTCTTGGGGTTGGTGAAGGCTGCGGATTGCCGGAACACCCTTGAAGATTGGCGGCGGCGCTCGAATGAAGGCGCGGCGATCTTACCCGGCGGGATCGGCGACGACAATGCAGTAACAAACCTTTCGGTATGCAGTTCAAAACTGCATACAAATTGCTCTATTTCCATGAAAACTCATTGTTTGACAGTGACTTGCAATACTTTGTAGACTCAGAGCACGAGTGATGTTTTGCCAACCAGTAGCCGTCGCCAAGAAGGGGAGCCCCATGAGCAAAAGTTTCGACCACCTGAAAACTTCGATCGACAAGATCCGCAAGGAATCACTGGAAGTCGTCGGCCAGGCCAACAAGATCGTCACCCAGGGCGTGCAGCGCCTGGCCGAACACGAGCTGAAAGCACTGAACGACACCTACAAGAATGTGCTGGTGTCTCTCAAGGCGGCAAAATCTGGCGATTCGGTGAAAGACCTTGCCAGCAAGCAGCTCGACCTGATGCAGGACACTGTGAACCGCCTGATCACCAGCGCGCGCAGCTCGCTGGGCATCGTCGCTGACACCCGCCAGGAGTTGTTGGGCCTGGTTCAGAAAGGTCTCAAGACAGGTGCCGTGGCCGAAACCGAACTCAACAAGATCACCGCCAAGGCGCGCAAGGCTGTCGCTGATGTGCAAACCGCCGCCGCTAGCGCTCAGAAGAACGCCGCCAATATCGGGACACAGGCCAAAAGCTCCGCCAACAAGGTGGCTGCTGCGGTGAAAACCGATGCCCAGAAAGTAGCTGCAACGGTCAAGAGCGACGTTAAGGTGGTCAAACACAAGCTCGGCTCGGTGCTCGACATCAAGCCCAAGACGGCTCCGGTCAAAAAGCCCGTGGTCGCCGTCAAGCCTTCAGCCAATTCGCGTGCAGCGGCAGCCAGCAGCAAGGTCAAGCAGGCGGCAACCAAGGCAAGCAGCTCAGTCAAGAAAATGGGTTAATCAACCCTGCTGGCAGAAGCCCGCCCCCGGCGGGCTTTTTGTTTGCGGCATGATTTAAAGATGCTCACTCTCAAACAAAGTACTGAACTGTGCAGCCTGCTGGCCGATGCCTCGCGCCAACGGCTGCTGCTGCTGCTGGAAGCCAATGCGCTTTCAGCCACCGAGTTGACGGAAGTCACCGGACTGGCGCAAAGCCGGGTTTCCACGCACCTTTCCCGCTTGAAGACCGCCGGCCTGGTTCAAGCAGAGAAAGGCGAAGGTGCTGCGCTGTACTCAGCGCGTCGACTTGAAGGCCCGGCGGCAGGGCTTTGGGCCTCGCTGCGCGTACAGCTTGACGATGCCCAAGCCGGCGCCGATCAGGAGCGCGCCGAACAGGTGTTGCGTGCACGCAGCAAAGGCCAGACCTGGGCCGAGTCGGTGGCAGGACGCATGGAACGCTATTACTCGCCGGGCCGAACCTGGGAGGCCACTGCGCATGCCTTGATCGGCGTCGTGCAGCTTGGCTCGGTGCTGGATCTCGCCTCTGGTGACGGAGTGTTCGCCGAACTCATCGCGCCCCGCTGCAAGCAGCTCAGCTGTGTCGACATCAGCGACACCGTACTCGCGGCTGCAAGACGCCGCTTGGCCGGGCACGGCAATATCCGCCTGCAGCAGGGTGACATGCATGCCCTGCCCTTTGCCGATGGCAGCTTTGACACTGTGTTCGCGCTGCACGCCCTCGCCTACTCGGCGGAGCCTTCGGCGGTGCTGGCGGAGGCGCACCGTGTGCTCAAGCCCAAGGGCACGCTCATCGTCGCGGCACTGGCCGAGCACTCGCACACCGAAACCGTGCGCGCCTACGACCATCGCAACCCTGGCTTCAAGCCGGAGGCACTGGCCAGGTTGCTGAAAAGTGCCGGCTTCACTGTGGCAAGCTGCGCCGTCACTTCAGTGGAAACACGCCCACCGTACTTCGAGGTGCTTACGGCGCTGGCCCTGCGTTAGCCAGATCTTCAGACCAGAGCGTCTTGCCGGATTTCTTTACCAGGCTTTTCAGCCGCTCCTGATGCATGTGCATTTCGGCGGCGCTGGCCGACAGGACCACGGCAGGCTTGTCCGCTGCGAACAGCTGCAACTGCGCCAGTGCCCGGCCACCGCGTCGGCCACTGTCGGTGCTGACTGCATCGAGCATCAGGCGCGATTGCCCGCCCGTCATCGCCAGATAGACCTCCGCCAGCAACTGCGCATCGAGCAGTGCACCGTGGAACTTGCGGTTGGTATTGTCGACCCCGTACCGCTTGCACAGGGCATCGAGGCTGGCCTTCTGCCCCGGATGCATCTTGCGCGCCATCGACACTGTGTCGGTGATGGTGCAGACCTCTGCCAGCTTGGTGTCGATGCCGCAGCGCTGGAACTCGTGGTTCAGGAATCCGACATCGAAACTGGCGTTGTGGATGATCAGCTCGGCACCGCTTAGATAGTCCAGCAGCGCTTGACCCATCTCATGGAACATCGGCTTGTCGGCCAGAAAGGCATCGGTGATGCCATGCACCGCCAGTGCACCGGCATCGACCTCGCGACCCGGGTTCACATAGCGCCAGAAATTATTGTCGGTCAGCCGACGATCCTTCATCTCGACACAGCCGATCTCGATGATTCGATGGCCCTGATCGACCGCCAAGCCTGTGGTTTCGGTGTCGAGAAAAATCTGGCGAATGGTCATTTCTGCCTCAGCGAATCAATACCACGATTGGCCAGTGCATCCGCTGCCTCGTTGCCTGGGTCGCCTGCATGACCTTTGACCCAGCGCCAATCGACCTGATGCGGCAGGCGTGCGGTATCGAGCCGCTGCCAGAGATCAACATTCTTCACCGGCTGCTTGCTGGCGGTTTTCCAGCCACGTGCCTTCCATCCCGGTAGCCATTCGAGAATGCCGGAGCGCACATAGACAGAGTCGGTGTAGAGCGTGATGGCGCAGGGTTCTTTCAGGGCTTCCAGCGCCATGATCGCGGCCATCATCTCCATGCGATTGTTGGTGGACTCTGGCTCGCCGCCACAGAGCTCGCGCACATGCGCGCCAAATGCCAGACGCGCGCCCCAGCCACCGGGGCCGGGGTTGCCACGACAGGCGCCGTCGGTATGGATCACCACCTTCTTCAAAGCGACATTCAAGGCTTGGGCGTCTCTATTTGGGTTTCACGGCGCACGGTATTGGCAACCGGCACCGTGATCAATGGTTTGATCTGTGCACGCTGGCTACGGCCAATGCGGTTCAAGGGCGTGACGCGTTTCTTAGCAGCAATCAGATAGCCCTCTGAGAACGGTTGCAATAGCGCTGCCGGGCTGAACAGAGCATTGCCGTCGCGCGGCGGCAGCCAAGGAAACCCGGCACCGAAACGCCGCACTGAGGTGATCTCGAAATCCAGCAGCGTCAGCCAGTCGCTGACCCGTCCGGCCGAGTAAAAATGGTTATTTCCAGGCAAGGCGCTCGGTGCCAGCCCCATCCAGCGACGCAAGCCCAGCAGGCTCCAGGGATTGAAGCCAAGAATCAGTAGGCGCCCGCGTTCGCTCAATACTCTCGACACCTCGCGCAGCAAGGTGTGCGGCGACCGGGTGGACTCCAGCGTGTGCGGCAACAGAATGGCATCGACACTATGCGCCGCCAGCGGCAATAGCTGCGGATCAATTCGCACCTGCCCTTGTGCAGCCGCATGAGTAATGAGGACTGCGCGGTGCAACATCTCGCTGCCATCAAGCCAGTTGTTGGCGGCACCCCAGTGGCCAATCTGCAAAAAATGTCGCCCGAACAGATCTGGCACCAGCCGGGCCACCTCAGACCGCTCGATCGCCGTCAGTTTTTGTCCGCGCGTGCTGGCCGCCCAGCGCCGCACCGGATCGTGAAGCATGGCCTGAGAGAAGCTCTGTTCACCCGGTGGTATTTGCATGGTCAGCAAACCCTAGCAAAAATCGCTCGCATCCACCTCTTTAAAATGGCTATTCATGCTAGACGTCATCGGCATCCCGGCTTTTGATGACAACTACATCTGGGCGATCAGCGAAAACGGCCATGCCGCGGTGGTCGACCCCGGCGATGCCCATGCGGTTCTGGCCTGGCTTGCAGAAAGTAGATGCACACTCACAGCCATCCTGCTGACCCATCATCATGGCGATCACATCGGCGGCGTTCAGGAGCTGCTGGCTCACACAAAGGTGCCGGTGATTGGCCATGCCGAGGATGCACATCGCCTGCCGCCACTCTGCACACGAGTGCGCGATGGTGATTGCATCGCACTGCCAGGCTTGTCACTGCGGATGTCGGTCCTGGCAACGCCGGGGCATACGGTGGGACACATCTGCTACGCGGGAAACGGGCTGCTGTTCTGCGGAGATACTCTGTTCTCTGCAGGCTGTGGTCGCATGTTCGAGGGCACGCCGGAGCAGTTCCAATCCTCACTTGCAAGGCTGGCTGCCCTGCCTGCGGGGATGAAGGTGTTTGCTGCCCACGAGTACACACTAGGCAACATCACATTTGCTGCCGCCCTCACGCCAGATGATCACGTCTTGCAGGCTGCCGTGATCGATGTGCGCAGCCGACGCACAGTAGGCCAGAGCACATTGCCTTCAACCATCGGCTGGGAGCGTCGACACAACCCCTTCCTGCGCTGTGCGGAGCGCGACATCGCAGCAGCAGTTGGGTTGCCTGATGCAGCAGCCAGCGAGGTGTTTGCGGCACTGCGTCGCGCTAAAGATGTGTTCCGCGTCTAAAGATTGCACAGCCGCAAAGAATATACTGATCATATTTTGATCATGTCGATCGCCTTGCCTTTCTTGCCATCCGTTCGGCATTCCACATTGCGCCGTTGCGCGGCGGAGTCAGGCTGACTCGATTCATTTGTTATAGTCGTCCCTCGCTCCATTGCATTCCTTTCCAAGCCGTTCATGCGCCTCAGACTGACTGCCATTCAATGGCTCACGCGGCCCTGCTGGGTATTGATTGCGACCATTCTTGGCACGCAAGTGATCAGTGCTGCCGAGCCGCCTCAGCCCACCGCCGAGGCCATTGCACTCGACACCACGGTTCAAGACCTCAAAGGCCTCGTGCTCGACCTCAATGTCGAGCTGAAGCAACTGGAGGATGACTACGCCTTCCCCCAGCACAGTGCGGTCACGATCTATGTTGGCAGCCTGCAAGGTCTGCCCATTTTTCTCACTGAAGCCACCGTGACGCTCGATGACGGCAAGCCGGTGCAGTACAGCTTCACCGAACAAGAGGCCCGTGGCCTGCTGAAAAATGGCCTGCATCGGCTGCTGCGCACCAATGTCACGCCCGGCCCACATCGCCTGCGCGTCAGCTTCACCGGCAAGACCTTTGGCGCGGCTAACGCGCCGCATGTCACCGAAAATTTCGAAGCGACATTTACCAAGGGCGCGCTCGAAAGCGAACTTGAACTGCAATTCGGCAAGGGTGGAAAAATCATCCCGCTGACCGGCTACAAGCGCGGCAGCAAGCAGGATCCCCGCCTGCGTATGACAGATACCCTGAGCAACGATCAGCGGCATTTTTCTGCTGCTACCGACCTACTCTCGCTGCGGCTTACGGACGGCAAACAGAAGCTGCCCTCAGATCACACTTGGCGGCTGGCAGACAGCTATCTTGCATTTGGCATGCGCGCGCGCGCCGAACAACTGTACCGCGAGCTGTCAGTGACCACCACTGACTATCTGGCCCTAGGGCGTGCGCGCATCAAACTCGCAGAGTTTCTCTATTCACGAGGCTATCTGGCCGAGGCCACCGGCTCGATGATGCGCATGCGCGAAAAGCTGCCGGAGCCGCTGACGCTGGAATGGCAGGATGTGTTGTCCCGCACGCTGATGGCTCAGGGCCGTTATGGCGATGCGGTGGAAGTGTTGACCGAGATGAAGAACGGCAACAAGCAGTCGGCCTATACCCGCTACAACCTTGCCGTCGCACTGATCAACACCAATCGCGCGGCAGAGGGTGAAACCATCCTTGACAAGATTGGCCGCACCACGCCGAAAGACACCGAGTCCTACGCGCTGCGTGACAAGGCAAACCTGACACTGGGCTATCACTTTTTGCAAAAGGAACAGGGCGGCACGGCCAAGCCGGTGTTCAGTCGGGTTCGAGTCAATGGACCGTTTTCCAACCGTGCCCTGCTGGGCTTGGGCTGGGCCGAGCTAGCGCCTCAGGGCGAAAAGCAGAAGAAGGTGGATCTGGGGGATACACCTCCGGACGAGAACCCTCTAAAGGCGTTCTCCACACTCGGCGTGCTGCTCAACCCTGCGCGCGTGGAAGCTGATGTCTACAAGCGCGTTGGCTTGCGCAATTTCAAGCTCGAGAAAATCGAGAAGGTGCAGGAAAAAAACCTGCGTCGCGCACTGGTGCCCTGGGCTGAGCTGATCAATCGCGACCAGATGGACCCAGCTGCACAGGAAGGCATGCTGGCCATTCCTTTTGCACTGGATCGTGTCGGCGCCCACATCGAGGCACAGCAGTACTACGAGCGTGCCATCGGCTTGCTGGAAGAAAGCCGTCGCCGCATTGATACCGCCAGTCAGTTCGTCAAGCAAAACCGCATGGTTGAGACCATCGTGCGGCGCGACGCTGATTCAGAAGCCGGTGACGAATGGCGCCTGCGTGATCTTCCGGATGCTCCGGAGACCTTCTACCTGCAATCAGTAATCGCACAAAATCGCTATCAAGAGGCGCTAAAGAACTATCGCGACATCCGTTTCCTCACCCGCACCATCGACAATATCAAAGTGCGCCTTGATCAGCTTGATTCGCTCTACGCCACCCAGCCGATAGACACCAGCAACCTGTTACTGCGAATGGATCGTGCTAAGGCGGATCGTAAATCCACCAAGCCCAAGCTCAAGCTGAAACTCCGCTCGGATGTGCAGCTGACCGCGCCTTATGCGCTGCCCTTCAAGCCTGAGCCCCTACAGCCCTTGCAGCTGCGCCTTGTCACAACGCCGCCAAAGTTCAATGGTGCGCGTGAACGCGCTGCCGCGCTGCGCAAGCAGTTGGCATCACTCAAGCAGAGCCTCACAGCTGCAGGTGGTGAGCAGAGCGTGGTGCTGCAGGATATTGCTCTGCGTGAGCTGGCCGCGCAGAAAAAACTGATCGAGAAATACCTAGTGGAGTCCCGCTTCGCGCTTGCCCGCATCTATGAAGAGCGCATGAATACCAAGGGAGGCAACTGATGCAAGGGTTCCGTCTTCCATACGCGCTACTCACTGCCGCCTCACTAGCGGCTTGCACACAGCCCAATCTGCGGCCGCAAGACAACAGCCCGCCGATCAGCAAACTGGGGCGATTGAAGCAGCCGGATCAGAACAAGCTGCCGATCATCGCATCCGACCCAGTGACACCAGACCCTGAAAAGGCGCTGGAGAACTACCGCGCGCTGCTGGAGCTTTCGCCCGACGACGGTACCCGACAGGAGGCCATGCGGCGCATGGCCGACTTGCAGGTGCAGACCGACGATGCGAGTGGTGGTGGCAGCAGCAGCGAAAAGCTGCTGGCCAATGCAATCAAGACCTACCAGCAACTGCTGGCCGAGCGCCCTGACGATCCGAGCAACGACCGCGTGCTCTACCAGTTGTCGCGCGCCTATCAGAACAGTGGTCAGCCAGAAAAGGCAGTGGAGACACTGACCACGCTGACCCAGCAGTTCCCCAACTCCCAGCTCAACGGTGACAGCCGTTTCCGGCGCGCCGAGTTGCTGTTCCGCCTGGGCAATTACGTCGAGTCGGAGCGCGAATATCGCTATGTCATGGATCTGGCGAATGCCACGCCGTTCTTCGAGCCTGCCCAGTACAAATACGGCTGGACGCTGTTCAAGCAATCTCGCTTTGATGAAGCGCTGCCCGTGTTCTTTGCAATCCTAGACCGCGAATTACCGCCTGGCGAACTGGGCGACGTCGATGGCGCGCTCAGCGCAGTGCAAAAGGGCAAGGCAGACCTTGCCAAGGATTCCCTGCGTGTCACCAGCCTCGCCTTTGCCGTGATGGGTGGCGGGCCGGCGATGAACAAGTATTTCGACTCGCACCCTGAGCCGCGTTTCTACCCTCTGCTGTACACCACTCTCGGTGAAACCCTGCTGGAAAAACGCCGCTTCAGCGATTCAGCCGGCACTTTTGCCGCCTTCATTGAACGGCACCCGCTGCATGCTGCAGCACCTCAGTTTCAGGCACGGGTAATTGAGGTCTACCGCGAAGGTGGCTTCAACGATCTGGTGGTGCGCGAAAAAGAGCGCTACGTGAACAGCTACGCGCCAGGCATGCCTTATTGGGTGAGCACCGCACCGAGCCCCATAGTGATGACCGCGCTGCGCGGCCACCTCGAAGACCTTGCCAAACACTATCAGGCACTGGCGCAACAGGGGGCCAAGGTGCCGCAAGTGGATCAGACCACGGTCAGGCTCTCATTTCTCACCTCGGCGGGCTGGTACCGCCGCATCCTCCAGATCTTCCCGCAGGACAACAACGCACCAGAGATCAACTATCTGCTCGCCGAAGCACTGGAAGACGGCGGCCAGCCGCTGGATGCTGCGGCAGAGTTCGACAAGACGGCTTACGGCTATTTCATGCATCCGCTGTCGCTGGATGCCGCCAATGCCTCGGTGCTTGCCTATCACAAATTTTCAGATTCTCAGCCGGCTGAAACACGTCCTGCCGCGCTCAAGCAGGCGGTGCAGGCCAGTCTCAAGCTGGCAGAGAACTTCCCCACTCATCCGCAGGCCGTCACCGTGCTGACCCGCACGGCGCAGGACTTATTCGAGCTCAAGGACACACAAGCAATTGCGGTTGCGCAGCGTGTGCTGGCCTACATGCCAGCCCCCACGCCTCAGCAGCGGCGCATCGTGCTGGGCGTGCTGGGCGACAGCTATTTTGCACAGTCTGACTTCCCTCGCGCTGAACTGGCCTACGCAGACCTGCTGAAACTGACTCTGCCCACCGATACAGATTACGCACAGGTGGTTGAGCAGTTGGCATCCTCGATCTACAAGCAGGCTGAAGCCGCCAAGGCTGCAGGCAATCTGCGTGCAGCAGCCGATGGCTTCCTGCGGGTTGGCAAGGTCACGCCAGAAGCCGCCATCCGCGAAACTGCCGACTATGATGCGGGTTCAGCACTGATCGGGCTTTCCGCCTGGAGTGAAGCCACCACGGTGCTGGAGAGTTTCCGCGCCCGCTATCTCAACAGCCCTTTGCTGACCGACGTGGACAAGAAACTGGCCATTGTCTACATCAAGGACAACAAGCCGGTTGAAGCGGCAGGCGCTTACCGTCGCATTGCCGCGCGCACCACTGAAACCGTCGAGGTGCGTCAGGATGCTGCCTGGCAAGCCGCAAGCCTGTTCGACACCGCAGCAAGGCTGCCAGACGCCGTCAAGGCCTACGAGTATTACGTCAGCGCCTTCCCTGCCCCGCTGGATCGCGCCATCGACGCACGCCGCCGAATCGCCGACATCTACAAGGCACAGGGCGATAACCAGCGCTACCTGTTCTGGCTGCGCGAACTGGTCGCTGCCGATGAGGCCGTCGGGCGCAATCGCAGCGAGCACAGCAAGTCCATCGCCGCACAGGCAGCACTCGACATCGGCCGCATCAGCGCGCAGGACGCCAGTCGCATCCGCCTGAGCGCGCCAGTCGAAAGAAGCCTGCCGCAGCGCAAGGCGGCGGTTGAGGTGGCAATCCAGGCGCTGGAAAAAGCAGCGGCCTACGGCTACACCGACATCACCACGGCATCTACCTACGAGTTGGGCCTGGTGTATCAATCCTTTGCCAAGGCGCTGACCGATTCCGAGCGGCCGCGTGGTTTGAGCGCCGAAGAAATCGAGCAGTACAACATCCTGCTCGAAGAGCAATCCCTGCCCTTTGAAGAGAAGGCCATCAGCACGCACGAGATCAATCTCAAGCGCGTCGGACAGGGCCTGTATGACACATCCATTGCCAATAGCGTGACCGCACTGGGCGTGCTGTCACCTGCCAAATATGGCAAGCGTGAAGTGGGAGGAGACAGTTATGACACGCTCAAATAATCCCCTGTGGCTTACGCTGGCAGCTCTGCTGCTGGCGGGCTGCGCCAGCAAGCCCATCGAGCGGCCAGATCGTCCTAGCGAGGCGGTAAGCGACGGTGCCGAGACGAAGCTGAAAACACCCGCCAAGGATCCCAACACCCAGTTCGAGGAGGCACTGGCGGCGCTGAAGGCAAAGAAGTTTGCTGAAGCGCGTGCTGGTTTTTCCCTGCTGGCCAAGGAGCACCCGGAGTTTTCTGGCCCACTGACCAATCTGGGCATTCTCGATGCCAAGGCCAACAGCCGCACAGTGGCCATCGGCAATTTCCTGCGTGCCGTGCAGGCCAATCCGCGCAATGCCATTGCCTATAACTGGCTGGGCATGCTGTATCGCGAAAACAAGGACTACGCAGGTGCCGAGCAGGCTTATCTGAAGTCGCTTGAACTCAACCCGGAAAACCCTGCCGTCGTGCTCAATCTGGGCATTCTCTACGACGTCTATCTGAATCATCCTGCCGATGCCCTGGTTCGCTATCGTGATTACCAGCGTCTGACCGGCAATCGCGAACTGAAAGTCACCGCGTGGATCAAGGCGCTGGAAACCATCACCACGGCCACGCCACCCGCCCCGCCAGCGAACACCAAATCATGAAGCCGCTCATTGCATCTCTGGCGATTGCCGCTGGCCTGCTTGGCACGCCAGTGCTGGCACAAGACGAGCAACCCTCAGTCACCACCGAGCCTGCGGGCACCACCATCATTGGTGATCGCGAATCTCCCATCGGGCTCTACATCACCCCATGGCGCAACGCGGCACCAGAGTCGGAACTGGATCGCCCGGCGCGCTTTCTCGAAGAACAGTTGCTGCCGATTGATGCCGACGTTTTCCGTCGTCAGATCGAGTACTACAACACCATTTCCGACCACTTGCGCCTGCGTGGCAACCGTGCGTCGGAGCCCAAGTAACCCGCTGCAAATCCCTTTTACATTTCACGTCACACGTTCATTCAAGGACCCGCGATGAATCTCCTCGCTTCGATTGCCCATTTCTTTCAAGCTGGCGGCTATTTCATGTTTCCGATTCTGGCCGTCGCCGTCATTGGCTTGGCCATTGCAATCGAACGCATGCTGTATCTCGGCAGATCCAAGGCCGAGAATCGTCGGCTCTGGTCAGAGCTGATTCCACTCGTCAACCGTGGCGACCTGTCGGCCGCTGAAGAGGCTGCCATGGCCTCCGACTCGCCGATTGGTCGCATCTTTGGGCACGGCATTACGCGATCGCGCGTCAGCAGCAAGCGCGAAGATGTTGAGGCTTCGATGGAAGAAAGCCTGATGGAAGTCACGCCCCTTCTCGAACGCCGCACCCACTACCTTGCCACCTTCGCCTATGCCAGCACCCTGCTCGGTCTGCTGGGCACGGTGATGGGTCTGATCAGCGGCTTTGCGGCGGTCTCCAACGTCAACCCGGCTGAAAAAGCCGATCTGCTGTCGGCAGCCGTTTCCGAGGCGATGCACTGCACCGCCTTTGGTATCGGCGTGGCCGTTCCCCTGCTGATCCTGCACTCGGTGCTGTCTTCACACACCAATGATCTGATCGACAACATCGAGATGGCCGCCCTGAAGTTTCTCAACGCGCTTGGCCTGAAAGCCTAAAGCCACCTAGACGAGAGACCAGAGAGCAAAGATGCACGGACTTTCACGCAAGGCCCGCGCGGTACTGCGCCGCGAACGCCGCCGCAAGCAGGTGGGCGAGCTCAATCTAGTGCCCATGATCGACATCTTGGTGGTGCTGGTTTTCTTCCTGCTGGTGAACTCCACAGGCGTGTCGATTCTGGGCATTGACCTGCCGGACAGCACCAGAAAATCGGTGCCAGACCCCAACCGCCTACCACTGGTCGTGACCGTGAGAACCGACGGGCTGATACTGACTGAAGGCACACAGCAGCTGGGGCAGTTCGGCTCGGCATCTGAAGGCTACGACTACCCTGCACTGACCCAGCGCCTGCTGGCCGTGAAGACCGCGCGCCCGGATGAAACCCAGATCACCCTCTTGATGGAATCCGCCATCACGCACGACTCGCTGGTGCAAACGATGGATGCCGTGCGCGTTGCCTCGGTTGATGGCGGCCGCAGCCTGCGTGCGCTGTTCCCCAGCATTTCACTGGGTGATGCGCCGCAGCTGGCTGCGACACAGGGCACGCCATGAGCGGCCGCATGTCACAGCGCTCCAAGCGCATCCTGCGTCGCAACGCGCGTAAGGCCGAGGTGGTATCGCTGAATCTGGTGCCGATGATCGACGTGTTCATGGTGCTGGTGTTTTTCCTGCTGGTGACCACCAGCAGCATCGACAATCTGCGCAGCCCGCGTGAACTGGCCCTGCCCACTTCGCTGTCGATTGATCAACCCACCGACACCCCGATCATCATGGTCACCAAGCAGGCCGTGCTGATTCAGGGCGTGCAGGTGATGACACTCGACGAGGCTATTGCTGCACCAGAGGGGAAACCCCTGTCCCCAGTGCGCGCAGAGCTGCTGAAAGTCACCTTGATGTCCACCGAGGGCACCGACACAGCAGATGCCACCACGCGCGGTGAAATCAACGTGATGGCGGATCGCGATATCCCTTATGCCGTCCTGAAGAAAGTGCTGGCCACCTGCGGTGAGCTGAAGTTCGCACGCATCGCCATCTCTGTTTCCCACTCCGGCAAACGAGGTGGACAGTGAGTCAGACCTTGATGATTCGCTGGGATGGCTACGAGTTTGCTGAAGATGCAGACCGTCGCTTCCGCCGATTGCTGCTGGCCGTCGCAGTCCCCTTCCTCGTGATTGGCATCTTGAGCGCGATCTACAAGGTCGATGCGCTCAAGGAAGGCGGCGGCACTTATCTGGCCACTGCCACGGTCGAGTTGCTGCCCCCTGCTGATGCCGTGAAGGCGGAGAAGATCGAGGAACCTGCGCCTGCAGAAGAAGACAGCAAGGAGCAGCCGCAAGAGGCTGCGCCCAAGATCACCGAGAAGCCGGTTGACGTCAAAAAACCGGTGGCAGAGACGCCCCCCACGCCTGTTGAAAC
>Ga0255086_1000430_pt1 | contig 13954 bp, 17 predicted proteins | sample Colum_Cont_RepC__FD_188438 | JGI IMG/M metagenome (GOLD analysis project Ga0255086, IMG submission 188438) | Freshwater microbial communities from Columbia River, Oregon, United States - Colum_Cont_RepC_8d | ecosystem: Environmental > Aquatic > Freshwater > River | place: USA: Oregon | collected... | reverse complement strand
CTTATGAAAATGAAGCTATTCAGCTCGCAGACCTCGCCGTTTGCGCGCAAGGTCCGCGTCGCCGTGCAGGAGCTTGAGCTCGATGGCCTGGTGGACGAGATCCACACCGATGTCTACAACGCCACGGCAGACTTTCTAACGATCAATCCGCTGGCGCAAATCCCCGCACTGGTCACCGAAAAGGGCGAGACGCTGCCGGGTTCTGACCTCATCATCGAATACCTGCAAAGCCGCGCCAACTCACTCACCTCGCTACCGCGCGGCAGCGCCCGCTGGGGCATGCTGCGTCGTCGCAATCTAGCCGAGGGGATCCTCGAAGCAGCGGTGTCGATGCTGCTGGAGTCACGCCGCCCGGATGGTGAAAAATCTCCAGCTTGGATGGCCCGCAAGACCGAGGCGATCCAGCGCAGCCTAGATGTGCTCGAAGCGGATGTGGACCAGTTGCTGACAGAGAAGCCCAGTGTGGTTGAAATCGGCATTGGCTGTGCGCTGGGCTATCTCGACTTCCGCTTTGCAACACTGGACTGGCGCCGAAACCGGCCTGCCCTCACGGCCTGGTATGCGGCGTTTGCCGAGCGACCTTCAATGCTGAAAACCGTACCTCAGTGAAAGGCGTTACGGTCCTGGCACTTAGCCTCGCACTGACGGGCTGCGCTAGCCGCGCCCCATCTACGGGTATCACGACACTTGGCGCCCTGCTGGAGGGTGATCGCGATCTCATCGTCATCACCGCCTTGGCCCAGGTCGGAAAGCCTTACCAGTACGGCGGCAACGGCCCAGAGACCTTCGATTGCTCCGGTCTCGTACGCTATGCCTATCGCGCTGGCGGCGCTGCAACTCCACGTACCACAACTGAGCTGTTCCAGCGCGGACAGTTCATCCCACTGGCGGCTGCCCAGCCTGCCGATCTGCTGTTCTACCGGCTCGACTCCAGCCGTGACACCCCCAGCCATGTGGTGCTCTACCTTGGTAACAATGAGGGCATCCATGCGCCATCAAGCGGTGGACAGATTCGTGCGGTGCGCATTGACATCCCGTATTTCACTCAGCGCTTTGCTGGCAGCCGGCGTCTGCTGCAGTGAGCCGCGTGCTATCTTTTCCAGATCACATCTTTACTAGGATCCCCCCATGTCGGAGGCAGTGAGCCCGAATCTGTTCGCGCCGCTGGTGCCGCTGAATTCGCTCAAGGCGGAAAGTCAGGCCACGCTCGCAAAAAAAGCGACTCTGTCTGAAATTCAGCCTGGTCAATACTTGTTCCGTATTGGGGATCAAACTAGCTCCGCGCTGTTCGTGCTGGAAGGTGTTATACGGCTTGAAGATGCCGAAGGTCGGTCGCTGGCACTAATCCGTGCGGGCGAACCAGCCGCATCTCATCGGCTGGCACATCAGGCACCGCGGAAAGTCTCCGCGAAAGCTATCGAACGCACTCGCGTTCTCAGCGTGGATGCCAGTCTGCTTGACGTGATGTTAACCTGGGATCAGACCGGCACTTTTGAAGTCGATGAGCTCCGTGCGGATGACGACACGAGTGGCGACTGGATGGCGCGCCTGCTTCAGATGCCCACCTTCCAGTCAGTGCCACCGGCGAACCTGCAGGCGATGTTCATGCGGATGGAGCAGGTCAACTATGACGCCGGCCACGTTATAGTCAAGCAGGGCACGCTAGGCGATTACTTTTACGTGGTAATGGAAGGGCGCTGTTTGGTCACTCGCGAGCAACCCAACCAGAAACCCTTGCGGCTGGCTGAACTGGAAGCAGGCTCTTGCTTCGGTGAAGAAGCGCTGATCTCGGAAAGCCCACGCAATGCCACCGTAACACTGCTTACTTTCGGAAAATTGATGCGGCTTTCCAAAGATGATTTTCGTCAGTTGCTCAACGAACCTCTGGCCCGCAAGATCAAGTTCGATGCCGCCCAGAAATTGGTGGATGCGAAACAAGCAAAGTGGCTGGATGTGCGCATGCCCACAGAGGTGGCAGCGCAGCCTCTGCAGGGTGCCATCAACATCCCTTTGTTCATGCTGCGTATGAAGCTTGCTCTGCTCGATACCAATACGCGCTATATCGCTGCCTGTGATTCGGGGCGCCGATCATCGGTAGCCGTTTTTGTGCTCACACAGCGCAAATACGATGTAATGATGCTTGAAGACGGACTGCCTAAGTAAGTGATGCTTTACATGGTGTGTGTTGGGCGATCGGCCCCGAGCGCACCAGCCAGCGCGGCTTCAATTTTCTTCTGGGTCGCCCCCATATCCTGGGTGGAGAATTGGACGCCGATACCCTGCTGACGTTTATTCTGTGCACCTCGCGGTGTCACCCACACCACTTTACCTGCTACCGGCAGCCGCTCGGCAGAGTCCATCAGCGTCAGCAGGATGAACACCTCATCGCCCAGCTTGTAGGATTTTTCGGTGGGGATGAACAAGCCACCGTTTTTCACGAATGGCATGTACGCCACATAGAGCGCGCTCTTGTCCTTGATGTTGAGCGTGAGGATGCCGGGCTGACCGCCAGGGCGTGGGGCTGTGCTCATCTGTCCCTCAAAGAATGGGTGAAATAGACCGCCGGAGGTTACGCGCTGGCGGGCAGCGCCGCCAGCAGGCGCCAGCGCAGCAGCAGCGATTCAAATAAAAGTTGCGCATTGGCATTGTGGTCTTCGAGCCGACGCAGGCCATCGAGCAACATGGCGTGAAACGATTCGTGCTTCGCACTCCAGACGCCGGTCTGTTGCAGCTGCTGTTGCATCTGCATCTGCCAGAGACGCAGCACCTGCCCAGCGTCTGCCTTGTCGCGTGCCAGTTCGGCCGCCGCATGTAGGGGATCACTCCGGCGCTCGGCTACCTGCTGCAAGGTATTGCGCCACACCGCACGACGCTTGCTCTCGCCACTGGCCAGCCAGGCAGCGGCTTTCAGTGGCGCACCACCGGCCTCTTGGAGAAGCACGGCATCGGCCTCTGGATGCGCCCCATACAACCAGCTCAGCGCCTCGCCTCTGGACGGGGTGGCAAAGCGCAACTGCTGGCAACGACTGCGGATGGTCTGCTTCAAACCCTGCGGAAATACCGTGACAAACAGCAGCAAGGTGCGGGCCGGGGGTTCTTCGATGGTCTTCAGCAGCGCATTGGCTGTGCCGTCGCTCATGTCGCTGGCGGGGTGGATGACCACCACCCGCATGCCACCGCGATGGCTGGTGACGGACAGTTTCTCGATCAGGCTGCGCGCCGCATCCACGGCAATGTCACGGCGCATGCTGGTCGACTTCGGCGTCCAGTGGCTCAAGCCCTCGTCGTGTTGCAACAGTGCATCGGTGGAAAGGCCCAGATGTCCGTCATTGCTGAGCAGATGTGCATCGGGATGGCCGCCTGACGCCAGCATCTTGCAACTGCTGCACGCGCCGCAGGCCTGTTGCTGTGCATCCAGCTGTTCGCAAAGCAGCGCTGCCGCCCAGGCGCGTACGAAGCTGCGCTTGCCCACGCCCTCACTGCCTGACAACAGCCAGGCATGGTGCAGGGCACCGCGCTGCTGCGCGCTGTTCACAGCCTGCCATTGGCTGCTCTGCCAGGGCAGCGGTGCAAGCAGGCTCACAGGCTGCGCTCCAGTGCGGCGATGAGTGCAGCCTGCACGGCTGGCAAGGGCGCGCTGGCATCGATGACCTGGTATCGCTCCGGCGCGGCGCGTGCACGTTGCAGATAAGCCGCCCTCACGCGCTGCTGAAACGCCAGCGCTTCGGCCTCGAAGCGATTGGTGTCGCCGCGACTCTTTGCACGCAGCAGGCCCTGCTCTGGCGGCAGGTCGAACAGCAGCGTCACGTCCGGTGCGAAACCCTTGAGCACGAAGGACTCCAGCTCGGCGAGGCGTTCGGCGGCAATGCCACGCCCTTCGCCCTGATAGGCCCAGCTGGCGTCAACGAAGCGATCGCAAACGACATCCTCGCCCGCATTGAGGGCAGGAAGAATCGTCGCCTGCAAGTGGGCCGCCCGTGCAGCGAACATCAGCAGCGTCTCGGTTTCAGCCGGCATGCCCTCTGCCCAGTCGGCCAGAACCACCGTGCGGATTGCTTCTGCCAGCGGCGAGCCACCGGGCTCGCGGGTGCGCCGCACCCTACGGCCACGCGCCAGCAGCCAGTCACTGATGAACTGTGCCGCCGTCGACTTGCCTGCGCCCTCGCCGCCCTCCAGCGTGATGAACAGGCCGCGACTCATGGCTGCTTGAGCTGGTACTGGCGAACCGCTGCGTTGTGCTCGTCGAGCGTCTTGCTGAACTGATGCGTGCCGTCACCCTTCGCCACAAAGAACACGCTGCCATCATCTTCCGGGTGCAGCGCGGCATGGATGGCCGCACGCCCCGGCAGGCAGATCGGCGTCGGCGGCAGACCTTTGCGGGTGTAGGTGTTGTACGGGTTGTCGCGCTCCAGATCGACCCGCCGCAGATTGCCGTCGAAGGCATCGCCAATGCCGTAGATCACGGTGGGGTCGGTTTGCAGCAGCATGTCCATTTTCAGTCGGCGCATGAACACGCCGCCGATACGGCTGCGCTCCACTGCCGCCCCAGTTTCCTTCTCGATGATCGAGGCCATCGTCAGTGCCTCTCCGGCATTGCGGTATGGCAGACCGGCGGCACGCGCCTGCCACTCCGCATCCAGTGTTTTCTGCATCAGGTTGGCGGCGTGGCGCAGCAGGTCGACATCGCGCATCCCTTTCATGAAGCGATAGGTGTCGGGGAAAAACTGGCCTTCGGGATGACGGCCCGCATGACCGATGCGCTGCATCAGCTCATCAGCCGGGATGTCATCCGGCAGGGTATGGGTCAGGTCTTCATGTGCTGCCACCAGTGCAAAGGCCTGGGCAAAGCGCCAGCCCTCCGGCAGCCTCAGCTCGCTGAGTACCGAGCGGCCTTCGATGAACAGGGCCAGCACCTCCAGCGGCGTGCTGCCAGGGGCCACATCAAACTCGCCGGCCTTGATCCGGCGATTGGCGTCGGTGAGCCGCGCCCAGGCCAGCAGGTAATGCCCCTGCCGTGGTGTGGCAAACAGGCCATTTGCGCGCATCTGCTGAATCACCGCCGCAAAGCGCTGGCCGCGCTCGATGCTGACGCGCTCTACTTCATCGATGGAGAGCGCGGTATGCAGCTGGCGATTGGCGTCCCACAACAATGCCGACGCCGCGACGATGATCAGCAGCACCATGGCCAGAACAATGCGCAGCAATGACTTGAGGATTTTTTTCATGGCTGATTATCAGGGCATTTCATTGCGGCATCTCCACCAGCGGCGGCTGCGCGAGCATGGCTTGCAAACGCAAGGTCAGTGGCCCCGGCGCAGCAAACTCATGGTCATCCAGACGTCGTAGCGGCCAGATGCCGATCAGGCTGTTGCTGAGAAATCCCTCGGAGGCTTTCAGCAGATCGGCCAATGGGGATTCCAGCACTTCGACGACAAGACCCAGCGCGCGGGCGGCATCGAGCACCTTGGCACGCATCATCCCGGCCACGCCGCAGCCGGTGAGTCTGGGCGTGTGAAGGCGGCCATCACGCACCCAGAACACATTGCTGCGCGTACCGCAGATGAGCTGCCCAGCGGCGTTACACAGCAAGGCCTCCTGCACGCCCTGGGGCCAGCCGCGCGCGGCCAGCATGTTCTCCAGCCGGTTGAGGTGCTTCACGCCCGCCAATAGCGGCTGCTCAGCCAGTACCACGCTGGAGACAGTGGCAGTGATCCCCTCGCTCCAGTGGCTGGCGGGATAGCGAGGTGCGGGGTAACGCAGCAGGATACGGTCGCACTGACGGCTGGTAGGGGCATAGCCCCTGCCCGCTCCGCTGCGGGCGAGGATGATCTTGCCCACCACCGGCTGGGTGCGTCCTCCACCGAGCGATTCCAGTTCGGCTTCAAGCTGGCCGACATGGGGTGGGTCGAGACCCAGCGCGCGGCAGTCGTGCACCAGCTTGACGTAGTGACGATCAAAGTCGAGCCAGCGGCCTTCCACACGCAGCAGGGTGCGGAACACGCCGTCGCCGTAGTGCAGCGCACGGCTCAGCAGCAGGCTAGCCTTGGGCGGTGCGCCATTGACCAGTGCAACCACATCGCGTGGCAGATCGCCGATCACCCTTTCACTCCCAGCGCACGCAGCAGGCCCCGCGCCTTGGTGCGGGTTTCCGCCAGCTCCTGTACCGGCACCGAGTCGGCGACCACACCGGCCCCGGTGCGGAAGCTCGCCGTATCGCCCTCGACCACCAGGCTGCGGATCAGGATGTTGAGGTCGGTCTTGCCATGTCGCGAGATGTATCCCATCGCGCCGGTATACGGCCCACGGCCCACGGCCTCCAGCTCGGCGATGATTTCCATCGACCTGAGCTTGGGGCAGCCGGTGATGGTGCCGCCCGGAAACACCGCAGCAATCGCCTCGCCCACACCCACCTCAGGCCGCAGTTGGCCCCGCACATTGGAGACGATGTGATGCACGTGGGCATAGCTCTCTACCGTCATCAGCTCACTGACCTCCACGCTGCCCGGCACGCAGATGCGGCCGAGATCATTGCGCTCAAGATCAATCAGCATCACATGCTCGGCGCGCTCCTTGAGGTTGCCGACCAGCTGCTTTTTCAGGGTTTCATCTTCATCGCTGCTGACGCCACGCGGGCGGGTACCGGCGATGGGGCGGGTCTCGACGCGACCCTTGTCGATGGAGATCAAGCGCTCCGGCGAGGAGCTGAGCACGGCACCCTCAGGAAACCGTGCGAGACCCGAAAAAGGTGCTGGGTTGCTGTCCCTCAGCCGGCGATACAGCACCGCAGGCGATGTGCCGGGCTTGAGTCTGGCCTGCCAGGCTCTCGAAAGATTGATCTGGAAACTATCACCCGCCAGGAGGTAATCGAGCACGCGCTGGCAGCCATCGAGGTAGCGCTGTGTCTCTTCCTCTTGCACGGCCCGCACCGGTTCAGATAAAGCAGAAGGGGGTGGCTGAATGGCGTGCAGATCGGCCTGCATGGCCTGCATCTGTAGCGGGTCATGCTCTGACAACAGGTGCGTCAGTCCAGATTCGCGATCAACGATCACCGCCGCCGGACAGCGCACCGCAATGGCATCTGGCAGGGCATGAGGTGAGGGTGGCAGCTGAAGCCGGGGTTCGATGAAGCGCGCGGCTTCGTAGCCCAGCAGCAGGAACCAGCCGCCCACGAATGGCAGGGGATCATCCGGCGTGGGGCTTGTCGCAGCGACGGCTTGGGACAAGCGCGCGAAGAAGTCAGCCCCCTCGCGGATGGTCTCTGCCGAGTCCCAGTCCGGAAAGGCAAACAACAGGTCGTAGCGCCCCGACACAGGATGCCCTGCCACACTCTGCAGCAGAAAGGGATAACGCTTGGGATCAAGCTCGTGCAGCGCCAGCAAGTCCGGCGTGCCCGGCTGCTGGGCTTTGAGCATCACTTACACAAGGCGTTTGAACACCAGCGTGCCATTGGTGCCGCCAAACCCGAAGGAATTGGAAAGCACCACATCGACCTTGGCCTGGCGCGCCGTGTGCGGCACATAATCCAGATCACAACCCTCACTGGGGTTGTCCAGATTGATAGTGGGTGGCAGCACGTTGTCGCGGATGGCGAGCACAGAGAACACGGCCTCAATGCCACCGGCCGCACCCAGCAGGTGCCCGGTCATCGACTTGGTGGAAGACACCGCCACCTTCATCGCATGCGCGCCGAGCGCGGCCTTCATCGCCACGGTTTCGGCAATATCGCCGGCGGGCGTGGAAGTGCCGTGGGCATTGATGTAGCTCACGTCCTCCGGGTTGATCTTGGCGTCCTTCATCGCCGCCTGCATGGCGCGACGCGCACCGTTGCCGTCTTCCGGCGGCAGTGTGATGTGGTAGGCGTCCGAGGACATGCCAAAGCCGATCAGCTCGGCGTAGATCTTCGCGCCGCGTGTCTTGGCGTGCTCGTATTCCTCTACCACGATCACCCCCGCACCGTCACCCAGCACGAAGCCGTCACGATCCTTGTCGAAGGGGCGGCTGGCCTTGGTGGGGTCATCGTTGCGGCTGGAGAGCGCACGGGCCTGGCAGAAACCGGCCATGCCGGAGGGTGCTGAACCTGCCTCGGCGCCACCTGCGATCACAATGTCCGCATCGCCATAGGCAATCATGCGCTGCGCCATGCCGATGGAATGCGCAGCCGTAGTGCAGGCTGACACCACGCCAAAGGTGCCGCCGGTGATGCCCATCTCGATGGAGATGTAACCGGCCACCATATTGATGATCGAGCTGGGCACGAAGAACGGCGAGACGCGCTTGACGCCTTTCTCGTGCAGCGAGCGGCATTCTTCCTCAATGCTGCCGATGCCGCCGATGCCGGAGCCCACCGTGACGGCAATGCGCTCGCGGTTGGCGTCCGTGATCTCGATGCCGGCATCGCGGATGGCCTGCTTTGCAGCAGCCACACCGTAGTGGATGAAGGGATCGGTCTTGCGCAGTTCCTTCGGGCCCATCGCCTCTTCAGGCTTGAAGTCGGGCGAGACCAAACCAGCGAACTTGGTGGGATAGGTCGAAACGTCGTAATGCGTGATCGGCACGATGCCGGACTGACCAGCAAGGATGTTCGACCAAGCCAGATCAACGGAAGAACCAACGGGAGAGACGATGCCCAGTCCCGTCACGACCACGCGACGATGCGTCATGCGCAAGAGTTACGAATTAAGGGGGACAAATGAAAAGGGCCTGACGAGCAGGCCCCTTTGCGGTGACTCAAGACGCCTGCGGAGCGTGGGTCTTGATGTAGTTCAGTACGTCCATGAACGTGCGGATCTTCTCGGCTTCTTCATCCGGGATGTCGATCTCGAACTCTTCTTCCAGCGCCATCACGAGTTCAACGGTGTCGAGGGAATCTGCACCGAGGTCTTCCACGAATGCGGATTCCGGCTTGATCTGGTCTTCGCTGACCGAAAGCTGTTCAGCGATGATTTTTTTAACTTTGTCTTCGAGGCTCATTTGGGGTCCTTGGGGGCCGATGTTGCGGGCGGATTCTACGCGATGGTTTGTGACGATCGCCACCAACGCGGTGTTGCAGTGCAGCAGTGGGCAATGTGGCCGAGATCAATTCATGTGCAGGCCGCCATTGACGTGCAGGGTTTCGCCCGTGATGTAGCCCGCCTGTTTCGAGGCGAGGAACAGGACTGCTGCTGCGATGTCATCCGGACTGCCGAGCCTTGCACTCGGCACCTGCGCCAGCAGCGCAGTGCGAGCGGCCTCAGGCAGGGCCTTGGTCATGTCGGTGTCAATGAAACCGGGTGCGACGACATTCACAGTGATGCCGCGCGAGCCAATTTCTTTCGCCAGTGCCTTGCTGAAACCAATCAAGCCCGCCTTGGCCGCGCAGTAGTTGGCCTGCCCGGCATTGCCCATGCTGCCCACCACCGAGCCCACTGAGACGATGCGCCCATAGCGCGCTTTCATCATGCCGCGAATCACCGCGCGGCTTAAGCGAAATACCGAGGAGAGATCCGTGTCGATCACCTCGCTCCATTCCTCGTCTTTCATCCGCAGCAGCAGGTTGTCGCGGGTGACGCCGGCATTGTTGACCAGGATGCTGATCGCCCCCCACTCCTTGCCGATGGCCTCTACCAGCGCCTCGCTGGCGGCTGCATCGCGCACGTTCAGCACACGGCCCTGGCCACCCTGCGCAGCGAGTGCTTCGCTGATGGCGGCAGCACCGGACTCGCTGGTGGCAGTGCCGATGACTTTTGCACCAGCACCAGCCAGTGTCAGTGCGATGGCGCGGCCAATGCCACGCGAAGCGCCGGTGACGAGCGCGATCTGTCCTTCAAAGTTCATGGTTTCAGCCCTTGAGAGTGGATGCTGCGTTGGCGAGTGCAGCCGGGTCTTCGAGTGCGGCCAGTGTGGCGCCCTCGATACTGCGCTTGACCAAGCCGGTCAGCACCTTGCCGGGGCCACATTCCAGCCAGTGCGTGACGCCCTGCGCCGCCAGCGTGCTGATGGTGCGCGTCCATTGCACCGGCTGATGCAACTGTGACGCTAGTGCAGCGCGGATGGCATCGGGCGTGCTGCGCAGAGCGGCATCCACGTTGTGCAGCACGGTCATCTTCGGGGCGGATACAGGCACTGTGGCCAAGGCCTCAGCCAGCTGCTGCGAGGCACCCGAAAGCAAGGTGCAATGCGAGGGCACCGACATGCCAACACGCATCACCATGCGTGCGCCGTGGGCCTTGCCATTGGCCATCAGCCAGTCGAGTGCAGGCGTTTCGCCCGCCACCACCACCTGCCCTGGCGAGTTGTAGTTGGCCGGTGCCAGCAGTTCGGTGCCGGGGTAGGCCTTGCAGAGCGCAAGCACGGCCTCGTCATCCATGCCGATGACCGCAGCCATGCCACCCTGCCCCTCTGGCACGGCGGCCTGCATCAGTCGGCCACGCAAGGCGACCAGCTTCAGTGCATCGGCAAAGATGAGGCTCTCCGCCGCGACCAGCGCGGTGTATTCACCCAGGCTGTGGCCTGCGAGGGCGATAGGCGGCGGCAAACCCTGCGCCTGCCAGACACGCCACACCGCAATGCCGGCGGCGAGCAACGCGGGCTGAGTATTTTCGGTGCGATCCAGCGCCTCCTTCGGCCCTTCACGCACCATCGCGGCCAGATCAAATCCAAGCGCGGTGGAGGCTTCGTCAAAGGTCTGCCCCACCACGGCATGGGCTTCGCCCAAGGCCTTCAACATGCCGACGGCCTGCGAACCCTGGCCCGGAAACAACACTGCGTAGCTCAAACCTTGCTCCTCATTAGTTTTGGATGTGCAGCAGGGATTGTAAGCAGGCTGGATGAAGGCTTATTTCCAGAACGCCCAGCGCTCCGGCTTCCAGAAGCTCTGGAACAGCACGCCATACACCAGCGCGGAGATCGAGCCCCAGAGGTGAGACTCCAGCGCGACTTTGCCACCAATGGCGTGCTCGTCAGACACCGGCGCACCGGCATACAACTCGAAGCCGAGCTTGCCGAGCAGGTACACCACGCAGCCGAGCGCGACGATGTCTTTCTTGACTGCCTGCGGCACCAGGCCCAGCACGAAGAACCCGTGCATCGCCCCCGACAGGCCGACATACCAGATCAGATCGGGCGCAAAAAAATACAGCCCTGCACTCATGCCCAGACAGAGGAACACCGTGCGGCGGATCCATACCAACAAGGGCAGGCGCTCAGGGCAAAGCATGACCAGCACCAGCACGCCCAGCGTATTCAGAAACAAATGCCAGGGGCCGTGAAAATGCCAGCCGTTCCACACCACCGTATTTCCGGGCAGATGAACGAAATTACCGGTGAGCAGGCGATACCATTCGCCACTTTCAATGGCGTAGCGGTCGTAGCGAAACAGCTCGATCCAAGGTTCGCCGCCCGCCCCCAGCACGGCGATCAGCACCATCAAAAAAATCGGGAACGCCCAGACCCTCTTGTCCATCCAAGGGCTGGACGGCTGGCTGTCATCGGGCTGGGCATCTGTTGCGTTTATCATCGGCACGCTTTGCAACCTCATCAAATCAAGGATTTTTCAATGTCTGCTTCACTGCACACTGCACCGCGTCACGGCCAGCGCGGGTTCACGCTGATCGAGATCATGGTGGTAGTCGTCATCCTCGGCATTCTCGCCGCCGTGGTGGTGCCGCGCATCATGGATCGTCCCGATGACGCCCGCATCACCAAGGCCAAGCAGGACATCCGCGTGGTTGAGTCGGCACTCAATCTCTATAAGCTCGACAACTTCTACTACCCCAGCACCCAGCAGGGTCTTGAGGCACTGGTCGCCCCGCCGCAGGGCGAGCCGGCCGCCAAGAACTGGAAAGCCGGCGGCTATCTGCAAAAAATGCCAGCTGACCCCTGGGGCAATCCTTATCAATACCTGCAACCTGGCACCAAGGGCGAGTTCGATCTATTTAGCCTGGGCAGCGACAACAAGCCGGGCGGTGAAGGTGCCGCCAGCGACATCGGCAACTGGGATCTCGGCGCTTAAGTGCAGCGCCCCATGCGGCTGGCAGGCGCACAGCACGGGTTCACGCTGCTCGAAATCGCGGTGGTGGTGGTCATCATGGGCGTCATGGTCGCCTTTGCCAGCCTCTCCATCGGCAGTCGGGTCAACGAGGACAAGCTCGAAAGCGAGGCGCGCCGTGCCGAGGCCATCATCAAACTGGCGAGTGAAGAAGCCGAAGCCAAGGGCGTAGAGATTGGCCTGCGCTTCAGCGAGGGCGGCTATCGCCTGCTGCGGCTGGATGAAACCAAACACTGGCATGACTACGAACCGAGCGGCCCGCTGCGTCGTCGGATGTTTGCAGCCCCTTTTGTGCTGGCGCTCGCGGTCGATGGACGGGCCGTGCCACTGCCAGCGGAGCTGACACCGGAGCAGGAACTGGCATTGACTAACAGCGCGACGCTCAAGAGCGATAAGGAAGACGAGGCACGCCGTATCACGCCGCAGGTGCTGCTGCTGTCGAGTGGCGAGATCACTCCGTTCACCCTGCTGATGACCGCACCGGGCATTGCAGCCCGCTATCGCATCGAGGCCGATGCCCTGGGCCGAGTTCAGCGGGTTCGCAGCGTGCAGCCGACATGAAGCATCGTGCACAGGGCTTCACCCTGCTGGAGGTGCTGGTGGCGGTCGCCATCGTCGCCATCGCCATGGGCGCGCTGCTGGCGGGATTTGCCCGCTACGCCGAGCAGGCCGGCTATCTGCGTCAGCGCACGCTCGCGCTCTGGGTGGCGCACAACCGCATGAATGAACTGGTAATCGCGCCAGGTTGGCCCGCCACCGGAAGCAAGGAAGACGATGCTGAAATGTCGGGCGTGGAGTGGCGCTATCGCATCGTGGTCAGCAATACCGACGACCCGGCGCTGCGCCGCATCGACCTGCGCGTGTATGCGCCGGGTGTGAAGGACATCAAGACCGAAACCCCCTCGCTGGCCTACCTCACCGCTTTTCTCGCCAACACGGGGCGGCAATGAGGCCGGCGCGTGGCTTTACCCTGATCGAGTTGATTGTCGTGCTGGCCGTGTTCGGCGTGTTCTCGGCCATGGCCTATGGCGGCCTCAACTACGTGCTCACCTCACGCCGCGACATCGAGGTGCAGCTGGATCGAACAGCGGAATGGCAGAAGGCATTCCAGCGCCTACGCAACGACTTGGAACTGGCAACACCCCGCAGTGCCCGAGATGGTTTTGGCCAACCGCAGGCCAGCTTCCTGTTCGAAACGTTCGGTGCGCGCATCGAGTTCACCCGCAGTGGCTGGCGGAACCCGCTGTCGCTACCGCGCGCCAGTCTGGAGCGGGTGGTCTATCGCCATGACGAAAAGACGCATGAGTTGCTGCGCGAAACCTGGCGCGTGCTGGACCGCGCCAGCGACGACACACCGCAGAAGCTGGTGGTGCTGAGCCGTATTGACGAGGCACGCTGGCGCTTTATGGACAACAACCGTCAATGGCAGGAACGCTGGCCGCCTTCAGCCACCACCAGTGTCAACAGCACCGCCAGCATGCAGCTGCCCAAGGCCATCGAACTGACTTTGCAGAGCAAGGACTGGGGCGAGATCGTCTGGCTGCTGCGGCCGGGCGTCGAGCCCATGGCGGCCACGCCACCGGCAGCACCCACGACATGAGCCAGCATCAGAAACGGGTTCAGCAAGGAGTCGCGCTGATCACCGCCATGCTGGTGATGGCACTCGCGGCCATCGCCGCCGCTGCCGTGCTGGTATCAGCCAACAACGGCATTCGCAGAGCCGGCACCTTGATAGACGGCGAGCGGGTCTGGTGGTATGCGCAGGGGCTGGAGTCTTGGACGCGGCGCATCCTGGCGCGCGATCTGGAAAAAAACGGTGCAGTCGATTCGCTCGACGAAGACTGGGCGCAGCCGCTGGACTATCTGCCGGTGGAGCAAGGCGCGGTGCGCGGCAGCATCACCGACCTCTCCGGTCGCTTCAACCTCAAC
>Ga0255086_1000428_pt1 | contig 13977 bp, 15 predicted proteins | sample Colum_Cont_RepC__FD_188438 | JGI IMG/M metagenome (GOLD analysis project Ga0255086, IMG submission 188438) | Freshwater microbial communities from Columbia River, Oregon, United States - Colum_Cont_RepC_8d | ecosystem: Environmental > Aquatic > Freshwater > River | place: USA: Oregon | collected... | reverse complement strand
ATCGACCACAAGACCCATCTGGCGGAATACGAGGTGGCCCTGCTGCGCGCCGTGCTCGAAAAAGCCCAGCACAAGCAAACGCGGGCGGCGGAGTTGCTAGGGCTCAACTACCACCAGTTTCGTGGCTTGCTGCGCAAGTACGGTCTCATTGAGCAATTGCGGCGCTAGACTGATTACCGGTCATTCGTCGACGAGGTGTGCGATGCGCAAGGCAAGAGTTCTCTGGGGCGCGGCCTTGATCGTGCTGACATTGCTGACGGCGGCCTGTGAGCCGCAGCGCCCCGCCTATGCGCTGACCAGCGCGGGCCGAATCATCAGCTTCGACGCGGCCAAGCCGACTAAGATCAAATCCGAGGTTTCAGTGCGTGGGCTCGATAGCGACGAAAGCCTTGTGCAACTCGATTACCGCCCGGCGGCAGACGCTTTCTACTGCATCACCAGCAAGGCGCGCCTCTGCCGCGTGGAACCCAAGACCGGCGCAGTCACGTTGGTCGGTAACACGACATTCAGTAGCGAAACGCTGGTGAACCCGGTGATCGACTTCAACCCCGTGGCGGATCGTCTGCGGGTGATTGCCAGTGCGCAGAATCTGCGGGTGAACCCCAATGATGGTCAGCAGGCGGGTACTGACACGGATGCCTTTTACGACGGTGACGATGTCAACGATGACCGCACGCCGCAGTTCGCGGCCATCGCCTACGACCGCAACCAGAGTGGTGCGGCAGCCACCACCCTGTTCGGGCTGGATGTGGCAACGCAGAGCCTAGTGCGGGTGGGCAGCCGAAATGGCGCGCCTGACAGCCCCAACACCGGGCGTCTGTTCACTATTGCCGCGCTGCCGGTGGCGTTCACCGCCAACGCAGGGTTCGACATCGAGCCGGAGGGCGATGTGGCCTATGCCGCGCTGGCGGCTAGCGGCACGGGGGCGGTGCTGTATCGCATCGGCCTCACGTCGGGCAGCGCAGATCGCGTGGATGCCATCGGCAAGGGCGACCGCACCATCATCTCGTTAGCGGTGGGGCCTGAAGAGCCGGTCAGCGTTGGTCAGTAGGCTTCTGCGGCGGTTTTATGCCCTGCTTTCTGGCGCCGTTTTGAAAACATAACATCACCTGTTATGATCTGAAAATGAACTTCAGCGTCCATTTTGACCACGACACTGTCGCCCGTCTGGGTGCTGCGGTGGAGCGCACGGGGTTGACTCGTAATCGCATCATCGGCGAGGCCGTACGCGAGTGGTTGGCGCGCAACGAAGAGCCCACCTGGCCGGTGACACTGGCCGAGCACTTCCGTAACCCCGCCCCCGAACTGGCGCAGGAAACGCTGGATGCCGGCCAGTGGCAGGACGCGCTGGCCCACGATGGGGCGCGCTGGTAAGCCCACCGCTATGAAAGTGCTCTTGGATACCGCCACCGTCATCGCCGCCATCAAGGGCCGTCTGCCCGTGGTGCTGCGCTTGGCGCAACTCAAGCCCGCTGAGGTGGCGGTAAGTGCCGTGAGTCGTATGGAGGCCGAGATGGCCCTGCGGCTCGCGCCCAAGACCAACGCGCGCTTCACGCGCTTGCTCAAGGAGTTCTTCGCCAGCGTGAAGGTGCTCGATTTCACCGAGGACGAGGCGGCACAAGCGGTGAACCTCGTGCCTTATCTGCCGCAGGGTGCGGACGCGCTGAAAAGTTTCGAGCTGCAACTGGTGGCGACAGCGCTCAGCCACCAGCTCACGCTCATCACCGATACACCACAACGATTTGCTTTCATTCCCGGCCTCGACGCAGAGCGCTGGGCTTAAACCCATTCAAACTTTCACCCGGGAGAACTCGATGTCCAGAATCTTCAACTTCAGCGCCGGCCCCGCCACGCTGCCGCTTGCCGTGCTCGAAAAAGTGCAGGCTGAACTGCTCAACTACCAAGGCACCGGCATGGGCGTGATGGAAATGAGCCATCGAGACAAGCCCTTCATGGACATCGCGAATGCCTGCGAGGCGGACCTGCGTGAAGTGCTGGGCGTGCCCGCCAACTACAAGGTGCTGTTCATGCAGGGCGGCGCGACGGCGCAGTTCGGCATCGTTCCGCAGAACCTGTTGCGTGGCAAAACGTCCGCCGACTTCGTGCTCACGGGCGACTGGGGCAAGAAGGCGATCAAGGAGATCGGCAAGTACGGCAAGGGCAATGTCGCTGCGACCGCCGAGGCCGAGAAGTTCACGCACATCCCCGATGTTGCGGGCTGGAAGCTCAACAGCGACGCGGCCTATGTGCACATCACGACGAACGAGACCATCCACGGCGTGCAGTTCCGCGACGTGCCGAACACCAACGGCGTGCCGCTGGTGGCCGATGCCTCCTCCGACATCGCCTGCCGCCCGCTCGACATCTCGAAGTTCGGCCTGATCTACGCCGGTGCGCAGAAGAACATCGGCCCTGCGGGGCTGACCATCGTCATCGTCCGCGAGGACCTGATCGGCACCGTGCTACCGGGCACTTTCGGCATCCACGACTACAAGCAGGTGGCCGAAAACGAATCCATGCTCAACACGCCATCCACCTTCAGCTGGTATGTCTGCGGCCTGGTATTCCAGTGGATGAAGGCCGAAGGCGGCCTGGCCAAGATTGGCGAGCGCAACGAGCGCAAGGCGAAGGCGCTGTATGACTACATCGACTCGCAGGATTTCTATAAAAATCCCGTCGCCAGGAAGGATCGTTCGATCATGAACGTGCCGTTCACGCTGCCCAACCCCGATGTCAACGATGCGGAGTTCCTCAAGGGCGCGAAGGCTGCGGGCCTCAATGGTCTGAAGGGTCATCGTGCCGTCGGTGGCATGCGTGCGTCCATCTATAACGCCATGCCTGAGGCGGGTGTGGCCGCGCTCATCGATTACATGCAGTACTTCGCCAAGACGCGCTGAAAAGCGTGAGGAGTGAGGTGTGAGTGGGGAGTCAACAAGCCGCCCTGCACATCTTCTCCTCACTCCTCACTCCTCACCCCTCACAAGAAAATGACCTTCAAAATCCAAACCCTCAACAACATCTCCTCCTTGGGCCTTGAGCGCCTGCCACGCTCGACCTATGAGGTGGCCACCGAAATCGCCAACCCTGACGCCGTGATGGTGCGCTCAGCCGACATGCACAAGATCGAGATCGCACCCAGCATCAAGGCCATCGGCCGCGCCGGTGCCGGCACCAACAACATCCCGGTGGCGGCGATGAGCGCGCGCGGCGTGCCGGTATTCAACGCACCCGGTGCCAATGCCAACGCCGTGAAAGAGCTGGTGCTCGCCGGCATGCTGCTCGCCGCCCGCAACATCGCGCCTGCGCTCGACTTTGTGAAGAAGCTCGATGGCGATGACAAGGCCATGCATGTGGCGGTGGAAGACGGCAAGAAAAAGTTCGTCGGCTTCGAACTGCCCAGCCGCTCGCTCGGCGTGATCGGCCTCGGTGCCATCGGCGTAAAAGTGGCGAATGCCGCTGTTGAACTCGGCATGGAAGTGTTCGGCTTCGACCCCGCCATGACCGTCAACAATGCCTGGAAGCTCGACAGCCGCGTCAAACAGGCGCTCTCCGTGGATGATCTCGTCAGCAAGTCGCAGTTCATCAGCGTCCACGTGCCGCTGCTCGACGCCACGCGCGGCCTCATCAATGCCGACCGCCTGAAGCTGATGAAGAAGCAGGGCGTGATCCTGAATTTCGCCCGCGCCGAGATCGTCGATGAAAAGGCGGTGGTCGAAGCCCTCGCCGCCGGCACGCTGCACGGCTACGTCTGCGACTTCCCCAGCAATGCGCTCAAGGGCAATCCGAAAGTGCTGGCCACGCCGCATCTCGGCGCTTCGACAGGTGAGGCAGAAGACAACTGTGCCGTGATGGTCGCCGACCAGCTGCGCGACTTCCTGGAGAGCGGCAACATCCGCAACTCGGTGAACTTCCCCGAGGCCGTGATGCCCATGCTGCCGGGCAAGACCCGCATTACCATCGTCAACGCCAACGTGCCGAACATGGTGGGCCAGATCACCACCGCGCTCGCCAAGCACAACCTCAACATTGCCGACCTGCTCAACAAGTCGCGCGGCGATATCGCCTACACGCTGGTGGATGTCGACTCCGCCGTGCCAGCGGCCGTTGCCGCTGAAATCGGCGCGATCAATGGTGTGCTGAATGTGCGAGTGATCGACGCCAAATGAGCCGCACGCTGCCAGAAGCGCGTGTGGAGATTGATGCGCTGGACGAGCACATCCAGCGCCTCATCAGCCAGCGCGCGCGCATTGCGCAGGAGGTGGCGCACATCAAACTCGCGCAGGGTGATACCGGTGACCACTACCGCCCCAGTCGCGAAGCGGAAGTGCTGCGCCGTGCTATCAGCCGCAACCAGCTGCCGGATGGCGGCCCGCTCACCGACGACGCCATTGCACGTTTGATGCGCGAGATCATGTCTGCCTGCCTCTCGCTCGAATCGCCGCTGACCATTGCCTATCTCGGACCGGAAGGCACCTACACCCAGGCCGCAGTGCTCAAACACTTCGGCGATGCGGTGAAGGCACGCCCGCTGGCTGGCATTGACGAGATTTTCCGCGACGTGGAATCTGGCGGTGCCGATTACGGCGTGGTGCCGGTGGAGAACTCCATCGGCGGGGTGGTCACCAACACGCTCGATGCGCTGGTGAACACCAGTCTGCGCATCTGCGGCGAAGTGGCGTTGCCGGTGCATCATCATTTGTTATCCGCAGAGACCGACCTCGCCAAGGTCAAGACCATCTACGCCCACCCGCAGTCCTTCGCGCAGTGCCGCACCTGGCTTGATGCGCGCTGCCCGCAAGCCCAGCGCGAAACTGTCAGCAGCAACGGGCAGGGCGCGAAGATGGCAGCGGAGCAGGGCTCCGGTGTGGCGGCCATCGCCAGTGCCCAGGCGGGTCAGTTGAACAGCCTGAACATCCTCGCCAGCAACATTGAGGACGACCCCAGCAACACCACGCGCTTCCTCGTCATCGGCAAGCAGAACCCGGCCATCACTGGGCAGGACGTCACCGCCGTAGTGCTGTCGGCGCATCGCAACCAGCCGGGGGCGCTTTTCGCACTGCTACAGCCCTTCGCGGATGCGAAGCTCGACCTCACCCGCATCGAGTCGCGACCTATGAAGGGCACGCCGGTGCAGGACTACTTCTTCTTCGTCGATTTCGCCGGTCATGCCAACGAGCCTCAAGTGCTCGCCGCACTCGATGCCGTGCGCGCCAATGCGGCTTTCTTCAAAATACTCGGCTCGTATCCGAAGGCTGTGATCTAAATGACTGCTGCGCTCACCCAGAACGCCCTCGCTGGAATCTTGTCGCTGGAGGCGTACACCCCCGGCATGCCGATCGACGAGCTGCAACGTCGCCTTGGCATCAAAGACGTGGTGAAGCTCGCCAGCAACGAGAATCCGCTTGGCCCCAGCCCCAAGGTGAAGGCGGCGATTGCGGCCTCGGTGGCGGGCGACAACCTCGCGCTCTACCCGGATGGCTCAGGGTTCCGCCTGAAGAAGAAGATCGCCGCACTGCATGGCATCGACGCCAACTGCATCACGCTCGGCAACGGCAGCAACGACATCCTGGAGTTCCTCGCCCGCATCTACGCCGGGCCGGGTCGCGCGGTGATGTTCTCGGCCTACGCCTTCGCGGTGTATCCGATTGCGACACAGGCGCAGAACGCCGAAGCGGTGGTGGTGCCGGCCAAGCCTGCGAACGATCCTGTGATGCCATTCGGCCACGACATGGCCAACTTCGCGGCGGCACTCAAGGGCCGCAGCGATGTCTCGCTGATCTTCATCGCCAACCCCAACAACCCAACCGGCACCTGGTTGCCGCCGGATGAAATCGAGGCATTCCTCAAGGTCGTGCCGTCGCAGGTGATCGTGGCACTCGATGAGGCCTACTTCGAGTATCAGGACGAGGCCCTGCGTCCCGATACCGCACGCTGGCTCAAGACCTATCCCAACCTGCTGGTGAGCCGCACGTTCAGCAAGGTCTACGGCCTTGCTGGCTTGCGCGTGGGCTATGCGCTAAGTCACCCAACGGTGGCGGATCTGCTCAACCGCGTGCGCCAGCCCTTCAACAACAACAGCCTCGCACTACTCGCCGCCGAAGTGGCGCTGGACGACCAGCGGCACGTCGCCGATGCGGTGGCGCTCAACACTGCCGAGCGTGCGCGCTTCGTGAAAGAGCTGGGCGCGATGGGCCTGAAGACTCTGCCTTCACAAGCCAACTTCGTGACGATTGATTTCGCGCGCGAGGCCAAGCCCATCCATCAGGGCCTGCTGGAGCGCGGCGTCATCGTGCGGCCGATGGCGAGCTATGGCCTGCCGACCTTCCTGCGCGTCAGCGTTGGCACGGCGGCCGAGAACACGCGCTTCATCGATGCACTGAAGGCCGTGATCGGGTGAAGCCCCGGCTTGCGGTCATTGGTCTGGGCTTGATCGGCGGCTCACTCGCCCGCGCGCTGCGCGCGGCAGGTGCGGTGGGCGCCATCTACGGCTTTGACCCGGATGCCACCCAAGGCCAGACCGCGCTGGCTCTGGGTGTGATCGATCACGATGCCGCGACGGCCGCCGAGGCGGTGCGCGAAGCCGACGTCGTGGTGCTGGCCGTGCCAGTGCTGCGCACGGCCGAAGCCCTCGCCGCGGTGCTGCCGGCGCTGAAAACCGGTGCCATCGTCACCGATGTCGGTAGCACCAAGCAGTCGGTGTTGGCGGATGTGCAACGGGCATGCGGCGTGCTGCCGCCGTGGTTCGTCGCCGCACACCCCATCGCCGGCACCGAAAAAAGCGGCGTGGCGGCGGGCTTTGCCGAGCTGTTCAGGGGCAAGCGCCTGATCCTCACCCCGCATGCAGCGCAGGATGCGGCTGCGCTGGAAGCTGTGCGCGACCTTTGGGCCGCGACCGGTGCGCGCGTGGTGGAGATGGAGGCCGGCCGTCACGACGCCATCTTTGCCGCGACCTCGCACCTGCCGCATGTGCTGGCCTACAGCTTTGTCGAACTGCTGGCAGACCGTGCCGAGAGCGAGGAGATTTTTTCCAATGCCGGCGGCGGGTTCCGCGATTTCACCCGCATCGCGAGTTCCAGCCCAGAGATGTGGCACGACATCGTGCGCGCCAATGCTGACGAGGTGCTGCAACTTTTGAAGGCGCAAATTACCCAGTTGCAGCAGGTGCAGCAGCTCATCGAACAGGGTCAATGGTCAGTATTGAAAGACCGCTTCGAACGCGCGCGGGTGGCGCGCGAGCACTATCTGGCGCAAATCGAATGAGCGCATTTCTCGACCTCGCGCCCATCCGGGGCGCCACTGGCACGGTGCGGTTGCCGGGCTCCAAAAGTGTGTCGATCCGCGCGCTGCTGCTGGCGGCACTTGCTGAAGGTGAGACGTGGCTGACCGGCCTACTCGACTCGGACGACACGCGCGTGATGCGCGGGGGCCTGCAAGCCTGCGGCGTTGCGATGGTCGATGAAGGCGAGCAGGGCTTGCGCATCACTGGCGGCGCCCGTTTTCCAGTGCAAGACGCCGCAATCTTGGTCGGCAACTCCGGGCTTTCCATCCGCACGCTGGTGGCTGTGCTGGCCTTCATGGGAGGCCGCTACCGCCTCTCCGGCGTGCCGCGCATGCACGAGCGGCCCATTGGCGATCTGGTCGAGGCGCTGCGCCCGCTGGGGGCGAGCATTGGCTATGAGCAGCAGGAAGGCTTCCCGCCGCTGTTGATTGAACCCGCCAGCGCGCGCGTTGCTGCGCCGGTGCGGGTGCGCGGCAACGCATCGAGCCAGTTCCTCACCGGCATCCTGCAATCCGCCCCGCTATTGGCGCGTGAGCGGGACTTGGTGATCGAGGTGGAGGGCGAGCTGATTTCCAAGCCCTACATTGATCTCAGCATCGAGCTGATGCGGCGCTTCGGTGTGGCGGTGCAGTGCGATGTCACGACTTCCGGCGCGCCGCGCTTCACGATCCAAGCTGGCGCGCGCTACCGCGCACCGGGAGTTTTTGCGGTGGAGGGCGACGCCTCATCTGCGTCCTATTTTTTAGCACTTGGCCTGCTCAGCGGCGGCCCGGTGCGCGTGCTGGGCATGGGCTCATCCAGCCAGCAGGGCGACAAACGCTTTGCCGAGGTGATGAGCGCCATGGGTGGTGCCGTGTCGCAGGGGGAAGACTGGACTGAAGTGGTTTCTCCGGGCTTACGCGCGGGCTTCCGCCCCAAGGCGATTGATGCGGACTTCAACCACATCCCCGATGCGGCGATGACCGCAGCCGTTGTCGCCCTGTTTGCCGACGGACCCAGCGTGCTGCGCAACATCGGCAGCTGGCGCGTGAAGGAAACCGACCGCATCGCAGCCATGGCCGCTGAGCTCACCAAACTAGGTGCGACAGTGGAGGCGGGTTCGGACTACCTGCGCGTGGTGCCGCCTGCGATAGTGCAAGCAGCGACCATCGAAACTTACGACGATCACCGCATGGCGATGAGCTTCTCATTGGCCGCCTGTGGCGGAGTCGCCGTGCGCATCAACGACCCCGGCTGTGTTGCCAAGACCTACCCGGACTACTTCGCCCAACTCGCTGCACTCAGCCAGATCGCTACATGACCATTTCCATACCCGTCATCACCGTCGACGGCCCCAGCGGCGTTGGCAAGGGCATGGTGACCCGCTGGCTGGCCTCGCAGACCGGCTATCACCGGCTGGACTCCGGCGCGCTCTATCGCATCCTGGCGCTGGCTGCGGTGGCACGGGGCATTGCGCTGGAATCGGTGGATGCCGTTGCCGCACTGGCGAGCCAGCTCGATATCCGCTTCGTCGGTGAAACCGAAGACGACGAGGCGATTCTGGTCGACGGCGAAAACTGGACACGACAGGTGCGTACCGAACAAACCGGCGCGCTCGCCAGCCAGATCGCTGCGGCCCCCGTGGTGCGGGCAGCGCTGCTGCAACGCCAGCATGATTTCCGCCAGGCACCGGGCCTGATCGCCGATGGCCGTGACATGGGCACGGTCGTCTTCGCCGATGCCACGCTCAAACTCTTCATGGATGCCAGCCCCGAAGAGCGCGCCACCCGCCGCGAGAAACAGTTGAGGAATGCGGGAATTGCTGTTAATTTCGCCGCCCTTTGTCAGGAAATCCGTGCGCGCGACGCGCGAGATCGGGGTCGTCCAGTAGCGCCGCTAAAGCCTGCTGATGACGCCCATCTCATTGATACGACAGGGCTTTCGCCGGATGAAGTGATCCATCGCGTGAAGTCACTGCTCGACGCCAGTCGCTAGCCGATCTCCAGGCAAACGCTCTTTTTGCTGCGCCCCTCGCAATGGATTGCGCGGGTTTTACCCCCACCAGGCCCCTAGTCATGACGACGCGGGAACCATCAACTCAACCCTTCAACGCTCCACACGTTTGTGGAAAAAAGAGACCTCTTGAATACCGAAACAATCTCGTTTGCTGAAATGTTTGAAGCCAGCCTCAAGGCTGGTCAGTCCATGCAGTCCGGCTCGCTCGTCAATGCGCTGGTGCTGGACATCAAGTCCGACGTCGTCATCGTTGACGCGGGCCTGAAATCCGAAGGCGTGATTGCCCTCGCAGAATTCATGGTCGACGGCGAGCTGAAAGTCGCCATCGGCGACATGGTGGAAGTGGCCCTCGAAACCCTCGAAGACGGTTTCGGCGAGACCAAGTTCTCGAAAGAGAAAGCAGAAAAGATCAAGGCTTGGGTGCGTCTCGACAGCGCCTTCGCGAACAAAGAAACCGTCATCGGCATCATCACCGGCAAGGTCAAGGGTGGCTTTACCGTGGAGATGGGTACGATCCGCGCCTTCCTCCCTGGCTCGTTGGTGGACGTGCGCCCCGTGCGCGACACCACCTTCCTCGAAGGCAAGCCGCTTGAGTTCAAGGTCATCAAGCTCGACAAGCTGCGCAACAACATCGTGGTCTCGCGTCGTGAAGTGCTCGAAGCCGAGTACTCCGCTGACCGCGATAGCCTGCTCGCCAACCTTCAGGAAGGCGTGGTGCTCAAGGGCGTGGTCAAGAACCTCGTCGAATACGGCGCGTTCGTGGACTTGGGCGGCATCGACGGTTTGCTGCACATCACCGACATGACCTGGAAGCGCATCAAGGACCCGGCCGAAGTCGTCACCGCCGGCCAGGAAATCGAAGTCAAGGTGCTCAAGTACGACCGCGAGCGCCGCCGCGTCAGCTTGGGCCTCAAGCAGCTCGGTGCCGATCCTTGGGCCGACATCGCACGTCGCTACCCGGTCAACACCCGCCTGTTCGGCAAGGTCACCAACATCACCGATTACGGCTGCTTCGTGGAAGTGGAGCCGGGCGTTGAAGGCCTCGTCCACGTCAGCGAGATGGACTGGACCAACAAGAACGTCAACCCCGGCAAGGCTGTGATGCTGGGTGACGAAACCGAAGTGATGATCCTCGACATCGACGGCGAACGCCGCCGTATCTCGCTGGGCATGAAGCAGTGCAAGCAGAACCCTTGGGAAGAGTTTGCCCAGAACCACCAGAAGGGCGACAAGGTGTCGGGTGCCATTAAGTCGATCACCGACTTCGGCATCTTCATTGGTCTGCCGGGTGGTATCGACGGTCTGGTTCACCTCTCTGATCTGGACTGGAACGAAGCCGGAGAAACCGCCGTGCGTCGCTTCTCCAAGGGTCAGGAACTCGAAGCTGTGGTGCTCGCCATCGACGGCGCGCGCGAGCGCATCAGCCTGGGCGTGAAGCAGATCCAGCAGGATCCGCTCACCCAGTTCATGGCCGAATACCCCAAGGGCGCGATGCTCAAGGGCACGGTCAAGGCTGTGGATGCCAAGGGTGCCGACATCGAGCTGCCTTATGGCGTCGAGGGCTACATCAAGGCCGGCGATCTCTCCCGCGACCGCGTGGAAGATGCCACCAAGGTGCTCAGCGTGGGTGCCACGCTCGAAGCCCGTTTCATCGGCATTGATCGCAAGACCCGCGTCGTGACCTTGTCCGTTCGCGAGAAGGAAATCCAGGAAGAGCAAGAAGTCATGCAGGAGTACAGCCGCAATGCTACGACTGGCAAGACTTCGCTTGGCGACTTGCTGAAAGACCAGCTCGGCTAACACGGCTGGGTTGTTTAAAAAGGGCTGCGCAGTTGCGCAGCCTTTTTTTTTGTCTATAGTGGACTGAAGGTCATCAATAACTATCTGAATCCCATGACGAAATCCGAGCTGGTCGAGGTGCTGAGCTTGAAGCAGACGCACCTCATGCAGAAGGATGTCGAGCTGGCGGTGAAGCTGGTGCTCGACCAGATCAGTAACGCGCTGTCACGCCAGGCGCGGGTGGAAATCCGGGGCTTCGGCAGCTTTGCCCTGCATCATCGCCCGGCGCGCGTCGGACGCAATCCCAAATCGGGTGAGCCGGTGCAGATCCCTGCCAAGCACGTACCGCACTTCAAGCCCGGCAAGGAGATGCGCGAGCGTGTCAACGCCGTGGCGCAGGAAGAAGCGGCCGCTGCCGCCGCACGTAGGAGCACACCATGATCCGCGTGCTCATCATCGGCGCCGTGTTTCTGGTGCTCGCGCTCGGTGTGGCGATTGGCCTGTTTAATGCCCAGCCCGTCAGCTTCAACTACATCGCCGGCACCTTGCAGATCCCCCTGATCGTGCTGGTGATGGCTGAATTTTTTCTGGTGGCTACGGTCACGGCGCTGCTGTGCTGGGCGCGCATCTTCGGGCTCAAGGGCGAGATCCGCCGACTGCGCCGTCAGCTGAAAGATGCGCAGGCCGAGCTGCAAAGCCTCCGCAATCTGCCGCTGAAGGATTGACCGTGCTCGAAGGGCTGGCGCTGTGGTTGTTGCTGCCAATGGGCATTGCTCTGGGCTGGGCCTTGGGCCGTAACCCACGCAACCCGCTCAATGATGCCGAGATGCTCGCAGGTCTGACGCTCGCGCAGGACAACCCAGATCGCGCCATCACCGCACTCACCAAGGCCATCGAGCGCGACCCGGCCGCAGCGGAACTCAACCTGACGCTCGGTACCTTGTTTCGAAAACGTGGCGAGATCGACCGCGCACTCCGCCTGCATGAAAGCGTACTGGCGCAAGCCGAACTCAAGCCCGATACCCGCGCGCTTGCGCTCTATGAGCTGGGACAAGACTGCGTCAAAGCGGGCTTGCTCGACCGCGCTGAAGACGCGCTCAAGAAAGCGGCCCAGCACCCTGCATTTGATGCGCTCGCATTAGAACAATTGCTCCCGATCCACGAACAAGTGGGCGACTGGCCACAGGCCAGCGCGATTGCTGAGCGGCTTGAATCCCTGAAAGGGCAGAGCTTTGCCACCGTGCGCGCCCATTACCTGCTGGAGCAGGCTGAGCAGGCGCAGCAACAGGGCGATACTGCGCAGGCGAGCAAGCTCGCTTATCGCGCATTGGCGGTCGATGCGGCTTGCGTGCGCGCCAACCTGTTCCTAGGCAAGTTGCATGAAACCGCGCAAGCCTGGCCAGAAGCAATGGCCGCGTATGCCCGCGTACCGGGTCAGGATGCGCGCTTCTTGGCTGAGGTGATCCCGGTGATGGAGCGACTCTGTGCCGTCAGCGGTCAGGCCGCTGCACTCCAAGCCTTTCTCGATGACCTTGAGCAAAGTCATGGCCTCGATGCGAGTGTCTGGCTCGCGCGCGCCCACCTGATGGGCGATAGCGATGCGCAAGCGGCTTATTTAGCCGAAAAGCTTGCGCAGAAGCCCTCGTGGCGCGGGCTGATCCAGTTCCTCGGACTACCGATGGCGCAGGATGCTGGTGTCCTGATCGCACCGGTGCAGTCCTTTCGCATCGCACTTAGCAAGCTGCTGCAAAAGCGTCCCAACTACCGCTGCACTCACTGCGGCTTCACGCCCTCGCTTCTGTTCTGGCGCTGCCCTAGCTGCAAGCAATGGGGCACGGTGATTCCAGCCGAGGATAGCCTCTAATCGGGTTCGGTTTCGTCATTGAGCGTCGTCGCGACGACTCAACCGCACATCAGGCTCTCGTTTCAATCTATGCACAATCTCGGTCTCGGATATTCGCTTGCAGGATTGGTGGTTGGTATTGCTGTTGGCGCCACGGGTGTTGGTGGGGGCTCGCTGATGACACCTGTTCTGATCCTGTTTTATGGCATCAGCCCTAAGCTGGCGGTGGGGACAGATCTGCTGTACGCCTCCATCAGCAAAAGCTGGGGTGTGGTGCTGCATGGCCGCAATGGCAGCATGGGCTGGGCGATAGTTGGCTGGCTTTCATTGGGCAGCGTGCCGGCAGCGTTGGCGATGTTGCTGTTCATTCATCTGTACGGCGCGAGTGTTGATCTGGATCGCTGGATCAAGCTGACGCTGGCGATTGCGGTGATCACCACGGCCACATTCACCCTGTTGCAAGAGCCCATTCTGAAACTGCTGAAGCGAGGCACCAGCACAGGCGGTACGGGCTTTCTGGAGCGGCATCAGACCGTCGGCACAGTGATGTCCGGCGTGCTGATTGGCGCCGTGGTGACGATCTCATCGGTGGGTGCTGGGGTGATCGGCATGATGCTGCTGATGATGCTCTACCCCAAAGAGCAACCCCTGCGCTTGGTGGGTAGCGATCTGGCGCATGCGGTGATCATCACCGGCATTGCTGGCCTGGGCCACGCCAAGCTCGGCACGGTGGACTACGCCCTGCTCGGCTGGCTGCTGCTGGGGGCAATCCCCGGCATCTGGCTCGGCAGCCAGCTGGGGTTTCGCATGAATGCGAAATCGCTCAAGCGTGCGATTGCGGTGATGCTGATCGTCGCCGGCGCGATGACGCTCTACAAGGCGATCAGCGGCTAATTCTCGCGACGCTGCGGCGTTGCGAGAGTGCTGTTGTCATCAAGGTCTTTGGCGCGCAGACGCTTTTGGACACTGCGCAGCACACCAGCTGTATCAAGCCCAATCTGCGCCAGCAGCTCTTCGCGGGTACCGTGCTCGATGAAGTGATCGGGCAGGCCCAGCATGAGCAGCGGCACCTGCACCTGGT
>Ga0255086_1000424_pt1 | contig 14040 bp, 17 predicted proteins | sample Colum_Cont_RepC__FD_188438 | JGI IMG/M metagenome (GOLD analysis project Ga0255086, IMG submission 188438) | Freshwater microbial communities from Columbia River, Oregon, United States - Colum_Cont_RepC_8d | ecosystem: Environmental > Aquatic > Freshwater > River | place: USA: Oregon | collected... | reverse complement strand
GTGCAGGAACGCGGCAGCACCACGGCCTGGCTGGGCGTGTGGGAGCACAATCCGCGGGCCATCGCGTTCTATCGCAAGTGGGGGTTCACGCCAGTGGGCGAGCACTGCTTTGCGGTGGGGGATGATCCGCAGCGGGATGTCATTCTGGAGAGGGAGTTGTAGATATTGTCCTGGCCACGTCTCCCGGTGTGGCACCGAGCGCAAACAGCGATTTGAGAATCAAATCAATCGAAACACTGGGATCCCCCGCTTCCATCTTTGCTACGCGCGATTGGCTGGTAAAAACCAGCTTTGCCAAGGCTACCTGACTGAGATTGCTTTCAAGTCTGAGCTCGCGCAGCGAATGGCCGAGCGCCAGCTTCATGTCGATATAGGCAACTTCGTCGGGCGTGAGCGCAAGAAACTCTTCAGTACTGCCAATTTTCCAGCCCGCCGCTTCAAGAGCTTTTTGCTTGTTTGATTGCATCGTCATACATCCTGAATCTGCGTTTGCAGATAACGATCGTCATTTGAGGTGTTGCGACTGTCTTCTTTTGGAATACTTCACCGATGACTATGGCATCAACGTCTATTCGATAGACGATTCGCCAGAGGGTGTCCTTGTCAGATACCCTCAGCTCGTGACAGTGCAATCCAATTGAAGGCATGGGACGAGAGTGCGGCATTGTGAGCATTTCGCCTCTCTGCAACAGCCGCAGAAGGAATCCAGTCTGCAAGCGAGCAGTCAATGAAAATGGTGGGGATTTCACTATCCCATGCAGCCAGACCAACGGCTTGTCTCTCTCGTCCATGACCTTCCTTTTATATCAAATTTGACATACAGGCAAATTCAAAATCCCCTCTCCTCAACAGAAGTATAGTTAGCCCAACGCGAATCTCCTCGGAGCCCCCATGCCCTGCCGCAATTGCCTCTCCCTCCCCATGCCGCGGAATATTGATCCATGCTGATCGTCATCGAAGGCATCAGCGCCGCCGGCAAGACCACCCGCGCAGCGCAATACGCCCCCGCCGTGGTGCCCGAGCTCGTCTGCCCGGCACCATCCGGTGACGACGCGGCGGTGGGCGAGTACTGGAGCGCCCGCCACACCGAGCGCTGGCTGGCAGGCCTGACACTGGAGCAGACCCACGGCACCGCGTGCTTCGACACCGACCCGCTGAAGATTCATTACGCCTGGTGCCTGTGGCAGACGTGCCACGGCACGCGTGCTACGTGGTTGGCGACAGTGCAGGCCACCCGGGCACGACTGCTGCGCCGGGAGATCGGCTTTGCCGACGTGATCGTGCTGCTGGAGCCCGACGAACAGCAGGTGCGGTAGCAGCAGCGGCAGGACACGCGCCGGCGGCGCGGCAATTTCGCCATCAATGTGCAGCTGCAGGCGCCGCTGCGGCGCTGGTATGCGATGCTGGAATCCCTGGCGCCAGGGCGGGTGGTGTTCGAGGGGCATCTGCAGCCGCACGTCGAGGGGGGCGCGCCGAGGGAGGATCGTTACAGCGTCGAACTTCTCGATGCGCTGGTGGAGCGAACGAGCAAGTAATCGTAATTCCTGCATTCTGAATTCATGACTATATTCATTGTGATGAAGTTGTGTTGCCGCACTGAAAGCAACCCTGCTTCAGGTTGATCAACATAATCCAATGGATTAGAGTTCAGTCATGCTGACAATCGTGGAATTGCCAGAATATCTGCGTGCAGCAGAGAAGTTGCTGGATGAAGAAGAGCGGTCCGCCATCGTCACAGCGCTGGCCAGAACTCCAGCTGCCGGGGCACTTCTTGTGGGAACGGGCGGTATCAGAAAGTTGAGATGGGCAAGGCCAGGCACTGGCAAAAGCGGCGGTGTCCGAGTCATCTACTATTTTCACAATACGGGAATGCCTCTCTTCTTGCTCTCGTTGTTTGCCAAGGGCACAAAGCCTGATCTATCAAAATCAGAGCGCAATGAACTGGCCGCACTGGCCCGCTATCTGCGCTCGCAAACTGCAGGAAATTGACATGAGCTCGGCATTCGAAAGTATCAAACGTGGCCTGGAGGAGGCTATCGAGTTCGCGCAGGGAAAGCCTTCCAAGGCCATCGTTCATCAGCTGAGCGCACTTGATATCAAGCGCATCCGGTCAGACGCAGGGATGACACAGGAAGAGTTTGCAATGGCATTCGGCATCAGTGTCAGTACCTTGCGCCACTGGGAGCGAGGCGATCGCAGTCCTGCCGGGCCAGCGCTTGTCTTGCTGAACGTGATGGAAAAGGAACCCGGAGCGGTGCTCAGAGCACTCGCCAGATAAGCGCTTCTGGTTACCTGCCGAAAACTTGCTCACTTTTGCCACCCAAACAAAAACCCCCTGAACCTCCGCCTCAGCGGCGAACATTCAGGGGGCTCATGTCTTCTCAGCAGCGGGTCAGGATTCCCCGACCCGTTTGCGGTTTCTTACTCCGCTGGCTCCAGACGCACAACGGCTGTTGGCGCACGGCTGCGGTCTTCCAGCGCTACGTAGATGAAACCATCCGGGCCCTGGCGCACATCGCGGATACGGCCGAGGTGGTGCAGCAGGGTTTCTTCGGTGCTGACGCCCAGACCATCTTCAGTCAGGGTCAGACGGGCCAGCTGCTCACCGGCGAGGCCGCCAGCGATGATGCTGCCGTTCCACAGCGGGAACTGCGAGCCGTTGTACACAATCAGACCAGACGCAGCGATGGAGGGCACCCAGAAGTACTCGGGGCTTTCCATGGCGTCATTGGCGATGGACTGGTGAATCGGTGTGCCCGCACCGTAGTTCACACCGCGGCCGACCACGGGCCAGCCGTAGTTCTTGCCGGGCTCGACCAGGTTCAGCTCGTCGCCGCCCTGCGGGCCGTGTTCGGTCATCCACAGCTTGTCAGTGACGGAGTCGTAGAACAGGCCCTGGGGGCTGCGGTGTCCGTAAGTCCAGATGGCCGGCTCAGCGCCGTCCTGGCCCACGAAGGGGTTGTCGCTGGGCACACTGCCGTCATCGTTCAGACGCACGATCACGCCGTGGTGATTGGAGTTGTCCTGGGCCGGGTGTGCAGCCAGGTCGCCTGTGGGCGGTGCCATGCGGTCGCCCAGTGACAGGAACAGGTGGCCCTCGTCGTCGAACACCATGCGGCCGCCGTAGTGGCCCTGACCATTGGCGTTTGCTACGAAGATCTCTTCCACGTCCACGAACTCGTCATTCACGAAACGGCCACGCACGATGGTGGTGGTGGAAGCGCCCTGCTCGGCCAGAGGCTTGGCGAAGCTGATGTAGAGATACTGGTTGTTCGCGAAATCCGGGTGGGGAAGCACTTCAAACAGGCCGGACTGGCCGCCAGTGGTGAACACTTCCGGCACGCCGGGCACGGCGTCAGGCAGCAGCTGGCCGTCACGCACAATGCGCAGACGTCCTACGCGCTCGGTGATCAGCATGTCGCCGTTCGGCAGCCAGGCCATGGACCAGGGCACCTGCAGGCCGTCTGCCACGGTCACGATCTTGAAGTCGTGCAGGACCGACGTGGTGACGTCGGACTGCGCCTGGACAGCGCCAACACTGCCCAGACCGATGAAGAGTGCGGTCACTGCCATATAGCGTCTTAACATGAAAATCTCCTTGTTTTATTCAGAAATGAGCAATCGGGTCGCCACCAGGTGTGTCTTCAAGACCGGAGCCGCTGGGAAAACGTTCCGGCATCTGGCGCGGGTCCGGCCATATTAGCGGTCGGCCCGGCAAATTCAAAGCTTGCAGATGCTGGCTGCGGTAAAGGACCATTGTCATCCACTGGCCCGTCTGCCTGCAGGAGCAATCGCCATGAAAACCTTCTACGCCCTTTGCTGCATTCCTGGATTTCTGCTGCCCTGGAGTTTGTTCATCCCGTGGCTGCTGGAACACGGCCTGAACATTTCGCTCCTGTACTGACGCTTCAAGGAACCCTTCTCCATGTGGAACCAACGCTACAACACCGCCGAGTACATCTATGGCACAGAGCCCAACGACTTTCTGCGCGAGCATGCGGCGAATATCCCGGCTGGCGGCACAGTGCTGTGTCTGGCAGAAGGCGAAGGGCGCAATGCCGTGTACCTGGCGCAACAGGGTTATCGGGTGACGGCGGTGGACTCGTCCGACGTGGGCTTGGCCAAAGCCACAGCGCTGGCCAGCGCGCGAGGCGTACACATCACCTGCCTCTATGCCGACCTGGCGGAGTTCGCGCTGGGCGAGGAGGCCTGGCACGGCATCGTCTCCATCTTCTGTCATTTGCCTTCTGCGGTGCGCCAGCCGCTGTATGCCGCACTGGGCCGCGCGCTGACGCCCGGCGGCGTGTTGCTGCTGGAAAGTTACACGCCCGCGCAGCTGGCGTTCAGCACCGGTGGGCCAAAGGATGTGGACATGCTGGTGGACGCCGCTACCCTGCGCCGCGAGCTGACGGGGCTGCAGTTCTCACTGCTGGAGGAGTGCCAGCGCGAGGTCGTGGAAGGCACCTACCACACGGGGCTGGCAGCCGTGGTGCAGGCAATCGCGCGCCCGCTCTGAGCGCTCGTGCAGCGGTTGCTTTCCCGCAAAGTCTCGTGGGATAGTAACCGCCGAAATGCCGCAATGACCAGGCAGCCAGCAAGGCCGCCGGACAATAACAATAATCAGGAAAATCAACATAATGGCGAAACTGTTCCCCACGTTCATTGCCTTGACCGCCGCCACATCGCTCAGCCTGGCCGCCACGTTTCTGACTGACAGCAACGCTGTGCACGCCGCCGACGCAGGCGACATCCCCCGCACCGCCGATGGCAAACCCGATTTCAACGGCCTCTGGCAGGCGCTTGGCAACAATCACTGGGGCGTCGAACCCCACAACGCCCGCATGGGCCCGGACTACCGCTGGGGCGCCCTCGGGGCCATTCCTGCCGGCCTGGGCATCGTCGAAGGCGGCGAGATTCCCTACACGCCGGAAGCCCGGGCAACACAGCAGGAGAATCAGGCCGACTGGCTGGCCCGCGACCCGGTGGTCAAGTGCTACATGCCCGGCGTGCCACGCGCCAACTACATGCCCTTCCCGTTCCACATCGTGCAGTCGCCCGAACACCTGATCATGGCCTATGAATTCGCCAGTGCCAGCCGCGTGGTCTACATGGACCGTCCCGATTTCGCTGCGCCGGTGCCCAGCTGGATGGGCCACTCCCTGGGCCGCTGGGAAGGCGACACCCTGGTGATCGATGTGACGGAACAGATGCCCGACACCTGGCTGGACCATTCCGGCAACCACCACACCGAACAGCTCAAGGTGACCGAGCGTTACACCCACCTGGGCCGTGATGTCATCGAGTACGAAGTCACGCTGGAAGACCCGGGCGTCTACACCCGGCCATGGAGCATGAAGATGCCCCTGTACCGACGAATGGACGAGAACGCCCAACTGCTGGAATTCAAATGTGTCGAGTTTGCCGAGGAGCTGCTGTACGGCCATCTCGTGAAAGGCGCCGAGCGCACCGAACCCTGAGGAGACCCTGACATGAAGCACACGAGCACACGCAAGACTCTCGCTACCGCCATCGCCCTGCTGCTGGGGGCAACCGCCTTGTCCAACGCGTTTGGTCAGGACGTCTACGTAGCGCCCCGCACTGTTGATGGCCAGCCTGACATGCAGGGCGTGTGGGCCAACAACAGCACCACGCCGCTGCAACGCCCCGAGATCTTCGCCGACCGCGAGGAGTTGTCGGAAGACGAATATGAACAGCTGCTGGCGCGTCTGACAGAAATCGAACAGGGCGACGGCGATGCGCTGTTCGGTGACGGCTTCCTGAATGCAGTGGTCTCCGGCACGGTGGAGTCCTACGACCCGTCCACCGGCAACTATGATCAGACGTGGATGGCCAACCGCACGCTGGAGACGCGCACCTCGCTGATCGTCGATCCGCCCAATGGTCGTCTGCCCGCCATGCGTCCGGAAGCCCGTGAGCGCATGCAGGCAGAAGCCCAGGCTCGACGCGACGCACCGTCGGATTCCTACACCTCGCGCCCGATACAGGAACGCTGCATTACTTACGGCATGCCTTACATGCTGGCGGGCTACAACAGTTACTACCAGGTGGTGCAGAGCGCCACCCACGTGGCCATCGTGCAGGAGATGATCCATGACGTGCGCCTGATACCTCTGCAGTCCCGCCCCCACGTGGATGAAGACATCCGCCTGTGGCACGGAGATTCCCGCGGCTGGTACGAGGGCGACACCCTGGTGATCGAGACGCGCAACTTCTCGGAAGCCAGCAACTTCATGGGCGCGCGGGACAACCGCCTGTTCAAGGAGCGCTTCACACGCGTCTCTGAAGACATCCTGCAGTACGAGTTCACCATTGAAGATGATGAGACCTGGGAAGCGCCCTGGACCGCCGTGCTGAACTGGACTCGCAGCGAAGACCCGATCTACGAATACGCCTGTCACGAAGGCAACTACGCGCTGGAAGGCATTCTGTCGGGCGCGCGGGCTGAGGAAAGAATGGCGGCGGAGCAGAACAACTAAGCCTGCACTGCAGGGTTTTTAATTTGCTATCAATGCTATCATCCTCTCTGTGCTATACCTTGAGGGGAGTCTGGCAACATGGCGAATCTGATTGTGAGAAACGTTGACGAAGCGATTGTAAGAGCCCTGAAGTCTCAGGCTGGAGCGAAAGGCGTCAGTGCCGAGGCAGAACACCGCCACATTCTGGAAGCGGCGCTGCTGCACCCTGTGCCCCGCAGTTTTGCGCAGGTGCTGGCGGAAATGCCGAATGTCGGCCGCGACGAGGATTTCGCGCGGATCGACAACGAGCAGGCCCGCCATGTATTTGATTGATACCAATGTCGTCAGCGAGCAGCGCAAGCTGCACCTGGCGGACCCCGGTGTGCGCGCCTTCTTTGCGGAGCTGCTGGAGCAGCCGGGTCAGGCGTACATCAGCGTCGTTACAGTGGGCGAGATCCGCCGCGGCATTGACTTGTGCACCTGGCGCGGCGATGGGCAGCAGAGTGCGCTGCTCGAGCAGTGGCTGCAGCAACTGCTGCAGCATTTCAGTCATCACATCCTGGCCTTTGACCAGCATTGCGCGCAGGTCTGGGGCAGGCTGCGGGTGCCGAATCCGGATGCCGTCATCGACAAGCAGATCGCCGCCACAGCTCTGGTCTACAACCTGACAGTGGTCACCCGCAACACGCGCGATTTCGCCGGCACCGGCGTCCGTGTTTTGAACCCCTTTGTCTGAACCAGCGCGCAAGGAGCTCGCCATGACCGTCAGCTACCAGCACGAAGTGATCATCCACCGCATGCCCGCCGAGGTTTTCGCGGTCATTGACGACCTGCCGCAGACGGCGAAGTGGCTGCCGCCCTGCGTCAGTCTCGAGAAAGTGGGCGACGGCCCGAGTGCCGAGGGCGACGCCTTGCACTATGTGTACCGCCAGGGCAGCAAGACCGCCGAAATGGCAGGCCGCATCCTGGCGCGACAGCAGGATGCCCGGCTGCACTGTCTGTACTCCGATGCCATGTTCGACGTGTCCGTCGACCTGCAGGTGGCAGCGCATCCCGAAGGCACTCTGAGTTCCCATCACATCACCATGACGCCCAAAACCCTCTTCGGCAGACTGCTGCAACCACTGATCCGCCTTGGCCTGGGCAAGCAGACGCGGGACGCGGCGACCAATCTCAAGACCCTGCTCGAATCGGCCACATGACGACGGTGTGACAGGCACTCGCGCTTTGTCCGCGAGCCGCGTTATAGTACGGCCCAACCTAGCCCGAACGACTCTGTCGCCACAATAAGAACAGGACACCCGTCCCCCATGCGCCATCTGAATTCTGCTGCTGTACGGCTGGCTGCCTTGTTTGCTTTGCTTGCCACCACTCTCGCCTCCACTGCCTGGTCCCAGACGCCATTCTCCATGGAGGTCAAGCCCGAGTATCTTAAGGAAGTGCTGCCCATCGCCGAGACGTTCTCGGAGAAGGAGGCAGGCGACGCGCCTGTCTGGCGCGGCTATCGCAACAACGCCGAGACGGGCGTCCAGGAACAGGTGGGGTTCGTGTACCTGACCGACGACTACCCACCCGAACAGCGCGGCTACGCCGGCCCCATCGACATGCTGGTCGGCATGGACATGAACGGCGTGGTCACCAGCATGAAGGTGCTGGATTACTACGAGTCCTACCTGTTCTCAAGGGGGGACTTCATCGACAACTCCGTGTTCCTCTCCCAGTTCCGCCGCAAGCCCATCACTGACCAGTTCCGCCTGGATGTGGACATCGACGGCCTGTCGAGCGCGACGGCCACCAGCGCCGCCATGTCGCGCAGCGTAGGGGAAGTGTCCCGCCGTGTGGCCCGTGCCTACCTGAATTTCGGGGCTGGCACTGAAGAAGAACAGATGACCATCGACAACACCCGGGCCCTGCTGGAACCCTACAGCTGGCAGGCGCTGACCGATCAGGGCGTGATCCGGCAGACGACGGTGAAGTCGGCCGAAGGCGCCGACATCGTGCTGGCGGTGACCTATATTGGCAAGCGCGCCATTGGCGAGTTCATGGTGGGCAAGGAAGCGTTCGATCTGGCGGAAGCCGATGCCACGTTCCGCTCCGGCGGCGGCGAGATCCTGCTGCTGGCGCCCAGTGGCCCGGGGGCAGGCAGCGGCTTCCGGCAATTCCCCATGTCGATGCAGCAGGGCGATATCGTGCGCCGCGTGGCCGGCACGCGCTTCGGCAATGCAGGCATGGCGACGGAAGGCCTGGTGGCAGGCAATGCCAATTACGCGGTGTCGCTGACCGTGCACCCCGATTTCGACGTCACCCAGCCCTTCAATCTGATCTATCACACGCCCGGTGGCGGGGGCGACGTGGCGCTGGAATATCAGGTGACCGGCGTGGGCCTGACCCTGGCACGGGGCGAGCCGGTGCTCTCGGAAGAACAATTGCTGGAAGCGCGTCTGGTGGACGCCAGCTTCTTCGAGCGTCTGCGTCTGGCGCCGCCCTGGGGCGTGGTGCCCTGGGTCGATGTGATTCTGCTGTCGATTCTGCTGGGCTTCGTGATGGCCGCGTTCCTGAGCAAGAACGCCATGTTGCGCTGGGGCACCATGACAGCGACGATGCTGTATCTGGGCTTCTACAAGAACGGCTTCCTCTCGGTGTCCCACATTGCCAACGTGATCAAGATGGGCCCCGAGATGATCACCAACAACCTGCCCACGCTGATGATCGTGGTGTTCACGCTCATCACCACGCTCATCTGGGGCAGGGTGTTCTGTTCCTCGCTGTGTCCGTTCGGCGCGGTGCAGGATTTCATCGCCCGCTTCTCGCCAAAGAAGTGGCAGATCAAGGTGCCGCAGAAGCTGCATGACAATGCGCTGTACATCAAGTACGGCATCCTGGCGCTGATCCTGGGCACCGCCTCGGTGAATGCCAACGCCAGCATCTTCCAGTACTTCGAGCCTTTTGGAACGCTGTTTTTCTTGAGCCCTTCGGTACTGCTGTGGGCCATCCTGCTGGTGATTCTGGCGGCGTGCGTGGTGGTGGAACGCTTCTACTGCCGCTATGTCTGTCCGCTGGGCGCCGCGCTGGCCATCCTGGCTCTGGTCAGCCCGCTGCGTATCAAACGCGTGCCGCAGTGCAGCACCTGCAAAGTGTGCGAACAGGCCTGTCCGACCGGCGCCATTCGCCGCGAGGCCATCGACTTCAAGGAATGTGTCCGCTGCGACGTGTGCGAGACCAAGCTGATCGAGAAAGCCGGCACCTGCCGTCATTCCATGGACGAAATCGAACGGCGCCGCAAGACAAAGCAGAACATTCCGGTCGTCAACATCATCGAGCCCGTATCGGCCTGAGAGCGCCCTGCACTTTTCATCTACTGGAGTTACTGACATGAAGCAACACACACGCATTTTCGCCCCGCTGCTGGCGGGCCTTCTCAGTCTTGGCAGCCTGAGTGCCACCGGCCAGGCCGGCGACGAAGGCTGGGTCAAGCTGATTGACGGCGCCACCGGCATGGACAATTTCACCGTGGTGGGCGATGCCAACTGGAGCGCCACTGACGGCACTATTCAGGCGACTACTGGCTCGGGCGCGTCCTTCCTGCTGACCAAGGAGTCGTATTCCAATTACCTGCTGACTGTGGAATTTTTCGTCAGTGAAGACGCCAACAGCGGTATTGCCAGGACCCGGCGGCCATCACCGACCGCAGCTGCTATGAAGCGAACATTTTCGACCAGCGTCCCGACCTGACCTTCGGCACAGGCGGCATCGTGCACATCGCGCCAGTGGCCGAGCCCTTCCCGAAAGCGGGCGGCAAGTGGAACACCTATCAGATCACGATGGATGGCGAGCACATGACAGTGGTGCTCAATGGCGTGCAGACGGTGCATGCGATGGATAGCCAGTTTGCCAGCGGCCCGATTGCGCTGCAGTGGGCGCGGGGTGTGGTCCAGTTCCGCAACGTGTCGATCAAGCCGCTGTAAATCCTCCCCCTACACACACTGTGGGAGCGGGCTTGCCCGCGATTGGTGCTTCGATAGCGGGCTGGGGAGGCAGGGCGTTCAGTGCGGACACGCCGTGAACCCATCCATGGGGGCTCGGCTGCCGCCGTCCTGGCGGCAGACGGTCCGCACTGAACGCCCTGCCTCCCCACCCCTCAGCGCAATGCCAATTCCGGGCAAACCCACTCCCTCAGTCAAGACAGAACTCCCCCGCGGCTTGTCTCCGGAAAAAAGAGGCCACGCCCCACACTGTTCGCTCCGACAAATTTCCAGCGCGCGCTTGAAATGTGAGGGTCTCGCCCGCACCCTTCGCTCACCGTCAATCGCGGGAGAGCTTTCCCGCACTGTTCGCGGGCAGGCCCGCTCCCACAATCGTTCCCGACCTACTCTGAGGAATTCTGTTTTGAAAACCCTATTCGACCCCGTTCAGCTCGGCGCTTTCGCGCTGCCCAATCGCATCATCATGGCCCCGCTCACGCGCTGCCGCGCCAGTGAAGGCCGCGTCCCCAACGCCGTGATGGCCGAGTACTACCGCCAGCGTGCCAATGCCGGCCTGATCATCACCGAGGCCACCTCGGTCACGGCCCAGGGCGTGGGTTATCCGAACACGCCGGGCATCTGGAGCGACGCGCAGGTCGAAGGCTGGAAGCTGACCACCGACGCCGTGCACAAGGCCGGCGGCAGGATCATCATGCAGCTGTGGCATGTGGGCCGCATTTCCCACTCCATGTACCTGGATGGTCAGCCCCCCGTGTCGGCCAGTGCCATCGCGCCCAAAGGCCATGTGAGCCTGGTGCGGCCCGAGACGCCCTATCCCACCCCCCGTGCCCTCACGCGAGAGGAGCTCCCGGGCGTGGTCGAGGCCTTCCGCAAGGGCGCCGAGAATGCGAAAAAGGCTGGCTTTGATGGCGTGGAGATTCACGGCGCCAACGGCTATCTGCTGGACCAGTTCCTGCAGAGCAACACCAACCAACGCACGGATGACTACGGTGGCAGCGTCGAGAATCGCGCCCGCCTGATGCTGGAAGTGGCCGATGCAGTGATTTCCGTATGGGGCGCCGACCATGTCGGCATGCACCTGGCCCCGCGCTGTGACGGGCACGACATGGGCGATGCCGATCCGCTGGCCACGTTCTCCTATGTGGCAGCCGAACTGGGCAAACGAGGCCTCGCGTTCCTGTTCACACGCGAGCATTACAACACCCCGGGCATCACCCCTGCGCTGAAGAAGGCCTTCGGCGGCCCGGTGATCGTGAATGAACAGCTGACAGTGGAAAAATCGGAAGAACTGCTGAATACGGGTGTGGGCGATGCGGTGTCCTTCGGCCGCTGGTACATCGCCAACCCGGACCTGGTGCAGCGTCTGCGCGCCAAGGCCGAGCTGAACCCGCTGAACCCGGCGACGATCTATGCCGAAGGCGGCACCGGCTACACGGACTACCCCGCGCTGGCCTGAAGCCGCGGCGCCTCGCGCCGCACCAGCAGCACCACCAGGGCCGCCATCATGCACAGGGCTCCGGCCAGTTGCAGGGCGGGCATATAGGTTGCCAGATCAGTGCGCAGCACCCCCGCGATCCAGGCGGCGGAGGCGGCACCAATCTGGTGTCCTGCAAAAATCCATCCGAAGGTCATGCTCGCCGACTGCGCGCCGTAACGGGCAGCAGTCAGCTTGACCGTTGGGGGCACAGTCGCCACCCAGTCCAGTCCGTAGAACACCGCAAACACCAGCAATGCCATGGGCGCAAAGCCCGAGAACGACAGGAAGATCAACGACACGCCCCGCAGCCCGTAAAACCAGAACAGCAGCCAGCGATTGTCGTAGCGGTCTGACAGCCAGCCCGACACGATGGTGCCCACGAAGTCGAAGCCCCCGATCACCGCCAGCATGGCCGCCGCACTCAGCGCCGCGATGCCAAAGTCATGGTTCATCGGCACCCAGTGGGTGTGGATCAGGCCATTGGTGCTGAAGCCGCACACGTAAAAGCTCAGGAACAATACCCAGAACGTGCCGGTGCGGGACACCTCTCTCAGATTCTGCAAAGGCGCCAGCGCGAGGGCTGCAAAGCGCGTGCTGCGGGCCGGCGGCTGCGTCACGGCGGCGTCGCCGTACAGCGGCAGGCCGACATCGGCCGGGTGATCGCGCATCAGCAGCAGGATAAGCCCCATGATCACCAGCATGAACACCACGATCAGGCCGATGGCCGCACGCCAGCCACTGGCCTCCGTGATCGCCGCCAGCAGGGGCTGGAACACCATCTGCCCGCTGGCGGTACTGGCCGTCATCAGGCCCATGACCAAACCACGGCGTTGCGAGAACCAGCGCGTGGCCACGGTGGCGCCCAGCACCAGCGCCGTCATGCCGGTGCCGATGCCCACCACCACGCCCCACAGCAGCAGCAACTGCCACAGCTGCGTCATGGCGAAGGACAGCAACAGGCCGCTGCAGATCATCCCGAGGGCGAAGGCCACCACCTTGCGCACGCCGAAGTGATTCATGAACGCGGCGGCGAACGGGCCGAACAGCCCGAACAGAACCAGACGGATGGCGATGGCGGTGGACACCTGCTCGGTGGTCCAGCCGAACTCGGCCTGCAGGGGTGCGATCATGATGCCTGCCGAGCCCATGGCGGCGGCCGTGGCGAGCATGGTCAGGAAGGTGGTGGCCGCGACGATCCAGCCGTAGTGAATGCCGCGCGCCTGCAGGGCGGCGGCAAGACGGGAGGCGTTCATGGGCGCGCCTCCGCAAGGCAGACAGCACGCATCATGGACGGGCCTCGCCCGTGGGAGGCAATGGCGGCAGCGGGCAGTCCAGGGCGGCGGCCAGCGCGCGGAAGATCTCAAGTTCGCCCACGGCGGCCACGCCATCGGCTACGATCAGCGCCGCGCAGGCTTTCAGGAACGCGGGCTTCTGCAAGGGTTTGAGCGCCACCGCCGCGTCCAGCGCCTTGTTGATGCTGGCCAGGCTCAGCGCGTCCGGCCCCGGCAGCGTGGCGGCGGGCAGGCCCAGCTGGGTGAGCGCGGTGTCGAGCAGAGCCTGTGGGAGTTTTCCCTGTGGGAGCTTGCTCTGTTGTGGGAGCTTGCTTGCAAGCGAACTGATCTCCTGTTGTGGGAGCTTGCCTGCAAGCGAACTGTTCGCGGGCTGTGGGAGCTTGCTTGCAAGCGAACTGTTCGCGGGCAAGCCCGCTCCCACAGTTGCTCCCACAGCTCCTCCCGCAGTCGCTCCCCCCGCCCTGATCAGAAACGCCAGCAGCAGCGTCACTTCCGCCTCCAGCTGCTGCAGACTGCGGTGTGCCGTGTGATGAAAGCGGCTGCGCGGCGCAAACACGCCGTCCAGTTGCTGCAGCACCACGCGCTGCAGCACCCATTCCCACAGGCTCACCTTGCCATCCGCCTGCACCAGCGCCAGCAGAGTCTTGCGAAAGCGCGTGTATTGTTCCGGGCTCATCTGCCGCAGCACCGGCAGCGCCACACTCAGCAGCGGCAGGCGCACCTCAGGCCGGATGTGTGCGTGATGGGCCTGCAGTGTCTGCAGCGCGGCGACGATGGCGGGCTCGGCCTCGCTTGCGAGCAGCGTCTGCTGC
>Ga0255086_1000422_pt1 | contig 14060 bp, 11 predicted proteins | sample Colum_Cont_RepC__FD_188438 | JGI IMG/M metagenome (GOLD analysis project Ga0255086, IMG submission 188438) | Freshwater microbial communities from Columbia River, Oregon, United States - Colum_Cont_RepC_8d | ecosystem: Environmental > Aquatic > Freshwater > River | place: USA: Oregon | collected... | reverse complement strand
GCACAGAAGTCATCATTGGCAGGCAAGACGAACGCCTTGTTACCCGCAGCCTTGCGATTGGCTGTGTAAGCTGGCGAGACCAACACTTTGCTGCTCCGGAGCATTCGCCATCCCAGCTTGTCAGCAGGCTGGACAGTGCTGTCGATGCAGCGCAGGCGGTATTCGAGTCGATTCGCGCTGAATGCCTGCAGTATCCGTGGGCGCAAGCCTATGCGTCATCGGGCACAGCAAAGATGCTGGCAGCAATCTGTCAAATGCGCGGCTTTCCAGAAGGTCAGATCACTCTGAAGGCTCTGGAGTCTCTTCGCGCCGACGTGCTGGCTTGTGCCGCAGATCCGGATGCCTTGCTGCCCGGACTCAAGGACCGCCGCAAGGACCTGCTGATGCCGGGTTGGGCTGTGCTGGTGGGAATGATGAGAGCCTACGAAATAGAGCAGATACAATTCAGTCCCACAGCTCTGCGCGAGGGCATGCTGCACTTCATGATGCAGAAGGGGCCCGACACCACTGCGCTGGACAGGGCGAGCCTTCCACAGGTCACTCAGACCGCGCTGTAACGCACCTTCGCCAACTGTTGCAGCAGCAATGTCTGCACAGGCTCCCGCTTGTCGCAATCATCCGGAATCAGGCGCAGATAGGTGCCGTCAGACTGCAACTCCCAGCTCTGACAGCGGTCATTCACGTACATCTGCAATTCATCCAGAATGCGCGTGATCAATCTCTTGCGCAGGATCGGGAACGCCACTTCTATGCGATGCATCAGATTGCGCTCCATCCAGTCCGCACTGGAGCAATACAATGGATGCAGATTGTTTTCGAAGTAGAAGACGCGCGTGTGCTCCAGGAAGCGCCCGATGATGGATACCACCCGAATGTTTTCGGATACGCCAGGAATGCCCGGTTTAAGGCAGCAGATGCCACGGATGATCAGATCGATCTTCACCCCGTTGCGAGATGCCGAGTAGAGTTCGCGAATGATGTCCGGGTCCGTCAGTGCGTTCATCTTGGCGATGATGCGTGCCGGCTTGCCTTCCAGCGCAGCATTCTTTTCCTGCTGAATCAGCCGTACCAGGGACTTCTTGAGGCGGAACGGCGCGTGGATCACCAAGTCGGGGATGATGCGCTTGCCCATGCCGGTAATCTGCTGGAAAACCTTGTGCACATCGGCACATAGAGTCTCATCACAGGTCATCAGGCCATAGTCGGTATAAACCAGCGATGTCTTGCGGTGATAGTTGCCTGTGCCTAAGTGGGCGTAACGTTTCAGCTTGCCGCCTTCGCGCCGCACAATCAGCAACATTTTCGCGTGGGTTTTGTAGCCCATTACGCCGTATACCACCACCGCACCAGCTTCCTGCAGCTTGCTGGCGAACTGCAGGTTTTCCTGCTCATCGAACCGCGCGCGCAATTCGATTACAACGGTCACTTCCTTGCCATTGCGGGCAGCTTCTGACAAAGCCTCTACCAGTTCGGACGACTCGTTGGTGCGGTACAGTGTCTGCTTGATCGACAACACCGAGGGATCCTTTGCTGCCTGTCTCACCCAGTCGATGATGGGCAGGAAAGACTGGAACGGGTGCATCAGCAACTGATCTTCCTTGGTGACTGCTGTGAAGATGCAGCTGCCTTCTTCCAGCGCAGGAGGTGTGCCAGGGGTAAAGGGCGCGAAGCACAGGTCGGGGCGATTGACCATACTGGTCAATGTCATCAGTCTCTGCAGGTTCACGGGACCGTCCAGGCGGAAGAGGGCGTCTTCTGTCAGATTGAAGCGCTGCAGCAGAAAGTCGGTCAACTCGCGCGGACACGCGGCGCCAACCTCCAGTTTGGCTGCCGTGCCGAAGCGTCGTGAATGCAGCTCCCCCTGCAAGGCGCTGGCGACGTCTTCCACTTCCACATTGGACATCTCCAGATCGGAATTGCGGGTGACGCGGAACTGATGACATTCCTTGACGCGCATGCCAGGGAAAAACTCTTCCACATGGGCGTGGATGATGGATGACAGGAAGATGAAGTTGTCGCCTTCCGCAACAATTTCCTTGGGCACCTTGATCAGGCGCGGCAGCGAACGCGGCGCGGGCACAATGGCCAGGCCGCTGTCACGGCCGAAAGCATCCTTTCCTTCCAGGGACAGGATGAAGTTCAGTCCGAGGGGGCTGATGACGGGGAGTACTTCGTCTCGAAAGTATGTCCGTGCCCAGATCGTGAGTTCCTTGTTCCACTCATCGCGGTACAGGAAGCGGATCTTCTGTTCAGCAAGCGAGGGGAAGAGGTCTTCGTTCAGAATGCGATATTGCTCCTGAAGTGCCACCCGCACCTGCTGGTTGATCTCACGCATGATCTCGTCGGGGTACTTGCCGTCCGGGCCCGGGCGCTGGCGTCCGAACTCCATCTGCTTCTTGAGACCCGAAATACGGATCTCATAGAACTCGTCCAGATTGGAACTGAAGATCAACAGGAACATAAGGCGCTCCAGCAGGGGGTGCCTTGAGTTCCTGGCCTGATCCAGTACGCGCAGATTGAACTGCAGATAGCTCATTTCGCGATTGAGGTAGAGAGCACTGTTGTCAAGATCGATGGCAGGGGCTTCAGCGGCGCGCGAAGCAGGCTCGTCGGACGGGGTTATGGTGGACGGTACGGTGTTGCCGTCATCGTGCTCAAGCAGCGCATGTGGTTCGAGCTCGACAGGGCTTGTCACTGACGTCATCGAAACGGAGATGTCGGGCTCATTCTCAGTAACTTTTATATTCATGTGGAAGCTCGTAATAGGCGCTTGTTGTTGCGCGCATTCTACATGAGGGGAATGCGGATGAAAGTGACAGATAGATGACCAATGTTCCTGGCACAGTCGCGAGTGGTCGCAGTTTTGTCATATTAGTGTCACTCGCGCAACATATAGTCATGCGAATTGTAATAGATCAAAAACGCGCTTTGCGTCTGGAGACCTGGAATGTCCGTCAGATTCACGATGAAGCTACTCAGTCTGCTGCTTGGGGGGCTGTCCAGTATGCCCGTGCTGGCGGCCGACCTTGATTCTTCCCTGCGCACGTACGAACGCGCCAGCGGCGTTTCCGGCAATTTCTCGAGCGTGGGCTCCGACACGCTTGCCAACCTGATGACACTCTGGGCGGAAGAGTTCAAGCGCGCCTACCCCAACGTAAACATTCAGATTCAGGCCGCCGGTTCTTCCACTGCGCCGCCCGCGCTGACCGAAGGCACCTCCAACATGGGGCCTATGAGTCGCGAGATGAAAGACAACGAAATCGAAGCTTTCGAAAACAAGTACGGCTACAAGCCCACGGCGGTTCCTGTCGCCATCGACTCGCTGGCTGTTTTTGTACACAGGGATAACCCCATCAAAGGACTGACGATGGCAGAGGTTGACGCTGTGTTTTCAGTCACTCTCAAGTGTGGTAACCCGGAAAGCATTGATGTCTGGGGGCAATTCGGGATGGAGGGAGACTGGGAGCGTCGTGACTTGCAGTTGTTCGGTCGCAATTCAGTCTCTGGAACTTACGGCTATTTCAAGGAAACCGCGCTGTGCACAGGTGACTTCAAGAATTCCGTTAACGAACAGCCAGGTTCTGCTTCGGTCGTGCAGTCAGTCAGCACCTCCATCAACGGGATCGGGTATTCCGGTCTGGGCTACACAACTTCCAGCGTGCGCTCTCTGCCCATTGCGAAGGAAGCTGGCAGCGAGTACTACGAGGCAACGCCAGAGAATGCCATTACTGGCAATTATCCGCTCGCACGTTTTCTGTTTGTTTATGTGAACAAAGAGCCGAACAAACCGCTCGCGCCCCTGGAGCGGGAATTCATCAAGCTGGTGTTGTCCAGATCCGGCCAGGAAGTGGTCCTCAAGGATGGTTATATCCCGTTGCCGGCGGCCGTCGTTGAAGCAACCTATCAAGCGCTTGGGCTCTGAATGCGAATGACGCAGCGGACACCGGGTGGTGCCGCTGTTTGAGCGCGTCTGCGCAATGCAATCACAATGTAACAATCGCGGAATAGACTCCAACGCCATGATCGAACAACCAATAACGACGCCTCCAGAGGCTCCGCAGTCCTCATTAGGGGCCGCTTTTGCCGCTTCTCCCGAAGTCCTCACCCGCCGCAAGTTCCGTCACTTCAAGGACAAACTGGCAGCCGTTCTTATCGCCATTGGTGGATTGGGCGTAATTGCCGCAGTTCTGGTGATCTTTCTCTACCTGATTTATGAAGTTCTGCCGTTGTTCCGTGGCGCTTCAATCCAGGAGGTCAGCGAGTTCCAAGTGGATTTGCGGGACAATGTCGATGTACTTCATCTGGCAGTGGAAGAGCGCCTCGAAGTTGCGATGCGACTGGGCTCTGATGGTCAGGCCGTGTACTTCAACACTGACGACGGCGAAGTCATCGGCCGCGTTGCGCTGCCAATTCCCGAAGGTCAGAGCATCAGCAGCTTTGCACTGGACACTGATGTCACTGGCATATTTGCACTTGGGCTCTCCGGCGGCGATGTTCTGATAGCACAGTATGGCTATGACGAAGAGTTCGGTGTCAACAACGCGCGTGTAGTAACGCCGGCTATGACCTACCCTTTTGGCGAAGTGCCGTTTGCCTTGTTTGAGGATCAGGCCGTTGCGCGGGTCAGCGTGCGTTCCAGCACCAACGAACTGATGCTGGCCGGCAGTAGTGCCGGAAATGTCAGCCTGCTCCGTGCCCAGAGGGAGAGCAACCTGCTTTCCGCTTTCAGTGCCCAGGGCGAGGCCGAGTGGGAAACCGAAATTGTTACCCTCAATGGTCTGATACCGAGTATTGATCAGCTTTACATGGACGTCGACCGGCGCTGGCTCTTTGCCATCGGAGCCTCTGGACGCCTGAGCCTGGTCGATATTCGGCCAGCCTTCAACAACGGCACACCCGTGGTGACGGAAGAGGTGCTGCTGGTGGATTCACCCCGGCGTATGACAGAAGTCACTTTTCTTCTGGGGGGTATCTCGCTGCTGGTAGGAGATAGTGAAGGGACGATTTCCCAATGGTTCCTGGTCAGACGTGGCGGTACGGTCGGAATCGAGAAAGTGCGTGATTTCGAAGCGCGCAGCAATGTTGTCGCGCTCACTTCCGAGCAGCGGCGCAAGAATTTTGTCATGGCCAATGACGAAGGCTACATCGGCATCTACAACTCGACAGCGCATCGCGAAGTTGCCTATTTGCCGCTCGTGACGGGGGCTCCGAAGGCTATCGCCGTTGCTGCCCGCGGAAATGGCCTGCTGATCGAGAAAGCCGATGGCGGATTTGCGATGTTCAGCGTGGACAGCGAGCACCCGGAAGTGTCGTGGCAAGCCCTTTGGGGACGAGTGTGGTACGAGAACTACCCCGATCCTGACCTCATTTGGCAATCCTCTGCCGCCAATGATGATTTCGAGCCCAAATACAGTCTGGCACCCTTGGCGTTCGGTACCCTCAAGGCAGCGTTCTACGGAATGATTCTCGCAGCGCCCCTGGCTGTTTGTGGAGCAATTTTTACGGGCTACTTCATGGCGCCACGCATGCGTCAGAGTGTCAAGCCCTTGATTGAATTGATGGGTGCGCTCCCGACGGTAGTGCTCGGGTTCCTTGCCGGCCTCTGGCTCGCACCCTTCCTTGAGAACAATCTGCTGGGCATTTTCAATATGCTGCTGCTGGTTCCAATAGGGATTCTTCTGGCAGCTTTCGGGTGGACTCGCCTTCCGGAATCGGTGCGCTTCAGGGTGCCTGATGGCTGGGAAGCGGCTTTGCTGATTCCTGTGATCCTGCTTTCTGTATACGTGGCATTTCTGTTCGCGGTGCCCTTGGAACAAGTCTTCTTTGGCGGCGACATGCGCCTCTGGATCACCAACGACATGGGAATTCCCTATGACCAGCGCAACGCTCTGGTAGTAGGTCTGGCCATGGGTTTTGCCGTGATTCCCACCATCTTCTCCATTGCAGAGGACGCGATCTTCACGGTACCCAGGCAACTGACCTACGGCTCATTGGCCCTGGGCGCAACGCCGTGGCAAACCTTGAGTCGGGTGGTGCTGGCAACTGCAAGTCCCGGTATCTTCTCGGCACTGATGATAGGCATGGGCCGCGCAGTGGGTGAAACGATGATCGTGCTCATGGCCACCGGCAATACCCCCATCATGGACATCAACATCTTTGAAGGCATGCGCACATTGGCCGCCAATATCGCGGTGGAAGTTCCCGAATCAGAAGTCGACAGTACCCACTATCGCATCCTGTTCCTGGCGGCACTCGTGCTGTTCATTTTCACCTTTGTGATCAACACTCTCGCCGAAATCGTCCGACAGCGTCTGCGACGCAAGTACAGCAATCTATGAGCAACAACACCCTACAAAAGTTCTTCGCGAGCGGCACACCCTGGATTTGGGCAAATGCCGGGGCAGTGGCTATCAGCCTCATCATGACCGTGAGTCTGTTGCTGCTCCTGGCAGTCAACGGCTTTGGTCATTTCTGGCCCAAGGACATCATGCTTGCCGAGTATCAGCAGCCGGTCAGCGAAGGCGAGCCATTGCGTCGCGAGGTTGTCGGCGAACGCGTCGGTGACGAAGAAGTGACTGCCGATCGCATCATCTCTTCAGGAATTCCGGTACCGGCAGATCAGCCATTTTACCGACGGGAGCTGGTGAAAATCGGCAACCGCGAACTCAATGGCAGTGACTTCTCGTGGCTGCTGGCGGATTACCTGAGCAATGTCCGCTATCCCCACAATATGACTGCTTTCGAGCGTCGCGAATGGGGCAATTTCTATGGCTATGTGAGCGAAGTCCGCGAAAGCGGCGTTACAGTGGCCACCAGTGATCCAGCGAATGAACAGGACATGACAGCGTGGAACGCTCTGCTGCCACGCATTGAAAGAGCCCTGGAGCTGCATGACGAAATCGCTGATGTGGAAAAGGGTGAGATTGGTGAAGTCAACTATGCGCTCGAGCGTTTGCGTCTGCGGCAACGCAGCTCGAACTGCGTGACGAAGCAACTGAATCAGCCCTGGCGGAGATTGCCGAAGAACGCGCGGCCTGGAATGCGCAATATACGGGCATGCAGGCGCGACTGAACGCGCTCTATGTCGAAAGCGAGCGCGACACTGTCGTGATGCAGGCAATGAACGGCGGAGAAATTGAAATAGCTGTTTCGGAGATCGTGCGCGCCTATCAGCCCAATGGCATGCATTTTGGCAACAAGATGATCGTGTACGGTTCCAAATTGTGGGAATTCCTGTCCGACGAGCCCCGCGAGGCAAATACCGAAGGCGGAATCTTCCCAGCGATCTTCGGCACCGTGGTAATGGTGTTGCTGATGTCCATATTCGTCACGCCCTTCGGCGTGATTGCTGCGGTGTATCTCCGTGAATACGCGCGACAGGGCGTTGTGACGCGCATCATCCGCATCGCGGTCAATAATCTCGCGGGCGTACCCTCCATTGTCTATGGCGTGTTCGGACTGGGGTTCTTCATTTATTTCCTTGGCGCCGAAGTTGATCAGGCTTTCTATCCTGAAGCCTTGCCGGCGCCCACCTTTGGTACGCCGGGACTGATGTGGGCGTCATTGACATTGGCACTTCTAACCGTCCCGGTGGTGATTGTATCCACAGAGGAGGGCCTGTCGCGGATACCCCGCAGTCTGCGTGAAGGTAGTCTGGCGCTGGGCGCCACCAAATTCGAAACGCTGTGGCGGGTTGTTCTGCCGATGGCAAGCCCGGCCATGATGACAGGTCTGATTCTGGCGGTCGCCAGAGCAGCGGGCGAAGTGGCCCCTTTGATGTTGGTGGGCGTGGTGAAACTGGCTCCCGCGCTGCCTGTGGATGGTAACTATCCTTACTTTCACCTCGATCAGAAATTCATGCATCTGGGCTTTCATATATACGACGTTGGGTTCCAGAGCCCCAATGTTGAGGCGGCTCGTCCGCTGGTGTTCGCCACGGCGCTGTTGCTGGTCATCGTGGTTGCGGCATTGAATATGTTCGCAGTGTCGGTTCGCAATCGGCTGCGTGAGAATTTCAAGTCCCTGGATATGTAAAGCGCTGTTACACTTACTGCAAACGCAATGGATGTTCTCGCAATGACTGAATCAAATACTGAATCCACGCTGGTCAACCGGTCAAAGTTCAAGAAGATCGACATGTCGAAATTGGGCGGCATTGACCAGGGTGTTCGGGCCGAGGACTTGCCAAGCTGTCTGCGTGTGTCCGACTTGAATCTCTATTACGGCTCCGCACACGCTTTGAAAGCGGTGAATATGAGCATTCCGAGCCAGCGCGTGACTGCCTTTATCGGGCCGTCAGGGTGTGGCAAATCTACGTTGCTGCGCTGCTTCAATCGCATGAACGATCTGGTGGACGGATGCCATATAAAAGGCAGCATCGCACTGGATGGCAATGATATTTATCATCGCGCTGTCGATGTCGCCGATCTGCGTCGCCGTGTCGGCATGGTGTTCCAAAAGCCGAACCCTTTCCCGAAGTCAATCTATGAGAATGTGGCTTATGGTCTGCGCATTCAGGGCATCAACAAGAAGCGCATTCTGGACGAGAGTGTTGAAAAATCCCTGCATGCGGCAGCGCTGTGGGGTGAAGTGAAGGATCGACTGCATGAAAGTGCACTGGGTCTGTCCGGCGGTCAGCAGCAGCGTCTTGTCATCGCACGGACAATCGCTGTGGAGCCGGAAGTCCTGTTGCTCGATGAGCCGGCGTCTGCGCTCGATCCCATTTCGACATTGAAGATTGAGGAGCTGATCAACGAGCTTAAGGATCGTTACACAATCATCATTGTGACGCACAATATGCAGCAAGCCGCTCGAGTTTCTGATTTCACCGCGTTTATGTACATGGGCAAGCTGATCGAGTTCGACAGGACGGATGCCATTTTCACAAATCCGCACGAGAAGCAGACAGAAGATTACATTACCGGCCGTTACGGCTGATTCCGGGGCAGGGACACAGGACATGAACAAAGACGCAACGATTCATAGTCACCACATTTCTCAGCAGTTCAACGCCGATCTACAAGAGATCAAGAACAATCTGATGGAAATGGGCGGCATGGTGGAGAAGCAGCTGAGCGACGCCATCGATGCGATCATTACCGCAGACAGTGGCCTTGGAGCCCTGGTTCGCGAAGATGATGCCGCCATCAATGCCATGGAAATCCGGATCGACGAAGAGTGCAATCGCATCCTTGCGCGTCGACAGCCAGCGGCAAGTGACCTGCGTCTGGTGTTGGCCATCATCAAGGCCGTCAATGATCTGGAGCGCATTGGGGATGAATCTGCAAAGATTGCTCGGTTGGCAATCGAGCTTACCGAGCAGGGTGAATCCTCAAAAGGTTACATTGAGATTCGCCATATTGGCGAGCATGTACGGCGCATGGTCTACATGGCACTGGATGCTTTTGCGCGGTACGACATTGATGCGGCGCTGGCTGTGGCCAGGGAAGACGTCAGTGTGGATATGGAATACAGCAGTGCCATGCGTGAGATGATTACTTACATGATCGAAGACCCCCGCAGCATCACGCGTGTACTGAATATTGTCTGGGCACTGCGCGCACTTGAACGTGTAGGCGACCACGCCAAGAATATCGCCGAACATGTCATCTACCTCGTCAAAGGCACAGACGTGCGCCACCTCGGGCTGGAAGGTCTGGAAAAGAGAGTCCGTCCCGATTGAAGCGTGGTAGAGCATTGGGACCCGCACCCCATGAAGCGCAGTATCCCCTTGCCCGTTGCATTGATGTTTTTCGGATCTACCTGCGCCTTCGCTCAGGATGAAAGGCGTGTGCCCGCTCTTTACGGTCGGGTCAACCTGACTCCATTGATCAATACTCCTGCAGAAAAACGCTCGGTCGCCAAAGTAGTCAGCAATGCGTCTCGGCTTGGCCTCCGGGGCGAGTTGCCTGTTGCTGGCAGCATCAAGGTCATCTAACAGGCTGAGTACCAGTTCAATCCGAACAAGGAAGACTTCGATGGTCGATTCATTACACAACGTAACTCCTGGATTGGATTGAGTGGTGCACTGGGAACCTTGCTTGCGGGGCGCAATGACACGCCCCTGAGGCAGTTGCAGGCGCGTATTGATCAATTCAACGATTTGCAGGGTGATCTTCGCGTCCTGATGGTGGGCGAGAATCGTCCCAATGACACGATCAACTACGTCAGTCCGACCTTCGGCGGGTTCACATTCAGACATGCCGCGGTATTTGATGGGCAGAACACGCTGCTGGATCGCTTTACCAAGGCAACGTCGACTTCACTGAGCTATACGGCAGGCCGCTTCTATGTTGGTGTCGCATTGGACAGAGATGTCATCAGCCTGGAAGATGACCGCAATGATGATGTGCGGCTTGCCGGACAGTACAACGAAGGCAATCTGCAACTGGGTATCCTGTACGAATCTTCTGTGAACAGAGCGAACAATCGAGGACGCGAGGACGGCTTGCTGATCAGTGCCTCGCTGACGCGAGGCAGATTCGTGTACAAGGCCCAGACCGGAACATCGGAGCAACGACGGCCATCGCCAGACTTCGCTGGGCGTGGATTACGTGTTGAATCCCGATTTCAGATGGTTCACCTTCTTCACGGCAACACGCGCAGACAACCGCAACCAGCGCTCCGATCAGTTGGGTGTGGGAATGGATATTCGTTTCTGAGGTAAGGCAGCAAGTCAGTCGCTGGCGGGGAGACCAGTGTTTTTCGCTGCACCGGGAAGCAGGCGATCGGCGGGGAAATGACAAATGAAACGACTGCCTGTCCCAAGGGTGCTGAGAATCTGCAGGGTTGCGCCATGGCGTGCCAGCACATGCTTGACGATGGCAAGACCCAGCCCTGTACCCCCTTTGTCCGTTGAGCGACTCTCGTCGACGCGATAGAAGCGTTCTGTCAGGCGCGGCAAGTGATGCTCCTCGATTCCTGCGCCATTGTCCTGCACTTCGACAGCCAAGCCGCGCTCTGTCCCCCGCAGGTAAATGTGAATCTCGCCACTTTTTGGCGTGTACTTCGACGCGTTGAACACCAGATTTGAAATGGCACTGTACAGCTCGTTCGTGCTGCCCCGCAGCCGATAGTCGCCATCACATTCCAGGAAATAGGTGTGCTGCTTTGCTGCAAAAGCCAGCTCGGCCTCGTTCTTGATTTCACGCAGCAGGGATGGCACGTGAATCTCGTCCTGCACCCTGGGCAGAGACTTGGTTTCGAGGCGCGACAATGTCAGCAGGTCGCGCACGATGTTTTCCATGCGCTGCGCCTGCTGGTGCATCTGCTCCAGTGGTTTGATCCAGCGAGGGGCGAGTGTGTCGCGATGGTCCAGCAAGGTTTCAAGATAGCCATTGATGACAGTGATGGGCGTACGCAGCTCGTGCGACACATTGCCCACGAAATCAGTGCGCATGGATTCCAGACGATGCATTTGCGAGACATCGCGCACCAGCATCAGCCGCTCGCCTTCGCCGAAGAGGGTAATCTGGAATTCCAGCATCTGCTTCTTGTTGGTGGGAGAAGGAATGCGCAAGGGCTCTGTATAAAGCCGCTTTTCGAAATATTCGATGAAACGCGGCTCGCGCAGAAGATTGGTGACGGTTTGCTGCTGATCCTGTTCAGTGCGGAAGCCCAGCAGTGTCTCTGCCGCTTTGTTCCACCAGGACAGATGGTCTTTCGCACTTATCATCACCACGGCTATTTCCAGTGCCGCCGATGACTCCTGGGCCTTGTCCAGAATGCTCTTCAAATACTGCACTGCGTCGCGCTCGCGGCGTTGCAGGCGATAGATGCCATCGAAGATTTCACCCCAGACCCCACTGCTTTCTGGAGGTTCCTGACGCTCATCGTTGGCAATATTGCGCAGCCAGCGCTGGAAAATCAACAGCTGGTAGAAGGAGTGTGCCAGGTAGCCCAGGACAGACAGAACCATTATGGCGGAGACGGCGCCCAGCACCATGCCGACAAGCCAGGAGGCCGCCAGGACAATCAGTACGCGCTTGATTTCGATCTGCCATTCCCGGAGCAATGCACTATTCCTGTCGTTCACCACCAGCTGCGCGTCACTATAGCGAATGCACCGGGCGAAGGAAACGTCAGGCTGGCTTCACGGAAAAGCGATAGCCAGCACCTCGAACCGTCTGCACCAGGCGTGAATAATCGATGCTGGTGTTCGGCACAGAGCTCAGGGCCTTGCGCAAGCGGCGGATATGCACGTCGATGGTCCGCTCTTCGAGGTACACATTGCCGCCCCACACCTGATCCTGAATGTGGTCGCGTGTGAAGACCTTTTCCTGGTGAGACATGAAGAAGCGCAGCAGCTTGAATTCCGTGGGGCCGATATCGACCGGCTGGTCTTCTATGGTCACGCGATGGCTGGAGGGGTCGAGCTGCAGATCAAACACGCGGATTACCTTGTCGATCTGCGTACCACTGGTGCGGCGCAAAACCGCCTTGATACGGGCAACGAGCTCGCGGGGCGAGAACGGCTTGGTGACGTAATCATCCACACCTACGTCCAGTCCCTGCACTTTGTTGTCTTCACTGGTCTTTGCGGTAAGCATGATGATGGGGAGGGAGGCTGTAAGTTCGTCGCGCTTGAGTCGACGTGCCAGTTCTATGCCACTGCCTCCGGGCAGCATCCAGTCCAGCAGGACCAGATCGGGGCGACGATCCACGATGGAGACATGGGCTTCGTGCGCTGATTCGGCGGACACGCTGTTGAATCCCGCCAGATCCAGGGTGATGCCAATCATGTCTCGAATGGCGGGCTCGTCGTCTACTATCAGGATGGTCGGTTCACTCATGGTTTCATGCTACCGTTTTGTCAATTGGCTTGTCATATATGTAGGGTATATTACAGCAACTTTATGTGACATCCGTGTGACGAATCTGCGACCTGCAACCGCTGCAGGCCGCACGGCGTCTGGCTTTCTAGAAGTTGTACTCAAGTTTCAGGCTCGCAGAGCGGCCTTCGCTGTAGCCCGTGGCCACCAGTCCACCCTGAGTAATTTCCTTGCGCTTGTCGGTCAGATTCTGCGCCTTGATGTTCAGCTTCCAGTTAGTCATGAACTCCTTGCTCAGCACGAAGTCCAGTTCGCCATGGGGCTCTTCGATAAGGTCTGGAGCGCCCAGGATGCCGACTTCGTAAATGCGCTCGCCGAAGTAATGGTAAAGGAGCGTGGCGGTCAGGCCGTCGTAGCTGTCGTAGCCAAACTGGCCATTGAAAAGCCAGTCAGACTGGCCCTGCAGCGGACGCGAGCTGTTGGTCAGAATGTTCTGGTCCTGCTCGCCGATGGTGACGTCCGAGGTGATGTAGGACACGTTGCTGGACACGTAGAAGTTTTCCCAGCGTGCGCCCAGGAAGTCGAACTGCTTGCGGGCCTCAAACTCGATGCCCTGATTCTCTGCCGACTCTGCATTCACATAGCTGCGTGCACTGTTGGCGCCAGGCTGCACCACAGACTCGATGGGAGAGTCGAATTCCTTCATGAACACGCCCAGAGACAGGCTGTCCAGGGAAGAGAAATACCACTCCCAGCGCAGGTCGTAGTTCTTGATGCTGGCTGCTTGCAGATTCGGATTGCCAACCACTTCATAACCAGTCAGAGGATTGGTGAAGGTGGCGGGCGACAGCTCACGGAAATCAGGGCGCGACGTTGTCTCGCTATAGCCAAAACGGAACTGATGATTGCCCGCAATGTAAGTCGCTGTGCCGCTTGGCAGCAGGTCGCTGGATTCCAGAGTAGCCTCGATGCTGCTGTCCGGACGGAACAGGTCGAAGGTACGCACATTCTGTATGTAGTCTTCCTGACGCAGGCCCGCCAGCAGCTGGACGCGGTCATTGAAATTCAGGTCGGCCTGCACGTACCAGGACTCCAGTTCGCGGGTGGCAGCATAGGTGTCTGTAGGGCGTGTTGTCTCTGACAGCTCAAACTCGGTTGGCCCGATGTTCTCCGGTGCCAGAATCTGCGACAGTGGTTGCAGCAGGAACCCCTGGCGCCCCACCACGTCGCCCTGTTCGATGAACGAGAAGCGGCGAATCTCGTAGTCGCGCTCGCTGTCCTGCTTGTTGT
>Ga0255086_1000419_pt1 | contig 14153 bp, 11 predicted proteins | sample Colum_Cont_RepC__FD_188438 | JGI IMG/M metagenome (GOLD analysis project Ga0255086, IMG submission 188438) | Freshwater microbial communities from Columbia River, Oregon, United States - Colum_Cont_RepC_8d | ecosystem: Environmental > Aquatic > Freshwater > River | place: USA: Oregon | collected... | reverse complement strand
TGTCGAGACCGAGCTGACGGCGGTGGTCTCTGACACCAAGGCGCCGTTCTGGCCGCAGCAGCTGGCGCTGCTCGACGCCGACACGCGCAGCTACCTGCAAGAGTTCGATCCGAATGTGGAAGATGACCCGCTCGATTTTCGCAACCAGGCCGACACCCCCGGCTTTATCAGCAAGGGTTCCGAGACGCTGGGCCTGAAGACCACCTGGCAGATCGGCCCGGTGATCGGCTTGCAGGACTTGAGCAGCGTGCTGGTGGTGGGCGGCAGCCGCTTCCACATCGACCAGCTGAACGAGCTGGATGTCTCGCCTGCGGACATCGCCCGCCTCGATAACCATGAGAAGCACCAGCAGTTCACCACCGAGCTGCGTTTCACCGGCAAGGCCGGCAGCCTGTTCGGGCTGGGCACGGGCGTGGAGTTCGTCGGCGGGCTGTATCAGTTCCAGTCCCGCTATGATCTGTTCGTGCGCATCCTCACCGGGCAGGACATCGGCTCGTATCTGCTGACCGATGACGCCGCCCAGCTCATCACCGGTGATCGCACCGCGCAGAGCACCGGCCAGTTGCCGCTGAGCCTCGCGGGCCTTGGCGGTCTCGTCTCGCCGCTGGCAGATGGCGATTTCTACCAGCTCGATTATGGGCAGGACATCCGCTCCACCGCCCTGTTCGGGCAGCTCACCTGGAACTTGAGCAAGCAGATCGCCATCACCCCCGGCCTGCGCCTGAACCGCGAGGTGAAGCTCATCGACAGCAAGGGCGAGAGCCACTGCCTTGCCAAGGACACGCTGCCGATCAGCCCGGTGACCGGTGGCGTCACCGGGGCCACTGGCGTCGTCAGCGACCCTTGCATCATTGCCCAGGTGCTGGAGTCAAAAGACTACGACCAGCGCGGCCTGCGCCGCGAGGAGTTCGACCTCTCGCCCAAGCTCGCGCTGCAATATTTTGCCGACCACGGCATCAACTACTACACCAGCTACACCCAGGGCGCGAAGAGCGGCGGCTTCAACTCCATTTCGTTCACGGGCGACAACCTTGAATACAAGGCCGAAAAGGCCCGCACCATCGAGATCGGTGCCAAGGGGCGTTTCCTGCGCAAGACGCTGAGCGTCAACCTCACGCTTTACGACACCCTGTTCGATAACCTGCAGGTGCTCGCTTTCAACGGGGTGTTCTTTGATGTCAGCAATGCCGGCAAGGCCGTTTCGCGCGGGCTGGAGGCCGACTTCAACTGGCGCACCCCCTACGAGCCACTGCGTTTGAACGGCGCGTTTGGCCTGCTCAGCGCCCGTTACAAGCGCTACCAGGGTGCGCCAGCGCCGGTGTACTCCAGCGATACGCTCGGTGCCACCCAAGACCTCGACGGCAAGCGCATCGCCTTTTCACCCGATCGCACCGCCACCCTTACGCCGACCCTGAGTTATCCGCTGTTCGGCATGGTGCTGACGCTGGCCGGTGATGTGATCTACCAAGGCGAGCAGTTCACCGATACTGATCTCGACATCAATACCCGCGTCGCTGGGCATTTTCTCTATGCCGCCCGTACGATTGTTTCCCACCCCAACGACGCCTGGGCGCTCTCGGTGGGCGGCAGCAACCTGGCCGACAAGCGCGTAGCCAACCAGACGGTCGACGCCACTTTCTTTCCCGGTAGCTACTTTGCACAGCAGGCCAGCGGGCGGCAGTTGTTTGCGACGCTGGCGGTGAAGTTCTAGCGTCTAAGGTGCCGCACTCTTTTACTCCACCGACGTGGAAGAATAGTTTTGCCGCACGTATCGGCAATTACTCCACAGTCACACTCTTGGCCAAATTACGCGGTTGATCGACATCGGTGCCCTTGAGGCAGGCGACGTGATACGCCAGCAGTTGCAGCGGGATGGTGTAGAGCATCGGGTCGGTCAGCTCATCGCCATGCGGCATGGGGATGATGGTGACGCCCGGCTCGTTCTTGAGCCCGGCCTCGCGGTCAGCGAAGACAAACAACTCGCCACCGCGCGCCTGCACTTCTTTCAAGTTGCTCTTCACCTTGTCCAGCAGATGGCCATCCGGCGCGACGGCAACGACGGGCATGTGCTCGTCCACCAGTGCCAGCGGGCCGTGCTTGAGTTCACCAGCGGCATAGCCTTCGGCGTGGATGTAGCTGATCTCCTTCAGCTTCAGCGCGCCCTCCATCGCCACCGGGCACATCGGCCCACGGCCGAGGAACAGCGCGTGGTGCTTGTGGATGAAGCGCTCGGCGAGCTTTTGCAGGCTGGCGTCTTCCTTGAGTGCCGCAGCCACCTGGCCGGATGCGGCTTGCAGGCTTTTCACATAGCGGCGTTCGTCGGCCTCGCTCAGGCCCCGCCGGCGGGCGATGAGCAACATCACCAGTGCGAGTGCCATCAGCTGGGTGGTGAAGGCCTTGGTCGAAGCCACGCTGCGCTCTGGCCCCGCGTGGGTCATCAGCGTGATGTCGCTTTCGCGCACCAGACTCGACTCCGGCGAGTTGCAGATCACCAGGCTGGCGGCAATGCCCTTGGTCTTGGCGTGGCGCAGGGCTTCCAGGGTGTCGGCGGTTTCGCCGCTCTGGCTGATGGTGATGAACAAGGTGCCGGGCTCGACCACCGGGTCGCGGTAGCGGAACTCGCTGGCGAGCTCGACCACGCAGGGCACCTTGGCGATCTGTTCGAACCAGTACTGCGACACCATGCCAGCATTGGCCGAGGTGCCGCAGGCGACGATGCACACGCGCTCGATGCGGGCCAGCAGCTCACCGGCCTTGGGGCCGAGCATCGCCTCCAGCACACGGCCATTGCTGGTGCGGCCTTCCAGCGTGTTGGCGAGGGCTTCGGGCTGCTCGAAGATTTCCTTCTGCATGAAGTGGCGGTAGTCGCCTTTTTCGACCGCGCCGCTGGCCAGCAGGCTCAGGCGCTCTTGCCGGATGCAGGCTGCGCCGGTCTTGTCGAAGATGGCGTAGCCATCCCTGCTGATCTCGCCCAAGTCGCCTTCTTCGAGGTAAACGATGCGGCTGGTCACACTCACCAGCGCGGTCGCATCGCTGGCCGCAAACATCTCGCCCACGCCAATGCCAATCGCCAGCGGCGAGCCGCGCCGTGCCAGCAGCATGCGGCCGGGCTCCTTGGCGGAGATCACCGCCAGCGCATAGGCGCCCGTGATGCGCGCAATGGTCTTGAGCATCGCGGCGCGCAGATCGTTGCCCTGATCCACCAGATGCTGGATGAGATGTGCCAGCACTTCGGTATCGGTCTCGCTGGTGAACACATAGCCCTGCGCCGTCAGCTCGTCGCGCAGCAGCTCGTAGTTTTCGATGATGCCGTTGTGCACCACCGCGATGGACTTGGACACCTGCGGGTGCGAGTTGCGCTCGGCCGGCACGCCATGCGTGGCCCAGCGGGTGTGGGCGATGCCGGTGGTACCGGGCAGTGGTGCAGCGGCTTCAAGCTGGGCCACCTTGCCGACGGCGCGCACCAGTTGCAGCTTGCCCTCGGCCAGCGTCGCAACGCCGGCGGAGTCATAGCCACGATATTCGAGACGCTTCAGGCCTTCGACGAGGATGGGCACTACGTTGCGCTGGGCGACAGCACCGACGATTCCGCACATGGGTTCAGGGCAGCGGTAAAAGCGAAGTCGTATTGTATGCGCCGAGCCCCCTGCAGCTGCTGAAATGAACGCCCTGATCGCCATCCTCATCATCGGCTTGATGCTGCTCAGTGCCTCCTTGCTGTGGGCCCTGAGCCGCTTGCAACGCCGCCTGGCCGAGGTGCAAGCCAGGCTGGCTGCGGACAGTGTCGTGCCACCCGCCGCCAAGGGCGGCCGCGCGCGCATTGCGATCGAGATCCTTAACCCTTTCGAGCTCGCCGCCCGCGAAACCCGTCTGGCCACGGCGCTGGCCAGGCTGGCGCCGCGGATGATCGAGCGCATCGTCTACGAGCGTGCGGCGACGCAGATCGCCCAGCAGATGGCTGAGATGGGCGTGCGGGCCGAGGTGAAAACCCATGTCGTTTGAAGGCCTGGTGGCCTTGCTGGCCCTGCTGCTGGCCGCGCTTGCCTGGGCCTTGCTGCGCGCCTGGCGGCTGAGCCGGCAGATGAAGCAGCTGGACGCACAGCTGCAACGCGCCGAAGTGCTGGGGCAGGAACAGGCCGCAAGGCTGGCGACGCTGGAAACCCTGCGCGACTCCCAGCAGCTGGCCGAGCACGCCATTGCCACCGGCACGGCGGTGGTGAAAGAGGTGCACAAGGGTATTGCCGACATCCCCTTCAGCGTGTTCGAGGCCATCCCTGCCACGCGCGCCTCTGCCAAGGCGCTGCGCGGCCTGCACGATTCGATCAGCGATGGGGTGTACGGCGCGCTGGGGCAGCTCAACAAGGCCGTGGGCCGTGAGCTGCGCAAGGGGGTGCCGCTGGATGAATCCGCCCCGGTCATCGAGGCCAAGGCGGATGACCCGGAACTTGAGTCTGCGCCCGCTCCAGATGAAGAACCGCCGAGCGACCCCAGCAAACGCAGCTGGGGTTAGGGGCAAGCCCTATTCGGCGAGCGGCAGATGGTGAACATGCCCTCCGGCGATATTGCGCAGCGCCAGCGTCACCATGGCTTCGGCGACTTGTTCGGCGGGTACCGAGCGGTAGATCGACAGGCCACCGAGCAGGAAAGGGTCGATCAAGGGCGCTAGCTTTTGTCCCAGCCACTCGCCGGGGCGTGATTCCGCACGCTGAGCAATCAGCAGCGAGGGTCTGAGGATGTGGGTGCTGTCGTAGCCGAGATCGAGCACGGCTTGCTCCATGCGCGCCTTCACTCGCAGGTAGAAGGACGGCGCCTTCAGCGAAGCGCCGACGGAGGAAATCACCAGGAATTGCTTAGCACCCTGTGGTTTGGCTGCACGGGCCAGATCGAGCACTAGCTGATAATCGACCTGTTCAAACGCGGCTTTCGAGCCGGCTTTTTTCTGGGTGGTACCGAGGCAGCAGAACACATCGTCTGCCGCCAGTTGCGTGGCCAGTGCCGCCGGGTCTTTGTCGGTCAGCGACAGCTCCAGGAGCTTCGGGTGCGAGAGGCCCAGTGGTCGGCGGCTCAGCACCTTCACGCTGCCATAGCGGGCATCGGACAGCAGACGGCTGAGCAGGGCGCTGCCGATGGCACCGGTGGCGCCGGCGACGAGGGCGGTGCGAACAGCGGGCGGCTTGGACATGGCAAAGTGGCGAATCGAAAAGGGCGTGCAGTCTACTGAAAGCAAGTTCAACGCCACCTCAAATACGGAGAACGCGATGCCCATCTGGAAATGGAACCCCGGCCCTGCGGGCGCGCAGCAAGCCGCAGTGGGCTCGATGAGCGCGCATATCGGCCTCAAGATCACCGAGATCGGCGATGACTTTGTGCGCGGCACCATGCCGGTGGATCAGCGCACCATGCAGCCCTACGGCCGCCTGCATGGCGGTGCCAATGTGGTGCTGGCCGAGGAGCTGGGCAGCATGGCCGCCAACATGTGCCTCGACCCCAACGAGGCGTTTGCGGTGGGGCTGGACATCAACGCCAATCATCTGCGCGGCGTTACCAGCGGAAGCGTCACAGGCACCGCACGCCCCGTGCACATCGGCCGCAGCACGCAGGTGTGGCAGATCCACATCGAAGACGATGCCGGCAGGCTGGTGTGCTTGTCGCGCCTGACCATGGCCGTCGTCAGCAAGAAGGGCGACTGAGCATGGTCTGGACTCTGCATGCGCAACTCGCGGCCGATACCAGCGTGGTCGGCGACTTTCCCCTGAGCCGCCTGCTGCTCAGTAACGATGCAAACTACCCCTGGTGCATCCTGGTACCGCGCGTGTTGGGCGCAAAAGAACTGCACCGGCTCGACGATGCCGACCAGCTGCAAGTGCTGCGTGAATCGGTGGCCTTGGCTCGTGCGATGGAGCTGGTGTTCAAGCCGCACAAGATGAATGTCGCTGGCCTCGGCAACGTGGTGCCGCAGCTGCACATCCACCACATCGCCCGCTACAAGACGGACGCCGCCTGGCCGGCCCCGGTGTGGGGCAAGCATCCGGCGCAGGCCTATCTGCCGGCGCCCTTGGCGGAGCGTATCCAGCAGTTGCAGCAGGCACTGCCGGGGCTGATGCCGCCCACCTGACAGTCCGCGCAGATGTTTGTGGAATAGGCATTGCGTAAAGTCGTGGCGAGCCACTGGCGAGACAGACCATGACCGCAATGAAGCGCCGAACCTTTCTGCAAGGCATCGCCTACACGGCGCTCTATGGCAGCTTGGCGGCGGATGTATTCAATGCCGCCCAGGCGCTGGAGCCCGCCGAGATTGCCGGTAGCGACCCTGACCTGCACCTGCTGCGACGCATCAGCTTCGGCCCCACGATGGCCGAGCTGGCACGAGTCAAAAGCATGGGCCGCGAGGCCTTCATCGAAGCACAACTGGCCGCCAGCGATGGCCAGACTGACACGCTCACGGCGGCGTTGTATCCCCTCATCAACACCGGCGGTGCCACCGCCTATGCCACGACCGGCGCGGGCTTTGCGGTCAATGTGCATCAGCTGCATCTGCAAAGCGCGATGCTGCACCGCGCCTTGTTTTCTACCGCGCAGCTGAAAGAGGTGATGGTCGATTTCTGGAACGACCACTTCAACACCTACATTCGCAAGAACCCGATCCCGCTCAAGCTCGATCTCGACCGCGACGTGATTCGCCCCAACGCGCTGGGTAATTTCAAGACGCTGCTGCGCGCGGTGGTGCACAGCGGCGAGATGCTGCACTACCTCGACAACTGGCTGAACCGCGTTGATGCCATCAACGAAAACTACAGCCGCGAGCTCTTGGAGCTGCATACGCTCGGCAAGGGCGGCGGCTATACCGAGGCTGATCTGAAGGCACTCGCCCGCATCCTGAGCGGCCTCGGCTTCGTGGTGGACCTGCCACTGAGTGCGACGAGCTACGGCACCGTGCAGTTCACAGCCGCGCAGCATGATGCGAGCGAAAAGACCTTTCTCGGCGTGCTGTTCCCGGCCGGGGGCGGCGAGGAAGAAATCGACAAGGCCCTGCAGCTGATGCTGGATCACCCCAGCACGGCCCTCTTCATCGCCAGCAAGCTCTGCCGCCGGTTCGTGGCGGACGAACCGCCAGCGACACTGGTGGATCGCGTGGCGACCGTGTTCAGCAGCAGCGATGGCGACATCAAGGCCATGCTGCGCGCCATCCTCTCGTCGTCGGAGTTCGCCGCCAGTACCGGCAGCAAGCTGAAGCGCCCGCTGGAGGCCATGGTGGGGGCCATGCGCGCCTGCGGCATCAACAGCTTCGATGCGCTGCTCAACGTCAATCTGTTCGGCTTCGCAGTGGCCAGCCCCAATGGCACCTTGTTCACCGGCCTGCTGAAAGCCGGGCAGGAACCTTTTGGCTGGGTGCCGCCCAATGGTTACCCGGATGTCGCGGCCTACTGGGCGAACAGCAACTCACTGCTTTACCAGCAGAAGTTCCTGGTCGGCCTGGTCGAGGGCGTGGGCTATGGCCGCGTGCTGGCCGACCCGCAGGCCGCACTCACCAATGGCACCTCGCTGGCTGCGGCCACCACGCGCGCCACCACGCCGCGTGCAGCGGTGGACAACGCCATCGCCAATCTGCTGTTCACACCACTGCCCGCTGCCGCCGTGGCGGCCGCCATCGGCTTCGTCGCACAGGACGCTGACCCCGATGCCGTGATGGAGACGAGTCTGCTCGAACAGCGCGTGAAGGGGCTGGTGTTCGTGCTGCTGTCCTCCCCCTGGTTTCTGCTGAGGTAATGCCATGCTGACCCGACGGATGTTGCTGCCGCTATTGGCCGCCGGTGCCACCGCCTGCACCCAGCAGGATGCGCCCTCTCCCGCAGCACCGGCGCTGCCGTCGGGCGGCAAGGACGCCGCCACGGAGGGCACTTTGGTCGTGGTGTTCCAGCGCTTTGCGGCGGACTGGATGAATCTTTTGGTGCCGATGGGCGACCCTGCCTACGCCACCGCACGGCCCAATTTGCAGATCACCAACCCGCTGCCGCTCGATGGTTTCTTCGGCCTGCACCCGGCGCTGGTTGATCTCAAGGCGCTCTACGACGCGGGCAGCCTCGGCTTCGTCACCGCCACCGGCTGGGTGCCCACCGACAGCCGCGACCGCTCGCATTTTTTCGCGCAGACGATTGCCGAATCCGGCGCGCGCAGCGGGGTGAACAGTGGTTGGCTCGGCCGGGTGATGCAGCGCGACAGCGCCCATAACCAGGACATCTGGGCCGCACTCGCCGCCGAAACCTCGGTGCCCAACAGCCTGCAAGGGTTCGCCAACGCCATCGCCGTGCGCGACTTTGCCGACTACAACCACGGCTCGGTGATGGCCGATGCCGCCACCGGCTTGCAGCAGGCGCTGGCGGATATTGCGGGTGCACCCGGCGAGCCCCTGCACCGACTCGCACGCAGCATTGGCGCACTGGCTGCCGAGCCACTGCCTGCGCCCGCCGTGACCTATCCCGTCAACACCTTGGGCCAAGGCTTGAAGGTGGCGGCGCAGGCCATCAAGGGCGGGCTTGCCCCACGGGTGATTACTGTCACCTCCGACGACGACTGGGACACCCACGCCAGCCAGCTCAGCCGCCACAACGCCGCGCTGCCCGCGTTTGGCGCGGCTTTCAAAGCCTTCAACGACGACCTGGGCGCGCTGATGCAGAACGTCACCGTCGTCACCATGACCGAGTTCGGCCGCAAGGCGGTGGAGAACCTCGGCGGCACTGACCACGGCACGGCATCATCGATGCTGGTGATGGGCGGGCAGATCAACGGCGGCAAGGTCTACGGCCAGTGGCCGGGCATGGAGAGCAGCCAGCTGTATCAGGGCGAAGACCTCGAACCCACCACCGACTTCCGCAGCGTGCTGGGCGAGATTCTGGTGCAGCGCCTCGGCGTGTCCGAAGCCGAGTTGGAGACCGTGTTCCCCGGCGGCTATGCGGCGAGTACGCACTGGCGGCGCTTTCATCGCTGATCCGGCTACACCCGCCGTGTGCAGTCCCAGCTGACTGGCTTGTCGCTTCTCGAGTGCACGCCTAGACTCGGGGCATTCACGCACAGCCATAAATAGAAAGAGAGGAGTCTCATGCGCGTAGCCCTTTGCATTGCTCTGGCCGCCGTCGGCATCGTCGCCTTTGCAGCCCGCTCGACCGCCGTGACCGCGCCGCCTGCGAGCGCAACCACGGCTGGCAGCGACTACTGGCCACAAGCCGGCCAATATCCGGTGCCCACCACGCCCTATCGCCACACCCTGCGCTCGGTGTCGCTCGAAGACCTCGATGCCCGCAAGATCCTGCCGCTGGGCATCTACAAAGGCACGCCGGAGCTGAATGCGCGCCGCGAGTGGTACGACCAGAACTTCTACGCCACGCTCGCCGCCCGCAAGGTGTGGCACCCCGGCACCAGCCCGGCCACGCATGAGTTCAAGGGCAAGATCACCTGGGGTTTCGCACCCATCCCGCAGGCCGCTCCGCCGCCCTGCGATCAGGCGCAGCCCACCGGCTACGACGCCGAAGGCTGCCGCTATGTGAATTCGCTGTTCACTGACCTCGCCAAGACCGACCCCGCCAAGGCCCAAGCCGCGCGCGAGCGCGTGCGCCGTGGCCGCGATGTCTGGTTCAAGGGCACCTTCGGCAATCAGGACGAGATCTACCAGCACTTCTCGCGCACCACGCCGAACGGCATCAAGGATATCTGGTACCCCTGGCTCGACACCCGCGAACGTTCGCAGCGTTTCACCAAGTACGGCCTCATTAACGACCCGGACTGCACCGAGGGTGATGCCTCGACCTACTGGTGGGATAAATGCCCAGACCCGCACAGCAGCGGTGTGCTGGGCTATCGCAAGTACGACGCCGATCCGACGGTGGACGCCAGCGGCAATGTGGTGTTTGACCCCAAGACCTCGCCCTATGAAGTGACGGAGCTGAAAGAGAACAAGCGTTTCATCATCGGCCACCCCTGCGTGCAGTGCCACGTCGGCATCGACCCCACCAACCCCGCCGCCAACCCCAACGAGCCGGAGTGGGAAAACTTGAGTGGCACCATCGGCAACCAGCACATCAAGCAACCGGAGATGTTCTTCCAGGGCGCGCCGGAGGACTCGCTCGCGCGCGTGGCGCTGCAAGCGGGTCGCCACGGCACGATTGATACGTCCTTGGTCGCCAATGACTTCATGAACAACCCCGGCACCCAGAACAACATCATGGACTTCCAGAACCGGCGCGTGTTCACGCACCGGATGAAAGACCCGGTGACGGGCGAAATCCGCGAGGGCCTGACGCAGAACGTGCTGAAGGGCGGTGAGGATTCGGTGGGCGATCACCTGGCCCTCATCCGCGTCTACGTGAACATCGGCATGTGCACAGAGGAATGCTGGACGCCGAACTTCCCCACACCCGGTAGTTTCTTTGGCGAGAACAGTCACCAGAAACCCTTCCGCATCGCCCAATGCGCCAAGGATTGCGAGCCTTGGAACTATGCCGACGCGAAGATGGATGACCTCGCGGCCTTCTTGGTCACTGGCGGGCCGACCTACCTGCTTGCAGCACAAGACGCCGACGGCAAGCCCGGCTCGGCGCACATCCAGCTCGACAAGGTGCCGCAGGGTCGCAAGGTGTTCGCGCGCGAATGCGCCAGCTGTCACTCGACCAAGGTCGCCCCCGAAAACGTGCGCGCCGACCGCGCCGCGCTCGAACGCTTCTACGAGGGCCATGTGTTCGGCAAGGAGGACTACTGGACCTACGAGTTCAGCGAGGCCGAGCGCGCTGATCCGGCCTTCGTCGCACAGCATCTGGTGGCCGATGCGAGCGGCAAACTGCGGCCCAAGCAGTTCACTGCCCAGGGTGTGCATGGCGGCGAAGTCTTCGGCCAGGACTGGCTCGGCAACGACGAGCCGACGCCCTTCAACATCATCGGCACCAACAACTGCCGCGCGCGCCACGACAACCACAACGAGGGGCATATCTGGGAGGAGTTCTCGTCGCTGAATTACAAGGAGCGCGCCTCGCCGGGTAGCGTGCCGCGCATCATCAACCGCATGTTCCCGCTGGTGGGCGGGCTGGCTTGGGGTGAGCAGAAGATCGAGGGTGGCCCCGGCTATCTGCGCAACATCTCGCTGTTGTCGGTGTGGGCCACCGCGCCCTTTCTGCACAACAACGCCATCGGCGAGCTGACCAAGACGGCGGATGGCAAGACGCTCGACACCACGGTGGCTGGTCGCATCAAACAGTTCGAGATGGCCTATGACGAGCTGATGCGCAGCGACAACCCCAGCGACGCCAACGCCCGCGTGCAGAAGACCACGCTGGTCGATCGTGACTTCTGGCTCGCCCCGCGCGAAGACGGCCAGGGCTTCATCAAGCTGCCGGTGCATGAGGGCACGCCGATGGCGCACTTCGCGTCGAGCGACCCGCACAGCCCCTTCTTCATGAAGTGCGATGACCTCGTCGAGAACAAGGGGCATCAGTTCGGGGTGTCGCTGAGTGCCGACGACAAGCTGGCGCTGCGTGAGTTCTTGAAGCTGATGTAGCGATGAGGCGGCGCGCTCTGGCTCTTGTTTTCAGCCTGCTGGCGATCGTGCTGGAAGGCTGCGGTGAGTCCAGTAAAGCCCCCGCCATTGCTGATCTCGCCAAGCGCCCCGCTGTCACCGACGCGACGGCGCGCTCCTCGAAAGTGATCGCGCGCGAAGACCTCCCCCCAGAAGGGTCGCGCTCGATGTTCGACCACCTCGTGGCCCAGGCCGATGGCGTGCCCTGGCCGTTCGAGAAGCTGGTGGAGATGGTCGCGAAGCAAGACCCCAGCGGCGCGCAGCCGCTGGTGCTGCTCATTCCCGATGGCCGCTCGCTGCTGAAAGGGCAGGCCGACTACGCGCACCCGCGCATCCTGATGGCGGCAGATTTTCAAGCGCCCGGTTCACCCGCCTCGCTGGGCCTGGCCCCGCGCGGCCAGTTGTTCCTGGGCTTCACCGAACTCGCCAACGAAATCGAAGTCATCAGCTACAACGAGGCCGCAGGCCGCTTCGAGTTTCAGCTGGTGCAGGACTACACCGCCAATGGCGCGCGCAAGCTGGTCTACGCCAAGCGCGCGGTCTGCGAGAGCTGCCATCAGGGCGGCACACCGATCTTCTCGGTGCGGCCCTGGAACGAGACAAATGGTCAGCCAGAGACCGCCGCGCGGATCGCCGAAGCGCAGGGCGGCAAGCCCTACCTCGGCTTTGCGGCCAGCGTGCCGCTCGCCGTGCCGGAGCGGTATGACGAACTCACCGACGTCGGTAACTTCATCGCAGCGGCTCAAAAGCTGTGGCTCGATCAATGCGCGGATGCTGCCTGCCGCCGCGCGCTGCTCAAGCTGGCACTGGGCTACGCGCGCGCGCCGGGTGATTTCAAAGCCGATGGTGCGGAGGTCGTGGCACTGCAAAAGCTGCAAGCGGCAGCCAATACCAGGCCCATTGCGGTGCCGCAATCCGACATCCCCAACCGCGACCCCATCGGCGAAGCCTTGGGGCTAAAGGGCTGGTGGCGCGGGCTGTTCAAACCCCGGATCAAGCTCGGCGATGGCGCAAAAACCAACGAAGACCTCGAAGCATTCGACCGCCTGCCCAAGCTGCCCGCCGAGCAAGACCCCCTTACCTCACGCGTGCCCAAGCGCCTGCTCACGGCGCAAGACATCGACGGTGTCTATGGCCTCGCCAGTCTGTTCACGGCAGATGACATCCGCCGCCTGCAAGCCGCGGGTGGGCAGCAATGGGCGAGCGTCGAACAGGCCGTGGCGAAGCTGCCTGATGGCTTCTTCGCCGATGCGCCGTTCTCGCGCGTGAAGACGCTGCAAGCGCTGCTGCCGCTGGTTTCCAGTCGCGCCAGCGTGCCCGACTATTGCTGCCTTGACGTGAGCGAGATGTCCCCGCCCATCGCCAGCGGCGAGCCGCCGGTCGAGCTCGCAGCCGACTCCAATTTGCAATCCTTCGCGCACTTCTGCTTCGCCTGCCATCGCGGCAATCCCAGCAAGCGCCTGAACTTCATGAGCGGTGCGAGTGAGGCCGAGGTGCGTGCGAATATCCAAGCCAAGAGCGAGATTCGGGATGCACTCGACTGGGATCGTTACCAGGGCACCGACAAGGCCGCCAAGCTGATGCCGCCGGCGGATGCGCCCCAACATGCAGCGATGGAAGAGGCGATCCAGCAGAATCCGAAGCTGCTGGAGGAGATGCGTGCCGTGGTGCCGGGATTGTTCGAGTTTTGATTTTTCTTGTCATTCCCGCGAAAGCGGGAATCCATGCGGGGACGTGCGATGCAACATCATCATCGAGTGAGCAGCTGGATTCCCGCGTACGCGGGAATGACGATGTATTTGATGGCGAGCCAGGCGCTCGCCGAACCCGCCTTCTCCCGCCTCTACAAACAGCAATACGGCTACACGCCGAGCTGCAACGCCTGCCACAAGGACGGCGGCGGCACGCCCAACAACGCCTATGGCTTGCAGTTCAAGGATGCCGGCGAATCGCTCGCGGCCTTCGGCAAGATCGCGGCACTCGATGGCGACGGCGATGGCGCGAAGAATGCCGATGAATCGCAAGCCAAATCCAACCCCGGCGATGCCAAGTCTACGCCGGCTAGCAAGGGCGCTTGGCTCGACACCGCCAGCCTCATCCCCCGCGAAGTGCAGGCCCTGTTCCCCGGCGTGCGCGAGTACCTGCCACGCGATGCGGTGCTCACCGATGCCGACATCGCCCGCGCTAGGGCGCTCGGTGCCAGCCTGAGTAAGGTGGATGAAAACACCATCTACATCCCGCTCGCCGACAAGAAGCCGGTCGGCACCGCGCTGATCTTCCTCGCGCAGTACCAGGGCAAGGATTTCTTCCTGCTGCTCGCGACCGACCGCCAGCTCAATATCACCAGCATCACGCCGCTCAACACCGCGCAGGTGCCAGAGGCGGCCAGGAGCAAGGTCTATGCAGGCTTCAAAGGGGTGGCACTCGACAAGCTGTCTGCACCCAGCGGCAGCGGCGTGGATGCGGCGATTGCTGAGGCGGTGAAAAAGGCGGGCACGCTGATCTACGTGCGGCTCAAAAATGCTTAAGTCACGCCTCTTCGCAGTCTCGATGGTTGCCGCCTTTTGCCTTCTGTTCTGGGGTGTGCGCGTGG
>Ga0255086_1000416_pt1 | contig 14297 bp, 19 predicted proteins | sample Colum_Cont_RepC__FD_188438 | JGI IMG/M metagenome (GOLD analysis project Ga0255086, IMG submission 188438) | Freshwater microbial communities from Columbia River, Oregon, United States - Colum_Cont_RepC_8d | ecosystem: Environmental > Aquatic > Freshwater > River | place: USA: Oregon | collected... | reverse complement strand
ATGTCAAAATAACTAATAGAATCAGGCTTTTTCGCATCAGGCTGTACCAATATCTTCAACCATCAAGAATGCTGGCTGTGCTGCTATTCTTCCTAATTTTGATGTGCCAGAACTTGCGGAAGCAGCGCCTTTAATAATGACTGTTCCAGCAGTAAAAGTGCTTATGGCGGTCACCGTGATTGTGCTGTAACTATTGGTAGCGGGTGCATAAACGTAACCACCTGAAAGTTGAGTGCCAGCAATAGAAGTAAGGAAAATTAAAATGTTCGTGTAAGCCCCGCTTGTACCAGTGACTTCAGGCTCAAAATACGTTACACGGTAGTTTCTGTTTGCCACTGCTGTGAAAGTTACCGAGAGTTGTTCTTCCACCGTGGTAATCGTTGCATCGGTTGAGGTGGCTTTTGACACTGCCATAATCCCGCGGGGGAAATTATTTTGCTGTTGAGCTGTCAGAATAGCCCCACTGGAAAAGTCCGTATTATTTGTGATTGCCATGTTGTGTCTCCTTTAGAAACTTAAAAGGTTGGTGGTTGAAAGAGTGCCAAATATTTCATCATTCAGCGTAAAGTATTGGTTGCCGTCCGTACTCTCAAAAGTGTACGAAACTGTGTGGGACCCTGGAACAATGCGGTGTTCAATTCCTGAGGTAATGAGGGTCTGCGATTCTGTGGTTGGTGATCCGGTTGAGTAGTCCTTTTGCACCGTAACAATTGAGGTAAGTTCAATAGCAAAGATAGTGGACCATTGCGCTGATGTTAGGGCTGCCAGTTCGCATGAAACACCGGTGAAGCGGACAACTGGGTTGCGATATTTGCCAAGAAGGTATGCACCTAGGCCAGCCACTTCCGTTGTTGTGGAGTTAAGCAAGTTGAGAAGGTTGTAGTTTTGCGCTTGATATAAAGCAATGGAGTTAGCGTCGGATGATGTTTGTGCCGCTCCGGCGGGCGACTGGGTGACTATGTAGTTGTAAAGCAGTTCCGACCCGTACTGGTTAATCAGGGTCATGTAGGGAATTCCTGTGCCATCAGTTGTAAAGGAGGCATTGGCTACTGGGTTTAGGACGCTTGAGCGCCCCTTAAAGGTTAGTGCGCCGTCAGCCGCGGTAAAGAGGTAGCCCTGTTCAGAGGTGTTAACTTGCTGTAGGTAGTTTAAGGAGTTGGTGTCTTGAGCGACCGCGTAAGCCCCTAAAGTGGATGTTCCAGTACCTATGGACCTAGAGCCTTGGTAATTGATTTCAGCGCGGTCCAGGACGGTGTTGATGCGGGCTGATGACAATTCCGCGCTTGGCGTAAAAGCATTTAATTGCTGGTTAGCAAGGGTTCCAAAAGCGTCAACACATCGCGCAACCATTCTTCCCTGGTTGGCGTTTTGATAGTCCAGGTTCCAGTCCTCAACAAAGCCTGTGTAGATCGGGGTGCCATTTGCGTAAATGATGATAGGGGAGCGGGGCAGGACATACGGATAATAAATGCTGGCGGTGTTTAGTGGGTCCAGGATTCGGCTGTTGTTGTTAAATACGACTTGTGCTGTTCCGGCGTTGAATTGGTCTAGTTGGCGGTTGCGGCCGCGTCGTATGTTGACAGATAAGACTATTGAGGTCAGGTCGGCGTATGCAGTGCCGCCAAGTGTTCCGCGTCCTGCGGTATCAAGAACGCCATAGAAGGCGTCGTCAAGTTGGAACGGAGTACCAAAGCCTGTGGTGGTTTGGAACCCGACCAAGACTTGGTATGTAGGGACGGTCATTAGAAGGTAACCGCCGGTGCGAACACAACGCCTGAATCTCTCTGTGCGGCAAGAATGGCGTCAATGATGTCCTGCCCAATAGTTGCGGGGGAACTGATCAGGCCCGCGTCCAGGTTGATTGTGAGGTTGTCAAATGGGCCAATACCACCAATGCCTGCATTTGCAAAGCCTCCTGCGTTGCCTGAAGTGTTATCAATGACTGGTGCTGCCGTGTTTTGGACTTTGCCTGGCGCTGATGCTGCCACTGCCGGAGGTGCTGCAAAGACTTCGGGGTTGGCCGCAATGATTTCCTTTTGGGATTCCTCAAATGCTCGAGCGCTTGTCAAGCCTCCTCCGCCGTCTCCGGAACCGCCGATTTTGGGCATTGAGAAACTTTTGCCACCAAGGCCGGGAACCCAGTCTGGAATGGTGAAGGATAAGCGTCCAACGGTGTTGTTCCATATTGCAGCGATTCCCTTAAATGCGATTTGTGCGGCGCTTAATAGACCCTGAAAGATTGGGATAACAACATTTGAAGCCCACCATCTGATTGCACCAAATACATTGTCAACAATTGTTCGGAAGGTCTCAAACTTTTTGTAGGCCACAACGGCGGCGGCGGCTACTAATCCGATACCTATGGCAATGGCTGTGATGGGGTTAATGCTCATGGCGATGTTAATGGCTACGACGGCGGCGGCAATGCTTGCAAGTGCTACGCCCATAATGGTAAAGAACTCGGGATTGTCTTGGGCCCATTTTGCAAACTTGTTGACCAGTGGAAGCACCGCGTCAAGTACCGGAATGAGGGCTGCGCCGATGCCTTCTTTAAGTTCGGCAATACCAAGAGTGAATTGGGCTAGTTGTCCTTCGGTTGTTTCGCCTGCTGCCTTACCAAAGCCGCCAAAATTTTCCGTTAGTTTCTCGGTGATAGCACCAAAGTCTTTAGATTTGATAAGGCTTTGATCAAGTCCAAGTCCTAGTTTGCCAAGGGCATTGGTGTTGCCGTCATATCCTTTGGCCAAGGCGGCGGTAACTGTCTCGAGGCTTTTGCCTGAACCTTTTGATATGTCAACGGCAAGGGCTAATAGTTCCTGAGCCTTTGTGACATCTCCGGTACTGCGCGACAGTCGGGCCATGGCCGGGCGCAGTTCGTCGTCGGCAGTATTGGTTGACAGCATTAATGTGTCAATGAAGTTCCCGTTGGCTTTAATTGCGGCGTCAGTTGCCGTGGTTGATTTGCCAAGGGCGATGGCTAGAAGGTTGGCGGCTGCCTGGTCTTCCATGGCTGCTTTGGTGCAGTCAACAAGTCCTGCCGCTAACGCTGCAATGGCAATACCTGCGGGGACGGCTGCCTTCTTGATTGCGAACTGGGCCTTCTCGCCGTTGGTCTCGAGATTCTTAAATTCCTTGACGGCGGAGGAGATTCCCTTGCCGTCAAATGAGGTCACGATTGGGATTGAAAGGGACATTACTTAAGTTCCTTTTCTACAAGTGCCACTACGGCGTTGGTTGCGTTAAGCATTTCGCGTTCAATTTGTTTGCGTTTGCGAAACACGGCTGGGCCCAGGTTGCGTGTGTGGTTTGCCTTGGGCACTGACCCAAGACTGTCGCTCAGTTTGTTTTGGTTTGCGCGTCCAGCAGATTCCCAAATGGCAGCGCCCGCGTTCATTTGTGCAATGTAGATCAGCGAGGTTGCTTCTCGAGATGCGTCAACCTTTAATTTGACCCCGGCGATTGCTTTGGATACGGAGAATGGAAACTTCTTGGAACCGCTTTGTGTCCAGTTGCGGGCCATGCCGGACAGGTACTCGCGCTGGTATCCAGCCTGGACTTCCTGAATTGCTGGTTGTGCAATGCGGGTAGCGTCGGCTGTGAACTGTTTGCGGAGGCCCGGTTCAACTTTGTTTAGAGAGCGGATAGCGTCACGAACACCGACAACTTCAATGGATGTGTTGGTTGTCATCGTCTGCTTCTTTGTGCTTTCTCTTGTTCGTTTAGGACATCAACAACCGTGAACAGGTCATCAGTGTCAAATGGAATTTCAGGAACCCAGTATCCAGTAGCGACAAGGACCTCCGCTAAAGAGCGTCGGAAACTGCCGCTTCTGTAAAACTTGGGGCATCCTCTGACACCACATCTATTGACTTGGTTTTCTTTATGAACTCATCAAAAGCCAAGGGAACCGTTACGCCCGCGACCTTTGAACTTTCGTAAGCAAAGAAAGCCAGGTCCTCCGCGCCGATTCCGTTGGCAAGACTTGATGCTTGCTTCTTAAATTTGCGTTCCCATGCAACGACTACGAAAAGGTTTGTTTCGCATTCATAGCCGTCGCCTTGGACTGGTGTTACTTGAAGTCTTATTTTCATTTTTTCCTTTGGTTGTTTTGGTTATTGATTAGGTCTAGACGATGTCTCGTACCCAGGTGCCGTTAGAGAAACTTACCGAGGCTACGGCAAGGGTCCCGATAGACGACATGATCACCGGGGCTGCATCCAAGGTACAATTCGTAATGATGAACTCGGGATTGCTGGCTGATTCTGTGGTTCCCGATGGTGACACGGTGATTGTGCATCCACCAGCAGACACGATTGCGCTGAGGAGTGTTTCAATTTCACCAACGCCATAGGAAAGGTACAGGTCCAGGTTGACCGCCACGGTCTGAAGGCCCTTGGTTGCCTGTCGGCCGGTGTCGGCTAGCGAGGTGCTCTCAAGCAACTCAAAGCCCAGCATTACTTCACATTTAGAAAGTTGATCGCTGACATCAATTGCTGAGCCGCCGGTTGGTGTAATGTTGCAGGTTGCGCCTGACAGGAATGTTGTTGTTGCCATGGTGGCTCCTTAGTTTCTCCGTACCGCTATTGCAACGGTGAGGTCGTATGTGGGTATGTCTTGCCCGCCGTAGTTTGCATTACCCGGGCGGGCATCTGTTACTGCGATGGGCGAGTTCATTATTGTGTCAACGATTGTCATTAGGTAGTCTCCGGCGTCGCTGTTAGCAGGTGGTGCGGCAAGAATGCGGACTGGTATGCGGAAGTCTCCGACATTGTAAGTAAATGATGTCATTACCGGGAGTTCAATCATTACTGACATTGGGCGCGCATTGCGCGGGTCTGTGACGGGTTTGAGACCGAGGGCGGTTAGTTGTGTTTTGATTGCGTTGACTGCGTCGGCAAGGATTCCGGTGGCGGCCATTATGCGACCTGTGGCCTTCCGCAGCCAAGGAGTGCCATGATTTGGCCAAGTGACATGGTGGGGGTGCCCATGTTCATTGACTCAAAACTTGAAAAGCCATCTACGGCTCCTCTTGATCTGTACTGGATTGCGGCGTACTGAATGGTCCCCAGTTTTGCTGCGCCGTCGGGTGCGCTACTTAAGGAGTCGGTGTAACCGGCCTCGCGACGCTTGCGAAATGCCCAGGAGTTTGCAGCCGATACACAGACGGCGATGAAGGCCGTGTCGTTGGCCGTTGCGACCTCTATGCCAAGCCAACTGGTGACATCGGCGCTTGTGACCCATTGCGGGCTGGGGGTGAAAGCGACAGTGCCGCTGGCAATACTTCGCGCAAGGTCATCACCTGCGCTGACATATATAAATTGGTTTTCCATGATGGTGTCATAGTCAAAAACTAAGTCACCTTCTTCGGATACGCCCATAAACAAGTAAGGCTCGGTAGAAATAACAGTGTGGGTGCCGTTGAAGTTGTGGGCTGCGCCTGCTACAACTACCGAGTCTTGACTTTGAATGTCTGTGTCAACAAAAGTCTGCAAGATGGCATAGTCCTCTAGTCGCGTGTGAAATGCGAGGTTAAAGGTAGCCATGGTCTTGCAGTCTTTCTAGTTCGTCTTTATCAGACGAATGCAGCCTTGACAAACTTGCTTGAGTCAATCATGAGCGTTGCAAGATAGCCCCTGAAGGCTATTGTGCGGGACATCGTAGATGGTACGTCAATGGACAACGCGCCCTTCTGTTGCTCGAAGATTTCGTAGCCAGATGCATCGCCAAGAATGATTGTGGCTGCAGCAAAGTTGCGATCAACAACAACTGAAAGACCAAATGCATTTCCAGCAGGTTGTCCTGGAGCCAAGTTACCAAATGCGTTCATTGGTCCGATTTGTGGGAACAACGGACGCTTTGACGAATCGCTGAGGCTGAGTAAGTCCCCCCAGATGTCTGGTGAAAGGAACAAATGTGTCGGCAAGTTACCGTTAGACGATGACAAGATTGTTGTTGCTGCACCTGCTACCCATGCTGCCCAAACGCTTGGGTCATCCAAGTCTGCAGCGGTAAAGTTACGAGTAACTGTTGTGCCGGTCTTGAGGTTGTCTGCAGCCACATTGTCTGTTTCGTTTGCATAGATACGAGCCATGTCGTCAAGTACAAGTCCGATAATTTCGGGCTGGCTCCAGTCAATTGACTGTTCGGAGAGGGTCACGAATCCACCGTAACTACCCTTAGTAACTTGGTTGTCTGTGACAACAAAAGTTCCTTGAGTAAGCGCGGTGTTTTCAGTTGCCTGGTTGCCAATGCTTGTGTGCGTTGTTACCTCGGGGCGGATGAACACCTTGCCACCTTGTGGCATTGCCTTTGCACCGATTGCATCAATGACCGGACGACGACCAATGAAGTTGTTATATACGGGCTGGACGATTGGCAATGGAAGGACACCAGGAATATCTGATGTGATCACATTCGGAGCGGCGGCGCGTAAGCCTTCGCTCATTTCGCGCCACTTGTCTCCACCGACAAAAGCGGCTGAAATGTATTCTGCTGCGGATGGCATGATGAATTCACGCTTGGCCGTTGCATAGATTGGGGTTGTTGGGATGATTGAAGCCTCAACCTCAACCACTGGGTTTTCTTGTGTAGCCACTTCGGGTTCCTCCTCGGAATCTATTGGGGTGGGTTCGGTTGCATCTTCTTCTGGTTCTGATGCAGCGATTTCTGTGATGACAGCATCCTTGAACGCTGGCTGTGCGACCAAACTGATCTCCACGAGATCAGCCTTGGACACGACCATGACGCCATTCTTGTCATACTTAAATTTTGTAGGTACGGCCCCGACGCTGACTGAGTCGTAAGCGCCTGCCTTAACGAGTTCAATAGCATCGGCGGCCGCGCCTGTCTTTGCAAAGGTGGCGGTAAAGCCGAGGCCTTCGGGCATGTCGGCAAGGGAACTAACTACTCCTCGTAATGCGCTCATGTCATGATTCTCGAGCAACTTTGGTGCTTTCATGTTTAGGTCAAAAGCGCCACGCTGGAAAGACACTTTGGTTCCGTCCATTACTTGTGCGGACACTGGAAACCAGGGGACTGCTATGCCGGTAATTGTTTTGGGCGCGTCATCGCTGGCGGCCGCATCAATTGTGATAGGGACATTAACGAAATGAATCATGAGTTGCTTTCTGTTGGGGTTTCAATGTAGGGCTCAACCATAATCTCATCGTGCATCTCTTCTGCGAGGTAACCCGCAACATCAAATTCAACATAGCGATTACGAGGCAAAACATTTGAGGCACTGAGAACCTGCTGCAGGCATTCAATAAATGGCTTGGCCCCATACAGATATAACTGACGGTTGCTGTCTTGCACATTGGTATAGGTCAAGCCTGAACCTTCCTGAGGTGCTGAAACTAAGTAAGCGGGGATGTTGGAAACTCTTGCAATCTCAAGTGATTGGTACTTGCGCTGTTCGGCAACGACCTCAGCCGGTGACACCGAGAATTCCTTGAATTCTGCATAATCGTTAAGTGCGCCAATGGCATTTTGGCGGCGTGCAGATGACCAGGCTGCAGCAAGTTCGCTTAGTTGGTCGCTGTCCATAGTCTCTCCGCCTTTTTGCTGAAGATAACCGGGGACAGTTTCAAGCGTCGCATATCGGTCGGCTGCCTGATCTAGGTGAGTTGCAATGGACAACGCTCGAGCACCCTGGTACAAAAGTCCCTGGATAGGCGAGAGGAATTGGATGACATCATTACTGTCTCCAATTTCAACACCATTGAATTGCACAACATCTGACGGACCAAACCATTGTGGACCTGTTTGATTTGGTGTTGTTACCATTGCTGCCGGAAGCCATGTGAACGATGCTGGGAGTCCGGTAGAATACCTGGAGGTCACAAAGGCGAAGGCGCGGCCGTGGAAGAATAGGTCCGAGAAGATATTTGAGTAGAAGAAGTTACGGGTTACCTTTGGGTCAGGTTGTTCCATCCATGGTTCAAGCGGTAGGTAGATTTTTTCGTAGCGTTCGCCGGTCCACTGCTTTGAATAGTGTCGCATCTCAAGGCAGCCAATCATGGAGGCCAGTAAGTCCTTGGACCGGGAAACTGTTGGGTTTTGCAATGCTCGCTGTTCGGCAGCGCCTGTGCTATATGCAAGGAAGTCGTTGATCTGTGCTGCACCTGCACCCGCAGCGGCCGTTAATGGGGCCGAGGACATTTGCGCTGTAGTTACTTTTGGAGTGAAGAATCCCACGGGCGGAGTATTCCACAAACTTGTTGCAAATGCAACTACCTTGCTGAACCCATCATTGCCCGACCTGATTGCCCGGGTCTAGACACCAAGGAAGCGGCGGCAACAAGGCACCGAGCGCACTCAATTGGTCCGGGAGACTTTTGGCTGGACAACACGACTGCCCCGTTGGCTCTGACCAGGGTTGCCCTGTTGACATGTTCGGCCAGCATTTCTTCTCCGGTGTGCAGGAGGCGTCCCTCGTTGATCATGGACTTAACAAGGCCTGTGTATTTGATCATCTCGGCATAACCCCACAACGATCTGCGACGGATTAGCGGTTCCGGGGTGTGCAGGTCCAGCGTCGGGGTAATCGCCAGTTTGAGTTTGGGGTTGGCTTCCATTAGTTCCTCAATATGCCGCCACATGCTGCGGTTGGTTTCGCATGTAAATGCAACGCTGGCGACAATGTCCCCGTCACTGTTTAGTCCGCACATAATCCCCACATATTTTGAGTCGTCCACAGAACTATCCACAGCCAAGACACAATTGCCCTCATCCAGGGTCTGATTTGTGGTATAACGCTTTGCCCACTCGCCGGGATTAATCCAACTGTTGGCTGCCGCTACCCAAAGATTGCAGTGGGCCCTTAGGTACTGGGAACGGTCCGGCGCTGCCGCCGCGCTTTCCAAACCCTTCATGGTGATTGTCCTACCAAGGCTGGGGTTGGCGTAGCCCCAATATGTCTGATCATCGGGTGACACGCCGCTAGGCAAACTCCACTCGGCCATGAACAAATCAGACCGGATGCCGGAGTCAATAACACCGAGGGCTTGTTCCCTTAATTTGAGGAACGCTCGAGATGACTCGTCCCCAGCAGTTGACACCAGGAAGGCAAGCGGGGAGGGTACAGCAATCTGCGAAGGTTTTAAAGCACCGAAGTAGGTTGCCTCACTAATTGCCCACAGTTCGTCCACAATCAGTATGTCCCATGTCCCACCATGCTTTTTGCCTGTGGCGCTGTTGACCTTATACACAGACCCGTCAATCATCTTGACCTGGTGGCGGCCGTAAGCCCAAGTTACTTTTGCTAGATCAGACTCCTCCAACAATTCAAAGACCTCGCGCAAATCCTCAAACACCTCGGTAGCCAAAGCCAACTCGTGGGCCGTGGACATAATGCGAACAGGCCTACCCCAAATCCTAGGTAGTTCCATTAAACAGAAACCAACAAGCGCAGAAAGCATTGTTGTCTTACCATTTTGGCGGCCCGTACTTATCAAAGCCGTACTAGATATGAAATTCCCATCCTCATCATGTTCAAGAGCGCCGGACAAAGCCGCCAACTGCCAAGGAAACAATGGCCGATTGAGATGCCTCTCACTCCATTCCCCAACCAAAGCCGAGTAAGACCCAAATGCCCCTGTGGGCGTAACCAACCGCGGCTGTTCAATCCCAACGCCAACCATCGGAGCCTGAACAACATCGTCTTGAACCGAGTCATGACTGTCCACGGAGATAACGGAAGAAGGGGTCGGGGTCATTAATTTTGGTTTTGTAAAAAAATTATCGTTTTGTTTTGGTTTTTTTGGGGTTTTGTCTAGGCCAAGGTGTTCTGCTCTTGAGTGTTGTTGGGCGGTTCGTTTGGCGTTTAGGTAGGCGTTTCCGCGGGTTGCATTGCACTTACGGCATGCCCCGACCAGGTTCTCCAGGTCGTCTGTGCCTCCGCGATCACTCTCAATAAGGTGGTCGGCCTCGGTGCTTGGGGCTTTGTGGCACCAGTGGCAGGTGGGTTCGTTCTCTAGGACTATGCGGCGGTTGCGCATGAATTCGGGTGTGTTGCGTTTTGTCATGATGTTTCCTTTGTTGTGGTGATGTTACTACCGCCCTTGGCCTACGGCCTGCGGTTGGTCTCCTGTGCGTGATAGTCTCACGGGTTTGTGCCCCCCACATTTCACAACTGTATGTTGTTGGTAGCCGGACTGTTTAGGGTGGACACCATACGCCTTTTGTGTCGTTAGGGAACGCTGCTGTGGCGACTTACCCCAACAAACTTTCAGGTATGTCATCTCGGCTGATCAGGTGCGCCACATCTACCCTACTTCCGTAGTGTGCATACCAACAGAGTACAAATCCCTATGTGGCCGTGGTCGTATTCAGTTGTAGTTCATACTGGCTGGGCTTCTCAACTCCCGACTTAGCCCAGCGAGACACACCGGGTACCAGTTTTTTAATCCTTGCGCACACCTGCCAAAATGGCGATGCCGATGGAGAGTAGCAGGATATACCATGCCACAATAATCACCGGACACGCCCCAAGCCTGCGTTGCGTAACGCGGTCACATTGTTATCACCATAGGCGGCCAACATAACGGGCATAAATATTGGACCCTGGTCAAACTTAAGCGTAGAGGGCAGCATTAGTGCACCTTCGGCGTCGTCCCACAACTTATTTGCCCAGGCTGATTTAGAGAACGGCACTAGACATATACCTTGGCGGTGTGTCATGAACTTATGAATCCATGGGCTGGTTTTGCTAAATGGTGGGTTCATCCACACATTGCCAAACCAATCACTAGCAAGGCCATCGGTTTCTTGGGTGTAGAACGCTCGAGCGGTGCCGTGTGGCGGTCCTGATGGTGGGCAGGCAACATCTAGATCAAACATGATACCCAGGGCGTCAAACAAGAACTTTGGTGTCCAGTAGTCGTCGCTGGTGTTGCAGTCCTGCGGCATTGGAAACAGTGATTCTTGGTTCAGCATGATGCCAACCTTCCGGCAATAAATGTCAGGTCCGATGGTCTCCACAGGTAACACTCAGCGTGTGGGTGCAAAATGCGTAGCCAAGATAGTTGATTTTCGCTGGCTTTGCCTTTGGTTGTTTTCAGTTCGGCAAATATTAGGCCGCGCTGTTCGTGTGCCAGGACAAGGTCAGGGAATCCGGGGCTGCCGGTTGTGATGTATTTGCCCCGCGATGTGAGCGATGGCTGGCTGTGGTGCAGGGTCCAGTGGTTCAGATAGGCCAGGGCTTTGACTTGCGTTAGAAATTCGGCCTCGGATATTTGATTCATTGTTCTTTGCCTAGCAGGAAGCCGCACATGAATAGCGAGATGCACATAATTATTAACATAAGAAGGTCAGCCATTAGAACGGCTCCTCTATTGCGTCGTATGTCGGCGCGGGCTGTTCACCATTTTTGAGACTGTCAATATAAGCCGACGCGTCCCGCTTTGTAAAAGATTGCAGGTTATGCGGAGGAACCTTACCCATGGACTTGCACACGGCCCTGATCATGTTTTGCTGTTTCTCGCTTGCCATGTTGCTGTTTTCGGTTATCGTGGTTTCACCTTGCATTCTTTGGACTTTGCCCATTTCTTCTCTACTTGGACGCTTGGCAAAGTCGGAACCTGACAGCCCGGCGTTTGCTAACGCTCTCCCGACGGCCCCAGTCTCGCAGTTCTCCAGGTGAGATGTTTTGTTCACATTTCCTTGGCCACGAATCTCCTCGGCCCATCCGGTGGCAATAATTTCGCCGTCAATCCATAGTTCCGCTTTGAATACGGCAACATCAGATAAGTAATGCACTAGATCAGTAATGACACGCGCATCAGGGTGTGCCTTTAGGAACCTGTCAAGCCTACTGGCCACGGGCTCATAGTCGTCAAGGTTAAAACCCATTGGCATAGTCCTCATCAATAGAAAGCGACAGCGCATTAATACTGTTTCGGTATTTGTCTATGCGCTTGTTAAGCGCGGTAATTTGCATCCGAAGTATTTTGATTTCCAAGTCTTTTTCATAGATCATGTCAGCGACATCGTCGTTGTGTGTGTACTCAAGCGTCATCTGATGCCACCTGACTTGCGCTTGATGTGTATGACAAACCCTTAGATGGTCCGCTGGCGTTCATGGATGGATGCCATGCGTGCCGGATTGTCTCGGCAATGTTGGGCAAGGCGTGTAACGCCCCGACTGCTTCCAGGATTAGGCTTGATTCCTTGAACCGTAGTTCCAGTGCCAAATTGTGGCTGAGGTTGGTTAGTTTGGCGATGAGTTCGCCGGTTGATGTTTCCATTGTTTTCCTTTGTTATTTTCCTGAGGTTGCTCGCCAATGACCTAGGCCGCCATTGTCATATAAATACCGAGCAACTTTTAAGTTGCACCGGACATTGAGTAGGGCTTTGATCACATCCTGTTTCTTACAGACTGCCCGTGTCACAGTAGCCCATGACCCTTGTATCTGTAGAAGGCCCACATCGGGGCGGCCTGTGGATTTGCGAACGGCAGACAGGCTGCCAGGGTTGCATCGGGACTCCCGGTAGGCAATCCGTGACATCACCGGTACGACCTTTGCCGGGAAGTATTGAGCCAGTAATGGCTCTAATTTGGGGCATGAGTTGGCGGCAGCATTTGCCGGGGTTGGGTTAAATAGGGCGGTAGTAAGCATAAAAGCCATGATGAGTTTCAGCACTTTTCCAATTCTGTTGGCGGCCCCCATGAATGCCAGGATTGTGCGCGTTGGCACACCTGGGTGTATTCAATCAGGCCTGTGGATAAATCTGTAAAGATTTGGACCATCGTTAATTTGTCTTTAGAGCGTAGAACGGTATAGCCCCAGTGGGCTGGTTCTTGCGTCATGGCCGGTTGGCCATCATTTTGAGCCACAGCCAGCAACTGACCCATCCCATAATGAAACTGTATATGAACTGTGTATCGGTCATGACAGCCTCTTTGCGGCGTCCAGGCCGTCCTGGGTTATTGAACACACAATGGCCTGAGAGCCGCTTGAGACGGTCCGACGGGTGCCTGTGTCCTGGATTAGGCCCAATGTGCGCAAATCGCTACAACGCTTCCAATAGCCCTTTATTTCATGGCCCATGGCTAACGCTCGAGATGCCGCCTCTTCATCGGTGAGGCCAAGGGTGCTATCGGCATAGATGGCAATGAGGATGGCGCGGTGGCTGCCTACCCGCATAGGGTTGGCTTGCCGAGAGGTTTCCGGGTCTGACGACCGGAACAGTGGTAGGTCAAAGATGATCTTGTTCATGTGTTTCCTTTGTTATGCCCTTTGAGTGGCTGGTTGTCACTATACACAAAAGACGAAAGCGGTGGTGGATACCCCAATGGAAACAAAGATACCCACCACCTAACCCCGGGACCGCTCAAACAGTGCCCGGGAATCCTATTTCAACGCTCTGAAGACCTGTTCAAAGTGTTCCGGCGTTTGCTTTGCCAGTTCTATATGGAACCAGTTAGGCGAGCCTTGATACGAGCCAGCGTTGTCGTCCTGGGTGAAAATTTTGACCCCTGCCTTGCCTTCTCCGCGACTGCAACGATAGCCCGCACCGAAGGAACCGTATGCGTACCAGTGCATTTCGCATAATCCCAGGGCCTTGGAATTGGCCAGGAACCAGTCCCAAATGAGACGGGCCTGGGCCTCGTCTTTATATTTCAGGTCCGCCGCGTAGCCCGTCGCATGCACACTTAGGCCCGCATTATTTCTCATTGGTCTGTTCGCATAAGTGCCTAAAGAGGTCAGCCCCCACCTGGCTTTTGTTAATTCAACAAGTTTGGCGGTCACAGGTGCTGTGGCTTTGCCGTCCCAGGCTGGGTAGTACGGATAGACGCGGTTGCTCATACTGGCGGGTCTTTGGGTTTGTCTTTGAGGCCGTTACCAGCCAACAGGCCAATGAGGCCACCTGCAAGGGTCATTAGCATTGGGGAAAGAATTGCCCACGCTTCAGAATCGTTGGGGGCTTGCTCTGTTGGTTGCACCACAAACAGAAGCCCGTACAGAAGAGCAACGATAGAGAACAGGAACGCGCTTGAAAGGCAGATGCCTACAACAAGGATAAGTCGTGCTTTAATTTCTTCGTTGCTAAGTCGGTTTTCTAGTTTCATTTGCATTTGCTTTCCATGAATGACTTGTTAAGGGTGTTGGTGGTGTCACAGTTGTGGCGTGTGCGGTCAGCACAAGCCGTAAGCGATGTCAAAATAACCAATAGAATCAGGCTTTTTCGCATCAGGCTGTACCAATATCTTCAACCATCAAGAATGCTGGCTGTGCTGCTATTCTTCCTAATTTTGATGTGCCAGAACTTGCGGAAGCAGCGCCTTTAATAATGAC
>Ga0255086_1000414_pt1 | contig 14319 bp, 14 predicted proteins | sample Colum_Cont_RepC__FD_188438 | JGI IMG/M metagenome (GOLD analysis project Ga0255086, IMG submission 188438) | Freshwater microbial communities from Columbia River, Oregon, United States - Colum_Cont_RepC_8d | ecosystem: Environmental > Aquatic > Freshwater > River | place: USA: Oregon | collected... | reverse complement strand
GGCGGCAAGAACCCCACGATCATCGACGCCAGCGCCGACATCGCCGATGCCGCCAAGAAAATCGCCTGGGGCCGGGTTGCCAACTGCGGCCAGGTTTGCCTCGCACCCGATTACGCGCTGGTGCACGAATCGGTGCAGCGGCCCTTCATCACCGAGCTGTCAGCGTCGATGAAAAAGATGTACGACGCCAGCGGCCAGGGTTTTCAGAAATCCGATGCCCTGCCGCGCATCATCAACCGTCGCCACTTCGATCGCATCAAGGCCCTGCTCGACGACGCCATTGCCAAGGGTGCGGTGGTGGAATCAGGTGGCGAGACCGATGGCGATGACTTGTTCATCGCGCCCACGGTGCTCAGCAACGTCAACAACACGATGCGGATCATGACCGAGGAAATCTTCGGGCCCATCATCTGCGTGGTGCCGTTTGCTGCGCGCGAAGCCGCTGTTGCCGAGATCAAGACGCGGCCCAAACCCTTGGGCTCATACATCTTTGCCAGGGATCGCGAGGCCATCGACTGGTGGTTGAACCACACCACCTCCGGCAGCACGGTGGTAAACCACAATCTCATCCAGTCTGGCACCAATCCGCACCTGCCGTTCGGTGGTGTGAACTCCAGCGGCATCGGCCGTATCGGCGGGCGCTACAGCTTTCTGGAGTGCTCCAACATGCGTGCGGTGGTGGAGGACGGCCCCGGCATCGGCGACCCCGACATGATGTTTCCGCCGTACTCCGACAAGTACAAAGAGGCCATCGGCTGGATGCTCAACAAGGGCGTGAAAGTGCCGGACGGCATGCTCAATTTCATCGGTGGCGTGCTGAAGGTGACGCGCTCGCTGTCGGGCAAAAACTGAACTGAAAATCTGACGTGCAGTCGCTGCTCGACTGGCTGCAACCCCGGCTGTTTTCAGCGCGTGCGCGTCGCGTCTGGTGTTTGTTGATGGCGCTGCTGACAGCGCTGCTGTTCGCGCAGGCTTTGCGCATCGGGCCGGATACGGGCCTCTCCAAAAACCTGCCGGTGGGGCATCCCACCATGCAGGTGTTCCGCCAGTATCAGGCGCAGTTTGGTGGGGCCAATGTGGTGCTGGTGGCGCTGGTGCAGAAGGACGGCAGCGCCATCTACAACGAGCGCTTTCTCGCCGCACTCAAGCGGGCCACCGAGGAGGTGAACTTCACACCCGGCATCGACCGCGCACTGCTCACCTCACTGTTCACCCGCAATGTGCGCTACATCGAGGTGGTGGATGGCGGCTTCGTGGCGGGCGATGTCATCCCTGCCAGCTATGCCCCCACGCCAGAGATGTTCGCGCGCATCCAGGAGGGCGTCGTAAAAGCCGGCTTGAGCGGACGCTTGGTGACGCTGCAACAGGACGGCGCGATGGTGGTGGCCGAAGTGCTCGACCATGAGCCCAGCACCGGCAAGCCGAGTGATCTCCTGGCCGTGGCGGAGAGCTTGGAGGCCATTCGAGGTCGCTTCGAGCAGCCGCAGAAGTTTGTCTATCGCCTCAAGCATGCTTCGCCACTTTTTGCGGCAGATGAAGTGGTGGCGGTGCGCTTCGCCGCGCCGGGGTTCAGTGATCATTTCAAGCGCATCAACGTCCGAAAGACGCTGCCGGATGGCACCCAGGTGCAGCAGCAATTCTGGCCCTGGCAGTTGCGTGTCGAGGCGCAAGCCAACCCGGACTACGACCCCAATCTGAGCGTGCATATCCTGGGCTTTGCCAAGCTGGTCGGCGATGTCAGTGCGGGTGTTGCGCAGGTCGCCGGATTCTTTCTACTCACCGTGCTGGGCACCGGTGTTGCTCTCGCCTGGTATCTGGGCAGCGTGCGGCTGGCTTTGCTGCCACTGGCCTGCTCGCTGGTGGCGGTGGTCTGGGAGTTCGGGCTGCTGAAGAGCTTTGGCTATGGGCTTGACCCCTTCGCGATTCTGGTGCCGTTTCTGGTGCTGGCGGTGTCGACTTCGCACGGCGTGCAATACGTCAACACCTGGGCCGATCAGATCGTGCAGGGCAGCAGCGCGCTGGAGGCGAGCACCGCGACATTCCGCCGCCTGTTCATTCCCGGCAGCATAGCGCTCATCACCAATGTTGCGGGCTTTGCCACCATCTATCTGGTGCCGATACCAGCTGTGCGCGAGATGGCGGTGAACGCCTGCCTGGGCATGGCGGCAGTGATCATCACCAACAAGCTGATGATGCCGCTGCTGCTGGCGCGTCTCAGCATGGGCGACATCGCCGGCTTTCGTGCTCGACGCATCCAGCACCTCAACGCCGGCAATCGCATGTGGCAATGGCTGAGCGGCATCACCACGGCGGGCCCCGCCGTGGCGGTGCTCAGCCTTAGCTTGCTGGTGCTCGCAGCATCGCTGTACTTGCAGCGCGGCCGCATCATTGGCGATGCGCAATCCGGCGTGCCGGAGCTGACCCCGCACTCGCGCTACAACCAGGATGTCGCTGCGATTGCCAAAGGTTTTGCGCTCGGCACCGACCTGCTCAAGATCATCGCCGAGACGCCGCCCGACTCCTGCGTGGACTACAGCACACTCACACAGGTCGATGACTTCACCTGGCGCATGCGCAATGTCGATGGCGTGATCGAGAGTTATTCGATGCCGCTGCTGACGCGCAAAATCTATTCGGGTTTCTGGGAGAACTCGCCGCGCTTTGCGGTGCTGCCGCGCAATCATGATGCGCTGGTGCTCTCCACTCGCAGCATCGAGTCGATCACTGGCTTGCTCAATTTTGAATGCACGGCGATGCCGGTGTTTGTCTACGCGCGCGACCACAAGGCCGACACCATCAATGCCCTGATGACGGCGGCGGCCAAGCTCGATGCCGACAATGCCAGCGCGTTTTATGCCGCTCATCCACAAGCCGATGCCGCCGCCTGCGCGGCGCGCATCGAGCAACGGCGCGCCCATGCGGCGGTGGTGCTACAGCAGCAGGAGGCCATCGAATTACTGCTGGCCAAGGGCCTGCCGCTGGATGAGGCCCGACTGCACCCCGATGCGGCGCGCTTCGATGCCGACATCACCCGCCTGCAAGCCACGCCCTACACATCAGCCGACTGCCCGGTGCACTTCGCACTCGCCACCGGCAATCTCGGCGTGATGGCCGCCACCAACGAGGTGGTCGAGCACGCCGAATGGCCGGCGCTGCTGTGGGTGTATGCGGTGATCTTTTTGCTGATTGCGATCAGCTATCGCAGCTGGCGCGGCTGGGTGGTGATCGGCCTGCCGCTGCTGATGGTGTCCTGTTTTGCTAATGCACTGATGGCCGTGTTCGGTATTGGGCTCAAGGTCGCTACGTTGCCGGTGGTCACCCTCGCGGTGGGCATTGGTGTGGACTACGGCATCTACATTTACGACGTGCTGCAACACCGTCTCGCCGAGGGCCAGAAGAGCTTGCGGCAGGCCTATTTCGAGACCTTGCAGCAAACCGGCAAGGCGGTGATCTTCACCGGCATCTGCCTCGCGGGCGGGGTGATGACCTGGCTGTTTTCAGACCTGCAATTTCAGCGCGACATGGGCCTGCTGCTGGTGTTCATGTTCAGCGCCAACATGCTGGGGGCAGTGCTGCTGGGGCCGGCGCTGGGCTGGCTGGTGCTGCGGCGCACTTCTGGCAAAGCGCCGTAGTGACAGGCCGATTTACAATCGTAGCGTGCTGAGAATCTTCAGTGCGATGCGGTCTGGATGCTCGATGACGCCTTGGATTACCGCCCTCTGCCTGCTGCTCTCGGTGCTGCTGTCGCCAATGGCGATCGCGGGGCCAACGGGTGCGCCTGAGCCTGAGCTGCGCCAGCGGCTGGCCGAGGCCATCACCGCCGCCGGCAGCTTTGACGACAAGTACGAGGCGCAGGTCTGGCTCTTGGACTACTCCACGCGCATCGAGCGCTACATGCCGGACGAGCGACAGCGGCTGGATTTTTTGCGGCAGCTGCACGCCGAGGCCAAGCGTGCGGGCTTGCAGCCGGAGCTGGTGCTGTCGGTGATCCACATCGAGAGCCGCTTCGACCGCCACGCCATCAGCTATGCCGGCGCGGTGGGCTACATGCAGATCATGCCGTTCTGGCTCACCGAGCTGGGGCAGAAGGGCAGCAATCTGTTCAAGGCCGAGGTCAATTTGCGCATGGGCTGCACGATCCTGCGCTACTACCTGGACAAGGAGCGCGGCGATGTGTTCCGCGCGCTGGCCCGCTACAACGGCAGCCTCGGCCGCGCCGAGTACCCCAACAAGGTGCTGGATACCCTGCGCACGCGCTACTACGTGTTCTGAGCGCGCCAAGCCTTTAGGCCCGCAGCGGCCTTTGCCTGAACCTTGCGCTGCAAAAAGCCGGTGTGACCCAGCAGCCAGCCCGGCAGGCCCAGCGCCTGTCGTGACCAGCGCGCAAAGCTGAAGTGATCAATGTGCTCAACGATCAGGCCATCAGCAAACTTGAAGCGCGCGTCGATACGATTGAGCACATGCCGACCAGTCTGACTGAAGGTGTAGTGCGCGTCCCAGTGCGCCTTGCCGGTGCTGTCATCGGCGTCGATGTCACTGGCGATCACTTTCAAATCCTTGCCGCGCGACACCAGCATCGCCCACATCGCAGCGGCCTCAGGCCCGCGAAGGTCAGGGAAAGCAGGGTCAGAAAAGCGCACTTCCGCGTGATAGCAGGCGGCCATGCCGGCGGCATCGCGGCGCGCGAAGGCGTCGTAAAAGCGGGTGATCAAGGCGGCGTGCGGGTGCATGGGATGGGTTCCTGCCAGGGCGATGAGGATGCGTCGCATCGTAATCGCTGTGAGAACATGTGCGCATGCACGACATTCTTGTTCTCTACTACTCCCGCAATGGCTCCACCGCGCTGCTGGCGCGCGCCATTGCCCGTGGCATCGAATCGGTGCCGGGCTGCGCGGCGCGGCTGCGCACGGTGCCGCCGGTATCGCCCACAACCGAGGCCACCGCCGCCGCCGTGCCCGACAGCGGCCCGCCTTATTGCGAGCTGGATGATTTGAAGGACTGCGCTGGCCTCGTGCTCGGCTCGCCCACGCGCTTCGGAAACATGGCAGCACCGCTCAAGCATTTCATCGACACTACCTCTGGCCTCTGGCTCTCCGGTGCGCTCATCGGCAAGCCGGGCGCCGTGTTCACCTCCACCGGCTCGCTGCATGGCGGACAGGAGACCACGCTGCTGACCATGATGATGCCGCTGATGCACCACGGTATGGTGCTGGTCGGCCTGCCGTATTCCGAGCCGCAGCTGTCCACCACCCGCAGCGGCGGCACGCCCTATGGCGCCAGCCACCACGCCGGGGTGGGCGGGGCGCCGCAGCCGCCCTCTGCCGACGAGCTGGCGCTGGCCGAGGCACTTGGCCGTCGCGTCGCAAGCATTGCCGCGAAGCTCATCGCATGAGCGCCGCCGGGTTTGTCCGTTGGCTGCACGGTGCGACTGTGTTCCTGCATGGCGCACTGACGCTCGCGCTGTTCGTGCTGATTGCCGGGCGCGGCACACGAGCGCATCTGGTGCTGGCCGTGGTGGCGGTGCTGCCATTGCTGGCCGCGCTGCCGGGCCTGCTACGGGGCCGTGCTTACACGGCGGGCTGGGCGAGCATGCTGGTGTCGTTCTACTGCGCCCTGCTGCTGGCCGAGGCCTACATGCTGCCGCGTCTCAAGGGCGCGCTGATCGTTCTGGCGGTGGTGGCGGCGCTCGATTTCGTGGCGCTGATGCTCTATGCCAAGGCACGGAAAACGGCGGATCGGCTAGCTGCCAAACCCTAGCGTGCTCTGCACGAAAGGCTGTGTCAGTCGCCGCTGCGCGGCCAGCGAGGCGCGATCCAGCGTGTCGATGGCGCTGAGCAGCGAGGGGATGTCGCGCGCCAGATGCCTGAGCAGGTAGTGCGCCAGCTCGATGCCCAGATGCAGCCCGCGCGTGCTGGCGCGCAGCCGCAGCAGCTCGATGCGCTGCTCGTCACTCAGTGGCTTCAGCCCAAAGGCCGTGAAGGCACTCAAGCGGGTGGCGAGATCAGCGCGCGGCAAGGTCAGTTGCGCCGCTGGCTTGTGGGCGGTGACGAGCGTACCGACGCTGCGGTTGCGGCGTGCATCCAGCAGGCGGATCAGGGCCAGCCCCGTCGCGTCATCCAGCGGCATGTTGTCGAGGCCGTCGATGCACAGCAGCGGCGTGGATTCGAGCTTGCGCATCGGCGCCGCGAGCTTTGCGGCCAGTTCAGTGCCGTCGATCAGCGTGGTCTGCACGCTAGCTTGTGCGGCGTCTTTCATCAGCGCCTGCACGAGATGACTCTTGCCCGTGCCTGCGGGCCCGTGCAGCAGCAGGGTGCTGTGGGCTTCCGGTTCCAGCAGCGCCCTCAGGGTGTGGATGGCATCGCCATTGGGGCCCGGATGAAAGTGCTCGAAATCCTGCGGATCAGCGAGGGCGACAGCCAGGCCCAGTTGCTCGCCCTTCATGATTCCGGCGGGGTTTCGGCGACTGGCTCTGGCGCAGGTTCAGCTGGCTCGCCCCAGCGGTAGAGCGGGCTGGCAACCCAGCGCCGGTACAGCTCGCGCAGGCCCACCGCCAGAATGGCCGCGACGGGCAGCGCGATGAGCACGCCGGTAAAACCCAGCAACTGGCCACCGGCCATCACCGCAAAGATCACCGCCACCGGGTGCAGGCCGATCTTGTCGCCCACCAAGAGCGGCACCAGCACATTGCCCTCGATGATCTGGCCGACCATGAAGATGATGCCGACCCAGGCCAGCGGCCAGAACGAGGGGTCTTGCACCAGCATGGCGACCAGCGCGGTGCCCAGACCTGCTGCAAAGCCGAGGTAGGGCACAAAGCTGAGCAGCCCCGCCACGAGGGCTGCCACCAGCGAGAGCTTCAGGCCGATCAGCGACAGCGCCACGGCGTAGTAGAGCGCCAGCGCCAGCATCACCAAGCCCTGGCCCCGGATGAAGCTCGCCAGCACGTCGTCGCATTCGCTGGCGAGGCGGCGCACCAGGGGCCGCAGGCGCGGTGGCGTGGCCTCGTCGAAACCGGCGACGAGACGATCCCAATCGCGCAGCAGGTAGAAGGTGACGATTGGGATCAAGGCGATGCTCGCCACCGTCGCTAGCAGGGCAAGGCTGGACTTGGCCACGGCGCTGGCGGCACCGGTGGTTTGCTGCCAGTGCTCGCTCATCCATTTGCGCAGGTAATTGGCGTCGAGCCGCAGATTGTCCGGTACGTGGATGCCGAGCTTGGGCAGGCCTTCATCCTGCACCCAGCGCAGGGCATCGGGTGCCTGCTGCGCCAGCGTGATGGCCTGCTGCTGGATCAGTGGCGCGATCAGCAGAATCAGCAGCACGATGGCCAGAGTGATGAAAACGAACACGGCGCTGACGCCCAGCGTGCGTGAAAATCCACGGCGCTCCAGCGCATCGACAATGTAGGCGAGGATCATCCCGACCACGAAGGGCATCAGGATGGGGCTGAGCGCCCACAGCAGCACCAGCAGGGCGCTGATGCCGACCAGCCAGGGCCATTGCTCGCGCAGCAGGGGTTGATCGAGAGGTTCGGGGCTGTTCATGGCGTGATTATCCAGCATTAAGCGTCAGCCTTGCCGCCTTACAATGCGCCACTTTCCAAACGCTGCGCTGACCTGAACATGGCCAAGAAAACACCCGTCTCTCTCTCTTACCGCGATGCCGGTGTCGATATCGACGAGGGCGACGCGCTGGTCGACGACATCAAGAAAATCGTCAAATCCACCCAGCGGCCGGAAGTGCTGGCGGGCGTCGGCGGCTTCGGCGCGCTGGTGGGCATCCCGAAAAAATACAAGCAGCCCATCCTCGTCAGCGGCACCGATGGCGTGGGCACCAAGCTCAAGCTCGGCATCGAGACTGGCCGCGTCGAGGGCTTGGGCCAAGACCTCGTCGCCATGTGTGCCAACGATGTGCTGGTGAATGGTGCCGAGCCGCTGTTCTTCCTCGATTACTACGCGACGGGCCACCTCGACAAAAAAGTGGCAGGCAAGGTGGTGAAGGGCATCGCCCATGGTTGCAAGCTGGCGGGCTGTGCGCTGGTGGGTGGCGAAACCGCTGAAATGCCGGGCCTTTACGGCAAGGGCGATTTCGATCTGGCGGGCTTCGTGGTCGCCGTGGTCGAAAAGAAGAAGATCATTGATGGCAGCCGCATCAAGCGCGGTGATGTGTTGATCGGACTGCCGTCGTCCGGGCCTCATTCCAACGGCTATTCGCTGGTGCGCAAGATTATCGAAGTGAGCAAGGCCAAGCTCTCCAGCAAGCTCGGCAGCGGCACGCTGGAAGACGCACTGCTCGCCCCGACCGAAATCTACGTCAAGCCCATCCTCAAGCTGCTGGAAGACGGCATCGACATGAAAGGCGGTAGCCACATCACCGGTGGCGGCATCGTCGGCAATCTGCCGCGTTGCTTCCCCAAGGGCATTGCGGCGGTGGTGGACACCACGAGCTGGACGCGTCCTGCGGTGTTCGACTGGTTGCAAGAGAAAGGCAACGTCACACAAGAGGAAATGTGGCGTGTGTTCAACTGCGGTGTGGGCTTTGTGGTCATCGTGCCGCGCGCCGAGGTGCCGGCGGCACTGGCCTCGCTCAAGAAGAGCAAGGTCAAGGCCTTCGAGATGGGCGAGATCGTGAAAGGCAAGCAGGACGTGCGCTTCGTCTGAGGCAGTGAAGACTCTCGTCGTTCTCATCTCAGGCCAGGGCCGCAACCTCCAGGCGCTGATCGAGCACTGCGCGGCCGGAAACGTTCCGGCCCGCATCGCGGCAGTGATCAGCAATCGCCCCGATGCACCGGGCCTTGCCCGCGCGCGGCAGGCAGGCATCGCTACCCAGGTGGTCGATCACAAGGCCTTCGCCAGCCGCGAGGCTTTTGATACCGCACTGATGCAGGCCATCGACGTCCACGCGCCCGATGTGCTGGTGCTGGCGGGCTTCATGCGCATCCTCACGCTGAGCTTCACCCAGCACTATCTGGGCCGCGCGCTCAACATCCATCCGTCCCTGCTGCCCAAACATCCGGGCCTGAAAACCCACGAGGCCGCGCTGGCCGCTGGCGATGCACAGCATGGTGCGACCGTCCATTTCGTCACGGCCGCACTCGATGGTGGGCCGCTGGTGCTTCAGGGCGCATTCACGGTGCCGCCACAGGCTTCGTCCACCTTATTGGCAGAGCGCGTGATGCAAGACGTCGAACTCAAGATTTACCCACAGGCCGTGGCCTGGCTGGCGCGTGGCAGTTTGCAGTTGCAAGGCGATACCGCCTGGCTGCGGGGCCAGGCTTTGCGTGAGCCATTGACGCTGAATGATCTTGAGGAGTGCTTTCGATGAAGCTGCACCGCTGGTTATTGGCATGGACAGCAATCCCCGCCGCGCAGGCGGCATCGCTGACGCCCATGCAGCTCTCCTACGATGTGGCCTGGAGTGGTACGCCGCTGGGTATCGGTACGCTCACACTCAGCGCCGAAGCAGGCGACTGTTATCGCTACGAGCTGGCGACCCATCCCATCGGCATGGTGCGCTGGCTCTATGGTTCGCCAAAAGAGACCAGCCATTTCTGCGTGCAGGATGGTGCCGTGGTGCCCAGCACCATGCGGTTTGAAAACGCCAAGCGGCCGAAAGATGGCTTTGCACTGACGTTTGATTTCGCCAAGGCACTGGTGCTCGGTGGCCGCAATGGCCCACTGCCGATTCCGGCGGGCGCAATGGATCGCCTCAGCGTGCATCAAGCCGCCCGACTGTGGGTGAAACGGCACGTGAACGATGCCAACCCCGGCGTATTGGTGGTGCCCATTGCTGATCACAAGCGGGTGAAGTCCTACACCTTTGCCATCAAGGGCCGCAGCATGGTGAGCACCCCGGCCGGCAGTTTTGATGCCATCCGCTTCGAGCGCATCGACGACCCCAAGACCACGCTGCGCTTCTGGCTGGCACCCGAAAAAGACTACATGCCGGTGAAGGTGCAGAACATTGAGGATGGCGAGGACAAGGTGAGCCTCAGTCTGAACGGGAGCTAGATCAGTGCATCCTCGCGCAGCTTGTCCAGATGCGCATCGATATTCATCCGCGCCAGCGGCCACAGCCTAGCGTCCACGCCCTTGTAAAGCAGCGGCAGCATGTCATCCGGGGACTTGCCCTCGCGATGCAGTTGCAGCACGGCTGCTTCGCGCAGTTGGCGGTGCTTCAAGGTTTCCTGCAGGCGATAGGTGGTGCCCATGGCCATGCCGTGGCTGGGCACGATCACGGCGGGGTCGAGGTCGATCACTTTTTGCAGGGTCTTGAAGTACGTGCCCATGTGGCCTTCGGGCTTGGCGATCACCACCGTGCCGATGCCCTGGATGAGATCGCCGACGATGAACCAGGCCCTGTTGTCCGGCATCAGCGCGATCTGTCCGGCATCGTGGCCGGGCACTGTGACCATCCTCACGGGCTGGCCCAGCCAGCGGGTGACCACATCGCCTTCGACGTAGGTGCGCAGCAAGAGGTCGCCGAAATACTGCGGGTCTTTGGCTTGCACGAAGCGGCGGGTGGTGTCGCTCAGGGCCAGCGGCACGTCGTAGTGCGCGGCGATTTCGTTGGCGAACTGGCGGTGATCCGGGTGGTGGTGCGTGATCAGCACTTCGTCGCAGCCCACGCGGTCGAGCAGTTTCAGCAAGCGCACCAGTTCGGTGCGATCGGCTGGCGAAGGGTCGACCAGCACCTTGTAGCTGTCGCCGATCAGGAAAGCATTGGTATGCGTCGCCGGCGGCAGGGTGTGGCTGCGCACCGGGATGATGCGCAGGCCTTGCAGCGGTTCGATGATGCGGCACTCGTCTTCGGGGCCATCGTTGTTGAGATCAAGCGGCGTGGCGCTGTGGGGGTCTTGCGCCAGCGCGGTGAGGGTGTCGAAGGTGGGCGGGGCCATCAACAAGGTGCCGCTTTGAAAGCGTGTCAGCCACGCGGCCGGTGTGGCCCACAAGGCTTCGGAGTGCTCACGCGTATCGAGTGCCAGCGCAGGCTTGCTTCTGAGATCAATGCGCAGGAAGCGCGTGCGAAACCTTGCGGCGGAAATCGGAGGCGTGGTTGCCTCGCCAAGCACACGCACCGAGTTGATCTGGCCAGCAGCCGCGAGGGCATCGAGATCGATGCCCAGTTCCTCATAGACCTCGCGCACCATGCCGATGAGCACGCGCGGTTCGGCGTCGGTGCAGCGCAGCGCAGTCTGGCCTTCGGCATCAGCGGCTTCGATCTTGCCACCAGGGAATGCCCAGTAGCCTGAGAACGAGGGCAGCTGCGGCTGGCGCCGCACCATCAGCAATTCGCCATCACAGAGCAGCACGGCGGTAACGGCATCACGCACATTGATTGGGTTCATCGTTCTATGCTCGCCGCAAAACGCCACATAAACAAATTGCCATGACTGAACTCGCACTCTCCAATCTGCCCCGCATCGCCGCTGAGAACGCGGCGGCCGTCACTATGCTGCTGGTGGGCGGCGGTGCGGTTTTTTCACTGCTGGTGGAGTGGCTCGCGCGCACGCTGGACGAAGGCCGCTACCGTTGGCAGCAGCGGCTGCGGCAACGCTTGGGCGTGGCGGCGGGCAAGCGCATCGTCGAGCTGAAGTGGCTGACGCTGAGCTACCAGCTGCTGCTCTGGCCGTTCATTGGCTATCTGCTGCTGCATGTGTGGGGGCTGCATGATCTGGGCGAGAGTGTGAGCGAGCTGCTGACCGGCGGCGGCTTGCAGATTGCCAGCGTCCACATCGTGCCGGCGCATCTCCTGATGGGCATCCTCTGGTTTGTGCTGCTCACCACCTTCAGCCGCTGGCTGAAGAAAAAACTGGAGCAGGACTGGCTGCCGCTGGCGCATCTGGAGCCGAGTGTGCGGGTCTCGATTGCCACCTTGTTTGGCTATGTCACCTTTATCCTCGCGGCGATGATCGGTCTGTCGGTGGCGGGGGTGGATTTAAGCAAGCTCGCCATCGTCGCTGGCGCGTTGTCGGTGGGCATTGGGTTTGGTTTGCAGAACATCTTCAACAACTTCGTATCGGGCTTGATCCTGCTGTTTGAGCGGCCGGTGCGGCTGGGCGATTACATCAAGATCGGCGGGGCGGAAGGTTTCGTGCGGCGTATCCGCATTCGCTCCACCGAACTCGAAACCTGGGATCGTAGCAGCGTGATCGTGCCCAACTCAGAGCTGTTGTCGAAGTCGGTGGAGAACACCAGCTATCACGACCAGACCGGACGGTTGATTCTGCCTGTGCAGGTCACCTACGACAGCGATCCGGCGCAGGTGAAGACCTTGCTGCTGCAAGCGACCGAAGGCGAGGAAGGCTTGATCCGTGACCATGAGCTGCACGGCCTTGGCGGGCCCTTTGTGCTGTTCAGTGATTTCGATAGCAGTGCCCTGCGTTTCGAGCTGCGCGCCTATGTGCGCGACATGAACAGCAAGGGCGGGGTGGCGAGTCGCATTCGCTACCGCATCTTCGAGTTGTTCCGCGCGGCAGGCGTGAAAATGGTGGCACCGCAGCAGGACATCCAGATCACCAACTGGTCGGACAAGCCGCCGGTGTGAGTCACCGCAAGGTCAGGGGTTTCGGCTAGGCTTGCTGAATAACTAGCCATATCCACAAGGAGAGCCCCATGCCGGATTTAAGCGCCTACACGGTGAGTGACTATATGAGTACCCAGCTGCTCACCTTCGCCCCGGATACCGATGTGATGTCTGCCATCGGCCAGTTGGTGAAGAGGGGTCACTCCGGCGCGCCGGTGTGTGACGCGGGTGGCCTGCTGGTGGGCATGTTGTCGGAAAAGGACTGTCTGAAAGTGGCGGTAGTCGCCAACTACGAGGGTGTATCGCCGGGCGTGGTGCGCGATTTCATGTCGCCGAATGTCACAGCTCTGTCGCCGGAAATGACCCTGCTGGATGCTGCCACGCGGTTTCTCGATGCGCCCTTCAAGCGCTTCCCCGTGGTAGAGAGCGGGCGGCTGATTGGGCAGATTTCGCGCAGTGACATCCTGCGGGCCATCCACGATGCGGCCTGAAAGAGACTCGCTAGAATGTGAACGCGCTGTCGATCAGACAGCACGCTCAGATCGTGGTTTAAGGACAAACCATTTATGAACTTGATGCATTACAGCTACGCCGAGCTGGAAGAGATGATGCCGATGAAGGCACGTCGAGCCCGGTTTCCCGCCGATCTCGAAGCGGCATTTCGCGAGGAATATTTTCAGAGCGGTCATCACGCCCGGTTGCTGTTGCTGGGCTTGCCACTGCTAATGTTCAGCCTGGCGCTGGTGTTTTCGCCCGGCTTCTCCGAGGCTGCGCCACGCCCGGTCCATCTCACGGCGCTGCTGATCCTCACTGTCGCTGCACTGGGCTTCGCGTTGCTCACCGAGCATGTGGAGCGCTTGCAGTCGCATGGCAACGCTGCAACGATCTGCGCCGCCGCATTGGTCAGCCTGACCATGGTGAGCTTGAGTGTCGTGGCAGAGCAACATGGCCGCCACTTACCCTACTACATGGGCGTGGCCTATCCAGCCAGTGTGTTCCTGCTGGCGCGCATCAATGCGCGGCAGGGCTTGATGGTGTTTTTGCCGCTGCTGCCGGTGTTGCTGGGTCTGCAATTCTCAGGCGCGGAAAACAACATCACCAAGCTGCTGGATCTCAACATGCAGGCGATGGTGCTTGGGATCGGCGTCATCGGCGAACGCATGCTGGCCACCCAGTACCGCAGTGCCTGGCTGCGATTGCGCATGCTGGAGGCCACCTCACGCACCGATCCACTCACCGGCATCCTCAACCGGCGCGGCTTTGACGAGGCGTTTGGTGGGCTGATGCGCTCGGCCTGCCGCGACAAGAAATCCATCGCCTTGCTGGTGGTCGACATCGACTTCTTCAAGCGTCTGAACGACCGCTATGGGCATGAGTACGGTGATGTCTGCCTGAAGGCCATTGGTGACCTGCTGCGTAGCTTCGCGCGGCGTCCGCTGGATCAATCCGCGCGCTTTGGTGGCGAGGAGTTCGTGCTGAGCCTCTACGACTGTCCGCCGGAGAAAGTGCTGGCGCGCGCCGAGGAGTTGCGCCGGGCCATCGAGCAACTCGGTGTCGAAAACCTGGGTTCCACGGTCAGCAAGCATGTCACCGTCAGCATCGGGGCCACCTGCACCGTGCCGACGGCCGAGCTGACGCCGATCGACCTCATCCGCAAGGCGGACCTCCTGCTGTATGTGGCCAAGAATGCAGGCCGCAATCAGGTCAAGTTTGCCGAGCTGCACACGAGCTGAAAGTCACTGCACTTTCACCAGTGTCCTGCCGGTCACCTGTCCGGCAATGAACTCCTCGCAC
>Ga0255086_1000413_pt1 | contig 14376 bp, 10 predicted proteins | sample Colum_Cont_RepC__FD_188438 | JGI IMG/M metagenome (GOLD analysis project Ga0255086, IMG submission 188438) | Freshwater microbial communities from Columbia River, Oregon, United States - Colum_Cont_RepC_8d | ecosystem: Environmental > Aquatic > Freshwater > River | place: USA: Oregon | collected... | reverse complement strand
CCTTGCACGCGAGGGCGCGCAGGTGGTGGTCACAGATTCGCGCCCTGCGCCTGTGGGTGTCGATGGCTTGAAAGCCTTGTTCCAGAACGCCGAGTTCCGTCTGGGCGGCTTCGATGCGCCAGAGCCGCTGAACCAGTTTGTAGAAGCGGTGGTATCGCCGGGTGTCGATCTGCGCGATCCCTTTATCCAGACACTGCGTGCGGCAGGCCTGCCGATCATTGGCGACATCGAGCTGTTCGCCCGCGCGGCCAAAGCGCCGGTCATCGGCATCACGGGTAGCAACGGCAAGTCCACCGTGACGACGCTGGTGGGCGAGATGGCGAAAGCGGCCGGCATCAAGGTGGCTGTCGGCGGCAACCTCGGCACGCCGGCACTCGACCTGCTGCCGGAAGACCCTCGCCTCTATGTGCTGGAGCTGTCGAGTTTCCAACTCGACACCACGCACACCCTTCGCTGCAAGGCTGCGACGGTGCTGAACATCTCCGAGGATCATCTCGACCGTCACGGCACCATGGCGGCCTACTGCGCAGCCAAGGCGCGCATCTTCAACGGCTGCGAAGTCGCCGTGATCAACCGCGACGATGCCGCGACGAGGCTCGGCAGCGACCAGGCCCGCCGCAAGCTGAGCTTTGGCCTGGATGTGCCGCGCGCGCCGGGCGAGTTCGGCTTGGCCGAGTTGCGTGGCGAAGTGGCGCTGGCCTCCGCGCGCGACCGTCTGCTGCCGATCCAGCAGCTGAAGATTGCGGGCCTGCACAACGCGGCCAACGCCCTGGCTGCACTAGCGCTGATCGAGGCCGCCGACCTGCCCCGTGCTGCTGCGCTGAAGGCACTCACAGAGTTCCGCGGCCTGCCGCACCGCTGCCTGCTGGTGTCCCAGATTGCAGGTGCCAGCTATTACAACGACAGCAAGGGCACCAATGTCGGCAGCACACTGGCTGCCATCCGTGGCCTGCCTGCGCCCGTGGTCTGGCTGGGTGGCGGCCAGGGCAAGGGGCAGGATTTCAGCCCGCTGGCCGCCGCCCTCGCTGAAAAAGGCGCGGCCGCCGTGCGAAGACGCGGGCCTGATCGAAGCGGCGATCTTCGGCAGCGTGCCGGTCTACCGCGAAGCCACGATGCATGCCGCCTTGCAGCGTGCCCACTCGCTGGCGCTGCCCGGCACTTCAGTGCTGCTGTCGCCGGCTTGTGCCAGCTTCGATCAGTTCAAGAGCTATGTCGATCGCGGCGAGCAGTTTGAAGCCGCGGTCAAGGCGCTGGCACCATGAGCAACTTCAACCTCCCCAACCCGAAGTACGGTCTCGATGCGCCATTCTGTCTGGCGTTGGCCGCACTGTTGTCCTGGGGTCTGGTGATGGTTGCCTCAGCCAGTGTCGCGGTGGGCGAGAAACTAGGCGTTGCTGTTCATCGCCATCGGTCTGGCGGCTTGCAGCGCGATGTTCTGCGTGCCCACGGCCTGGTGGCAGAAAAGCCGCTGGTGGCTGCTGGGCCTGGCGCTGGCGCTGCTGGCTGCGGTTGCGGTGACTGGCGTCACGGTCAACGGAGCGCGGCGTTGGCTCGATCTGCCGGGCCTGTTCCGTCTGCAAGCCAGCGAACCGGCACGGCTGGCCTTCATCGTCTGGCTCGCCGGCCATATCGTGAAACGGCAGGTGCAAATCCAGACCACGTTCATGGGTTTCATCAACCCCCTGATCTTTCTGGCGCCGCTGCTGTTCTTCTTTTTGATGGAGCCTGATCTCGGTGCCACCGTGATCCTGCTGGCCGTGACTTTGCTCATGCTGTTTCTGGGTGGCGCCCGCCTGCGCTGGCTGATTGTGCTGGCGCTATTGGCAGCGAGCGGCATTGCTGCACTGATCTACACGGTGTCGTGGCGCATGAATCGCGTGCTGTCCTTCACCAACCCCTGGGCAGACGCGCTCGGTTCCGGGTTCCAGCTCACCCAGTCGCTCATCGCGGTCGGACGCGGCGAATGGTTCGGCGTGGGCCTTGGTAACAGCTTGCAGAAGCTGATGTATCTGCCGGAAATGCACACCGATTTCATCTTCGCAATCCTCGCCGAGGAGTTCGGACTGCTCGGTGTGCTGATGTTGATTGCCCTGTTTGGCGTGGTGGTGTGGCGTGGCTTCAAGATCGGGCAGCAGGCCGAGGCGCTCGACCGTCGCTTTGCCGGCCACCTCTGCTACGGCCTCGCCGGCTGGCTGGGCTTGCAGGCGCTGATCAACATGGCCGTCAACATGGGAGCGCTGCCCACCAAGGGCCTGACGCTGCCGCTGATCTCCTACGGCGGCTCTTCGCTGGTCACGGTGAGCCTGATGATTGGCCTGGTGCTGCGCGTCGACTACGAAAATCGAGCCGCGCTCGCACTCATCCCCAAGGCCCGCAACCGCTCGCCGAGCGGGCGTGCGGTGCAATCTTCGCAACCGGGCTGGGGTATGAAGGACCTGCTATCGCCCCTGCGCGCGGGCTGGACGACGCTGAGCACGCGGAAGGGTGGCGTATGAACGTACTGATCTGCGCGGGTGGTACCGGCGGCCATGTCTTCCCCGCCCTCGCTGTCGCGGCGCGTCTGCGCGAACAGGGTCACAGCGTGACGTGGATGGGCGCGCCGAATTCCTTCGAGAGCCAGCGCGTGCCAGAGGCTGGGTTTGCCATTGAGTTCGTGCGCGTCAGTGGCTTGCGTGGCAAGGGCGTACTCAAGCTCATCACCGCGCCGCTGTTGCTGCTGCGCGCCCTGTTCGATGCACTGGCCGTGATGCACAAGGTGCAGCCGCAGGTGGTGCTGGGCATGGGTGGCTTCGCAGCCGGCCCTGGCGGTGTTGCCGCGTGGCTCAGGCGCACCCCGCTGGTGATTCACGAGCAGAACGCTGCGGCGGGTCTCACCAACCGTCTGCTGGCACGCCTCGCCACCGTGGTGCTGCAAGCCTTCCCCAACACCTTTGCAGGCCCGGCGCAGACCGTCGGCAACCCCGTGCGCGCTGGCTTTGCAGAACTCGCTGCGCCCGCTGCACGGCCAGCGTCGCAAGGCCCAGCGCGCGTGCTGGTGGTGGGTGGCTCGCAAGGTGCGAAAGCACTCAATGAAATCGTCCCGAAGGCACTGGCCCTGATCCCGCAGGACGAACGCCCTGCGGTGCGCCATCAGGCAGGCCGCACGCTCGCCGTCGCACAGGCCGTGTATGCCGAAACCGGCGTGCAGGCCAGCGTCGAGGCCTTCATCGCTGATATGCCCAGCGCCTATGCGGCTGCCGATCTGGTGATCTGCCGCAGCGGTGCTTCGACGGTTGCCGAGCTCTCAGCCGCAGGCTGCGCCAGCCTGCTGGTGCCCTTCCCCTTTGCGGTGGATGACCACCAGACCGCCAATGCGCGCTACCTCGCAGATGCGGGTGCGGCCCTGCTGATTCAGGAGCGCGAGCTCACGCCGCAGCGGCTTGCACAAACCTTGCAGAACCTGCTGGCGGATCGTGCCGTCCTCGTGCGCATGGGCGAAGCCGCACGCGGCAAGGCTTGGACGCACTCGACCGACGACATCGTTGCGGCACTGCTGAGAGAAGCAAAATGAGCCTGGCGAAATCACCCATGCGTCGCGTCAAGCAGGTGCATTTTCTCGGCATCGGTGGCTCCGGCATGTCCGGCATAGCCGAGGTGCTGCTCAACCTCGGTTATGCCGTGAGCGGCACCGATCTCAAGCCCTCCGCCGCCACGCAGCGCTTGCAGGCCATGGGGGCCACGGTGTTCTTCGGCCATGCCGCCGGCAACGCGGTGGGTGCGGATGTGATCGTGGTCTCCACCGCCGTGAAGACGGGCAACCCCGAACTGGAATACGCGCGTGAACACCGTATCCCGGTGGTGCGCCGCGCCGAAATGCTGGCGGAGCTGATGCGCTTCCGATACGGCATCGCCATTGCCGGCACGCATGGCAAGACCACCACGACGAGCCTCGTCGCCAGCGTGCTGGCCGAGGGTGGGCTTGACCCGACGTTCGTGGTCGGCGGCAAGGTGAAAGGGGCCGATGCCAACGCCAAGTTGGGTGCCGGCCAGTACCTGGTGGCCGAAGCCGACGAGAGCGATGCCAGCTTTCTGCACCTCTCGCCGCTGCTCGCCGCTGTGACCAATATCGACGCCGATCATCTCGAAACCTACGGTGGTGACTTCAGCAAACTGAAGGCGACTTTCATCGAGTTTCTGCACCGCCTGCCCTTCTATGGTCTCGCCGTGCTCTGCGTCGATGACGCCGTGGTGCGCGAGCTGCTGCCGACCATCGGTCGCCCGGTGCTCACCTACGGCTTCGCCGAAGACGCCGACGTGCGCGCCATCGAGGTGCGGCCGGAAGGCAGTGGCTCGCATTTCATCGCCGTGTTCAAGGACGGCACGCGCGAAGCGTTCCACCTCAATCTGCCGGGCCGCCACAACGTGCAGAACACGCTCGCTGCTCTCGCCATCGCGCAGGAGCTGGGTGTGAGCGTGGCCGCGATGCAGAAGGCGCTGTCGCAGTTCGCCGGTGTGGGTCGTCGTTGCGAGCCGCATGGCGTGCTCGACATCGACAGTGCGCGCATCACCCTGATCGACGACTACGGCCATCACCCGCGCGAGCTGGCCGCCACGTTCGAGGCGGTGCGCAGTGCGCATCCGGAAAAGCGTCTGGTCGTGGCCTTCCAGCCGCATCGCTACAGCCGCACGCGCGATCTGTTCGACGAGTTTGGCGAGGTGCTCAGCAGTGTGGATGCGCTGCTGCTGTTCGATGTCTATGCCGCAGGCGAAGCACCTTTGGCAGGCTACGACAGCAAGGCGCTGGCGCGCGGCATCCGTGCACGCGGCAAGGTGGAGCCGGTGGTGCTCAAAGCCGTCAGCGAGCTGCCCGCCGCCCTGCGCGGCGTGGTGCGTGATGGCGATGTGCTGCTGACGGTGGGCGCGGGCGATGTCGGCAGTGCGCCTGGCCTGCTGGTGCAGGCATTTGGAGCAGCCCAATGAACGTGCGTGGCCTCGTGCAACACGACGTGCCGATGTCACGTCACACCACTTGGCGCGTGGGCGGCCCGGCGCGGACCTTCTTCGAGCCTGCGGATCGCGACGATCTGATTGCTTTCGTGCGCGCGTTGCCAGCAGATGAGCCACTGCTGTGGCTGGGTCTGGGCAGCAATCTGCTGGTGCGCGATGGCGGCTTTGCCGGCACAGTGATTCATCTGCATGGCGCGCTTGATGCGCTGCGCCGCGAGAGTGAGCAGATCCTGTTCGCCGAGGCTGGTACGCACTGCGCCCGCCTCGCCAAGTTTGCGAAGGACGAAAAGCTGGCGGGCCTGGGCTTCATGGCGGGTATCCCCGGCACGGTGGGCGGTGCGCTGGCGATGAACGCGGGCGCGTGGAACGGCGAGACCTGGCCGAATGTCGAGGCCGCCGAAATCATCCGTCGCGATGGCGGCACCGAGTGGCTATCTGCCGGCGACTTCCGTTTTGCCTACCGCCATGTCGAGGCGCCTGAGCGCGCCATTGGCTTCATCGCGGCACGCTTCAAGGTCAGCGCCGATCACGATGGCAGCCACGAGCGCTACACGCGAGAGTCGCTGGCCAAGCGCAAGGCGACGCAGCCAGTCGGCAAGCCCAGTGCGGGTTCGACTTTCCGCAATCCGCCGGGCGATCACGCGGCACGCCTGATCGAGTCTTGCGGGCTGAAAGGCTTTTCCATCGGCGGCGCCACGGTGTCGGTGCAGCACGCCAATTTCCTCATCACCGAAGACGGCGCAACCGCCGCCGATGTCGAGCAGCTGATTGCGCACCTGCAAGCCACGGTGAAGGCGCAGACCGGTGTCGAGCTGCACGCGGAAGTGAAGATCGTTGGAGAGCCCGTATGAAAACCGTCAGCGATCCGAAAGTGTTCGGGAAAGTCGCCGTGCTGATGGGTGGCTGGTCGGCCGAGCGGCAGGTGTCGCTGTGGAGCGGTGAGGGGGTGACCAAGGCGCTGCAGCAGCGTGGCGTTGACGCCCACGGCCTCGACATCACCGAACCCGCGCAGCTGTTCGCGCTGAAGGCGCAGGGCTACAGCCGCGTGTTCAACATCCTGCATGGCACTGGCGGCGAAGACGGCACGGTGCAGGCGATTCTCGACCTGCTCGGCCTGCCGTATCCCGGCTCTGGCGTGGGCGCATCGGCTATCGCCATGGACAAGCTCGCGACCAAGCGCATCTGGAAAGCCGAGAACCTGCCGACGCCGGACTTCCGCGTGCTGGGCTCGGTCGCCGAGGCCGAAGCCGCCGCCTTGCGCTTTGGCTATCCCTTCATCATCAAGCCTGCGGCTGATGGCAGCAGCGTGGGTGTAACCAAGGTGAAGTCGGCGGCGCAGATCGCCAAGGCCTTTGCCGATGCCGAGGGCGAGGCGGCGCGCGTGGTGATGGCCGAGCAGTTCATCGACGGCGGTGCCGATCATTCCGAGTTCACCTGCCCGGTGTTGCGTGGCGTGGCGCTGCCGGTGATCCGCATCGTGCCTGACGGCGAGTTCTACGATTACAACGCCAAGTACATCAGCGACAACACCCGGTATCTCTGCCCGGCAGGCTTGAGCGCCGAGCACGAGGCGCGCATCCAGCAGCTCTGCCTGCAAGCCTTTGCGCTGGTGGGCTGCAAGGACTGGGGGCGAGTCGACTTTTTGATGGGGGCGGACGGCCAGCCGCAGCTGCTGGAGCTGAACACACTGCCCGGCATGACCTCCCACTCGCTGGTGCCGATGGCCGCCAAGGTGCGCGGGCTGAGCTATGACGCGCTGTGCTGGTCGCTGCTGGAGGCAACGCTGTGACCACGCTCGCCATGAACTTTGCGCCAACGCGCGGCGCTCGCGAGGACGGCGATGCGGCATCGCCGCTGTCGCCTGCCCTCAAGCGATTGGGGATCAGCTTCTGCGCACTTCTGGCAACGGTGTTGCTGGGGCGCATGGCGCTGGATCACTTTGATGCGCCGGTGCGCGAGCTGGCGATCACCGGTGCGCTGCTGAATGTGCAGGCAGACGATGTGCGGCAGGCCGCAGCCCCGACCCTCAATGCCAACCTGTTTTCGCTCGATCTCACTACGGTGCGTCTCGCCATCGAGCAACTGCCCTGGGTAGCGTCGGCCCGCATCGACCGTCAGTGGCCGGCGCGTCTCGCGATCCGCATCACCGAGCGGCAACCGCTGGCCCGCTGGGGCGAGCACGATGCTTTGTCCACCGAGGGCGTCGTATTTTCGCCAGGGCGCACGCCGCTGGCGAAAACACTCCCACGTCTGGGGGGGGCGCCGGGTCGCGAGCGGGAGGTGCTGACGGTCTACGGCCAACTGGTGGATCGCTTGTCTGAATCGCCCCTGGCGCTGAGCGGCCTTGTGCAGGATGCCCGAGGCGAATGGACAGGCACGACCCAGGGCGGCATCAGCCTGCGCTTTGGCCGAGGCAATCCGGTGGAGCAGGTTGCGAGACTCAAGAGCCTCGTAGTCCCTGCGCTCGCGACCCGACTGGATGCGGTGCAGCACATTGATCTGCGTTATGCCAATGGCTTCGCTGTGGGTTGGCGCGCGCCAGCCGCCATTCAGTCTGAAGCAAACAAAAGCATCGAAACCCCATCTGCATCACAGGACGGCGCATCTGCTGACGAGCTGATCCAACCCGGAGTCACCCCATGAGCCGCCGCAATGAACCGCATTACCTGTTTGCTCTGGATGTCGGCACATCCAAGGTCGCCGCCCTAGTAGGCGAAGTGACCCCAGAAGGAAAACTGCAAATCGTTGGTCTTGGTCAGTATCCAAACAAGGGTTTGAAAAAGGGCGTCATCGCCAATATCGATGCGACTGTGCAGGCTATTCAGCGCGCAGTGGAAAACGCCGAGCACATGGCCAACTGCCGTGCCCGCATGGCGCATGTCGCGATCACTGGCACCCACATCAAAAGCGTCACCAAGTCGGGTGTTGCCGCCATCAAGCATCGTGAGGTGCAACAGAAGGATGTCGATGCCGTGGTCGAGAACGGCTCGGCGATCCCGATGCCGGCTGATCAACAAGTACTGCATGTTCTGCCGCAGGAATTCGTTGTCGATGGACAGGAAGGTATTCAGGATCCAGTCGGCATGAGTGCCGTGCGGCTGGATGTGAACGTGCATATCGTGACCGGCTCGGTTTCGGCTGCAGCCAATCTGCACAAATGCGTCGAGAAATGCGGGCTGATGATCGAAAAACTGGTGATCTCGCATCTCGCTAGCGCTGATGCAGCACTGACCGACGATGAGCGGGAGCTGGGCATCTGCTGTCTGGACATTGGCGGTGGCACCACGGATATCGCGGTGTACCAAGGCGGTTCGATTCGCCACACGGCGGTGCTGCCAATTGCGGGCGATCAGGTGACCAACGACATCGCCGTGGCTTTCCGCACGCCAGCACAGCATGCTGAAAGCATCAAATTGCACTATGGCTGTGCGCAGCCCTGGATGGTGCAGGTCGAGGAGCAAATCGAAGCGCCCAGTGTGGGCGAAAACCCGCCGCGCATCTTCTCGCGCCACATGCTGGCCGAGGTGATCCGGCCGCGCTACGAGGAACTATTCCGCTATGTGGCGAAGGAGCTGCATCGTGCCGATATGTTCGGGCGCATCCCTGGCGGCGTGGTGATCACTGGCGGTGCTGCGCAAATGGCCGGCGTGGTGGAGCTCGCTGAAGAGGTGCTGGAGCTGCCGGTAAGACTGGGCATGCCGCATGGCGTTGAGGGCATGGAAGCGGCGCAGCGCGACGCGAGTCTGGCCACCGGGGTGGGACTGCTGCTCTACGCAAAGAAAATGAAACCAGAACTGGCGCGTGGCAGCACGGCTGGCAGTGGCAGCGATGTGCTGAATCGTTTGAAGGATTGGTTCAAGGGCAGCTTCTAGGAATTTTTCAGCGGCAGCACTTCGGTGCTGCTTATTTGGTGTGAGGCCGGGGCAAGGCCATTGGTAGTCAACTCAAGGAGAGTGTTATGGCAGGGGCACAACAGGAAACGTTTGAACTGGTGGATGGTCTGCGCTCAACCGCAGTCATCCGTGTTATCGGCGTCGGCGGCGGCGGTTGCAATACCGTCAACCAGATGGCGCAGACGGGCATTGGTGGGGTGGAGTTCGTGGTGGCTAACACCGACCGAGATCACCTGGAAAAATGCGTCACTGTGAACCAATTGCAGCTGGGGCCGCAGTTGACACGCGGCTTAGGCGCTGGCTCTGATCCAGAGATCGGCAGGCAGGCTGCTGATGAAGATCGCGAGCGTATTGCCGAGATGCTGGAGGGTACGGATCTGCTCTTCATCACTGCCGGCATGGGCGGCGGCACCGGCACTGGCGCGGCGCCAGTGATCGCTGCTGTGGCCAAGGAGATGAAGATTCTCACCGTGGCCGTGGTCACCAAGCCCTTCCCCACCGAAGGCAAGAAGCGTATGGCGCAGGCAGTCAACGGCATCGCGGAGCTGCAACAGCACGTCGATTCACTGATTGTCATCCCCAACGAGAAACTCAAACTGGTGATGGGCAGCTCGGTGACGTTGATGAATGCCTTCAAGGCTGCCAATGACGTGCTGCAAAACGCGGTGCTTGGTATCAGTGATCTCATCACTCGTCCGGGCATGGTCAACCTCGATTTCGCCGATGTGCGCACGGTGATGAGTGCGCGAGGCACGGCGATGATGGGTGTCGGCAAGGGTAGTGGCGAAGATCGAGCCAAGCGGGCGGTGGAAGCCGCACTCTCCAGTCCGTTGCTCGATGACATCGAGATTCGTGGTGCGCGCGGCATCTTGGTGAACATCACTTGTGATGACACGCTCATGCTCGACGAGCTTGAGCAAATCATGCAGAGCATCATCGACGTGGGAAGTGAAGATGCCGACGTCAAGTACGGCACCTCCATCGATCCCAGTCTGAACGGCGAACTGCGCGTGACGGTAGTGGCCACAGGTCTCAATCCGCAGCCTCAGTCGCCGAATGTGGCGGTATTTCCACATGGCGGTCGTCGGCCAATGCCAGTTCCAGGTCTCGGCAGCAACCATCATATGGGGCACCCTGCTGCTCAACCCTTGCTGAAACAGCCGCAGATGATGAAGCCTGGGATCCCTGGCTTGAGGACAATGCCGACGATTGATTCGAGCTACCCGCGTGCGATGGCTGCCACGGGCACGCATGGCAAGAATTGGCTGGATGATCTCTCGGACGATGTGCTGGATGTGCCAGCTTTTCTGCGCGCACAGGCTGACTAGCAAAGCGGATCGTCCGTAAGCACTGCCCGGTGGTGACGGCCCCGCGCCCCGCCCCGGCCTGATCGTCGGCACCGATAAAGGTGCCGCGGTGGGTCGCCTCCGCCTGGTGGACGCAGATCATGGAATGCAGCGGCATACAGTTTTGTATGCCGCATTTTTTTGGCCTGCTATCGCGCTGATAGCGACAGTTATGACCAGAAAAACAAGAGCCAAGTGCTAATCTCTTGACATGATTCCGCAACGCACACTTAAAACGCCGATTCGAGCGAGCGGCATTGGACTCCACAGCGGGCGCAAGGTTTTTATCTCGATGCTGCCGGCACCCGCGAACAGCGGCATCGTTTTTCGCCGTGTGGACGTTTCGCCTGTTGTCGAAGTGCCCGCCAGTGCTTTGTTAGTCGGCGAGGCGACGATGTGCAGCACCTTGATCAAGGATGGCGTCAAGGTCGCTACTGTCGAGCACATCATGTCGGCATTGGCTGGGCTGAGCATCGACAACTGCATAGTCGAGCTGTCATCACCAGAGATACCCATCCTTGATGGCTCTGCAGCGCCATTCATCTACCTGTTTCAGAACGCGGGTGTGGTGGCGCAGGACGCGCCGCGCCGGTTCATGCGTGTCACACGCCCAGTAGAGGTGGTCGAGGGTGACAAGACAGCACGACTGGAGCCCTACGAGGGCTATCGGCTGTCCTTCGGCATCGAATTCAAACATCCTGCTTTCAAAACCTCAGCGCAGACTTCGATTTTGGAGTTCACGCCTGCCAACTACATCAAACAGGTTTCCCGCGCGCGTACTTTTGGCTTCATGCGTGATTTTGAGGCCCTGCGCTCCAAGAACCTCGCGCTAGGGGCCAGCATGGACAACGCAGTGGCACTCGACGATTACAAGGTGGTTAACCCGGACGGGCTGCGCTACGACGACGAATTTGTGCGGCACAAGATTCTTGATGCGGTGGGCGATCTCTATCTGATTGGCGCTCCACTATTGGGTGCTTACAGTGCGTACAAGTCGGGACATGCGCTCAACAACCAGTTGGCTTGCGCGGTGCTGCAAGACCCTGGAGCATGGGAATGGACAACGTTTGAAGGTGGTCAGACGCCCGTCCCTGCGGTTGTTTCAATGCACGCTCTAGCCGCATAGATCACCCTCTATAGGGTCGAATTTCCCCCTGCCTTTCGGCAGCCCAAGCTTGCATGAGGCCAAAACCGCCGCCTAGACTCGGCCATTAACGTGGTCTGGGCGGGGCCCGGACGTTGATTTCCAATCGTGAAAATCGCTCTCCTGTTTGCTCGCCTAGCCAGGCAAGTATGTCCTGTTGGCAGTATCGCAACGGAGTAGCGGTGGCGGCACTGGCAACGATCAGTGCGGCGCGCGGAGCTTGGAAATTGGCGAGCGAGACCTGCTGTGTCCAATCGCCCCTCGGGGCTAACCAGTGCCGCAAGGCCTGATTGAGTGCGACGAGTCGCCGGGCATGCGCCATCAGCCCCGCTGGTAATCCAGCGGTGTCCTGAAGATGCGTGTCGAGGCGTCTGGCATTCACGAATGATTTAAGGGTTAAGAAGTCATGGATGTCATTGTAGTCAGCCATAAACGAGGCAAGACGTGGAAACTGCGTTTGGATGTAGCGCATTTCTACGTCTGGCTACCGCCGATGTTCGTGGCAGGCGGTCTGCTTGCGCTCAGCTTCGCAGCGGGCTATTACAGCAGCCGCGGCGAGGGGCTATTTCCCGCCCATCTGATTCATCGCTGGAATGCCGAAATCCAGGCACAGCGACAGAATCTGACTTTGACCAAGAGTGCGGCGGAGGAGAATGCCCGCGCGCTGGCGCGGCGCATGGCTGAGCTGAGCGCCCAGATGATGCGACTGGATGCTGCTGGCGAGCGCATGATCAAGGTTGCAAACCTTGACCCCAAGGAGTTCAGCTTCAACAAGCCGCCCGCCCTGGGCGGTCCGGAGACGGAGGAGATTGCTGATGCCTTGTCGGAACAGGACCCGCTGCTGCAGTCGATTGAACGCTTTGAAGCCAAGCTATCAGAGCGTGAGCGGCAAATGCGGGTTTTGGAAGATCTGCTGATGGCAAGCCGTGTTCAAAGCGAAGGTTTGCCGACAGGCTGGCCAGTGGCTAGTGGATTTATCTCTTCTTTGTTCGGGCGTCGAGCAGATCCGTTCAGTGGCCGAATGGCGTTTCACGAGGGTATGGATTTCGCGGGCAAGGAGGGCAGTGATGTCATCGCGGTGGGCGCTGGCGTGGTGAGTTATGCCGGCCCCCGTGCAGGCTATGGTGTGCTGGTTGAGATCAATCATGGCAATGGCTACATCACACGATATGGTCACAGCAAAGCGGTGCTCGTAAAGACAGGCGACACGGTGCGTAAGGGGCAGCGGGTGGCTTTGGTGGGTTCCAGCGGTCGCTCGACCGGCCCGCATGTCCACTTTGAATTGCTGCTCAATGGTTCCCCGGTGAATCCTGCGAATTACATTGCAGCCTCGCGCTAGAGCGCTGCTACTTGCCATCGTGGATGGCTCGTTCGCTTTCCTTGGTGCGACGGGGCGGCACTGCTGCTCTGATCGCATATCCATATAGGTTTGTGCAGCGAGCCGGGTGCCTTCAAGACACTTGGTCTCATGCGCTGCGCCCTTGAAAAGCGGGTGCGCAGCATCCATCAGGCATAATGTGGGCCTACTTTTCCGACCCGCGCGCGGCGCTTTTTGCGCCCACCAACGCGCTTGTGAACCTTCGCAATGATCAACAATCTGCTCACCCGAATCTTTGGGAGCCGCAACCAGCGTCTCGTCACCCGTTTCCGCAAGGAAGTCGTTGATCAGGTTGGCAGTCTGGAACCCAAATACGCCGCGCTGAGCGACGCTGATCTTGCAGATCAGACCCGTGTGCTGAAACAGCGACTCGCCGCGGGCGAGAGCCTGAGTGCCATCCGGGCAGATGCCTTTGCCGTGGCGCGCGAAGCTGGCAAGCGCGTGATGAACATGCGGCATTTCGATGTGCAGCTGATCGGCGGCTCGGTGCTCAACGAGGGCAAGATCGCCGAGATGCGCACCGGCGAAGGCAAGACGCTGATGGCGACCCTGCCGGTGTATCTGAACGCACTTGAAGGCAAGGGTGTCCACGTCGTCACCGTCAATGACTACCTCGCCCGCCGCGATGCCGAGTGGATGGGCAAGCTGTATGGCTTTCTGGGCTTGAGTGTCGGCGTCGTCGTTAGCGGCCAGTCGCAGGAAGAGAAGAAGGCGGCCTATCAGGCCGATATCACCTACGGCACCAACAACGAATACGGCTTTGACTATCTGCGCGACAACATGGCTTTCGCGCTGGATCAGAAAGTGCAGCGCGGCCAGCATTACGCCATCGTCGACGAAGTCGACTCGATCCTGATCGACGAGGCGCGCACGCCGCTGATCATCTCAGGCCCCGCTGATGACGACCCGGCGCTGTGGCAGAAAATCAACGCGATCATCCCGCGCCTCACGCCGCAGAAAAGCGAAGAAGCCGAGGGTGATTTCTTCGCCGACGAAAAGGGCAAGCAGGTGCACCTCTCGGAGTCCGGCCACGAGAAGGCCGAGGCCTTCATGCGCGAGGTGGGGCTCTTGGGCGATGAGGAGTCGCTCTACGACGCCAGCCACATCATTCTGGTGCATCACCTCAATGCCTTGCTGCGTGCGCACCACCTCTACAAGCGCGATGTCGAGTACATCGTGCGTGGCGGGCAGGTGATCATCGTCGATGAGTTCACGGGCCGCCTGATGGCAGGCCGCCGCTGGAGCGATGGTCTGCACCAGGCGGTCGAGGCCAAGGAAAAGGTCAACATCCAGCAGGAAAACCAGACGCTGGCCTCGATCACCTTCCAGAACTATTTCCGTCTCTACAAGAAGCTGGCCGGTATGACCGGCACCGCCGACACCGAGGCCTTCGAGTTCCAGAACATCTACAAGCTCGAAGTGGTGGTGATCCCCACCAATCGCGCGATGGTGCGCAAGGATCAGGGCGATCAGGTGTTCATTTCCGCCAAGGAAAAGTTCGATGCCGTGATCAGCGAGATCGTCGAAGCCAACCAGCGGCAGCAGCCGGTGCTGGTGGGCACGGCGAGCATCGAGACCAGCGAGTTGCTGGCCGGGCTGCTGACCGCAAAAGGCATCAAGCACGAGGTG